>Ga0335069_10016995_pt1 | contig 10140 bp, 10 predicted proteins | sample Lox_Sample_11_FD_206714 | JGI IMG/M metagenome (GOLD analysis project Ga0335069, IMG submission 206714) | Soil microbial communities from Loxahatchee National Wildlife Refuge, Florida, United States - Lox_Sample_1.1 | ecosystem: Environmental > Terrestrial > Soil > Wetlands | place: USA...
TCGATCGATGAACAGATGCGACGACACGCGAACGCCCTCCAAATCGCGCAGTGTTGGGTCGACGCTGCAGTCGAGGCAGTTCGTGAAGAAGCGGCGCACCTCGTCGCCGCCGAATCGCCCCGGCGGCAAGCTGATACCGTGGATCACCAGCAATACGATGTCGGCAGGATCGCTGCGTTCGTCGCAGTTCGGCGATGGTGCGCGCGACGCACCCTCGAGCCAATGTTGCGAGTCGATGTTGTACACGCTGCACTCGATTCGTTCGTCGAAATCGTGCCGCAAGCATCCTGGCATCACAAGGACGGGTGCCCAGGAACGGTTGCACGAACACATCCTACGACTAACATCACAACGAATTCGTGAAGGGCAACAAACGATGACGCTGGACGAGCTGCTCGCCGACGCGGTCGTGCGCAACGTGCGCGACGCGCTCGCGGAAGATATCGGCAGCGGCGATATCACCGCGCAGCTGATCGATGCAAGGACGCACGCTCGCGCCACGGTCATCACGCGAGAAGACGCCGTGTTCTGCGGTCGGCTCTGGGCGGAGGAGACGCGCCGTCAGGTCGACGCACGGCTGAAGTTCGTATGGAAAGTCGACGACGGCGATCGCGTCGTCGCGAATCAGACGCTGCTCACGCTCGAAGGTCCGGCGCGCAGTTTGTTGACCGCCGAACGTACGCTGCTGAATTTTCTGCAGCTCCTGTCCGGCACGGCGACGTTGGCTCGACGCTACGCCGATCGAGTCGCCGGCACGGCGTTGCGGGTGCTCGACACACGCAAGACGCTCCCCGGGCTACGCATCGCGCAAAAATATGCGGTGCGGTGCGGCGGCTGCGTGAACCATCGTCTTGGACTGTTCGACGCGTTTCTGATCAAGGAGAACCACATTGCCGCCGCCGGCTCGATCACGGCCGCGGTTCAGCACGCTCGTCAGATCGCGCCGGGTCGACCCGTCGAAGTAGAGGTGGAGAATATCGAGGAATTCCGCACAGCGCTGATCGCAGGCGCCGATATCATCATGCTCGACGATTTTGCTGAGGCCGACATGCATCGCGCAGTCGCCATCAATCAAGGGCAAGCCAAGCTCGAAGTGTCGGGCGGCGTGACGCTGGATTCGGTTGCAGCCATCGCGGCAACGGGCGTCGACTACGTATCGATCGGAGACATCACGAAGCGGGTGCAACCGATCGATTTGTCGATGCGATTCGTCTGAGGACCGCATTTTGCTCGAGCAGGTTGGCGTCACGGGTCGGTATGGAGCGTTTCTCGCCCACCTTGGCATCAGCCTCGCGATTTTCGGAGTACTCACGTACCTAGTCGTCGAGGTCTGGTATCCGGATTTCTTTTTTTACACGGACGGCGGCTGGCAAGGGCTGCGATTGCTGCTTGGCGTCGATCTAGTACTCGGGCCCCTCCTAACGTTGATCGTGTATCGGACAGGCAAGCCGGGTCTACGTTTCGATCTGTCGGTGATCGCGCTAGTGCAGGCGGCGTGCCTGCTAATCGGGGTCTGGATCGTTCACGATCAACGACCGCTCGCCATCGCATACGTCGACGGCTCGTTCTACAGCGTGTGCGCCCAGTCCTTCAGAGAGGTCGACGCCCCCGTCCCCGACCTCAGCGCCTTCCCGGGGCCGTATCCGAAATGGGTGACTGTGGCGTTGCCAAACGACCTAGACGAACAGAGTGCCATTCGGAGCGAAATGCTTCGCACCGGTCGCATGCTATCGACGCTGGCCGATCGCTATACGCCATTCAAACCGTCCGATGTCGATCCAAAAGAGGCGAGTTCGTCGGAAGAGATCATCGATCGAGATCGATTCACACACGCGGTACCTCGCTGGACACAGGCGCACGCCAAAATGGACCACTACCGCTACTTCCGCTTCGGTGCACGCTACGTCGCCGAGTACGTCGGGTTTGACGGTGCCACCGGAACATTCGCGGGGATATTAGAGACCCCATCGCCGCGTTAGTGTTTTCGGGCTCGCGTTGAGCCGGTCAGTGCCAATAAAACCAATATTTCTCCGGCTGCGGAGCTGAGCTGACGAGCGCCGCGTGCATGCGCTCGAGTTCCTCCGCAAAGCCCGCATCACCCGTCTGTTGCGCATGTGCTTTTAGGATTTCGATGTAGCGGTCGGTTGCTTCCGGATCTTTCTTCCGTAATACCGTCATCCATGGGTACGTCTTCTCGCGCAATAACGCGTAGCGCTCGTCGTCTCGACCTATTGCCGCATAGTGCACCAAGAGTTGATCGATGCACGGCACACAAAGCGGATCGAAGCTCAGCGCCGTTGTCAAAAGCTCTTCGTCGGATTCGCCCTTAGGACGTTCGCCCTGCATCGGAAAATCATCGAGAAACTGCGACAACCGCACGTACGCCAGAGTGTTTGCCGGATCCACTAATATGGCTTGGTGAAATTTCTCGTACGCCTCCTGTTTCAGGAAAGCGGAATCGGGCTCCGCCTGCGCCGCGCGATACAACAAAATCGCTTCTCCCAACACCGGGATCCCACGATTGCCGTTCAGCATCTGCGCGAACCGCGCGTACTCGAACATTCTGCCCTGATCAGCACGCACGTAACTCGCAATGCCGAAGCTCGTTTGGTTTTGGAATACGCCGGCCGTTGCGACGTCCAGCAACAAATAAAGCCACATGACCCAACCGGCCCCGATCACGGCCATGCCGATTGCGGGCCGAATCCGAACGTTCCGATCCGCTGCGCTGGCATCGTTTGAAAACAACAACGCGGTCATCAGGCCGATGACGATCAGCAACGGTAACGTGTAAAAGACGAAATTCACTAGCGCGTGGGCGCTCGCCGCCATCAACGCCAATGCGAGACCGAACTTCCGATACTCCGCGCTATTAGGGTGTCGACCAACGATTTGCAGACCGCGCCGGCACACAGATCCCACGAAAAGCAAAAGCAGAAGCAGCAACGGCACTCCGCCCTCGACGAGAAACTGCACGTAGTCGTTGTGTACGAACAATCCGAGCGTGTCCTGTTCGAGCAGAGAGCGGTACCTTGGGTAGAGCATCGGAAAACAAAACACACCCACGCCGAGCGGATGCTGCGCGAACATCGACAAGGCAGAGGAGATGAGTTCGCGCCGCACCGCCACGCCGTTCCCGAACTCAAGGCCCTTTAACGACGAATCGAGGTTGGCCGCCGAAACGGCGACGCCGACCAGCCACGCCAAGCCAGTCGCAATCGCGTAGCCCAACAGCGGCTTCACGGAGACCCGCTTCCACACCGCCGTAATTAGCCAAACGAATAGGGCACCGACGACGATTAGCATCGCCGTACGCGACTGGGTGGCGACGATCGCCAACACAACCACGAAGGCGCCAAAGAACATCGCTATTCTTTCCTTCGCACTGATCCGCGAGCCCGACCACTCTCGGCACAAATGCCAATGCACGATTGGAATCCAAACGAGGTACAGCAGCGTGGCGTAGTTGTTCGGATCGAGCATTGGTTGATGCGCGCGTTCTCCGAATACGACGAAGCGCAAGGCTGAATTTGCGGCAAACAGCACAACGACGGCGACGATCACCAGGATTAGGTTTCGCCGCGCACGCGGACTGCCGGCGACATGCAGTCCGCATAGGAAGGCGATCGGACCGCATGAAAGTACCCAACTCGCGACAAAGCTGTTGTCGGCGCTCAGGCTGAACCGATAGGCAACCGCGACGTAGGACAGCATTGCCAGCGCAACGGCGAAGCCGAAGCGGTAAGGCCCTGCCAGTTCGAAAAGTCGAGTTGGACCGATGGCGACCAGCGCAGTGAGCAGCGTCGCTACGACAAGGCAGAGGACGAAGAGATTGGCCCCCGTACCGTAGAAGACCAAGCTCATCAGGAAGGCTGCCGCCAGAAGACCGACCGTAACGACGGATGCAGTTCGTTGTGGACGCGCGCCCGCAGGACTCGATTGGAGATCGCTCAACGAACGCATCCGTGCATGGGTGGCGACGAGAAACCGCGGAGATCGGTTGGTGCCGGAAAGTGGACTCGAACCACCGACCTACTGATTACGAATCAGTTGCTCTACCAACTGAGCTATTCCGGCGCGGCGCGCAGAATAACCGGTTCCCGCCGGCGAATGAAGCCGGCCCTCAGCAGGGAACCTTGTCGGGGTACAAGCGACAAATGGTCGTGCCGCTCGAGTCGGTCGCGGTCACGGAGTATTGCGTCGCTCCCACCAGCGCAATCGTGTACACGGTTCCGTCGTTCTGCTGCGGCTGCCAGCCCAACAGCTGGAGATTCGCGTCGGGGCCACCGTTGAACACCCCCGCCTGATAGACGCCATTGCGAAGGCGGTAGTCTTCCTCGAACACCTCTATTGTGGAGACGTTGTTGACGAGTGCTCCCTCGCGCGACGTCTGCACGTAGCCCCTATAAACCGGCAGCGCTAATGCCGACAAAACGGCCAATACGCCGACCGCCACCATCAGCTCGATCAGAGTGAATCCGACTTGTTTACGCATCAGGGTCATCGTCCGAGTGCTCACCTGAAATGCTATGGCGCAAAAAAGGAAGGGGCCAGTGGCCCCTTCCCGAGTTATGACCGACGTCAAACTCTCAGATCTGCGTCCACAGGATGGTCTTCGTCGATTGCGCCGCGAAATCGCCGTACTTCGGACGAATCACGAGAACCTGCAACGACGGCGGGTCGCTTGCAATCGTGCCCGACACCGTTACACCGACAACACCCAGGGCATCACTGGCTGCAGCGGCATACGGCAAGCCACCGCCCGGCGCCTTACCGCCTTGGCTGTTCATCGCGCTGAGCCACCACGCTTGGCTCGCAGCGTCAGCATCGGCGGCCGCCGCATTTGCGTAGGAGCCCATCGCCAGTTTCGCTTGAACTTTGCGCAACTCGTTCTGAACATAGCGTGCACCCTCTTCCCAGTGCGCGTTCACCTTCGCCATGTTCGAGTTCTTGATGTAGTCCTGATATGCGGGCAGCGCGACCGCCGCCAGGATGCCGATGATCGCGACAACGATCATCAATTCGATCAGGGTAAAACCCTTCTGCATTGCTTGTTTCATCGTAGTTAGCTCCGTACTCCAAAGCGTCTAAACGTTCCAAAACGACAAAGCGGACGACTGTCGACTCGATCCGAATCATCGTCAGCCCTCGAAAGAGGTGCAAGCCGTATGCCACCGCGCGCCGGCCCGCTCGCCCGAACAGACCCCCGATCCAATTTGTACGTGGCTTCAACAGGTTAGACGAGCGTAACCGAATTGCAAGCGAGGGCCGGGGTCTTTGGCTCGAACGGCTGTAGGTAACGCGCTACGTCACATGCTGACGTTCGCCGTCATTGCACCGGACGACACCTGACAGCCCGACGCAGGGGCGTTCAGCGTTTGTGACCCCTTTATCGACAGCCCAGTGACGCGCGATTAGACTTCGCCACTCGTGCGCGACTACTGTTACTGGGCAAGGAACTAGCCTCCCGACAAGGATTGCTTTCGTCCAATGGCTACACAAACGGTACCGCTCTCGGGACTCGCTCGACGCCTGGTCGAGGACGGTATCCTCGATGCCGATACCGCGTCGTCCGCCAGTGAAGACGCCCGCAAGGCCGGCATCGCCTTTGTCAGCTATCTGATCCGAAACGAACTCGCGAACCCGCGCACCATCGCAATGTCTGCCGCCGAAGAATTCGGCGTGCCGATCATCGATCTGGCATCTTTCGACCTCGATTCGATTCCGAAGGACCTCGTCAAGGAACGCCTGATCCGTCAACACAATGCGCTACCGCTCATCCGCCGCGGGGTGCGTCTGTTCGTCGCCGTATCCGATCCGACGAACCTGCAGGCGCTCGACGAGATCAAGTTCCATACGGGCATCAACACCGAGGCGATCCTCGTCGAGGAAGACAAGCTCGCGACGATCATTGAGCAGTTCCTATCGAAGCAGGACGACAGCACCCTCGGCGACCTCGGCGACAACGATCTGGACGACCTCGACCTCGAGGCGTTCGACGACGATGCGGCCGAGGACGATGTCAGCCCCACATCGGCGACCGACGACACGCCGATCGTCCGTTTCGTCAACAAAATGCTGCTCGACGCCATCAAAGGCGGATCTTCGGACATCCACTTCGAGCCATACGAGAAGTCGTATCGAGTGCGTTTCCGAACCGATGGAATGTTGCACGAGGTCGCGAAACCGCCGATCAACTTGGCCACGCGATTGTCAGCCCGTCTGAAGGTCATGGCAGAGCTCGACATCTCCGAACGACGTCTGCCGCAAGACGGCCGGATCAAGATGAAGCTGTCGAAGACCCGCTCGATCGACTTTCGCGTCAACACGCTCCCCACCCTGTGGGGCGAGAAGGTCGTGCTGCGGATTCTCGACCCGACGCAAGCGAAGATGGGCGTCGATCAGTTGGGCTTCGGCGAAGCCGAAAAGCAACGGTTCATGGAGGCTCTATTCAGGCCGCAGGGCATGATTCTCGTCACCGGCCCGACCGGCAGCGGCAAGACCGTCACGCTCTACACCGGCCTCAACATTCTCAACGACTCCGAGCGGAACATCGCGACTGCGGAGGACCCGGTCGAGATCAACCTCGAGGGTATCAACCAGGTCAACGTCAACCACAAGGTCGGGCTGTCGTTTGCGTCGGCACTGCGCGCTTTTCTGCGACAAGACCCCGACGTCGTGATGGTCGGCGAGATTCGCGACCTCGACACAGCCGAGATCGCAGTCAAGGCCGCGCAGACCGGTCACATGGTGCTTTCGACATTGCACACGAACTCCGCGGCTGAAACGTTGACCCGACTTCGCAATATCGGTGTGCCGGCGTTCAACCTGGCCACGTCGGTCAGCCTGATCATTGCCCAGCGCCTGGGCCGGCGCCTATGCCCGGTCTGCAAGAAGACGATCGATGTGCCGAAAGAGACGCTGAAGGCCGAAGGCTTCACCGACGACGACATCAAGAAGGGTTTTCAGGTCTTCGAGCCCAATCCGAAGGGCTGTGACAAGTGCAAAGACGGCTACAAGGGCCGAGTCGGAATATATGAAGTAGTTAAAATAACGCCTGAGATCTCTCGAATTATCATGGCCGACGCAAACAGCATCGAATTGAGCCGCCAGGCGCGTGAGCACGGGTACCCCGATCTTCGCCGCGACGGCCTACTCAAGGTGATGCAAGGAATCACGAGCTTGGCCGAAGTCAATCGCGTGACCACAGGACACTAACCCATTCTTCGGGTGAACCATGGCCGCTAGCGCGCTATTCGTTTGGGAAGGAACCGACAAGCAGGGTCGGCGGGCCAAAGGTGAGATCGCCAGTTCCAACCCTGCGATCGCCAAAGCCGAGCTGCGCAAGCAAGGCATCAACGCCACATCGGTCCGAAAGAAAAGCGGGGGGCTCAGCTTCAAATCAGGCAAAGCAGTCACCCCGGCCGACATCGCCCTATTTACGCGCCAAATGGCGACGATGATGCGCGCTGGCGTTCCATTGGTTCAGTCTTTCGAAATCGTCGCTGACGGCGTCGACAAGCCAAAACTGAGAGACCTTGTTTTGGCTGTTCGGTCCGACGTGTCGGCGGGCAACACCTTCGCGTCCGCGCTGCGCAAGCATCCGGTGTACTTCGATGATCTGTTCTGCAACCTCGTCGATGCAGGCGAACAGTCGGGTTCACTCGAGACGATGCTCGATCGTATCGCTTCGTACAAGGAGAAGACCGAGAGTCTGAAGGCGAAAGTTCGCAAGGCGATGACCTACCCGATTGCCGTAGTCGTGGTCGCGGTCATCGTGTCCGGGATTCTTCTCATCAAAGTCGTGCCGCAATTCCAGACCGTGTTCTCCGGATTCGGCGCCGAACTTCCGGCCTTCACGCTTTTCGTGATCCATATCTCCGAATTGGTCCAGAGCTATTGGATCCTATTCCTGCTGACGATCGCCGCTGCAATTGCCAGCTTTACGATCGCGCGCCGTAGGTCGAAAGGCTTGCGTGACGCCATCGACCGCACGTCGTTGAAGGTTCCGGTAGTCGGCAACATCATTGAGAAATCCTCTGTTGCTCGATTTGCACGCACGTTGTCGACAACGTTCGCTGCCGGCGTCCCTTTGGTCGACGCATTGAATTCGGTCGCCGGCGCCACCGGCAACTCGGTCTACGTAAACGCGGTCTACAAGATTCGCGACGATGTCTCGACCGGCCAACAACTGAACTTCTCGATGCGCAGCACCGGTGTCTTCCCAAACATGGTCATTCAGATGGTTGCGATCGGCGAAGAATCGGGTGCCCTCGACGCGATGCTCGACAAAGCGGCGAGCTACTATGAAGAGCAAGTCGACAATGCCGTCGACAACCTCACAGCGCTAATGGAGCCGATGATCATGTCGGTTCTCGGCGTTCTGATCGGCGGCCTCATCATTGCCATGTACCTCCCGATCTTCCAACTCGGCCGAGTGGTCGGTGGCGGCTGACGCACACGTGTCTTGGGATCATTGTTGGGCGCACTACTCGACTACGGATGGCCGGGCCTCTTCCTCCTCGCGTGGATCGGCCTTTCGGTCGGTAGCTTCCTAAACGTCGTCGTCTATCGTTTGCCGGTCATGTTGACGCGCGAATGGCGCGTTCAGGCCGCCGAGGTGCTCGGCATGCAGCAAGCAGCGGAAGGGAACGGCGAACCATTCAACCTCGTGACACCGCGTTCGCGCTGCCCGTCGTGCGGTACGCAGATCGCCGCCAAACACAACGTTCCCGTGCTCAGCTGGTTGTTGCTTCGCGGGCGTTGTGCGAACTGCCAGACACCGATCTCGGCGCGGTACCCCATCGTCGAGTTGTTCACTGCGATCGCTTCGCTGCTGGCGGTGAGCATCTATGGTTACAGTTGGCTCGGCGCGGCAGCGCTCGCGTTCACCTGGGTTTTGATCGCGCTCGCATTCATCGACCTCGACACGAAGTTGTTGCCCGATCAGCTCACGCTGCCGCTGCTCTGGCTAGGACTGATCACGAATGTCTTCCACGGATTCACCGACCTCACATCGGCGGTAATCGGCGCAATCGCGGGCTATCTGCTGCTGTGGTCGGTGTATTGGGCGTTCAAACTCATCACGCACAAAGAAGGCATGGGCTACGGCGACTTCAAATTGCTCGCCGCGCTCGGCGCGTGGTTCGGTTGGCAAGCGTTGCCGATGATCGCGTTGATTTCGTCGGTCGTCGGCCTCGTTCTCGGCGGATCGTATCTGCTGATGAAACGCAGCCGCGAAGCAATTCCGTTCGGCCCGTATCTTGCCGCCGCGGGCTGGGTGACGTTGCTCGCGCATGATAGGGTGCTCGCCTTCACGCTGGGTTGAGTCGCTGGGCAAATGTTCGTCGTCGGGATCACAGGTGGGATCGGATCGGGTAAGTCTGCGGTTTCCGATCGGTTCAAACGCTATGGCATCAAGATCGTCGACGCGGACATCGCGTCGCGCGAAGTCGTCAAGCCCGGGCAACCCGCTCTGTTAGAAATCAGCCGCCATTTCGGCGCCGATATTCTCCAGGCCGACGGCACGCTCGACCGGGCGAAACTCCGCGCCCGCGTGTTCGCCGATCCGGACGAACGCAAATGGCTCGAGCGGCTTTTGCACCCGCAGATCAATGCCTATTTGCAGCGCGAACTCGAGAACGCCGAGTCACCTTATGCCATTCTCGTTTCGCCGCTGATGAAAGAGACTGGGCAAGCGCGATATGCCAATCGAATTCTGGTCATCGATGTGCCGGAAGAGGTCCAACTGCAGCGCACGATGAAGCGCGACGCCAACGACGAGAAACAGGTGCGCGCCATCATGGCGGCACAGATCAGCCGCGCCGAGCGGCTCGCGATGGCACACGATGTGATCGTCAACGATGCGGGCCTCGACGCGTTGGATGCCGCCGTTGCCCGATTGCACGAGCAATACCTGGAACTCGCAGCGGAGCATCGCCGCTAATGGACCAACCCGCTCGCATCGTCGCCTGTCCGAACTGCCGCAAGCCGGTGCGTTGGGGCGAGGCGAGCCGCTATCGGCCGTTCTGTTCGGAGCGCTGCCGGATGATCGACCTCGGCGCTTGGGCCGAAGAACGCCACCGAATTCCAGCAGATGACGTGGAGGATTCGTCCGAGCCGACCGACGCTCGTTCGGAC
>Ga0335069_10016996_pt1 | contig 10140 bp, 6 predicted proteins | sample Lox_Sample_11_FD_206714 | JGI IMG/M metagenome (GOLD analysis project Ga0335069, IMG submission 206714) | Soil microbial communities from Loxahatchee National Wildlife Refuge, Florida, United States - Lox_Sample_1.1 | ecosystem: Environmental > Terrestrial > Soil > Wetlands | place: USA: Florida...
TATAGCGGCATAATCCACCCTGTGTTCCGACCCACAGATTATCGTTTCGGTCTTGATAAAGTGCGTTAATGTGCACATTGGGAAGTCCATCGGCAATCGTAAAATTCTTGAGAGCCCTATTCTTCCACCGACTCAGTCCGTCTGCTGTTCCGATCCAGACATTGGCATGGTGATCAATATAGACGGTTTGAATATTGTCATTAGGCAGCCCGGTTTGCATCGAAAGATGAAAAACATGACGCTGCGCATCATCCGTGACCATATACACTCCTACATGTGTTCCGATCCAGACATTTCCCGATGAATCTTGGGCAAGAGCGGTAATGAAGTTGGGATTATTAAAGAATGGTATAAATTTATCGTGGTCGAAAAGAAAAACACCGATGGACGTGCCGATCAGAAATTTTTTTGTACGTGTTTCGAGTATTTCTTTTACTTGTGTATCGAAGAATCCTTCGTTTTTTCCATAATGCTTGACCGTGCCGTTTTTTAATTGTCGCAAACCGTCGTATGCAGTGCCAATCCAGAGACTACCGTCCGATGCTTCGCACAGTGAAACAACCCCCTCATAACTCATGGTGCCTTCCTTATTGATATTCATCTTGGTGAATGACACTCCGTCGAATCGAAAAAGTCCGGCAGAAGTTCCAAGCCACACATATCCATCGTGCGTTTGCAGAACAACATTGACGGCATTGGACGGCAAACCGTTTTTGCGTTGCCATGTCGTTTGCCCGTATTGAGCAATACTTTTTTCTGGGTCAAGAGCAAACAGAAAGGTTGTTTCGATAAGAAGGAAGGAAAAAAGCAGGAATATTTTTTTACCGCATAGCATACATCACTTCACAGTGTGTCAAGATAAGAAAAGTTCAGATACAATTCTATACAATATTTCAAGAACAAACCAGAATGGGCAGAAAACCAATCTCGCCGTTCAAATTGTTCCTTGACTGATGGAAGCATAAAGCGCTGTGTGTAGGGACGTCGAAATGCGGAAACTCGAGAATCTAAGCAAAAAAAACGCCTAACGATATGTTAGGCGTTTTCATTTTTCAATACGAACGAATAATTCTATTTTTCGTTTTCAACGGCAAATTTGTTCACAAACTTTGTCAGCTTGGATTTTTGATTTGCGGCTTTATTTTTATGGATCAACCCTTTTGCAGCGATCTCATCTAAAAATTTTACAGTCCCTTTTAATGCGGTTGCCGCTTCGTCTTTTGTTTTTGCTGTGCGTACTTTCTTTACGAGAGTTTTTACTTTAGAAAGTTTTGCTTTGTTGCGTTCTTCACGCCGCGCACTTTGACGAACTCGTTTTTCAGCCGATTTATGTTGTGGCATTGTTGCTCCTTACAAAATCTATCAATTTTCTTATACTATATGAAGATAACCAAGAATTTGGTGAATTCAAAGGAATTTTGTGCAGAATTACGATTTTCCAGTATCGCGAACAGCATGTAAAAATGAACGTAAAATCGCCGCAGTTGCTCCCCAAATAAGATGATGTTGGTATTGGTAGAAATAAATATTCACATGGTTCCCCGCTCGCTCGCGTTGTTCAACGCGTTCTTGGTGCACGTCCAGAAAAAAAGAAATCGGTACAAGAAAAATATCGGCAACTTCCGATTCGCTTCTCTGCAACATTGGCAAGGATCGAACAAAGCCAACGACCGGCGTCATACAAAAACCGCTGGGAGTTTCAAAATCATCGGCAATGCCGAGAATGCGAATAACCGTACGCGATAAACCGATTTCTTCTTCTGTTTCCCGCAATGCCGTATCGACCACCGTCGCATCCGTAACGTCTCTTGCTCCGCCGGGAAACGAAATTTGTCCTTTGTGATGTTCCACCGTCTCCGTGCGTTGCGTGAACAATACGGAAAGCTCGCCGACGTTTTCTGTCAACAGTATTAAAACACTTGCCGGTGTCAACGACTTGTTGGTGATCGTATGGCGTTGATGAAGCGAGAAAAATTTTTCGATGTGTACGATCTCAATGCTTGCGGGCATAGATCAAAACAGAATCCTGCAATAAACTTTTTCCTTCGGCAGAAGGAGTCGGGAAAGAAAGTAATTCCCCGACGGTCGGCGCGATGTCGCATTGCGTATGTTTTGAAGAAATAATTTTTCCTGCGGGAATATTCTTACCGATCGTCAACAGCATAATATGCCGGCATCCTTCGCATGTATCGCCGTGATTGCTGAATCCGCCATGGGCATCATCGTGGCGTCCGTGATCGTTCGTTACAAACAATGTTGTGGTGTTGTGATAAAACGAATCCTGCTGCAGAAGATTCCATAATTCGTTGACAAGCGAATCCGCCGTGTGAATTGCGGCAAGATATCCGTTCCAATTATTTGCATGGCCTTGCACATCGACGTCAGGAAAATTGATAATCGTGATGCGCGGATGATTTTTCGTGATGGTGGTTTTGATACTGTCGAAGACGGCTCGATCATTCGCGGCAAGGAAGAACGCCGCTTTGTACGCTTTGCCGTACTCGGAATTTCTGCTGTACGTCAAAATTTCTAACTTCGGTTTTCCGGAATACACTGCGCCGGATTGTTCACCCGCTCCGGTGTATTTGCGGAAATATTCGAACACCGTCGGGTCGCCGGAACGCAGCACGCCGACATTATCGATTTTCTGCCACACGCCGCTGATAATCGTCGCGTGACCGGGGTCGGTTTTCGTCAAACCTTCGTTTCGAAAATTTGTCCAGATGGTTCCTTGCGGGCGCAAGGTGTTCCAGATGTTCGGCATGTAGGTTGCTTCCGCACCAAACGTCTCTGAGTATCGTGCGCCATCGATCACAGCCATGACAACATTTTGCGCTGCCGCAAATGAAAGTATAAAAATTAAAAGAAGGACTATTTTGAATATTCGATTCATCATCATTTCCATGAAAATATTTTCTATACCAAAATACAAAAATCGACTGCAGAATACAACGACGAAGATCATCTTGCCATTCGGAACATTCTCTCGTACCTTGAAGTGTTGAACAAGAGAAAGAAGAGAATGATTGAAGCGGTAATTTTCGATATGGACGGCGTGCTGTTAGATTCGGAACCACTCTGGCATGAATCCGAAATAGAAACTTTTTCCAGTGTTGGGTTGATGTTGACACTTGAACAATGCCGGGAAACCATGGGAACTCCCGTGGATGAATTAGTCGCGCTTCGATTTTCACAGCATCCATGGAAAACGAAAACGCAAGAACAGGTAACGAAAGAAATTTTTGACGGCGTCATTCGCAGCATTCGTGCGTACGGTGCTCTCATGGACGGCGTTTCCGATGTTATCAAATTTTTCCAATCGAGACACTTGCCGTTAGCACTCGCATCATCCTCGCCGGTGAGTATGATTGAAATTGTTCTGGAGAAAATAAGATTGCAGAATATATTTTCCGTGATTCATTCTGCCGAACATGAAGAATACGGCAAACCGCATCCCGCGGTGTTTTTATCGACGGCGAAAGAACTCGGTGTAAATCCGAGAGCATGTTTGGTCATCGAAGATTCGTTCAACGGATTGATTGCAGCAAAAGCAGCGCGCATGAAAACGCTCGTTGTCCCAATGGCAGCGCAGCAGCATGAATCGCGTTTCGAAATTGCCGATGTCAAACTTCGTTCGCTGACAGAATTTTCCGAACAACACTGGCAGTTGTTAAATACGGGCGATTAGTTCGCTGTCTGTGCGGGATATTTTTTGATCACCAGATATTTCAGCATGGTATCTCCAATATTGCGGATACCGTGCATCGTGTTCGATGGGCAATAGAACGAAGTGTACGGTGTTCCCACCGCTGTTTTCCCATCCAAATAAAATTCCGCTGTTCCTTCCAGCACAAAGAAAAATTCATCTTCGATATGCTTATGAGGTGGATGTGTAGCATCATGCGGTTTCACAACACTCATCTTGAGCGTGCGCCCATCTAAAAAATTTTTATCGACAAACCAGAATTGATACCCCGCTGCCGTGGATTCTACTTTCGCGGGATTAAAATGACTTACACAATTATCAATGGTGAATTTCTTTCCGGCAGTATCAACTATCACAGTGTGCGTTTGTGCGAATCCCAAGCTGAATGTGAACAGTCCAAATAAGAACAATATCCATTTCATGTTTTTTTCTCCAGTGAATAAATAGCGATTTCTTCATGCGACAAAAATAAAAAATATCACCGACTGCGAACACTTCTTTATGTTCCGCTCCAGCCCTGCACCCACGCGGTACCGCACATTGCTTTGAACGGACATTGAGGACAAGCATCGCTGAGTGTCGTTGCTGGTTCGAACGGCACTTCAAGATTTCGTATTTCCTCGATCAGCTTCTCGATAATGGTTGTCGATGTCTGATAACAACCGGCGCGGTCTTCGCCTTCAGGCACCAGCGGTGTTTCAATCGAGTCATCGATCACATTTTTTCCCAGCAAGAGATAGGCGGGAATAATTTTATCCGGCGGCGTTTGCGTGATGAGGGAATAAATCCGGACATAAAACGGAAGCTGTAACGAACCGATAGCGCTGTTCCACGTTGCGCGATCATCGACAGCGAGCTTGTTCCAATCGATTTTATAAAACATATCGTTGCCGGCAATTTTATAATCGAGGATGTACGTTCTATCACCGCGCTGCTCGATGCGGTCGCACTTGGCAAGCAGCAGCGTTCTGCCGTCGGAAGCACGCAAGAGTTGTTCAATTCCCGTGACAGTTACTGGTTGAGTTTCAGACACAGGAATTTGATACTTTGCAATAAATTGTCGTATCTGCCGCTGCACCTGCATCAGCATCAATTGCTGTGCACCGCGCAACTCTTTGCCGAATTGCGTCTGGAATTCTTTCCGCACAACTTCATCAATATCGATTGACGTGAAAGCATCCGCATGCAACAGCTGATTGAGAAACGGTTCGAACAACTCTTTTAAAATATGATGAACGATCGTTCCCGCATCAAGCTGATCGATCTCGTCCGAAACAGAATCCTGCTCCCGCAGCTTGAGAACGTATTGATAATAAAATCGTAATGGGCATTGGAGATACGTATCTAATGATGTTGCACTGAATTCCAGCGAACTCAACACATTCAGCATTTCGTTGGTCTTGGCGATGGGCTTCGGAGTTTTGTTGGCAAGCTGTACGCGATAGCGTACAGAAGCAATCCGGTCGTCGAGAATCTTCCGCGCGTGCTGTTCTTCCTGCCATATTAATTTCTGAATGAACCGGCTGCGCTCTCGTTCGCCGTTTGCCGTTTCAGTAAAGAATAGATGCACGTGCCGTGTGCCCTGAATCAGCAACTGAAAATAATATTCCACGAGCGTTTCGCGGTCGCGGTACGTTTCCATCTTCAGCATCGTGCGCAGCGATTGCGGCAGCAGCATATCGGTGCCGCGTGCAGGCGGCAAAATATTTTCGTTCACATCTAACACATACACAGAATCGAATTGCAGGTTGCGTGTTTCTAATAAGCCGAGTACCTGCATCCCTTGCAGCGGCGTACCGGAAAACGGAACATCCGCGCTGCCGAGATAATTTTTCAGGAACGCGAGATAGCCGGATGGTTCTTCGAATGCTTTGCTGCCGAGCTGCGATGACGGCACCGTTTGCAGCAGTGAAATAATTTTCTCCGCATATTGACGGAACAGCGGATGCATACTTGCCGTGCTGTGCTCGAAGATATACGTCAGCACGTCGATGCAGCACTGCGCAAATTCGCCGATGGACCGAATGCTTTGCAATATCCGGATAGTGTTGTTGTGTATTTCAGTTAGATGGTTTTGTATTTCATCTTTCGTGATCGTCGTTCCGGCATCGGTCAAACGCTGCAGCACACGGTCGAATAATTTCGGATGATGTTCGATTTCATCTATTGTAATGAATAGTGCGGTGCGATCTCTCGCAAGCAGTTCTTCCATCGTGTGCACCAGTACGCGCGTCAATTCCGTCTCTGTTCCGGCGCGAATATTTTTCGTGTACGGATGCAGCATCAATTTCATGTATGCTGAAACCGGTATCGCATCGTCTTCCGTCTGCACGAATACTTCTACCAGTGTTTGTAAAAATCCGTATACCGGCGTGCGCACCACAGGATAACCGAGCGCGATATTATAACGATCTTCCGATAATAGCGGAAGCGTTTCGTGCACCACCGGAAACAACGCCGTTGCATCCGGCAGAACTATCGCGCTGTGTTCGTCAATAGTTGCGTTATCAGAAATTTGTTTCTGCACAAGCGCACTGAGCGCATACACCTGCCCGTGCGTATCCGATGCCTGATAAAAATGAATGTCCGGAGTCGATGTCGATTTCGGAGATGATTCCTGCGCTTTCGGATTATTCCAGAACGCATTCATCGGTGACTGCACACCTTCCACACGTTGATAAATAAACGTGGTGTTCTCTCGCGTGCGAAGCGAAGAAAAGATTTGTTTCTCCATCGCTGTCGGTGCAAAGAATCCCGCAAGCACGATGGAGTGATATACACTGAGATCGATGTGCTCGATTTCTTCCGCAACGGTTTTATACTGAAGCGCACGCGTCATGACATTCTGCGTTTTCAACAGTGCATAAAATTGTTCGTAATAATTTCCCAGCATTTGAATCGAGCCGTACTGCAATCCCGCCGTCAGCGAATGGAGCTTGGAAATGGAAACATCTGCCAGCACTAATTCTTCCAGTTCACCGAAGAGCGTCCATCCCAGTGGCATAAATCGATCGAACGAAACGAATTGATCGTTGCCGATTTTTTCTTTGATGGATCGATGCAGATCGAACAGCATCGCAATCGCATCAAGTTGATCGATGCAGCGTTCAGTCCTTCCGAGTTTTTCCCGGAAGAGAAAATCGATGAACTCGTCGATAGAAACCATGTGCGGCGGAATGAAACTGCTGCCGAGCATCGATCCGATTTTCTTCCGCAGAAAATGCGAAGGACGTTTCCCCGGAAACACGACGATGCGGTTCGATAGATCCTTCGATGAACAAGAAAGTCCGAGCGACCCGGCAACGGCATCGATCAGATTTTCTGTGGGCGATATGACGTTGATCGTGCTCATGCCATCGGTTGAATATTTTTTTGGTCGATATAGGCCAGCGCTGCGTGCAGTTCTTTATCCGGATACAATTCATGAAGAATCTGCAGGTAGCCATCGATTTGTTCGCGATAGGTTTCCTTCTCGTCGCCGGTTTTATAATCGAGAATCATCACGGAGTGTTCATCGACAATCACGCGGTCCATCCGGAACAATTGCCCCGTTGCACGCACAAATTCCTGTTCGTTCATCACGATGCGATTCGGTTTCGAAAGAAACCACTGCCGCACATCGCTCGATGTAAAAAATGACAGCAGTGTCTGTTCGATCGCAGAAGCATCGATGGGTTCGGGAAAATCTTTTTTCACTTCCATCGCTAACCGGTGCAATTGCACAGGCACATCCGGTTCGAGAAATTCAATACGCGCAAGAATGGCATGCACAAAGTCGCCGCGCCGCCGTTCGTTCCATCGCAGGCGTTCGGAACCGACTGACTGCTTGAACGGCGAAACTTGACTGATATGCAACACATCTGCAGACGTTCGTTGCACTGCGGGTTCTTTCCGCACATCAGGTTTGAGCGAAGCATCGTAGCCCGACTTCGGTAAATAATCCGACGGCTTCGTCATTCGTTCCTTCTGCACGGAAAGCACATACAATTCCTGTTTCGCACGCGTCAACACAACGTACAATTTATTCAGTTCATCCACATGCTCCCGCAGGCGCTGTGCGCTGTATAATTTCTGCAAGGCCTTCGAATGCTCCGCCGAATCCTTGGTGATGTGATACAAGCGAATGCCATTCTCTGTTTCTTCGATGAAGCGATTCTCCGCCATCGGTTTCGTATCGTACAGAAGAACGATGACGACGGGAAATCCCAGCCCTTTCGCTTTGTGAATCGTCATCACGGTAACGGCATCGGTATCGGCGGGAATGTTGATCGTCCACGCGGCTTCCTCTTCTTCGCTGCCGGCAAATTCATTAAAATCTTTCAAGCTGTTTTCGCCGCGTTCTTCGAATGCTTTAATGACGTCGATGAATTTGACGAGCGTGCTTTCTTCTTCCGGCAGCAGTTCGTACAGCCGGAATGTTTTATATACCGATATGGCAAGATCGTACATCGGCAGGTAGCCGGTCAGCCGGTACAATTCTGCAAAATAGTTTTCCCACAACTCCGGAAATTTATTTCTGAATTCCATATACAGCGATGCATGCTTCGATTTGTTTTGAACATCGAGAATGAACGCGTGAAGCTGTTCGGTCGTGATGCAAACGTGTGCGGCTTCGAGATTGACGGATACGATTCTGCCGAGTAAGACGGATGCAAACGCAACATCGTCCACGGGTGAATCGAGAAAGCGCAGCAGTGCCAGCAGTTCTCCCGCAACATCGCGCGTGCGCACATCTAAACTGCTGTGCGAAATAAATTCAACGTCCGCTTCGTTCAGCCATCCGCTGACGTTGACAACATCGTTGTTCTTCGGCGTCAGCACGGCGATATCGCTGTAGGAATATCCGCGCGCACGGCATTCGTGCACCACGTCTAACAATTTTTTCTTTTCGGATTCTGGTTCCGCATCGGGAGCGAAGGAAGCGAGTCCCACATATCCGTCCTGCGCCTTTGTGTGTGCATCCTGCCGGTACGTGGAAAGCCCGCTGGCTTCCGCCGCGCCGTCATCGGCAACGAGCGGAACGATGCGGTGAAACACTTCTTCGTTGAACTGTAAAATCCGTTTGCTGCTGCGGTAGTTCGTATCGAGCGACTGCACATTCGTTTCCGCCGACGGAAATTCCTGACGCTCGATCAGGCGTTTCATAATGCGCCAGTCCGCGCCGCGGAAGGAATAAATAGACTGCTTCGTATCGCCGACAACGAACAAACTGCCGTTCTGCGAGAGTGCATTTTCAAACAGCGGCCTCAAATTCGCCCACTGAATCGGTGATGTGTCCTGAAACTCGTCGATCAGATAATGCGCAAGCTCTTCGCCGAGTTTGAAATACAATTCCGGCACGGTTTCCTGTTCCAGATACGTCGAAAGTTTTTTCCCGATGTCGCCGAGATATAATTGTCCTTCGCGCCGCTTGCATTGCTCCACCGTTGCCTTCAACATCCGGTGCATTTCGATGTAAGGGCGATAATAGGAGCGCGCCTGCAGCTCATACACCGTTGTGCCGATGGCAAGCATGCGCTGCTTGATGGGTTCCAACTGCGAAAGCGTTTGTTCGTACGCCGGAAGATCGCCGCGCTTCGCCGGTTTTTTAATCGGATGCTGTTTAAAAGAAATGCGAATCAGTTTGTCGGTGATTGCACTTTCATCGGCATCGTGCAATTCTGCAAACCATTTTGCCTGTTCCAATCCGGAGCGTTCGATGATCGTGCGGTACGATTGAAACTCGGAAAATATGTTCGAACGCAACTGTGCGAGTTCTGCCGATGAATCATCGACATGCAACAATTCCTGTGCGTGCGAGGTAAGGAAGGAAAATAATTCTACCACTTCGCTGCGCAGGCGATGGTACGGATTCCAGATGAATTTGGACTTTGCATCCTGCACATCGATAACACTTTTTAATAATTCTAGGAGAATCGCTTTGCCTTCCGCCGTTGCGGCGAGTGTTTGAATGACGTCGTCGAATGCTTCGTGGATCAGTGCATCCGGCTGCATGGAAATTTCTGTCTGTGGCGCATAACCGAATTCTAATGCCGATGCGCGGAAGACGCGCGTGAGAAAGCTGTCGATGGTTTGCAGGTGCACGTCGGAATAGCGTTCCAGCATGTCGCTTACGAGCGCAATAGAACGCATGCGCAAGGTTTCATTGTCGAACGAAACAACTTCCTGCAAGTCGTGAAGTATTGTCTCATCGCCGAACGCTGCACGCTTCAATGTTTCCAGCAATCGTGTTTTCATTTCCCGCGCGGCGTTGATGGTGAATGTCATCGCAAGAATGTTGTGCAGATCGTGATCGGGCACGCGCTGCGAGAGAAGCAGCTGCAAGAGTTTGTACGTCAGCGTGTGCGTTTTACCGCTTCCCGCAGACGCGGAAACGACGGTGAACGACGGAAACGTAAGCTCGGTATCTTTCGGAATGATTGCTGCCACAGATG
>Ga0335069_10016997_pt1 | contig 10139 bp, 7 predicted proteins | sample Lox_Sample_11_FD_206714 | JGI IMG/M metagenome (GOLD analysis project Ga0335069, IMG submission 206714) | Soil microbial communities from Loxahatchee National Wildlife Refuge, Florida, United States - Lox_Sample_1.1 | ecosystem: Environmental > Terrestrial > Soil > Wetlands | place: USA: Florida...
TCTCCATTTGCGAGTGGGGCAGCCAGAATCCGTGGTTCTGGGCTCCGGGAGTTGGTGGGATCGGGAGCACAATCTGGCGTACGGGCGGCGATATCATTCCTCCCGTTGTTGAGAGCCTGCATGATCCCGACCACGATAAACGCGTCATCACGCTGCAGAACGTGCTTGATTCATTTGAGACCGGAATGCATCCGGAAGCGCAGCATACCGGCTACTACAACGATCTGGACATGATGGTGATGGGCATGCGCGGCATGAACGACGCCATGGATCGCATCCACATGGGTCTCTGGGCAATTGCGAGCGCGCCGTTGATGGTTGGTTCCGATCTTACGCGGCTCTCTAAGGGTAGCTTATCGTTGCTGACGAACAAAGAAGCGCTGGCGATCCACAATGACCCATACGGCCTGCAGCCGATCAAAGTCGCCGAACCAGTTTCCGGCGTACAGATTTGGGCGAAGCCCATGGCCGTTACGGGAAGACGGGCGGTCGCCATACTGAACCGCACAGACGCTCCCGCGCAAGTAAAGGTCGATTGGGAGAAACTTGGCCTGGATCGTGCTACGCGATCCGTACGCGACGTGTGGAGCAGCCGCGAGCTCTCGGTTGATGCGGCCTTGTCCGTCCCTGCGCACGATCTGGTGTTGCTGTCCGTCGACGGCGAAGACAAGAAACCGGCCGAGTATCCCGCCAACAACAATACGATCGACGGCGTGCAAGCAACCGGCGCTCCGACTTTCGCCCGCCTCGAATACACGAACAATTCTGGTCAGGTTGTGGTGGTCCGTGTGAAAAGCACATCGGGGCTTTCCACCTGCTTGGCTTTGCTCCCAACTTCAGCATCAACAGTGGGCGCAATCGGGCTCATCTTGCCACGGGGAACTGCCAACCTTCAGTTTGAATCGCAGCAAGCCGCGATTCGCAGGTTATTCGTCTATTCCTGGTGATGGTTAGTACGGTTAGATCTGGAGACACATCAAGGCTGTATTGCCACCTGAGCCGCTATCTATCAGGGACAAACTAATCTTTCGGAGCTCAATACGTACCGAGCTTGATGTGCAGAATTCGCCCAGCTTCTCCAAAGTCGACCCCGAAATCGCACTCATCGCCATTCAGCAACCGGCGGACTTGCCACTCTCCTCTTTCATAGACGCCTTCTTCCGCTTTCATGATCTGCCAACGCTCCTTCAAACCAGGATGGGCAAGCGTGAATCCGATTCTCGCGCCGAAGCCGGTGACGAGGAACTCGTCCGGGGATAATTGCGCCACGAGCAGGACCCCGGTTGGTTGATCGATCGCGCGGTTTCCGCCGCCCTCGTGTCTTCCGAAGCTAGCCATGGCCTGCCATCTGCCAAATTCCATGACGTGACTGGCCGGGTTTTCGCCCTCCAACGCAGTTTTCACTTTGCCTTCGAACGTGAGGCGCGAAAGCTGCTCATGCATGGAACTCAATAGCCGGAAGGTGCGCTCGAAAGGAACCAGCTCCGGAAAAGCGGCTGCGGAGGGCAGTTCCACATCAGTGCGCGTATTGACATGGTCCACGCCCCAAACGGTAAATCCGATGCCGCCTTCACCAAGGACTGTGAATGGGTAACGCGCAAAGAGCGCCTCGTTGTTGTTCTCCGGGACAAACAGGGCATTATCGGGCCGGCGATAGGCGGACATCACACGGCGGTATGCATCATCTCCGCGGCCATACATGTCTGGTCCGATCAGATCAATGGAACGAGCCGTAGCCTTCCATACGTCAAGAACCACGTCAGTGGCACCGCCGCTGGGGTAGCTTCGCGGCGGATCTGGTTCCACATCGTCTGGTGAGCGAATCCAGGCGTTCACATACATCAGGATGGGATACTCTGTTTTTCCGGCCTCGGCGACCTGGTCGATGTAGTGTGCGACCGCATAGGCCTGGAATTTTTCGGCCGCTGCTGAGCCAAATACCTGTGCCCAGGTACCGCGTTGGAGCTTCAGGGTGCGGAGTAACTCATCGGGAACAGCTGAATCGTAAAGTTTTTGAGCAGCGGGAGAGAAGTCTCTTACCGCATCGAGAGACCCAGATTCGTTTTCCACCTGAACCATCAGGACGGTGTGCTGATCACCATCAATCTCCTTCAGATGGCGCATGAGAGCGGCGAACGCGCGTTGATCGGCCTTCAAAGTCTCAGTACCGAATGGCGATAAAGAATCTGTCAGCCGCCCATTGGCGTCGATGAGCCGCGGGTAGCGGGTTGTGTCCGATTTGATCCACTCTGGGACGTAATGACAGCGCGCATTCTTCCAGGTGCCAAACCAGAGCAGGATAACGTGCAACTTGTGCTCGCGAGCCTGCTTCACGATCGCGTCGACATTCGTGAAGTCGAACTGCCCCCGTTCTGCTTCCATCTGTTCCCAGTAAACCGGCGCTTCGACGGGGTTTGCGTGAATAAACTCGAGTGCAGGCCATACCTGGGGCAGCACGGCGCGCCATGCGCTGGAGTTGTGAATCTGACCGCCGAGTATGAAGTATGGATGTCCGTCGACGAACAGAGCGTAATGGCCTTGCTCCTGCACGAGGCGAGGCGGTTCAGAAGCGCGGCCGACAGCAGACACAGACAGAATTAGAAATAGCAGAAGAAGATTGCGAAACGTATTAATGGCACACCTCCTTACTGAGTGGGCGCACTTCGAGGAACCGTAACTCTGAACATGACGACGCCGTGGCCCGAGACTCTGGCAGAGTACCCTCTTTTTGCCGGCGCTAGGTCTTTGTGAGTCCAAAGATCGCGTAGCTCCAGTGCATCGGTTTCTTTCTTTCCGAGATCAGTCCAGCGCAAATGAATAACCGCCGCCGTCTTGTTCCGATTGAAAAAGACGACCGCCTGATCGCCATTGCTTAACGAGCGCACCCAAGTTTCGGCGTCGCCATTTTTGCGGACCAGCGTGCCCTCTCTTCCGGCTGCGTCCTGATCGACCGCAATGACCTCAGGATTAGTGAGAATCTCCCGAGTTTCGCGAGACATGGAACGCACATCATTGGTCGCGATCAGCGGCGCGGCGAGGATTGCCCACAGACTGAAATGCGCCCGCGATTCGGCCGCGCTAAGCCCCGGATGCCCGACCTGCAGCATGTCGGGATCATTCCAATGACCCGGAGCGGCATATTGGGCCAAGAACCGCTGTGCGTCGAGGATCAGCGTCCATCCTCGCGGATAACCTCCCGGCTTGTTCATGGTTTCCCGGCCACAGTCCCAACAATCTTTGCTGTCGCCCGTCGTGCGCCAAAGGTTTGCGACGTCAGCGGCCCATTCCCAAGGTTTGTGATCGCCCCACTCGCACATGCTGAAAAGCATCGGACGCCCAACAGCGGCAATTGCGTGGCTCATTTTGCTGTAGGCTTCCTTTGCATCCATGCCTTGAGTGTTGCACCAATCTTCCTTCACGAAGTCGACGTCCCACTCAGCAAACGTGCGCGCATCCTTCTCCTCGAATCCTTTACTCCCGGGCTGATCGGAAACGCAATCCATGAAGCCGGCGTCAGTGTAAATGCCGAATTTCAATCCTCGGCTGTGGATGTAATCGGCGAGCGCTTTCATTCCGGAAGGAAATTTCTTTGCATCCGGTTGAAGATTTCCTTTTGGGTCGCGGCTCTTGGCCTTCCAGCCGGCATCGACGATGACGTATTCATAGCCGGCTTCTTTCATTCCGCTGCTCGCAAGGGCATCGGCCATCGACCGGATCAGTTCCTCGTTGATGTTCAGCTCATACGTCGCCCACGAGTTCCAGCCCATCGGCGGTGTGCGAGCCAATCCGTTTTCTAAGGCCAGGCTTGTCTCCATCAGCGCGCAGATTGTCAGCACAGCCGCAATGTTCTTCCGGATATTCATCCGCCTCGGGGGCAGCATTCCGCTTGATTAGAACATTACGTCGAGCAACATCCTATACCCGACGACTTGTCACTATAACGAAGATTGCGCGCTTGTTAGGAGGTGCGCGCGGTGCGGAAGATCACAGCGAGATTCCTGTCAGATTGCGCCTGAAATTCCTTACAGAAAATGCGGATCGTGAACTCTACGATGAAGAACTGCAAAAAAGGAGCCATTCATGCCTATCTCCAGGCGGAGGTTTCTCACAGGAAGCGCGACCGTTGCCACGGTCGCTTCTTTATCGCCCGCGCTGAGCGGCAAAGAGGAGACGCGCGCAGGGAACTCAGTCCCAGCCGGGCTCGGCGTCAGCCGCTCTTCCAATCGCATCCGGATCACTTGTACCAACGGGATCGTTGTTGAGTTCCTTCTACAGCAGAACCGTGTGAGGGGAATCAATGCGGTGACTTTCCGAGGGAAAGCTCTGCGAAGCACGTCCGAGTGTATCTGGCCAGAGATTGCGACTCCCTACGGCATGGAGATCGTGCACTTTGAACTGCAGGATGTTCGGAAAGAGGGCGACGCGATAGTCATCTCGACGCGGCCTTTCTATCGGCTCATTCACCGTATGGAATGGACGGAACATGCCATGCATCCGCTGATCAACACCTGTTGCTGGAGCAAAGAGCCTTTCAGTCCGGAGGGTAGCCGATTCGACTGGATCGTCCGCGAGGTTAACGAGACTTACGCCGGCATCAACTATTCCGGTTTCTCCTACGGCTTCCATTACGTGAGCCCGGAACATCCCATTTATCAGATCGAGGATAAAGCGACGTGGGAACTGGGCGGAAACGTCGTCGGGAATGGGTTCATTATGCGTGGGGGTGGGCATCCTCACGTGCGGTTCAAAGATGACACCGTCATGTATTCGGGGTGGTACTTCCCCGGAATCGCCAATCCTAATGTGTTTCAGCACAAGCCGCTGTACACGCAAATGCAGGGATTCACGTTTCAATATGATCCTGAACATTTGTTGCTGACTGTGCATGAACGGCCCTCCCACGTGCGTGCTCTTTATCAACGCGAGAGTAAACAGCCGACCCTGCTGCATTTCAACCAATTCTGCTTCGATCTCACCAGGGACATCGTCACCCCGCCGAGGAAAATTCTGGTCGGAAGCCGCCCGCAGAACGGCGACACGCCACTGGTGAATCATTACCTCAGGGTTCGTGACGTTCTGCAGGAACAGCATCGGAAACATTACGGGCTGAAGTATGACAAGACGCGCCCGGGCGCGCATGTGGAGACTTGGGCCGTTGCGAACATGGCGAGTTTCAGGCCTGTATTCGAGCAGCTGAACAAATGGGGTATCCGGCGAACGTTTGTCATGCCGCTATGGCGCAGCACGGAAACCGACATCAATCCGCGATTCAAGCAGGACCGCAAACGGTTCGGCATCTTCGGCAATATGTGTTGCCCTCTGGAACTGGAAATTCCGGAGTGTTATGGCGGCTGGGATGGTTTCAAACAGGTAATGCAGCAAGCGCACGACCTGAACCTGGAAACGTTCATGTGGTATGCCACGCACTATTCCTCGATGACACCTCTGCTGGAGAAGTTTCCCGACCTGTTTTGCCGAGACGTGAACGGGCAATTCAATCGAAACAACTATGGGCATGTTCTGATGGCGGTGAACCAGCGAAGTCCGAAGTACCAGGAGTATCTGATCGAACATCTGCGCAAGGCGAAGGAGTGCGGACTAGGTGGCGTGTTCCACGACAGCCATTTCAATCTCGCGACCGACACGATCAATTTCCTGCACACCGATTATTACAAGGAAAAGCCGGCTGCCGATCCGGCAGGATTTCGCAAGCCGTACGACTTGAGGAAGCAGGATCAGATCGTGTCCATGCACGATACGGCTCTTGAACTGCAACGCCGACTACAGAACGAAGTGGGCCTGTTCTACTACGTGGAGTCGGAGGGGGCACTGGGAACGTCGATGACAGGCCCTGATTACGAGTTTATCCGCGGGAATGAGTACATCTACTGCAATCTGGATGCCGACCTTGATGAAGAGGCAACGAGGAGATTCGGCGACGATCCGACGATGGCTTATTTCCGCGCACTCTCTGCGAGACTGATTTATGCAATCCAAATCAATCCCGACAACTTTCCCGCGCCTGAGTCCATCTCACATTGGTGGAATCCGGAAGCGATGTCTCCGCTTGCTCGTGCATTTACCCGAGTCGAGGAACACATGCAGGAACTCTGGGTGCTCGAAGACGACCGTGGCCTGATGTGGAAGAGCCCGGAGGCACAGGTGGTGTTCGCATACAAGAACTTCGACTACGCCGTGGGTGGGGCAGCGCGAGTAATCGAAGCAGTGAGCGGCGACGCATTCGACGTCGATAGGAGCGTCCCCCTGAAAAGCATGAGAATTTACCTGATCAGGAAGGCGTAACCGTAAGACCAAAGATCGATTACTCGTCGACTGGGGCGAGAGAATTTCACTGTAGCGAGGGCGGCACAAAACCGAGTCCGCAACGTTGCCTACCTGGTTCGATCCGGGCGACTGACGAGCCGGCAACTAATTTAGGTCCCCGCGGCAACGGTGCTTTCCGACGCGGCATCTGATCGTAAATCTCGCGGTTCAAAGTCGCTATCCGCAACATTCATCTCCGCAAAATCCATCTCCGCAAAACTTGGTAAAGGTTGCTAAATATGGCAGAAAATTCCCGCATACGCATTACGTCCGATGACGGTGTCGGCAGGCGCCGATCCATTTCAGGCCCGCAGTGGGGCGCTGTGCTCGGCGGCAGCGCGCTAGCTATTTATGGGATTACGCGGCGGTCGCCGCTGGGAATGGCGCTGGCGGCAGGGGGTGGCACAGTCGCACTCGTGGCCGGGGCCCGAAAGCGGTCCGTTCGCCCGCCCTCCACTTGGACCACACTGCTAGTCAACTGCTCGCCGCAAGAGGCTTATCGCTTCTGGCGAGACTTCGAAAATCTTCCCCGCTTCATGAACCGGCTGCAGTCCGTTACGGTGCTGGACGATCGCCGGTCCCGCTGGATTGCGCTCGGCCCTATGGGCCGGCAGATCCGCTGGGATGCGGAAATCACCGACGAGCGCGAAAACGAGTCCATCAGTTGGCGGTCGCTTCCGGGTTCCGACATCCAGGTTCATGGAGAGGTTCGATTTCAAGAAGCTCCCGCAGGGCGCGGAACGTTAATCGGTTCGAAAATCGAATACACCCAGGCGTCGGGAATGAACGGGGCGCTAGCAAAGTTCCTGAGCAAAGGAGCGAATTTCGCCATGCGTCAGGATATGCGTCGGCTGGAGGCCTTGATGGAGGCGGGCGAGATCCCGACCACCGAAGGCCAGCCACATGGACCACGGGATTTTGTCACGGGCGTGATGAGAGTCGCCGACCCGACACGGCCCATTGCACCCGGATCGAACCTCAAAGAGGTCTTTGCCGCGAGGAGGGATATCGCATGAAAGCCGTTTGTTATATGGGCGTCGAGAAGATGAGCGTGGAGACTGTCCCCGACCCTACCATCCTGAATCCGCGCGACGCCATTGTGAAAATCACGAGCACTTGCATCTGCGGGTCTGACCTCCATCTCTATGACGGCCTCGTTCCGACCATGGAGCAGGGTGACATCATGGGCCATGAGTTCATGGGCGAAGTGGTGGAAGTCGGCCCCGGGATTAAGCCGGAGAAGTTGAAGGTAGGAGATCGCGTTGTTGTTCCATTCACCATCGCCTGCGGCAACTGTTTCTTCTGCAAAAAGGAACTGTGGTCCCTGTGCAATAACTCCAATCCGAACTACTGGATCGCAGAAGAGATGATGGGGTACTCACCTTCGGGCCTCTTCGGCTACACGCACATGATGGGCGGCTATGCCGGCGGCCAGGCGCAATACGCGCGCGTACCGTTCGCCGATGTCGGCCCCATGAAGGTGCCGGAGGGAATGCCCGATGAGAAAGTCGTCTTTCTCACCGACATTTTTCCGACGGGGTACTTCGGCGCGGTGAATGCTGACATTGAACCCGGGGACACGGTCGCCATTTGGGGATGCGGTCCGGTTGGGCAATTCGCCATTCGTTCGGCGTTCATGCTGGGAGCTGAGCGGGTCATCGCTATCGATCGGTTTGACTATCGGCTGCGGATGGCGCAGGACGGCGGCGCGGAAGTCCTTAACTATGAGGAAGTCGATGATGTCGTGCAGACCCTGAAGGACATGACGGGGAACATCGGCCCGGACCGATGCATTGATGCCGTCGGCATGGAGGCGCATGACCACGGCCTGATGTTTATGATGGATCGCTTGAAACAGATGGCGCGGATCGAGATGGATCGCCCCGCAGTTCTGCGGCAAGCAATTCAGGTGTGCCGCAAGGGCGGGACTGTGTCGGTTCCGGGCGTCTACGCCGGATTCATCGACAAGGTTCCAATGGGCGCATTCATGAACAAGGGCCTGACCATGAAGACCGGCCAGACGCACATGATGCGCTACATGAAACCTTTGCTTGAGAAGATTGAGAAGGACGAGATCGATCCGAGTTTTGTGATCAGCCATCGAGTGCCGATCGATCGAGCGCCGGAAATGTACAAGATCTTCCGTGACAAGAAGGACAATTGCACGAAAGTTGTTCTGGATCCCTGGGCTGACGGCGCAAGGGCGGCGTAGTAGCGGGAAATATCGGGGTGGGCCGTTAACGGCTCACCCCTTTTTTGTTGGTGTCGGATCCGAGCACGAACATTATCAGTTTCCATTGAAGAATTCCGTCATGTCTGGAGCGGCTGCGGCCATTCCCGGATAACTATTCACGCCTGAGGCAGCCAGGACCAGACGCAAAGTGCTCTGGTGCTGATACTCGGTTTGCGACTGGAAATTGGCCTTGGATTTTGAGCTCACGATGACAGTGGCGACATGACCGCCTCCGTGATCGATGTCAGTGTCTTCGCTTTCATCGAAGGTAATGATCAGCAGCCCGCTGCTCTGGAATATCGGACTAGCAATCAGAGGCGCGATATTTGATTGTAGCCATGCATCAGCCGCGGCCAACGTTCCGTCATGCGCGTCGTTGTTCACGTTGGGCTCGATGAACGAATACTGGGGAAGTGTGTTGTTCGCCAGATCGGTTGCGAATTGGGAGAACGGAACGATGTTTGCAGCCTGGCTTGGGTCGTTCTGTACGTCCGACAGGTAGGTGAAGGGATCGTGGCGGCGCACGTAGGGTGAAGCATCCGGGCCAAGGTATCCTGCAGAAGGAATGGACTCCTCATACGCCTTCCAGGTTTTCTCAGCCTTTACGAGTTCACGCACGACGTTGTCGTCGTTGATGGTTCCTGAGAAATTGTCATCGAAGCTCTCGGTCAGTCCCGTCGTCAACATCAGGTAATTGGGCATCGAGGGATGTCCATCGGCGAAGTACTGCGTAGCCAGGCCGTATTGTGATGCGAGGTTATTCAGGTACGGCATCGACGAGCTGCCGATGACGTCGGAGTAACTGTGGTTCTCTTCCACGACAAGAAACACATGATTGAACGTGGGCTGACCTGATGGCGTCGGCGTCTGCACGGGCGAGGGGCGCAGGCCATGGCTGCCGCACGCGGGCAATAGCGCAACAGACAACACCGCAACGACGAGCAAGCTTGTTTGCCGAGTTCCGGGGATAATCACGACGTCCTCGGATGCAATCCGTGTTCCGGATGTTGTTGGAAACAATCCAGGCCTATTTCGCTTTTTGTTGGTTGTTGTCGCCCAGATCCAGCCCAAACTGCGGCTTTTCGTACGTTCCCAGAATGTGCACGGGAACGATTTCGCCTCGCTTCTTCTTATGGAAGAACGGCGACATAAATTTCAGCAGCAGGGCTTTCATGCCACTGGATGTATTCGAGATGCTGGTGGCGACTTTCAGATCGCCATGGAGATCGATCCTATGATTAACGACGTTGTAGGAGCCGTGCATGCGCGCGTCGGCTCCGGGAACGCCGAACTGGAGATCGGAAAAATGCGCGACTCCGTTATTGAGTTCGACGGCGCCAGCCAGGTCGGTAAGAACGGTCTCGGGGTCTTCTTTGTTCTTGCCGCGGGCGCCAGCACTCAACTCATTCACGTCTTTCTGCGTCTCGGGCTTGAAATTGCCCTTATCGATGCCAAACTTGCCGTCCAGCTTGACGGCTCTGAGAAAAGGCTCCTGGCTTGAGGCCAAATGCGCGTGCGCTCTGAAGGAGAGGTCTCCGGACATGGGCGAGCGCGGAGCACTCACAAATAGATTCAGCAGGTC
>Ga0335069_10016998_pt1 | contig 10139 bp, 17 predicted proteins | sample Lox_Sample_11_FD_206714 | JGI IMG/M metagenome (GOLD analysis project Ga0335069, IMG submission 206714) | Soil microbial communities from Loxahatchee National Wildlife Refuge, Florida, United States - Lox_Sample_1.1 | ecosystem: Environmental > Terrestrial > Soil > Wetlands | place: USA...
GCTGGGTCAGCGTTCTGTGACGCACTGCTGGTAGGTTCAGGCATGTTACCTCCTATCGGTAATCTTCGAGTTCGCGGGCCGCGGCATCTCCGTCGGTTATCGCTTCAGCCATCCATCGAATGAAAGCCCGCCCGACCTCGGCACGTGTCCGGATCTGGCGCAATTTGGTACGAGCGCGAAACCAACTCCAGCCATCGGGGTTGACCTCAAGGGCATCGACCTCCGCCTGCTGGATCAGCTGCTTGGCACGGTGGTGGAGCAATTGCCCCACGGGGTGTGATTGGAGAAACGCGCGTACGTCCTCGCCGAGCTTCGCGAGCTCGAAGAGGTCTCTTTCGCGTTCATCGACAAACTTCACTCCCTCGCCGCTGGTAGATCCGGCCATGGGTTCTCCTGTTAAATCAACGAATTACTTCAGAATCGCTCTCGCAAGATCCTGCGAGTTGTAGAGCGCGTCGTTCAGATTCGCGCCGCGCAGATCAACTCCGGCGAGATTGGCATCGCGCAGGTCCGCTCCGTGCAGGTCGAGCCCGCGAAGGTTCGTGAGTCCGCTGTTGGGAAAGTGCACGTTGCGGAGGTTGCCCCCTGGGCCGAGGTGCGCAGTCTTCGACCCCCCGTCCGTCGTTACGACTTTGACAATGGCCCCCATGCTACTTCCCCTTGCTCATTGTGGAGAGGCGCAGCCCGAGGCGGGCCCGCTGGCCTGCCTTCCCCGGGGAGTGCTTGTGCTCTTCCATGTACTGATGCGTCGATTCGCCGGCCTTCGCAGCCGCGCGCTTCTCCGCGCCGGGATGGGATATGGCCTCCGAAATCCAGTGTTTCTTACCCATTCGGCTTGTCCTCCACCGCTGTTTTCGCCGCCTCGGCGACCTGCGCCACCGCTTCCTCGGCGCGAACCCCGCGCTTCAAGAGCGCCGCCACGTCGGCCCCCACGACGCTCTCGAGCCGAGCGGCCTCGGCCTCGTAGTGCGCCACGCGCGCGGTCAGGTCGGCCTTGACGGCCTCGTAGTCCAATTTCAGATGTGTTTCAAGGGCTTGCACGTGGTCGCGAAGCTCGCGATACGTGCGCGCCAGCGCCGTGGCGCTCAAAACCTGTGAGATGGACATCAGCGTTTCCCCTGTCGATTGAACGGCTTACCCACCCCGGGGGTGGTATTGGGCCGGGACGGATGCATCTTCCGCTCGGGCAGCTTGGCGGGCCCGCGCGCATGGTCGGCAGCCGCAAAGTCTTCGCCGACACTCTGCGGGATTCCGATGGTGGAGTTCCCCGCAGCGGCGGAGTGCATGGCCTTCTGCTGTGCTCGAGAGACGCTTGACATTTCAGATCTTACCTATCCCTGGGAGCCAGGGCGCCGGAGCGGCCGAGCTCGTGTTGTCCATTCCCTGCGGAACGCGGATGCGCGCCTGCGCGGCGGGGTGGATCTTGGTCTTGACCCCCTCCGGCTTCGCGATCTTCGGCATGGTCGGCATCTTGCCGGCCCGCACCATTCCGATCCCCTTCACTTCTTGCCTGCCATGGCGGGGCGCCCGCCGTTCAGAGGGTTGGCCCGAGGCCCGAGCCCGAGGCCGGCCGCGGCAGAAGGGTGCATGGCGTTCGCCTTGTACGCGTTCCCCGCGCTCCCCGGGATGGGGAGCGGGAACGAGCCGGGGACGCCTGGTGCTGTCTGTCTGCCGTAAGCCACTGTTCTACTTCAAAATTGTGCTGCCGATCGGCGAGCCGTAGGTGTTCGGAGCGATCGGTTTGATGTTCGCCGGCGGGGGCGCCTTCGAAAAGGGTCCCGGGGGCGCCGCGGACGGGTGCGGCTTGCCCCCGCCCGCCATGCGGTCGACTGTCTCCTGCGCCGTCTCGCCACCCACCGTGGGGTTGCGAGGCTCTGCCTTGGTCGGATCTGCCATAGCGCCTGTTTACTCCTATGCCTGTACGTCCATCCAGCTGCGACGTCGGGAACTGTGATTGAACTCCCTCATTTGGGCGGAAAGCCCTTGCCGGGCTTCGGCTTGGGTTCCGCTGCCTTGGCCGCGCGCTCGTGCGCGCCATCGGCACGCTTGAGGTTGACCTCGGCCAGCCGGTTGCCTTCCTTGGCCGCGCCGAGGTCGCGCTGGGTCTTGTTCTTGGCGTCAGCGATGGTCTCCTGCGTCATGTTCTTCAGGTGCCCGAGTTCCTCGCTCGTCCGGACCTGCTGCATGCGCCACTGGTGGTCGAGCTGCGCCTGCGTGGTCTCGCGCTTGTCGCGTTGATCGGCCTCCGCCTTGCGCTGGGCGAGTTCCTGCATCTTGACCGCGATCTCCGGCGGGGGCGGCGGGGGCGGGGTGGTCTTCATATGCGTGACGAGCTCCTGGTCGTTCATGAAGAAGCGGCTCGCGTCCTTGTACCCGAGCGCGCCGAAGATTTCATCCGCGACCTCAAGGCTCTTGATGCGGCGCTGCATATCGGGCAACTGCACGACCTGCGCGATGCCGAAGGTGAGCTTCTGGACCCGCTTCACGGGGTCGGTGTTGCCGATGCCGACGTTGATCGTGACGGAGAGCCCCTGCTGCAGGATTTCATCCGTGACCAAGTCCGTACCGAAGCGCTGCCAGAGCGGCGTGCGCTTGGCGGCAATGGCGAGCACCGTGTGGTCGGTTTCGTACATCTGCTCGAGGCGCACGAGTTGGCGCAGCACCGGCTGCATCCATGTCTCGAAGAAGATCTTGATGCTGTAGTCCTGCACGGCGCCCGCCGCGCCCTGAAGCACATCCATGCTCCCGGCGCGATCCATCTGTTTGCCGCCGGCTGCGATCGAGGCCTGCCCGAAGCCGCCGACGAGATCGTCGAGGTCCTGCGCGAGCCGGTCCTGCTCTTGGTAGGCAGAGGAGGTGACGTCGGGCGTGTTGACCACTTCCACGTCCTTCGCGGGGTCGTTCGTCATCACACCGCCGCCGGGGACGTTGCGCATGAGCGCATCGAGGTCCATCTGCGAGCCGCGGCGGATGAAGTAGCGTTTGTTGAGCACCAAGCGCACATTGTCGAGGCGCTGGTTCGCAACGGAGTTGATCTCCTCCTGCAGCGGCGCGATCTGCGCCACGTCGCCATCGGGATAGTTGCGGTGCGCTTCGATGGTCGAGAAGCCGACGACAAACGGGCGCTCGCCGGGCTGCAGATGCGGATACATCTCGGTGAGCGGCACCGGAGTCGTCAGCACGAGTTCCGTGCCGAGCGTCCACCATGCGACGTCGACTCCGCCCTCGCGCATGATGTTGAGGTGCGCCCATACCATTGCGAACTCGTCCGACGCCTTCTGCGTGGTCGGATCGACGCGGCGGTACCCCTCGCGGGCGCGCCGGGTGCGGTTGTCCACGTTCTCGCGCGAAGCCGCCACGATCTGTTGCAGCGGGTACTTCCGCCACAGGGGCTGGCCCGTCTTCGGATCGGGAGTCTCCATGCGCTTCAGCACGTCGCCGGCGTAGAGAGGCATCAGGTACGCGAGATACGGACTCGTCTGCGCGGGATTGCGCCAGTCGCACATCGGATCGAAGAGGAAGCACTCGGGCGCGATGAGGTCGACGACCGGCATGTCGAAGGTCGTGCGGTCCTTTTCCGAACCCATTGGCAGCATCGCGCCGTCTTTCCCGACGGGAGCCATGATCGGTCGATTCTGGTCGTCAAACTCTGGGACGACTTCCTTCACCGTCTCATAGCGCCAGTACTGATGCGAGATGCAGACGCCGTAGACCTTGGTGTCCTGGTAGGCGCCTTGGCAGGTGATGAACCAATTCCATGGCACGAGCTCAAGTCGCTTCTGCAGGAGCGCCTTGTTGACGGCCGCCGAGATCACCTGCTGTTCGTTGGTTGGGTCCTCGGCCTTGATGTCGAGGTAGTCCTGCGTAGCAAAGGCCGCCGCGGCGTGCGCCGCCTCCTGCGCCTTGACGTTGGCACGCGTCTTCGGACGGAACGTCCGGGCACGCTTCCAGTCGCGCCGATTGTACGGCGTCGCGGGACCGTGCTCGCCGTGGAAGTGATGGAGGTTCCTCTCCCATCCCAACGTGATGTTGGAATTGAGGTAGTCCATCGAGTTGATGTAGATGTCGGTGGCCTTCGTCACGCACCATCCGTCGGACGCTGCCGCACCGCCGGCCTTGCCTTGAACCGCGCCTCCGGCGATGTCCTCTGCCGGATTGGTCAGCTCGTGCGATCCGCCCGTGCTCGGCCGGGTGTTGTTCGGCACCATGCCCGGGGGCAGGTCGGCCGGCTGGCGCGAGTACTCCTGCGCCGGGTCGACTGCCAGCGGTCGAGTCTGTGCGATGGCTTCGTTATCGGGCACGATTCCACCGATCAACCGTGTGGACGGCATCCGAGGAGATCACGTCATCCCGCAGATCGCGCGGCATCTGTTCAATGTCGAACGGATCGATGATGCGGCCCCGGGTCACGCCGTACCGCTCGAGGATCTCGCCAGCGGCTTTTCGGCAGCGCGGCAAGAGCGCGCCGATGGTGTCGCGCCGCATGTTGAGCCGGTAGCCCATGCGCTTGGAGAGCGACGGGCAGCTGATGATGATGGTCTCGTTGCGCGTGTCGACGTTGACCTGCCATTGCCGGTTGGGGTATGTCGCAACGAGGTCCTCGCCGATTCGCTTGGCGATCCAGAACTCAAGGCGCGCGGCCTTCGCTTCGTGGCTGTCCTCGGCGACGGGCGCATTGAAATCGTGGAAAGGCTTGTTGCCCTTCTCGCCTTGATAGGTTCGTTTCTTGGCCACTTCCATCACGCAACCTCCGGTTCTCTGTACGGCTCTTCGGCCGTTGGCTCAAAGCTGTTGCGCACGAGATCGCCCAGCTCTTCGGCAAACGTGTGCGCGAGGGCATCCGCTTCGTCAGGCGAGGCAAGGCCGCGCTTCTTCATGTCCTTTTTTCGCTCAAGGCGAATGCGCTCTTTGTCGTCAAAGTAGTACTCGCGCCCGATCAGTGCGAGCCGAAGTTCGCTGTCCTTGGCCGGGAGATCCGCGCCCTTCAGCCAGTCGCGCATGCGGTACCACATTTCGGCCGTCTTGTTATAAAATTGGATCTCATCGAACGCCGTCTCGCCGCCGTTAACCTCGATCACCGCGTGCCCGAGCATCTGCAGGCGATCGACCACGCCCGCACCGACACCGACACCGTCGACAAACGTCGCAGCAACTGACCCGTAGTCCTTCATCGCTGCCACAATCTGCGCAGCGAGCTGCATCGTGTTCAGCTCGCGGAACTTCCTCACTTCGTGGAGCTTGCGTCCCTGCCGGATCGCGATACATGATTTGTCATCCCCGTAGCGGGCAACGTCCACACCAAAGACGATTGGAGTGAGGCACCAGGATTCATAGTCAGCGTCACCCAGCATGGCCTTGTCGACCGTCTCCGTCGAGATGAACTGCATCGCGCCAAAACGCGGGAACTGTCCCAGAATGCGGACCCGAACAAAGTCTGAGTCGATGCCGTACGCCTTGATCCACTCCTCGAGTTCCGCCTTGTTGGTCATCTTGCAGGTGCGACTGTCCACATGCCTGCGGCCCCACCGGGCGCTGTCCCCGTAGAAGCACTCCTTGAAGCGCCCCGTGTTCTTGGTCGGGTTGCCGAACACGCACCAGATCGAGCGCGGGTCGGTCATGGCGCCTTCCGTCACCTCCCAGATCTTGTCGGGGATGGCGGAGGCCTCGTCGAAAATGATCAGCTTGTACTTGGCGTGCCGTCCGGCAAACGCTTCGGAATTGTGCTCGGTGTTGGGCTCGGCTGAGACGAACCACGTCTCCGGATCCTTAACGTGCCAGAACTTGGTCGCGCTCCACTTGAACCAGTGCCGGTTGACGGCGCGTTTGTACCAGAGGGCGAGTTCGCGCCACGTCTTGGTGGACAGCTGGGACATGGTGTTTGCCGTGACGACGCCCGAAAGGTGAGCGCGTGTCGACATGGCCCACAGAACAAGCCAAGCCGTGACAGTTGTCTTTCCAATACCGTGGCCGCTGGCCGTGGCCTCGCGTACGTTGGCGTCGGGGTCGGCCTTGAGCTTTTTTGCGATATCCGTGAGGAAATCACGCTGCCACGCATCCGGACCATCAGACTCCGAAAGCTCTCCAGAACCCCATTGGAATGCGTAGTAGACATATCCCACAGGATCGTCATAGAACTTCGCCATGTCGTCAAGCAACGCCTGCTCAAACTCGGCATCCGTCATCGGTTGCCGGGTCGAAGCGCGGGCGCGACTGGTGTCGCCTGACTTCAGGGCGGCGGCCATGCTACTGGTTGAACCCCGTTACGGGCTCGACACTCTTGCCGTCTACCGGGATCTTTCCGATGATGACACCCTTCGACAGATACACATCATCGTCATAGTCCGGTAGCCGCTCGAATGTCGGTTTGCCGTGGGGATCGAACACGGAGACTTCGCCGGTACACTGGTTCAGGAGGAACCCGGGCTGTCCGTGCGAGATATCGTCGGCGGTATCTTCGGGGCTGAAATAAGGCACCTCGTGTGATTCGGGCAGGCAAGGGTGCGAGTGGATCGTCGCTACGATTTTCACAGTCGGCGGCGCATTTCGAGAGAAGTTCACGTGGTCGCCAGCGTAGCTTGAGGCCACCGGGCCGATGACGTACTTGTGATCATCGATTCGCTGTGCGATGAGCGCGCCGCACTCGTAGACGTGAGAGCAGAGGTAGAGCCTCTTGGCTCCGTACACGGCGGCTTCCTCCAGCGTGTCGTAGGCCGGCAACTCATCGGCGACCTGAACTTTCGTCGCGACGGCGATCTGCGCCTGTTGAAACACGTGTTTGTGTTTCAGCAGCAGGCTTGCACCCAGAATCACGACTACCACAGCCACCAGAATCCATACCGCCTTCATGCTTCTTCCCTCCACACCGTGTCTGCCGGCTTGTCATCCATCCATGATGTGTCGTCAGCAGTGGGCACTGATGGAGCGTCGGTGAAAACGGCATCGACAACCGCAGGAACCTGTCTGGGCGGAGACAGCCGGATTGGCTTGTCTCGCGTCTTGGCGCGCTCGCGCGCAGCCTCGAGCTGCTCGGCATGGTTGATGTTGACCTGTACGTTTACCTGGTCCTTCTTCTCGCCGTACAGACGCGAGTTCATGAGTCCCGCCGCCCGAAACCGCGAGTCGACGCGGAGCTTCGCGCGAGCCACGGCTGCGTTGTTCGGAATGACCCCGCTCTTGCCGCCGGTGTCGAGCGTGTCCCCGCTCGTGTCGTCGGCGATCGGCAGGATCTCTTCCATCCGCGAGATCGCGCAGGCCTCTTGCGCCTGCTTGAAGCGCGCCAGAAGGTCGGCATCGCGGTTGATGAGGGCGTAGAACCGCGTAGTGGCTTCGCCTCCGGTTACTTCCTTGACCGCCTCCGCCACCTTCATGCCGCTGGCAACACGGTCGAAGATCTCCTCGAGATCGAGCACCGACCAAGCGCGGACCTGTGCCGCAAGCCGGGCCTCGTTGTAGCGCTGCATCTGGAGCGGCTCGCTCCGGGTGCACGTCTCGATGTCGGCCCGCGTGATGTAGCACTTCTTCATCGCATCCGCGAGCTTCGTCCCCGCCGCGAGCTCACCGAGGAAGCTGTCCCACCGGGTGAGCGTCTTCACCGGCTGCGGTGGCCGCCCCGGATCCGGCAGGTCTCGAGGAGTCATGGGAAGCGAACTCATGCCGGCCACACCGGACGGAAGCCCGCCGTGCCGTTGACCGTTTCCGGTACCCAGGCGAACGGTGCTCCATTGGTCGAGCCCGGCTTGGTATTGGCGAGCGTGGCGGTCGCCGTGCCCGTGCTGCCCACGGTCACAAGTCCACGCGCCAGCACGGCAAGGACTGCCGCGACGAACGCCTGATTGTGTGGCGAAAGATTCGGGTCGAAGCTAAACCCGGATGTGGCGAAGCCTGTTCCGAAGAGCACTGTTCATGCCGCTCCCTACGGCCGAATCCCGCCAGAGCCGCCGTGGTACGGCGGGTGGTTATCTTGGGGGCCCAGAGGACCCGCGAATGGATTGTGCCCCGGCCACTCCCAGCGAGTCCGGTAGCCCGAGAACTGGTAGACCGGGTAGGGCTGCTCGGGGCCCGCCGCGCCGTAGTCGAGCGAGCGCATGTCGATCGTACGTTTGGCCGGCGCGTTGGTCGGAATCGACATTTAGAGCGCCTTCACCAGTGCAACAGCAGCGGCGACGAGCGCACTTGAGAACTTGCCGGCGACTGCCGCCACGGCGAGCTGTTTGTAGTTGGCTGCGACATAGGTCTTCACTGCCGAGAGATCCGCGAGAAAAGTTGACATGCGCCCTCCGTTAGTACGCCGAGATCACCCAGACGACTCCGCCGCCTATGCCCCTGAATTCAATGGAATTTCTGCCCAAGTGATCTGGGCCAGCGCCGTGACCGCGAGGTTGCAGCCGATCGCCAGCGTCTCGCCCGGCATTACGCTCGTGAAGCCCTGCAGGTCCACCGGTGCGCTCGGCGCCCCCGTCCCACAGTTCACATTCCCGAGCATCTCCTGCCAGTACAGCGTGTTCGACCCCGTGCCGGCCGCCGTCCCGTTCTTCACGCTGAACGTGCCCCCGAGTACCGCCACTCCCGTGGCCGTCCCCAGCACTCCGTTCGCGAAGATTGCCCCCGAGAACGCCGACAGCCCTCCGTTGCTCGCCGTTCCCTGCCCGGTGAGCTTCAAGAGCCCCCACGCGATCGTCCCGCTCACCGCGGCCGTCGGCGTGAGATTCACCCGCAACGGTACGAGTTTGACGGGTACCTGCCCTGCGACCGTGGCCGGGTTGGCGAGTGCGAGTCCGGTGTATGCCGTCGCGACGCCAGCGCTGAACGCTACCGCCGTGCCGAGGGCCGCCGTGTAGACCTGCCCCTGTATCCCGCCCGGGTTCTGACCGTTGAAGCCCCAAATCAGCATCCTGTGCGTCCTCCGTTCCTGTTCAGAGTCGGCAGGCCGGCCCGCCGCGTTGCACGGAATCGTGCCGGCCTGCCTACGGCAAAGGACGACCCAGGAGTCCCTGCAAAGGGAAGTCGCCGCCGCCGGACCTGTGTATCCGTACAGCCGGGATTACGCAACGAACGCGTCATAAATATGGGGGTCCCGTCACGCCTGCGCGTAGCACGCGTCAAAAATTTGGGAAGGGCCGCTTGCATGGGACCCTTTAATCGAGCATTCGGGCTCGAGCGCTCGATTTATGGCTCCGAAGCCATATTTTATGGCTCCGAAGCCATATTTTAAGACCGTCCTCCCGGCAAGCGGCTCGTAACCCCCTGACGCGCGAGCAAATTTAGCGTCCGGTAGCTGCAACCAGGGCGCGGGGGCGCGGGGCTAAAGGCTCTCCGCGAGGCAGCACCCTCCGCGCCGGGAGGACCCTCGACGCGTAAAAGCATGCTTCCGCGCCTTCACGCCCCTGGCGCCGGTCATACCGTCGGCATGCTTCCGCGCCTTCACGCCACTGTGTGCCCAGCCGGTCATGCCGTCAGTCCGTCATCCCGGCCCCTCGCATACGCCTACGCGTAGGGGGACTGGAGTAGTGGTGTATTCGCTAGGCGAGACGATTTGTCTCGTTTACCGAGACGCCAGCGAACATTACGCAAATTTAATGAGCTCTTAATCTTCCTGTAATGTTCGGGAGCGTATAAAGGTGATTGTCGTATTACTGCACTCAACCAGGAGTAAAGAGCCATGACAGACAAGCACACACCCGGCCCGTGGTACGTCGCGGCCAACGATGCGCTCGGCCGCAGAGGACAAGAGCACGCGCACCACACAGTGCATGCCGACAACGGCGTGCCTGTCTGCCGCATGGGCGGCAACACCACGGCGCACACGGACACGCGGGCTAACGCGCGCCTGATCGCAGCCGCGCCGGAACTGCTGGCGGCGCTGCGCGCGATCAAGGCCGCGATTGAGGCGCCCGGGAGCTATCGCGATACCGTGAACGCTGTGGACCGCATCACGCAAGCCGCCATCGCCAAAGCGACCGAGTGACGCACTCAAGGCGCTGCGCGAGCGGCGCCTTGGTTGTTCTCACTCACTAGTCTTAGATGCGGGCGCGATGCCCGCGAGGAGTAAAGAGCCGTGGCACAGACAACCGTAATTACGCAACTTGCGCGCGAGCGCGCTGCGGCGTCCCGCGAGCGCGTGAAGCATCCCGGGACGTTCG
>Ga0335069_10017002_pt1 | contig 10137 bp, 2 predicted proteins | sample Lox_Sample_11_FD_206714 | JGI IMG/M metagenome (GOLD analysis project Ga0335069, IMG submission 206714) | Soil microbial communities from Loxahatchee National Wildlife Refuge, Florida, United States - Lox_Sample_1.1 | ecosystem: Environmental > Terrestrial > Soil > Wetlands | place: USA: Florida...
TAATCACGAAAACGTTGTTGGCACCATTCGTGACGAAGCGCGCGAAGGCAAGGCGAGAGCCATCGGGCGACCAGGCGGGCATATAGTCGTTGGGAGCGGTGTTGGGAATGAACGAGCGCCCGGTGCCATCGGGATTGAAGAGACCGATACCGGCGTGCGCGTTCTCGAATGCAAGCTTGGTTCCAGCGGGATTGAAGCGCGGGTTGTCGTCGTAACAATCAACCTGAAAGACCGTGGTGAAGGCGGTGCCATCGCGATTCACTTTGTATTCGCCGCAGGAGTAATCGAGATAAACCTGCGAGTCGTCGGGCGTAAAGGTGTAACCGTTCTGGTAGTCGTTGTTGGAGAAAATCTGAATGTCAGTGGCATTGCTTACGTCGTAGACGTAGGCGCCCCCTTGATAGTTGGGCGGATTGGCGCAGCAGTGATAGGCGATGTACTGCTGGTCAGGCGACGGGCGCGGCCAGTTTCCGGTGAACAACAGGGTGTCGGAGGAACCATCGCCGGCGGCCTGCCAAACGGTACCGGCGCCGGTATCGGCGCGGCTGTAGGTGATGATTCCATTCACCGAGCCCATCGGAGGGTTGCTAATAGCGCTAAAGGCGGCAGAACTACTGCCGGTGTTGTTCGCAGGATTTGCGTCGGTCTCGGTTAGCGTGGCGACGGCGTTGACGGTAATGACGATGGCATCGACCGAGGTCACGGCAGCGTTAAGAGCGATGTTTGTTCCAGAGGCAATCGTGCCGAGCGAGCAGGTGATGGTGGCCCCGCCGGTGCAACTGGCGCCGGTGACACTGATGCCGCCGTTAAACGGAGTGTAGGAAATCGCCAGATTGACGTTGCTGGCGCTGGTCGCTCCACTATTAGTGACGTTGATGGCGTAGTTGATGGTCTGGCCGACGGTGGCGGAGAGCGGCGCGGGAGTTACGGTCACCACGAGATCGGGTTCGGTGGCGGCTTGCCAGTTCACCTTGGAGTTGGCGTCGACGGAGGTGAAGGCGGTGCCATCGTTGGGAGTGGAATTCGGCAGGTTGATGGTGAGTTGACCGAGCGCAGGGTTGGTGTTCGTCGCCTGAACGTACTTGCCCGACGTCGGAGTCGTGGCAAAAGTCAGGTTACTGAACGAGAAGGGCGCGGATGCGCCATCGTGGGCAATCGTGAGTTGTGTCACGGTGGGATCCATGGCGGTGAACGTAGTCAGCCCAAATTGCGCGAGCGATCCATTCCCGATGGATAGCGGCGTTCCGTTGAGAGTGAGGGCCGTCGTTACATTCACTCCTCCCACCGACAGAGACTGACTGGAAGCGCTGGTAATGGCAACCCCGGTTTGGTTGTTGACGATGAGCGTTCCGCTGGCTACGACCGATGTCAACAAGGAGACATTCTGGTTTATCGCGATGTCTCCGAATTGCTGGTTGGCGCCGGGATTGGAGAGCGAGATGGTGTTAGCCGCGCCGACGAATTGGGTCTGGTGTGGACTGACGGCGACGAAATTGTTGCTATTACCGTTGTTGGCGGCCACGAAAGCGCCGCCTACAGCAAGAATACCGTTGGTCAAGAGGTTGGTTTCGGCACCGCCGTTGAAAGTCACATTACCACTGACATTCAGGACATCGGTCGCCGATTGCATAGCGAGAACGCCGCTGCTGGAAGTGGTGAAGTTTCCGTTTACCGAGAGCGACTGAGCGTTAATACTGAGGCCGCCGGTCACCTGAACGTTCCCGTTAATCAGCGCCGAGGAGGCAAGTGCAGTGCCGGCGCCAAAGGTCACAGACGCGGCGATGCCGCTCACAGGAAGGACGGGCGCTGGAGAATTGATGAGCAGCGGCACCGTCCACTGGTTGCCAACCGGATCCACCAGGTTCCCATTGAGCGTGACGGTGGAAGCGCCAGCCGCGGAACCGGAGGTCAGATAAACAGTGCCGTTGATCACGGCATTTGAATTGAACAACATCTGGGCGCCGCCGGTTGCTTCAAGATCCTGGATGATCTGATTCGATCCGGGCAGACCGAAGATAACGGTGTGGTTGCCGGCGCCGCTGAAGCGAAGCCGATGAGTTCCCGAGGCGACGAAATTGTTCGCATTTCCGTTATTAGTGGCCTGGAAAGTACCGGTGGTTTCCAGCACTCCCGAAGTCAAAAGCCCGGTTTCTGTGCCGCCGTTGAACACGACCGATCCATTGACGAGGAGGTAGTCGGAAACGTTGTTCATGGTCAGGACGCCGCCGCTGGAGGTGGCAAACGCACCATTCACCGTGACGGTCTGGCCATTGATGATCAGATTGCCGAGCGCAGTCATTGCTCCGGCGACGGTAAAGCTGGTGGCAAGCGAAGAAGTGTTCGGGAATTGGAGACTGGTTTGGATGAACGTGGGAACGATGATGCTGGGGGCGGTCATCGAGGTGATCTGGACTCCCCAAGCGCCGCTCGATGGCGTGCTATCGAAGATTGCGCCATTCACCGTGGCGGTGACGTTGCCCACGATGGCTCCGTTGGTGATGTAGGCGTTATGCGCGATGATGACATTAGTCGCGAAACTCACTTGGCCGTTGAAAACGTCAGCTTCGAGGTCGTTGAACCACTGCGATCCTGGTTGGTTGAAGGTGACGGTGTGGGTGGTGGCTCCGGTGAAGCGAACGCGATGAGAACCGCTGGGGTTGAAGTTTGTCGAAATGCCGTTGTTGGCAGCGACGAAGTTGCCACCGACATTGATGACACCCGCGGTGAGCAGCCCAGACTGGATACCTCCGTCGATGGTGGTGCTACCGCTGATGGTGAGAACGTCGTTGACGTTCTGCATGGTAAGAACGCCGGGATTGGTGGTCGTGAGGTTACCGGTGACGCTAACGGACTGGCCATTCATCACCAGGTTGCCGGTAACGAGGAGATCGCCGGTGAGCGAGAAGCTGTTCGGCAACGTGCTGGTGCTGGTGAATTTGAGTTGAGTGATCAGGCCGGAGCCGGGCAGAGACGGAGTCGCTCCGGAGATATTGGTGTTCTGGACCTGCCATTGGTTGCCGACGGAATCGGCGAGGTTCCCATTCAATGTGACGGTAACATTGCCGTTTACAACGCCGGAAACAAGTTGAACGTTGCCGTTAATCAGGGCGTTGGAAGCGAAGCTTACGATACCTCCGCTCTTGCTGATGGTGAGATGATTAATCCACTCATTGTTGCCCGCCAGAGCGAAGGACAGCGTCTGATTGTTCCCGCCGACAAGGAGCAGCGTGTGGGAGAGCGAGGGTCGGAAAATATCAGGATTGCCGTTGTTGGCAGCGGTGAGATTGCCGAAGAGCTCGAGGATACCGTTGGTCAGCAGCCCGGTTTCGGTTCCACCGTTAAAGGTGATGCTGCCGTTCACGATCAGTTGATCGCTGGCGCTCGTCATCTTGAGCGTGCCGAGGCTCTGGGTACTAAAGTTGCCGTTCACGGTCAGAGTGGAACCACCCATGTCGAGGGCGCCAGTGACGGTCACGCTGCCGTTTACAGTGAAGGCATTCACCAACGTAGTAGTGCCGGTAAACGTGACGTTGCTGGTGATGTTAGAAAGCTGCGGAGTGCTGCCCTGGATGCTGGTGTTCTGTACCTGCCACTGCGTTCCAGAGGAGTCAGCAAGATTGCCGTTGAGAGTCAGCGTAACGTTACCGCTGACGGCTCCTGCAACGAGGGTGACGTTCCCGTTGATGACGGCGTTGGTGGCGAAGGTGACGGAGCCGCCCGACTTGTTGACAGTGAAATTGTTGATCCACTGATTGCCACCGGGGAGGGCAAAGGAAAGCGTTTGGTTGTTGCCACCGGAGAGCAGCAGGGTGTGATTCACGGTCGGACGGAAGTTATTCGCGTTCCCATTGTTAGTGGCAATGAAGTTCCCTTGTACTTCCAGAACGCCGTCTTTGAGGATGTTCGTTTCGTCGCCGCCGTTGAAAGTGGCATCACCGGTCACAAGAATGTGTTCCGTGGCGTTCACCATGTACAGGACACCGGATCCGGCGGTTGAGAACTGGCCGTTCACGGTGACAGACTGGCTGTTCATGACCATGCAGCCGTTCAGAGTCAGCGATCCGGTGACCGCAAAACCATTGTCAACTTGGACACAGCCGGCGGAATCGAAAGAAAGAGCCGTGACCAGGCCGCTTACAGGTAGACTGACGTGAGAGAACGCGTTGAGAATGGATGTGCTTGCGACCTGCCAGCGATTGCCCACCGGGTCGGCGAGATTACCCTCCAGTGTGACCTTGGTGGTGCCGCTTACGGTTCCGGCGTTGATGAGAGCATTGCCTTGCACGACGGCATTGGTTTGGAACACCAGCGAACCGCCGGTCTTGTTGACCGTCAGATTCTGAAAGACCTGGTTCCCACCGGGCACGGCAAACGAAACGTTCTGGTTCGCAGAACCAGTAAAGGTGACCGTGTGATTGGTGTTGGGCGCGAAATTGTTTGCGATTCCATTATTCGTCGCAGTGAAGTCGCCGCCCGCGATTTCCAGAACACCATCCGTGAGTAAGAACTGCTCGGAGCCTCCGTTAAAGGTTATGCCGTTCTGCACGATTAGGTGATCGGCAGGATTCGTCATATTCAGCGAGCCGGTGTTGTTGATGGTGGAAGCCGCACCGGTGACGGTGGCAGTGAATCCGGCAAGGGTCAACTGGCTCGTAACGACGAGGTTACCATTGACCGTCAATGCTCCGCCCATGACGGTGAGCGTGTTGACGCTCAGGTTCGGCACGGTGCCTTGAATGGTGGAGTTGCTGCCCTGGGTTACGAGCGTTCCGTTGCTGATGGGTCCGGAGGCCTGTACGGTGCCGCCTGCGGTGAGGGTATGCCCGCCGAGACTCAGCGAGGAACCAGCGACCATCAGCACATTATTGACCGCTAAATCGGCGGTAGCTAACGGCTGAAACGACGCGCCGGGACAGACGATGATGTTGTCGGCAGAGGTGGGGACACCGGCGGGGTCCCAGTTGGTTGCGTTGTTGAAGTCTGTCGGCGAGCCAGCGGTGCCACCCTTCCATCCCTTGGTTCCGAGGTTAGGGTTATAGCAGGAACCAAAGCCGGCGGTGATGGTGGTGGTGACGTTGTTGTTCGCCGGCGTGGGATCGTTGTCGTCGCTGCGAACGACAGCAAGATTGGTAAGAGTTCCGGGAGCGACCGGCGTAACCGTGATGGAGACGATGACGATCGTCGCGATGTTGATGTGGCCTATGTTGCAGGCGATGGTTTGAGGGGTAGGCTGCGTACAGGTTCCCTGGAACGGGAAGATGGAGTTAACGATGACATTGGCGGGCAGGGTGTCGAACAGCATCACGTTCGACGCTCCCGCAGCATTGTTGCCGTTGTTGATGACGGAGATGCTGTAGCTGTAGCTGGTGCCGGTGACGGGGGTGGTGGTGCTGGGATTGACGGTGACGCCGATGTCGGAGTTGGTGGTGGGCTGCTGGTAGGCGGCGACAAAGCCGTCGGAGCCTCCACCGTTGGTGGTCTGAGCGGCACTGACGAGCGGAAAGTCAGTATCGGTAGTATCGCCGACGACGTAGATGTTGTTGTTGGCGGTATCCACGGCAATTCCCCAACCCTGGCTTTGCGTAGAACCGCCAAGGAAGGTAGAGAAGGCGAGGGACGCACCTCCGGTGGCGATTTTTGTGACGAAGGCGCTGCGCTTGGCGGGGAGCAATCCGTTGGTCGGGTTGAAGACGGGGAAGTCAGGAGACTCGGTATAACCGGTCACGAAGGCTTGACCGTTGACGGAAATGCCTCCCATGAACAAGCTGCCATCGTTATTGTCGTTGCCGGTTCCGCCCAGGTAGGTGGAGTAGACGTAGCCGTTGCCGGAAGGAAATAACTGCGAAACGAAGGCGTCGAAACCGCCTGACAAGGTTGTTTGCAGAGTGCCGGAGGTTGTTGGGAAGTCAGTGGAGTTGGTGCTTCCGGTGATGAACGTACCATTGCCATCGGCGACGATTCCGGTGGGAAACGTGGAGCCGGAGCCGCCGAAAATATTGCTGTAGTCCGCGGCGGCCTTCACTGGGTCGAACAGGACGACGAAGCCGCTGGTCTGTCCGAAGACGGGAGGAAGGCCGGGGACGCTGGGGAAATCGGCGGAGGTGGTTTCGCCCGTGACATGGATGAGATTGCTGGAGTCGACGGCGATGGCGCGACCGGTGTCGTTGCCAGTCCCTCCATAGGTGGTCGAGAAAGGCAGAGTGCCGGAGGTTTTGTTGATCTGCGTGACGAAGAGGTCGGCCGTGGCGCCGGAGCCCTGGAAGGCCTGGACCGGATTTTTGGTCGGGAAATCCGACGAAAACGTGGAGCCCGTAACGTCAATCAGACCGGTGGAATCGACGGTGATCCCGAGCACCCGGTCGGAGCTGGTGCCACCGAGATAGGTGGAGTAAACGAGCGATCCGGCGGAGTTGATTTCGGCGACGTAGCCGTCTTGCGGGCCACTTAACGTGGTACTGATCGAACTGCCGGCCAGAGGAAGATCGGCGGAGGTGGTGTCGCCGCCGATGTAGGCGTTGCCACTGGAATCGGTGGCGAGGGCGTTGAGGTAATCGCTGCCGGAGCCGCCGAAGTAGGTGATCCAAACGAGAGCGCCGGTGCTGATGTTGAAGCGGGCCAGGTAGCCGTTGACCGCACCTTTCAGCGCAGTTTGCCCGACGGTGGCGGGCAGGTTGGTGGAGTTCGTAACGCCGGCAGCGAATACCCAGCCGGGAGCAGCCGCTCCGGGAAACACGGCTACGCCGCGGAGCGAATCGTTGCCGTTGCCGCCGAGATAAGTCGACAGTGAGAGGATGGGGTCAATGACGAGGGCACGCCGGCGATCATACTTCCCAATCTCGAAGCCGATACTACCGTCGGCTGCCAGCTTGTAATGGCTGGATACCGCTTCACGATGGCCGTTCTTTTCCTGGTAAGCGAGTGGAGATTTGAGGCGAAGTTCGCCACCGGCGAGCGTGAGGATGAGATCGCCATGGGCTTCGATGCGTTGCGACTTTGCTCCGGCGAGGTTGAAGACGATGCGCGCAGGATCGGAGCCGGGAGCGACGATGAAGTCATGCTCGAGTTGGCGCTGGTTGCCGTAGAACTGAAGGTCGATTCCGGGATAAAGATGCTGGTACGAAACTCGCTCGAAGGTAGAAATCCCGGTGTGCCAATCGGCGGAGGATCTGCCGCGGTAGTAGTTGATGCGGACAGGGCTGGGGTCGTGCGCTTGAAGCCGGGAGAGATCGGGAGCGCCACGAAACTGCAGGGCGAGCCGGGTACCGTCTGACAGTTCGACTTCAGGGCCCGCGGTCTTCAGCAGGAAGGTGTAGCCGTGAGCGCGCGCCAGGTAGCTGATGGCGGGGTCGGCCTGCCCGGAATTCGTTTCAAACAGCAGCGGGATACAGAGATTGCTGACGGCGTAGTCCGACGCTGCGGCAGGCGTCTGAGAATCGGACTTAGAAGCTGCAAATGCTTGAATGCAAAACAGTAGGACGGCGACTCCCAGAATACGGCGCAACCGCATACCTGACATTGGCGAACCCCTGCGTGCTGGTGGATGGGACCCTGGAGCCTGACTGCGGAACGGAGGACACGGCAACAGAAGGCCGTAGTTCCGTCAATTGGGGGAGAAGCTGAGGTGATTTTTGGCTAGAAACGGCTTCAAGTCAAGAGCTAAGTAGCTGGATTATCAGTCATTTTGGCGTGAAGGTGCCGGGGGACGCAACGGGCGATTCCAGTGGAAAATGTGGGGGGAGACTCGGGTAAGGCCAGCGGTGGGAGCGGCTGATTGCGGCCAACGCATGAAAACTCTGAGGGAAAACAGACAACCGCGAATACTCCACTCAACAACGCCACTCACCCGAAAGATGGTCGAATAGGGCACCCCTGCGACAAATTACGTGCGGTAGTCGGCGTTAATGTGGACGTACTCATCGGTGAGGTCGCAGGTGAGAAAAGTGACCTGGCGGCGGCCGCGGTTGAGACTCACGCGGACGGTAAACGAGGGTTGGGAGAGATAGGCGTGAGCTTCGCTCTCCTGAAACGGGGCGGCCATGCCTTGACGGCAGACCTGGATGGGGCCGAAGAAGATGTCGACTTGGGCGGGATCGAGTTTCACACCGCTTCGCCCAATGGCGGCGAGAATGCGTCCCCAGTTGGGATCGGCGCCGGCCCAGGCGGTTTTCACGAGCGGAGAATGGGCGATGGTGCGGGCAATGGCTTCAGCTTCCCTAGCGGATTTGGCACCTTCGATGCGGAGCTCGATGACATGCTTCACGCCTTCACCGTCTTCGACGATCTGCGTGGCAAGCGAGGCGCAGACGTCGTTCAGCGCGGCGGCGAACAGGGCAGCGACTTTGCTGTTTGAAAGCTCTAGCCTGGACTTGTCACTGGCAAGAAGGCAGACGGTGTCATTGGTGGAGGTATCGCCGTCGATGGAAATGCGATTGAAGGTACGATCGGCGGTGGTCTTCAGAAGCCGGTTCAGCTGCTTTGGAGTGGCCGCGACATCAGTAACGATGTAGCACAGCATCGTCGCCATGTTCGGGTGGATCATGCCGGCGCCCTTCGCGATTCCGAGCAGCTTGGCGCTTTCCCCTTTTAGCTTGATCTCCGCCGATGCGATCTTCGGGCGGGTGTCGGTGGTCATGATGGCGCGCGCGAAGGACATGGCGTGCTCGGAGGAGTCGCCGCGAGCAGCGAGAAGGCTGGGTATGCTGTTCACCAGTTTTTCGACGGGGAGCGGCACGCCGATGACGCCGGTGGAGGAGGGGAAGATTTCTGTTGGCTTGGCTCCGACTTGGCGGGCGAGTTCTTTGCAGCTTTTCTCGCAGGCGGCGATGCCCGTCTTGCCCGTTGCGCAGTTCGCGTTTCCGGCGTTGACCAGGACGGCACGAACGTTGCCGTTAGAGCTGGCAAGGTGCTTGCGTCCCACCGTGAGCGGCGCCGCGACGACCAAATTCTTCGTGAAAACTGCTGCCGCTGAGGCTCCGTCTGGGGCTTCGATGAGAGCGAGGTCGGGATTGCCGCTGGCCTTGATCCCCGCCGTGGTAGCCGCAAAACGGAATCCGGCGGGGACTTTCAGTTCGGTGGTCGGCATCAGGCGTTCAGCACCCGCAGCGGATTCTCTGCAAAGGAGGCGATGGCGTACTCGGCTTCCGCTTCGCCCAGCACCATGGCAATTTCGTCGCAGTTCTCGCGACGGGGACAGGCTACACAATCTTTGTGGACCTTCTCCGGCAGGATGTGATGGGGTACCGTCACGAAGCCGAGCTTGGCGAAAAAGTCGGGCACGCGGGTGAAAAGGAAGACCCTCTCGATCTTGTGATTTTCCGCTTCCTGGATCAGGCCTTCCACCAACTTGCGGCCGACATTGCGGCCTTGCACAGTCTTATCGACGGTGACAGAGCGCACTTCGGCGAGGCTGAGTCCGTAGAAGTGCAAGGCGGCGCAGGCGATAACCTGGCCGCGATCTTCGACCACGACAAAGTCGCGTACGTTCTCGCAGATTTCCTGTAACGAACGCGGTAGGAGCGTGCCGTCGTTGGTGTATTGCGAGATGAGACGGTGGATATCGGGTGCATCAGGCAGAATGGCTTTACGCGTGCGCATAATGCACCTCGCGCAATGCCTGAAGTTTCTCTTTTGCCTCGGCCAGAGCCTGTTGCACGCGATTTGGGGCGGTGCCACCCGGAACATCGTGATGGGCAAGCACTGATTTCAAGTGCAATGCTTCGTAGAAGCCATGGTCGAACTCGGGGCGGATTTCTTTTAGTTCCTCGAGCGAGAGGCCGTCGAGCTCGCAGCCTTTTGCGACGGCTTTGCGAACAGCATTGCCGATGGCCTCGTGCGCGCGGCGGAATGGCACGCCTTGACGGACAAGATAGTTCGCGGCCTCCATGGCGTTCATGAAGCCGGTGGTGGCCGCCGAGTTCATGCGATCGGTGTTGAACATGAGCGCGGAGATCAACTTGGTGGCGATGGAAAGGCTTCCCTGCGCGGTTTCAGCGGCCTCGAACAAAGGCAGTTGCAGTTCCTGCATGTCTTTGTTGTAGGCGAGCGGCAGACCCTTCACGGTCATGCTCGCCTGCAGCGAAAGTCCTGCCAGCTTCGCCGACTTGGCGCGCAGGAGTTCGGTAGCGTCGGGATTCTTCT
>Ga0335069_10017003_pt1 | contig 10137 bp, 11 predicted proteins | sample Lox_Sample_11_FD_206714 | JGI IMG/M metagenome (GOLD analysis project Ga0335069, IMG submission 206714) | Soil microbial communities from Loxahatchee National Wildlife Refuge, Florida, United States - Lox_Sample_1.1 | ecosystem: Environmental > Terrestrial > Soil > Wetlands | place: USA...
AAGGACCTGGCGGTGGTGATCCAGGACTTGAGCGAGGAATCCCGGGACATTCCCCATTCCCTGGAGGTGGTGGAGGAAAGGAGGATAAACGGCACCGGGTCCTCCGCCCCGGACCGCCCCTACTTCGTCCACAAGGAATTTCCCCTCCAATTTACCCGAGCTAGGCTGACGCAGGTGGTGTCGGTGGACGGGCGGCAGGCCACGGTCCAGGCCCTGACCGGGCCGCAGGAGGATGTTTTTATGGGAGCCAACCTGCCCATGGACTATTTCACGACGAAAGGCGAGGCCGTGCCCCCCGGGGCCCAGCCCCATGAGTTTTACCTGAGCCTGGACTATATCCCCTTCGGCGACCTTTACCTCCAGGACCTCCAACCGGACGTCCATTTGTTCGCCAAGGCCGCCGCCGATCCCTTCGACTCGATCGGCATCGGCTTGGGGGCGCGGCTTCCCAATTTTTGGGCTTTCATGGACCTCTCGAACGTGACGGTGACCTGGAACCTAGTCCGGAACCAGGAGGGGGGGACGGAGAATTTTTATTGGGTTTGCCAGGTGGGGTACAACCTCTTCAGTCTTTTCCCGGGGTTGTTTCAATGATCGGCTGGAACCACCAAGGCACCAAGGTCACCAAGCAAGGAAAATGGCCAAAAAGATAACCTTAATATCTTGTGGAGGCGGAACATGAAACTGGGGAACGATGTCGTCATTTCGGTGGACGGAAAGGCCGTCAACGGGGACTTGACCTTAAAGAAAGGTTCTCCCGGACTGGTGCTTTTCGCCTATGGGTCCGGCAGCAGCCGCTTCAGCCCCCGCCAAAGGTTCGTGGCCGAGCGCCTCAACGGGGCGGGATTCTCGACGCTTTTCATGGACCTGCTCACCCCCGAGGAGGAGGTGCTGGACGAGGTGACGCGGGAATACCGGTTCGACATCCCGCTCCTGGCGGGACGGCTGGAATCGGCCATGCGCTGGGCCAAGCAGGAGGAGCGCACCAAAGACCTTCCCCTGGGTCTCACCGGTGGCAGTACGGGAGCGGCGGCCTGCCTGATCGCGGCGGCCCGGCGGGCTTCCATGGTCAAGGCGGTGGTCTCCCGCGGGGGCCGCACCGACCTGGCGGACTGGTATCTCCCCGATGTCACGGCCGCCACGCTTTTCATCGTGGGAGGAGAGGATGAGGAAGTGCTGGAACTCAACCGGGATTCCTATAAAAAGCTCAAATGTGGCTTCAAGGAACTGGAGATCGTCCCCGGCGCCACGCACCTGTTCGAGGAGCCGGGAAAAATGGATAAGGTCGCCGAACTGACAGTGGATTGGTTCCGGAAATATTTGGTTTAACGGCATTTTGAAGAAGATGGAGGAGAAGGTGAAAACGATTAAAAAAACCGTTGGGAAAACTTCCCGAAAAGCCTTTTTAAAACTCATCCAGGAGCGCCATTCCTGCCGTATTCCCTTCGATCTTCAAAAGCCTGTGCCGAAGGCCAAGTTGGACCTGATTTTGGAAGCGGCTCGATGGACTCCCACCGCCCATAACATGCAGAATTTCGAGATCATTGTCGTGGATGACAAGGCCACGATCGGAAAAATCGGCCTGATCCCCTCGGGCATCACCCCCGAATTCATCAAGGAAAACTACCGGCAGATGTCTTTTTCCCAAGAGGAATTCCTCAGGAAGAAAACCGGGGTTTTGGCCGAGATGTTCCCGCCTTCCTGGCGGAGGCCCGAGGCCGCCGAAGGCCGGGTGGCCCCCGAGGAGACCCGGTCCCACCTTTGGGACATGATCCATGGCGGCCCGGTCCTGCTGGTCGTCCTCTACGACGGCACCCGCCGGGCGCCGGCCTCGGAGCACGACGCGCTGGGTTTCATCAGCCTTGGGTGCCTCATGGAAAATATGTGGCTCATGGCCCAATCCTTGGGGCTCGGATTCCACATCATCAGTGCCTTGAGCAGCAACATGACGGGGGACCGCGTGGAAGGGGAGGCGCGCCGCATCCTGGGATTTCCGGACCACCTGCATATCGCCTTCACCTGCCGGGTGGGCTATCCCCGCGCGAAGCCCGGGCCTTACCTCAGGGTCCGGCGGGACCTGGGGGAATTCACCCACTACAATTTCTACGGGCGGAAGGGGAGCTAGGAGGTTCCATGCAAACCACGAGTAATACGGTCCTCATCACCGGCGGGGCTACCGGCATCGGGCTGGCCCTGGCGGAAGCCTTCCTCAAGGAAGGCAACGAAGTCCTCATTTGCGGCAGGCGCGAGGACAAGTTGAGGGAAGCCCAGAAGAAATTCCCCGCCTTGGCCATCCGGCCCTGCGACATCTCCAACCCGGATCACCGCAAGGACCTCGTGAATTGGGCCGTCGGGGAATACAGCCCCAACATCCTCGTGAACAACGCGGGCATCCAACGGATGGTGGATTTCAGGAAGGGCCCCGCCGAGCTGGAGGCGGGCGACAACGAAGTTCGCATCAACCTGGAAGGCCCCATCTACCTCACCGCCCGGATGCTGCCGCACTTGATGACCGAAATGAAGGCGGCGGTGGTCAATGTTTCCTCGGGGCTGGGCTTCGTGCCGCTGGCCGTCATGCCCATCTATTGCGCCACCAAGGCGGCGATCCACTCCTTCTCGGTCTCCCTTCGGCACCAACTCAAGGGCACCACCGTCCAGGTTTTCGAGGCCATCCCGCCCATCGTGGACACCGAATTGGACCGGGGCGCCCGGGCCAAGCGGGGCCAGGTGGAACGGGGCATTCCCGCGGCCCAAGCCGCCACCGAAATCCTCCAAGGGCTCCGGGAGGACCGTTTTGAAATCGCCATTGGCGAGGCCGGCCGCCTCGTCCAAGGTTCCCGCCAGAATTTCGAGCCCGTCTTCAATGGAATGAACCGTTCCTAGAACCTGTTCCCCGTTAGCTTATGACTGTTGTCATAGTGGACCCCTCTCCAACAGGTCTTTAATAAAGACGGAAGCGCGGCCAGAAAGAGAGGCGCCCATGTTGTCGTCCAGGTGGAATCCTCCCGCCGATTTGTACCATACCCCCGAAGGCTGGGCCATCAAGCTCGACCTGGCGGGCGTGCGTCCCGAGGATGTCACGTTGGAATTGGTCGGCCGGGACCTGCATATCTCCGGCTCCCGGCGGGACCTGGTGCTGGCCGAGGGCTGGCGCCACTATTCCATGGAGATCGAGTACAACCATTTCGAGCGGGTCGTCCGCCTCCCCCGCGAGCTCCGGAACGTCCTGATCTCCAGCGAGTTCCAGGACGGAATGCTGCTGATCCGTTTAAAGGGGATGGGGGAGGGGAGCCATGGCTAAGGAGCCCAAACCCTTCACCCTGCCCATCCTGGCCCTCAAGATGGGCGTGATCTACCCGGGCGCCATGGTTCCCGTGACGGTGGGGCGCCCCTCCTCGGTGAAGGCCGTGGACGCGGCGTTGGGCACCAAGGAAAAGGAAATCGTGATCTTGGGACAGAAGTCCCCGGTGGACGAGCCGGGCCTGGAGGACCTAAGGCGTATCGGTACCCGGGCGGTCATCAAACGGGCGGCCCGGCCCGACGATGAGATCATGGAAGTCCTCCTGATGGGCAAGGAAAGGGTCGAACTGGTGGAACTCCAGGCGAAGGGGCCCTACCTCCAAGGTTCCTTCAAGCCCCTGCCGCTCCCCCCCGACGAGGGGCCCGAGGCCGAGGCCCTGCGGCGGGAGATCGTGGATCTGGGGATGCAGGTGGTGGCCCATTCCGAGCCCCTCTCCGCCGGGGAAGTGGCGCAGGTCCTCTCCAACACCCGGGACCCGGGAGCCCTCCTGTACCTGCTGGCCACCCTGGCCCATCCCGAATCAGCCAAGGCGCAGGAGATCCTGGAATGTCCCGCCCTGCTGGACGCCATGAAGATGGTCCAGGCCCTGCTCACCAAGGAACTGCAGGTCCTCAAGGTGCGCCGGGACATCGCCGAGCAGGCCCAAAGCGAGATCAGCAAGGAACAGCGGGAATACATCCTGCGGGAAAACCTAAGGGCTATCCGCGAGGAACTAGGGGAAAAAAGCCCCGAGGAGGCCGAGGCCGTCCAGCTTCGCAAGCGTTTCGAGAAGGTGGACCTTCCGGAGAACGTCCGTAAGGAAGCGGAACGGGAACTGGACCGCCTCACCCAAACCCCCCAGGCCTCGCCCGAATTCGGCGTCATCCGCACCTACCTGGACTACCTGCTGGAGCTTCCCTGGAACACCCTGACCGAGGAGACCCTCGACATCGCCCACGCCAGGCAGGTCCTGGACGAGGACCACTACGGCTTGCGGGACCTCAAGGACCGCATCCTGGAACACCTGGGTGTGATGAAGCTCAATCCCGGCGCGAAGTCCCCCATCCTCTGTTTCGTGGGCCCGCCGGGGGTGGGAAAGACCTCGGTGGGTCAGTCCATCGCCCGGGCCATCGGCCGCAAGTTCGAGCGCATGAGCCTGGGGGGCCTGCACGACGAGGCCGAACTGCGCGGGCACCGGCGCACTTACATCGGGGCCCTGCCGGGGCGCATCCTGCAGGCCCTCCGGCGGGCGGGTTCCCGCAACCCCCTGCTCATGCTCGATGAGGTGGACAAGCTGGGGCAGGACTTCCGGGGCGACCCCGCCTCGGCCTTACTCGAAATCCTCGACCCCGAGCAGAATTTCTCCTTCCGGGACAACTACCTGGACCTGCCTTTCGACCTCTCCAAGGTCTTCTTCATCACCACCGCCAATACGGTGGATTCCATCCCCCGCCCGCTCCTGGACCGCATGGAGGTCCTGCGGCTCCCCGGCTACAGCAACCTGGAAAAGAAGGAAATCGCGGTCAAGTACCTCCTGCCCCGGCAGTTGAGGCAAACGGGCCTCACCCTGGAAAAATGTTCGCTGGGCCCGGGCACCCTGGAAACCCTCATCGCCCGCTATACCCGGGAGGCGGGGGTGCGCCAACTGGAACGCTCCATCGCCGGGCTTTTCCGCAAGGCCGCCCTCCAATTCGCGGAGAAGCCGGACCACGCCCCCATCACGGTGGCGGTGGAGGACCTTTCGGAGTACCTGGGGCCCGCCCCCTTCTTCGAGGAATCCCTGCGCAAGGAATTGACGCCCGGGGTGGCCGCCGGCCTGGCCTGGACCGAGGCGGGCGGGGAAGTGCTTTACGTGGAATGCGCCCTCCTCCCGGATTCGCGGGGCCTGACCCTGACCGGCCAATTGGGGGAGGTCATGCAGGAGTCGGCCAAGGCGGCCCAGACCTACATCTGGTCCCACGCGGACAGGTTCGGGATCCGGCGGGAATCCTTCCGGCGCTCGGGGGTGCACCTGCACGTGCCCTCGGGGGCGGTGCCCAAGGACGGGCCCTCGGCGGGGGTCACCATGGCGGCGGCCCTGGCCTCGCTTTACACCGGGCTTACGGCCCGGGGGGACACGGCCATGACGGGGGAGATCACCCTCAGCGGCCTGGTGCTTCCCATCGGCGGGGTGAAGGAAAAGGTGCTGGCGGCCCACCGCTCCCAGATCAAGCGGATCGTCCTGCCCCGGGAGAATGAGAAGGACCTCAAGGACGTTCCCGAGCATGTCCGCAACGCCCTGGAGTTCGTTTTCGCGGACCGCATCGAGGACGCGCTCACGGCGGTCATCCCCGGCCTGGCGGAGCGGCTCCAACCGGCCCATTCCTAAGGCGGCGCGCCATGGACGATAAACCCCTCAACCTGGACGGGGAAGGCTTTCCCGGCGAGTCGAAGGCCTCCCCGATCAGCTTCGCCCTGGACGATTACGAGGATATCTTCTCGGATTTCGACCCCCGGCCCTACCTGGAGCGCATGCTCTCCGACGACTTCCTTTACGAGCTCAAACGGGCGGCCCTGGGCAAGGAGGAGAAGGGACTGGTCCTGACCCTGCTGCTTCCGAAGGAAAAGCGCAACCCGGGCCATGAGAAGGTCATCGTGGAGCGGCTTCGGGGCCACTTCCGCCGGAATTACCGGCGCCGCGCGGAAAAGGTGAAAAGCGAAACCTGGAAGGGCGGCGTCATGGTGGGCCTAGGGGTGGCCTTCATGTTCATCGCCACTTGGCTCCTGCTGGAGTTCGAGAAAACCCTTTGGTCGTCCTTCGTGGTCGTGTTGCTCGAACCGGCGGGCTGGTTCACCTTTTGGGAGGGGTTAAACCTCATCCTCTTCCGGAGGGAGGAAGGCGCCCCCGACCTGGATTTTTACCGGAAGATGGCGGGGGTCAAGATCGGTTTCGGCTCGGCACCCACCCCGCCCCTGCCCGCCGGGCTAGTCCGGTAAAGGAGGGGCCGTGAAAACCAGGAAGAAATACTGGTCCGGCAAAGTCACCCGGGAGAGCAACGCCCTGGACCTGGAGCCGGGCGTCTTCACCTGGGGCGACCCCGCGCGCATCGCGGCCTCCCTCAAGCGGTCAGCCGAGGGAAGTTCCCGGCGAAAGGGCACGCCCCTCCAGTCGGCCATGTCGATGCTGAATTTTTTCATTAATCGCGCCGGGAGGAACCTTGCCCCGGGAAGGCGGAAGGTGCTCGGGGAAGCCAAGGAAGAACTGCGGAAAATCTTTCATTCCAAAGCCTAATTGAATGTAAAGAAATCGTCGGGAAAAAATGTGGATTTGTGGATGGCCTCAACCCGCGAGAAAAATCCAGTTGAACCTGACGATGCCCTGGTTTCCTGGGTGGCTTTCCCGCACCGCCCGGGGGCTGCCATGAAAAAAACCGGAAAGGGTGACCCTTTAAGTCCGCGGAAAAACGGCTTAGGCCCCCTGGACCTGGAGGCGCGCTTGGGAAGCCGATTGGAAATTAAGGCCGATGGAGAGGACGCGGGAAACGCCCTCGTTGAAATGATGTTTTTTTCTGAACCGCTGATATCCCATCGTTGATCGGGTAAAAGCTTCCCCGAAAATCAGGTTTTTATGAGCGTAGTCATAGTTGCTTCGCCTTCGCCTTTTTAAAATCAAAAATCATGGGCAAGGAAACCACCCAGGGAGAATCTACACCTTTCCTGGCCGGAGCCATTGAACCGGTAAAAAACGGGCCAATAGATTTTTTTCCGGTTGAAGCCGTGTGGGGCGCACATGAAAACATCCAATCCAACCATCGGGGACGGAATAACCCGTCCGGAAACCCCGTCAACGTCATTTTGGGAGCGAAAAACGGCTGAAATCCTCGGTCTGGCCGGCATCCAAATCAACGGCCGCCGCTCCTGGGACCTCCGAGTCAGGAACATACAGTTTTTCCCCAACCTCTTCGCCCACCATTCCATGGGCCTGGGCGATTCCTACATCGAAGGCTGGTGGGACGTCCCGCGCCTTGATGAGTTTTTCCACCGTGTTTTACAAGCCCGGTTGGATGAAAAAGTGAGGCCGACCTGGGAATTGGCCTGGTTGAGGGTAAAAGCCTTGCTCCTCAACCTCCAAAGCGGCGCCCGTGCCTTTGAGGTAGGAAAAAAGCATTACGACCTGGGAAACGACCTCTTTCAGGCCATGTTGGGCCCCCACATGGCCTATACCTGCGGTTATTGGAAGGAGGCCAACGACCTCCCCCAGGCCCAAGAGGCAAAATTGGAGTTGGTTTGCAGGAAAATAGGCTTGCGGCCAGGCCAGCGCGTTTTGGACGTGGGAGGGGGATGGGGCAGCTTCGCCAAGTTCGCCGCCGAGAGATACGAAGCCAGGGTGACGGCCATTACCATCTCCAAGGAACAGGCTGAACTGGGGCGGGAAAGATGCGCGGGCCTGCCGGTAGAAATCCGCCTCCAGGATTACCGGGACTTGAAGGGTGAGCGTTTCGACCACATTGTTTCCTTGGGCATGTTCGAGCATGTGGGGTACAAGAATTACCGCTCCTTCATGGAAATCATGGATTCCTGCCTGGATGACCAAGGCCTCTTCCTACTCCATACCATCGGCGGCAATGACACCCAATTGGAAACGGATCCTTGGCTTGACCGGTACATTTTCCCCAATTCCCTCATTCCTTCCCCCCGGCAAATCACCGCCTCCCTCGAGAAAATTTTCGTCATCGAGGACTGGCACAATTTCGGGCCGGATTACGACAAAACATTACTGGCGTGGTTCGATAACTTTGACGCCCACTGGGACGAAATCAAGGACCGGTACGACGGCAGGTTTTACCGAATGTGGAAATATTACCTGCTCCAATGCGCGGGCATTTTCCGGGCGAGAAAAAAACAATTATGGCAGATCGTCCTTTCCAAACGGGGCGTCCCGGGGGGATATGAGCCGGTCCGGTGAGGGCGGCCGGTAAGAGGCGCGAATGGCCGGGCGGGTAATGTTTCGGGGCTTTCAGAAGTCTCCGGAGCCCCTCGCCGAAGCGGTCCGTTAGACAAGTTTTGGGAGATAAAAGTAACAGCTCATTCAAGGAGGCGTTTATGCATTACCGCCGTTTCGGCCATACCGGCCTGTTCGTTTCCGAGCTTAGCTTGGGTTCCATGACCTTCGGGGGGCGGGGTTTCTGGACCTCCATCGGGCAGTTGGGCGCCGCGGAGGCCCAAACCTTCATCGGCACCGCCTTGGACGCGGGCGTCAACCTGATCGACACGGCCGACGTCTATTCGGAGGGGGAATCCGAGAGGCTGGTGGGGGAGGCCTTGGCCGCCCTCAAAAGGCCCCGCCACGAAATCCTTGTCGCCACCAAGTGCCGGGGCAAGTCGGGCCCGGGCCTGAACGACGTGGGGCTTTCCCGCAGCCATATCCTGGATTCCATCAACGGCAGTCTTCACCGCCTCAAGCTCGACCACGTGGACCTTTACCAGATCCACGGCTTCGACGCCGAGACGCCGCTGGAGGAGACGGTGCGGGCCCTGGATGACGTGGTGCGCTCCGGCAAAGCCCGCTACGTGGGTTTCTGCAATCTCCAGGCCTGGCAGGCCATGAAGGCCCTGGACATCGCCCAGGCCGAGGGCCTGAGCCGCTTCGTGAGCGCGCAGGTCTATTATTCCATCGGCGGCAGGGACATCGAGCGTGAGATTGTCCCTTTCTGCCAGGACCAGGGACTGGCCATCCTGCCCTGGAGCCCGCTGGCCGGCGGCCTCTTCACAGGTAAGTACGACTTGGAGCATCCGGGGCCCCACGGTGCCCGGCGCACGAGCTTCGATTTCCCGCCGGTCGATAAGCCGCGGGCCAAGGGGATCCTGCAGGCGCTGAGGGAAGTGGCCCAAGAAACAGCCGCCCCCGTTTCCCGCGTGGCCCTGGCATGGCTCTTAAGCAAACCCTACGTGACCAGCGTCATCGTGGGGGCCAGGACCAAGGGACAATTGGACGACAACCTGCTGGCCACCGACCTGACCCTGACCTTCGGCCAAAACGCTAAGCTGGATGACGCCAGCGCCCTGCCGCCTGAATACCCGGGGTGGATGCTGGCCCGCCAGGCCGGGGAGCGGGCCCCGGCAGCGGCCAGGATTTAATCTCCGTGCTTCGGTCCCGGCAAAGAGAAGGAGGAAGACGCGATGGTCAAATTCGTCGAAATCAACGCCAAGGTCGTCAACGTCGACCAAATCATCCGGGTCAAGAAGGAAATGGGGGCTTACCTGGTGTACTTGAAGGATGGGAGTGAAAACAGCGTCAGCCAAGGAAGATATGAGGAGATCAAAAAAACTCTCCTCGCGCTTGAACCGGAATGAAGAAAACTTTTAAAGGCTTTTCCCAAGCCACTTTACCGTCGAAAGGATGGCCTCCGCCTCCCATTCGGGACTGTTGAAGGTATGATCCGCTCCGGGGATGACACGCAGCTGGGCCCCCGAACCGAGGCGGCTTTTAAAGAGGCGGGCCTGGGCCATGGGGGTCGCCCGGTCGCGGCCACCTTGGACGATCAAGGCCCGCCCCTTGAACAAGGCCGCGTCCCGCAGGGCATCGTGCCAGGCCAGATCCATCAGCCATTGGACTCCGAGACTTTCCCCATGGTAGCCGATTTGGCCGTCGCTGATCCAAGCGCGGATTTGCTTTTGGGTGAAGCCGGTTGGAAGGGTGAAAAGGCGGCTGATCTGGGCCAAGGGCGACCAAAGCGCCAAACTCCGGATCCCCGGCCGCCGGCGGGTCACGCAGGAAGCCACCGCCGCGCCGAGGCTTAAGCCCAACAAGGCCAATCGTTTAGGGTCGATGGCCGGTTGGGATTGGATGAAATCCACCGCCGCCACGGCGTCCTGGA
>Ga0335069_10017005_pt1 | contig 10136 bp, 3 predicted proteins | sample Lox_Sample_11_FD_206714 | JGI IMG/M metagenome (GOLD analysis project Ga0335069, IMG submission 206714) | Soil microbial communities from Loxahatchee National Wildlife Refuge, Florida, United States - Lox_Sample_1.1 | ecosystem: Environmental > Terrestrial > Soil > Wetlands | place: USA: Florida...
TGCAGGGGCGCATGATCGGCGTGCCCTACGCCGAGGGGCTGGACGTGAACCGGATGGTGCTCGCCTGACCGTCGTTCCCGCGAAGGCGGGAAGCCAGATTCGCTGGTGACGACCCGGTATCATAGGGACCGTTTTCAATTCTCACCCCGTATCGATGCGCAACGCGCACGGCTTCACCCTGATCGAGATCGTCGTGGTCCTCGCGATCATCGGCTTCATCGTTGCGATGGGAGCCATGGCCACGCGCGCCATCGTCGTGTCGCAGAAGCGCTCCGTCACCTTAAGCCGGATGTCGGGCGTAGACAGTGCGCTCGTTCAGTTCGTGATCGTGCAGAAGCGGATGCCTTGCCCGGCCGACGGGACGCAAGTTGCTGGGAGCGGCAGTGCCGGCGTGGAGGGCGCGCACGATGCAACGGGGTGCACGACTAACCAGGCTAACGGGGTGGTGCCATGGACCACCTTGGGTATCTCCGAGGCCGATGCAACAGATGGATGGGACCGGCGGCTCACCTTTCGCATCGATCCGACGCTCGCTGCAACGAGCGCCATGGATATGTCTTATTGCGATCCGGCGGGCACCGGGGACGTATACGGGTCGCCTCCTCCGAGATGCAACCCCAACTGCGCATCGGGTGCGCTCGCGTCGTGCACTACGCCGCTGAAGTTCCTGAACACCAAGGGGCTCAAGGTCCAGAACGTCGCGGGCACGCTTGTGTCCATGGACCCCAATCCGGCGCCACCGAATTCTCCGACTGGAGCCGCATACGTGCTTATCAGCCCCGGCGAATCCGGCGGCGGTGCCTTCCTAGGCTCCGGTCAGATCTCGGCCTCGACTGTGGTGGACGGAGGTGAAGAGCAGAAGAACTACGCCGCTCTGCCCGTCAGCCTGCCGCCCGGCTACTACGTGGACGATGGCTTCATGGATGGTCCAAACCACTTCGACGATATCCTGTCGCGCCCATCGGTGCTCGCGGTAATCAACAAGGCTTCCCTGGGCCCGCGGTCCCATCCGTGAGCATGGCACGGCGGCATTGCGGGTTCAGCCTGTTGTTGGCGGCGGTCATTCTCATCGTGGTGGTAGCCGCCATTCTCGCGTTCATGGCGCTGCTCGGACGCCAGCGCAACGAAGGCAACCTGGCCGAGACCACCGCCCGATTTGCTCGCGCGAATGTCGCGCTGGAGCAGTTTGTGGCGGCCACTGGAAGATTGCCCTGTCCCGCCGACCCGGCTTCCTCGTCGGGCGATGCAAATCCGAATACGGCGACGACCCTGGGCACGCCGTGCTCCACGCCGGCAGGGACCCTCCCGTGGCGGACCATCGGGCTTCGCAGCGACGATGCCCTCGACGCGTGGGGCTGGAAGATCTCCTATCGCGTCTATCGTGGAACGCCCGGGGGGATCGGAAGCCTCACGCAGGACCAGGGCGCCAGCATGGTTCTGTGCACGTACGCCGCACCGGCCTCTCCAGGCCTCGACGCGGGCGGTCGTTGCCAGACGGACGCGGGGGGACATCACTCTGATCGCAACGACTTCCTGACCTTCAATCTCGGCGCGCGGCTCGGGGTCACCGACTTTGGAGTTGCCCACAACGATGTCGCATACGTCCTGATCAGTCATGGGCCTTCCGGCCTCGGCGCGTACACCTCGTCGGGCGGGCCAAACTCCGCTCCGACAAGCCCTGATGAGATCGCGAATCTGAGTGCCACGGGACCCTTCGTTGCGCGTGCCGCTTCTGCGCCCGATGTCCCGGCGAGCGATGCAGCTCACTTCGACGACTTGATTGCATACACCTCCCTTGCCGACGCGATCTCTGGCGCCGGGCTGGGTCCGCGCTACTGGAACGATCCAACCTTCGCGAGCGTTGCGGCGACAATCTCCTCGGTAGCGCAAGCGCTCAACCAGCCCAACATCATCTATGGTGACCTGGGCACTCAAGTCCTCGCGTTCAACAATGCTCAAGTCTCGGTCCAGGCCGGCGGGAGCGCCGAGAACCTGACCCTTGCGGCGATTGGCGTGGGAGATGCCGGTATTGGCGGGGTAGGGGGCGGCAATACTCTATCGAGCGCGGATTCGGAGGTCCTGCATATCGCCTTCAACTACAAGGCGCAGACCCTGTCTTTCACTCTGGATGGAATGGGTTGCCGCCAGACAGCCGGCACCTGCACGGACGCCGATGCCGTACAGCTCACGTTCTTCAACGACGGGGTCCCGGTGGGCAGTCCCATCATGAAACTAGCATGCAATCCAGGCCACGGCTTGGCCAGCTACACGGTCGATCTCGGCGCCAGCCCATCAGGCGACTTCAACAGCGTGGATATTGCCCCGCAGCCCAGCGTGCCTGGCGCCGCCGCAACCGCTGTTCTCGTCAGCGGCTTCGTGAATTGCCCCCATGGAGGATCGTGTGTGACGACCCTGGACACGGGATCGGGCCCTGGCGGCAACCACTGCCCCTGATCATCATCGAGGCGAGTTGCTCTCCTTGTCGTTTCAATGAATGAAACGCCTAAAGCCTGCAAGCCAAGTGCAAGTAACGCTGTAGGAATCCTTTACAAGTCCCCGGGATAAAAGGAAAATCCCTTCCCAACACCGCAAGAAGCCAATAAGCGGCCCGAGGCCGCGGGGGAAGGGACGGAAATGCTCGCGCACCATGCCGAGCATGGGGACCGTGCGAGCTCGCGCCAGCTGGCCGGTGAAGTAACCGCTGCAGACCGCGCCTCATCGTCCGATTCGCGTGCGAGGCCTTCGCGCACCTGGGCATTTGTGTGCGCGGTTGCACAAAAACCGATCGATTCCCGCCCTGCGATTGCAGTTGTAAATCCGTTTTCGCGCGCGTGTGACCTGCGTCATACGGTGATACGCGAGGCGCTCCGTATCCTTGCGGCACTGCCAAAACAGGACTGCAAGGAGATGATTTTCAAGGCATTGGCCGCCACGGCGCTCACGCTCGCCGCGGCCCTGCCGGTACAGGGAGAGGGTGGCGCGCAATCGCCGGTCGAGGTGCGCCTCGACGTGCAGCTGATCGCGCGCTCCGCCGACGGCCGCGAGACGCGCACGAGCGCGGCCGCTGCCAAGCCGGGCGACACGCTCGAGTACGTCGTGACGTACCGCAACAGCTCGCACGAGCCGGTGCGCGACCTCCAGGCGACCCTTCCCATTCCCCCCGCCACCGAGCTGGTGCCGGGCAGCGCGCGTCCGTCCACGGCGCGCGCGAGCCTCGACGCGCGCGAGTTCGCCGCGATGCCCCTCAAGCGCAAGGTGAAGCGCGAAGGGCGCGAAGTGGAGGAAGCGGTGCCGATGAAGGAGTACCGCTACGTGCGCTGGGCGGTGCCGCTGTTGCGCGCCGGCGAATCCCTCACCTTCGTCGCGCGCGTGAAGGTGCTGGAGTGAAGCGCGCCCTCGCGATCGTCGTCGCCGGGGTGATCGCGTGGATCGCCCCGTCGATGTCGTTCGCGGCCCCGGCGGCGGGCACCGTCATCGGCAACCAGGCCACCGCGACGTACAACGACGCCGGCGGCAACCCGCGCACGGCGACCTCGAACCTGGTGCAGACCACCGTCACGCAGGTGAAGAGCTTCACGCTCACGGCCAACGGCGCGCGCACCGCGGCGCCCGGCCAGACGGTGTACTACCCGCACACGCTCACCAACACCGGCAACGGCACCGACACCTACGCGCTGAACGCGCCGGTGTCGGGCAGCTTCGGCGCGGGCCCGCATGCGGCGCTCGCCTACTACGTCGACGCCAACGGCGACGGCGTGCCGGACAACGCAACGCCGATCTCGACCACCGGCGCGATTCCCGCGGGCGGCGTCTTCCGCTTCGTGGTCGCGGGCACCGTGCCCGCGGCGGCGGTGAGCGGCAACTCGGCGACGATCACCGTGTCCGCCACGGACACCACGGCCGCGACCGCGACCAACACCGACACCACCACCGTCGCCGCCTCGGTGATCACGGTCACCAAGGCGCTCTCGTCGACCAGCGGAACGTCGCCGTCGGGGCCCATCACCGTCACGCTTTCGTACATCAACACCGGCAGCGCGGCGGCCACCAACGTGCAGCTCACCGACATCCTGCCCGCCACGCTCACGTACGTCGCGGGCTCGGGGCGCTGGAGCGGCGCGGGCGCGACGGTGCTCACGGACGCCAACGACGGTGTCGAGCAGGCGGTCGCCTTCCCGCCGGGCATCGACTATCGCTCCTCGCTCGGCGCGGGCGCCACCGTGATCGCGATCCTCCCCACCGTCGCGGCGGGCGCCTCGGGCAACGTCTCGTTCCAGGTGAACGTGAATTCCAACCTCGCGCCGCAGGCGATCAACAACACGGCGCAGTACCAGACCTCGTCGCAGCTCTCGACCAACACCAACACCGCGAGCTTCCAGGTGCTGCAGGGCGCGGCGGTGGTGGCGAACGGCTCGGCGACGAGCTCGGCGAATGGGACTGCCGAGCCGGTCACGGTTGCCGCCGCGCCCGCCGGATCCACCTTCACCTTCACCGACTACGTGTGGAACCTCGGCAACGGCACCGACACCTTCGACGTGACGATCCCGGCCAACACGTTCCCCGCGGGCTCGGCCGTGACGCTGCTGCAGCAGGACGGGGCGACCACGCTGATCAACAGCGCGGGCACCGCGGCCCCCGATACCGGCCCGATCCCCGGCACCGGGCAGCCTTGCGCGGCGCCGTTCGTGAGCGACACGTCGGTCACGCCGGCCGTGTGCGGCTATCGCGTCGTGGTGCGCGTGACGCTGCCCGGCAACGCGCCCGCCGGCTCGTATTCGCTCACGCTCCACGCGGCCTCGGTCTTCAACAACGCGGTTTCCGACGACGTCATCGATACCTTGAGCGCGGTCACCGCCAACAGCGTGGACGCGACCAACGATCGCGCGGCTCCGCCCACCGGCACCGCGGTGGCCGCCGACGGGCTGGGCGCGACCGGCGCCACGATCGTGCGCACCAACGTCGTCAATCCGGGCGCCGCGCCCACGACGACGGGCTTTCGCGTGTGGGTCGCCAACACCGGCGCCGTCCCGTACGACTTCACGCTCGCCGCCACCTTCGCCGCTTCCAACGCGCCGGGCGTGACGCCGCCCACGCTGCCCGCGGGATGGAGCGTGGCCTTCCTCGCCGACGCCTCGGGCGCACTGGCCGATTGCTCGACCGTGGGAGCGCCCGTCACCACCACCGGCGCGCTGGCGGCCGGCGCCGCGCGCCTCGTGTGCGCCGAAGTGACTGTGCCGGCCCTGGCGAGCGGCAACGCGATCGCGGGCAACTACGACTTCGATTTCGCGGCGACCTCGACGACCAACAGCGCGGTGACCGACAGCGTGCGCGATCGCGTCACGGTCAACGCCGTGCGCAGCATGACGCTCGTCGCCGACAGCGCCGGCCAGACGTTCGCCAACGGCTCGATCACCTACACCCACACGCTCACCAACCTGGGCAACTCCACCGACGCGGCCAACTTCGGCGGCGGCTGCCTTACCAATTCGCGGCCCGGCTGGACGTCGACCGCCTACCTCGATGCGAACGCCAACGGCACGCTCGAGGTCGGGACCGACACGCCGATCGTGTGCGGCACCACGGCGGTCACGCTCAACGCCGGCGAGGCGCGCGCGGTGTTCGTGCGCGTCACGGCCCCGGCCGGCGCGACGCCCGCCGACCCGGCCAACGTGACGACCCTCACCGCCACGTACTCGGGCCCGATCGCGGTGAACGACAGCACGACGGTGGTCGCCGGCCTCGTCGTCACCAAGGAGCAGCAGGCTGTGGGCGCGGCCGGCTGCGCGAGCAACAATGCGCCCGCCGCCAACTACTCGAACGCGGCGATCCCGGCGAGCGCCGCCACCGCCGCGGGATCGTGCATCGCCTATCGCGTGACGGCGACCAACAGCAGCGCGTCGCCCTTCACGGGCGTGGCGATCAGCGACCTCGTGCCGGCGAACACCCGGATGCACTACGCGTGCAGCGGCAACGGCAGCTCGTCGCCTTCGGTGACCGTCGGCACCATCGCGGGCACCACGCCGGCCGACGGGGCCACCGGCACCGTGGGCGCGAACGTCGGCGCGCTGGCCGCCGGCCAATCGGCCGTCCTCTACTTCTGCGTGCAGGTCAACGCGGCGACCGCCCCGGGAGTCTCGATCACGAACCAGGCGAACGCGGGCGGCACGCAGTCGGGCAACACCGTCGCGGTGCCCTCGAACACAACGGCGGCGACGGTGGGCTCGGCGGCCGGCGCGGCCTTCGCGGGCGTGCTCGCGGCGCCGACGCATGTCTTCGTGGACCCGAACCAGGTCGTCCTCATCCCGCATACGCTCACCAACACGGGAACGTCGACCGACAATTTCTCCATCGCGGCGACCCAACAGCCCAACGGGCTCACGCTGGGCTCGTTCGCGATCTTCCCCGACGCCAACAACGACGGCCAGCCCGACGGCGTGGTTCCCGTGACCAACCCGATCACGCTCACCCCGGGCCAGGTCTTCCACTTCGTGATGCGCGGCGTGGCGCCGTCCAACGGCTACGACGATTCGGTGAAATACACGGCGACCAGCGTGGGCGGCGCGGCCGTGACCCCCATCCGCGACACGATCACGATGAACTCCCAGCAGCCCGCCGATTGCGCGAGCGCGGCGAAATTCCTCTCGCGCGAGCGCGGGCCGTCCCCCAGCGCGCCGCTCACGGTCACGATCAACTACTTCCCGTGCGACAAGGCGCGCTCCAAGGTCACGATCCAGGACGTGCTGCCCGCGGGCATGCACTATGTGGCCGGCAGCGGCCGCTGGACGGGCACCGGGTCCACGCCGCTCACCGACGCCATCGTGGGCGACGACCGCCAGGGCACGGCGCCCACGCAAATCGCCTACGATTTCGGCCAGACGCAGGCGGGCGCGGTGACCGCCGTGATCTACGGGCTTGCCGCGCAGGCGAACGGCTCGCTCACGTTCCAGGTCACCGTCGATCCCGGCCTCGCGAACGGCACGATCGTCGAGAACGTCGCGTCCTACGTCTTCTCCGACGCCAACGGCGACTGGGGGAACCAGCAGTTCACGAGCGCGCGCTACGTGGTCACGAGCCACGTGGACCTCGAGCTCACCGGGCAGAAGCTTCCCTCCGCGCAGCCGGGCACCACGGTCACCTTCACCAACGTCCTCACCAACCGCGGCGACGCCGTGGACACGTTCGACGTGACGCTGGGCGACAGCACCTTCCCGCCCGGCACCGCGATCCGCCTCTACAAGAGCGACGGCGTGACGCCGCTCGCCGACACCGACGGCAACGGCACCGCCGACACCGGCCCGCTCGCGCCCGGCGCTTCCTACAACATCGTCGTGAAGGTGGACATTGCGGCCACCACGCCGCCCGGCGCCTACAAGGTGAGCAAGACCGGGCGTTCGGCCACCGCGCCCTCGCGCTTCGTGACGGTGGACGACGCCATCGACGCGCTCGCGCAATCGTGCAAGCTCGCCCTCGACCCCGACAACCAGGCGCTCATCGGCTTCGGCCAGCACGTCACCTACACGCACTACCTCACCAACCGCGGCAACTGCTCTGAATCGGTGCGCGCGATGGTGGACTTCCTGGGCGACAGCAAGGCCGGCTGGAGCTCCGCCGCGTACATCGACAACCCGCAGGCGGGCGGGGGCTCGCTCCCGGGCGTCGTGGATGCGACCGACACGCAGGTGGTGCAGGGCTGGTCCGCGGTGCTCGCGCCCGGCCAGCGCGTGCGCGTGCTGGTGGACGTGCGCGCCCCCGGCGTGCAGGCCGCCAAGGCCGCCGGCGCCAAGCAGCTCGCCGACTCCAACGTGACCACGCTCGTGATCACGGGTGCGACCGTGGGCCCGCTCGTCGTGCACGACACGACGCTGGTGGACGACCAGAACATCCCGCCGGTCACCAGCAACAGCATCGACAACTACACCGACGGCACGTATTCGACCCCGACGCCGTGGGGCGTGATCGGCGGCCAGCTCTACCTGCGCGCGAACGCGGCCGCCTGCAATGCGGACCCGAACACGGCCGAGACGCGCACGGTGGTCATCAGCGGCGCCAACGGCGAGCACGAGGAAGTGACCGCCACCGAGACCGGGCCCAACACCGGCATCTTCGCGGTGCCGGCGCTGCCCATCCACGCGCCGCCGGTGGTCGTGAACGACCGCGTGATCGAGGGCAACCCCAACGACTCCTTCACCTTCGACCTGCAAGGCTGCGGCCAGACCATCTCGGGCGTGGTCACGCTGATGCAGCCCTCGAGCGTGGTGTTCGACAGCCACAGCAACGCGCCCATCGCCGGGGCCACCGTCACGCTGGTGACCGCCTCGGCCGGGCATTGCTCCACCGCGCCCGCCTCCGGCAGCAGCCCCGTGGTCACCGGCAGCGACGGGCGCTTCGCGTTCACCGGGGCCCCCGCGGGCGACTACTGCCTCTCGGTCGCGCCGCCCAACGGCTGGCACTTCCCCTCGCAGGTGGCCTACACGCTGCTGCCGCCAGGCCACAACCTCAACGTGACGGGCCTCACCACGGGCGGCTCGTACGGCAACCCGTTCCACGTGGGCGCCGACGGCATCGTGATCGCCGATGTGCCGGTGGACATCGCCGCGCAGGACGGCCTCTTCGTGCAGAAGGACGCCTCCAGGACGACCGCCGAGCTGGGCGACTTCGTCGATTACACCGTGCAGATCCGCAACGGCACCGGCAACGCGCTCGACCGCGCCAACGTGACGCTCACCGACAACCTGCCCGCGGGCTTCGCCTACGTGGCGGGCACCGCGCGGCGCGACGGCGCGCTCATCGCCGATCCCGCGGGCGGCGGCGGGCCGCAGATCGTCTTCACCGTGGGCCACCTCGATCCCGGCGCGAAGACGACGCTCACCTACCGCGTGCGCCTGGGGCCCGGCTCCACCAAGGGCGACGGCGTGAACGCCGCGCAGGCCTTCTACACCGTGGCCGGCATCACGACGCGCTCCAACGTCGCCATGGCCAAGGTGCAGGTCACCGGGGGCGTGTTCAGCGACGAGGGCTTCATCCTCGGCAAGGTGTACCTCGACTGCAATTCGAACGGCGTGCAGGACAGGGGCGAGGAGGGCGTGCCGGGCGTGCGCGTGCTGCTCGAGGACGGCACCTACGCCATCACCGACGGCCTGGGCAAGTACAGCTTCTACGGCATCACCAGCCACAACCACGTCCTCAAGGTCGACCGCACGACGCTTCCCGCGGGCGCCACGCTCGAAGTGATCAGCGCGCGCAACCTGGGCGACGCGGGCAGCCGCATCGTGGACCTGAAGAATGGCGAGCTCGCGCGCGGCGACTTCGCGATCGGGGGCTGCGCGCAGCCGCTGGTGGACGAGGTGAAGGCGCGCCGCGCGGCGGCCCACGAGGTGGACGAGCTCGCTGCGCTGGCGGGCACCCAGCTCACCACCGAGCCCCGCGTCATCACCGACCTGAAGGCGCTCCCGGCGAGCGGCGTCGTGGAACGCGCGGCACCCACGGCGCTGCCGGGCGGCGCCGCTGCTCCCGGTACCGTGCCCGGCAATCCCGGCTACTTCTCCCTCGCACCCGCGGCCACCGTGGGCAACCAGCTTCCCACGCCGGCGCCTTCGATCCTGCCCGTGCTCTCCGCCGCGCCCGAGCCGCCCGCGCCCGAGCCGCTCGAGAAGGTGGTCGAGGGATTGACCGACAACACGCTCGCGTTCGTGGGCCTCACCGACGGCCAGGTGCTCGCCTACGGCCAGGCGCCCGTGCGCGTGAAGGGCGTGGCGGGCACGACGTTCAAGCTCACCGTGAACGGCGAGGCCGTGCCCGAGTCGCGCGTGGGCAAGCGCTCGGTGCTCGAGTCGCGCGAGCTGCAGGCGTGGGAATTCATCGGCATCGAGCTGAAGGCGGGCGAGAACACGCTCACGGTCGCGCAGGTCGATGCGTTCGGCAACGAGCGTGGGACGGCCACCGTGAAAGTGGTCGCGCCCGGGCGCCTGGCGAAGCTCTTCATCGACGTGCCTGCCGCGGGCGGCATCGCCGACGGACGCACGCCGGTGAACGTCGTCGTGCGGCTCGCCGACGAGAACGGCGTCCCGGTCACGGTGCGCACGGCCGTCACGCTCGACTCCACCAAGGGCCGCTGGGTGGCCGAGGATCTCGACAAG
>Ga0335069_10017006_pt1 | contig 10136 bp, 5 predicted proteins | sample Lox_Sample_11_FD_206714 | JGI IMG/M metagenome (GOLD analysis project Ga0335069, IMG submission 206714) | Soil microbial communities from Loxahatchee National Wildlife Refuge, Florida, United States - Lox_Sample_1.1 | ecosystem: Environmental > Terrestrial > Soil > Wetlands | place: USA: Florida...
GCCCTCGGGCCCGAATTCGCGCGCCATCGCGCGCGCCAGGCCGAGCACGCCGGCCTTGGCCGCCGAGTAGTGCGGGCCGCCCAGGATGCCGCCGCCGCGCTGCGCGGAGACGGAGGAGATGCAGACGATCGAGCCGCTCCTGCGCGCCTGCATCGCGGGCAGCACCGCCTGCGACATGTACAGCGTGCCGCGCAGACTCACGTCGAGGATTCGGTCGTAGTCCGCGCCGGTGATGTCGCAGGTCTTCGCGGCCTGCGTGATGCCCGCATTGTTGACCAGCACGTCGACGCGGCCGAACGCCTTCAGCACCGCGGCGGCGGCGGCGTCGCAGGAAGCCTTGTCGGTCACGTCGGCCACGAGGCCGAGGTGGTCCGCGCCGAGTCGCGCCGCCGCGGCGGCCGGATCGGCGCCGGCCAGGTCGAGCACCGCGACGCGAGCGCCGTGAGATGCCATCAGTCGCGCCGTGGCGAAGCCGAGACCGTTGATCCCGGCACCGCCGGTAATCACGGCAACCTTGTCCTTGAGCAGCATGTCGTCGATCTCCATCGGTGAATGGGGCCACGCGAATCGGAGACCATCGACGACCGTCAAGGTCGAGTGCACCGCCCTTTCAGGGTCTGCGTGCCGTTGTCTCCGTTGTGGGACCGGATCTTCGGCGGCGAGGTGCATGATGGCAAACGATCGATTCTCAGGTTAGGATGACGGCCTGTCATCCAAGGACGGGGTCGGGACCATGGCTTCGCTCCCTCCTGTCGCGAACCTGCTGGCGTTCGAGGCGGTCGCGCGCCGACGCAGCTTCACGTTCGCGGCCGCGGAACTGCACCTGACCGCGTCGGCGATCAGCCACCAGATCGCCCGGCTCGAGTCTGACCTCGGCGTGCGGCTGTTCGAGCGCAGCGCACATGGCGTGCGGCTGAGCGATGCCGGAGAGCGATACCTGGAGCGGGTGTCCGGCGCGCTGTCCGCCATTTCCGCCGCCACGGAAGACCTGCGCAAGGGGGTCAGCAACAGCCTCTACGTCCATTCCGCACCGAGCATTGCCAGCCTCTGGCTGATGCCCAGGCTTCGAGGATTCGCGCAGGCCCATCCGGAGATCTCGCTGAATCTGTCCGCGGCACACACCCCCAGCGATTTCGCGCTCGGCCAGGCCGACGTGGACATCCGCTACGGCGTGCCGCAGTGGGGCGACCTCGTCGTCGAGCCGCTGTTCGAGGAGCGCATCGTTCCGCTGGCCAGCCCGGCGTTCATCCGCGAACATCGACTGAAGCGCATCGACCAGCTGTTCGACGTGCCGCTGATCCGCAGCAACGTCAGCGTCGTCCAGTGGTCCGACTGGCTCCGGGCCTATTCCGAAAGGCGTGCCCCGGAACGGTTCGCCCTGCGCTTCGACCGGGCGCAGATGTCGCTGGATGCGGCCACGCAGGGCCTCGGCGTCGCCCTCGAGAGCGTGGTGAACGCCGGTCCGCATCTGGCAAACGGCAGGCTCAAGCCGGTCTTCGGCCTCGACAAGGCCGTCCGCGTCCAGGCTCATTTCGTGGTCTATCCCGCCAAGCACGCGAAACGGCCGCCGGTGGAAGCCTTCGTCTCCTGGATCCACCGCGAAGCCGCGCGCACCGACCAGGCGGCCCCGTGACGACTCGAACACGGCGGCCTTCTCCTGCGTAGGCCCTGCTGGGGCCCTTCATGCTGAGCCGCCCCGGGGTTCCTGGAGACCACCGAGTTTCAGCCGACAGCGCCGATGCGCATCAGCTACCGGCGTCAAGGCGCCCGCGGAGGTGGTTGGGGTGTTGGACCACGCCTCGTCCGGTCCGCGATCCAAGCCAGGTGGCGGGCCCCGATCCGGGGCGCGCTGCGGCCGCAAAGCGTTCGAAGCTCGGGCTCCCCGTCATTGAGTCCGTCGAAATTCAATTTCACTTTCCTGATGGCGGCCTGAGATCCATCCGCAAATGCGGTTTTCACGCCGATCGCTCTTCCGGAAGGCGATGATCGACAGCGGGACCCCACGACCGTCGACGGGCAGGTGACGCTTGGGCCCATTTTTCCCCCGATCCGTCGGGTTCGGCCCCACGGATTCCTGTGCCAGGCGTTGCCTTCGATCTCGTCGTAGTCCGCCAGTCGCTCTTCCCAACGCCGACGGAGCGCGCCGGCGCGCTCCCATTCCACGAACGCCGCGGCTTCAGCAGGCGCTGGCCGTGATAAGCAGCGCCGGAAACCGAAAGGCGATCTTGCCGCCCCGGCGCCGGGCTTCGGCGGCGGTGTCCGTGGCGCGCGCGATGCGCTCACGGACCTGCGGCGATTGCTGTCGCAGACTGAGAGACCGACCCACGAGGCTCCCGTCGATCATTTCGGGGATCGAGCGCGGGCTGAAGGTGCTCCACACGAGTTCGATCTCTCGGACATCATTCACATCGAAACCTGCCGCCGCAAACGAACGACGGCATTCGTCGGCAACGCCGAAACGGAACATCGGCGGCGCAACCGGCAGCCCGGTGCCTGGCTCGCAAAGCGGCATGATGACGCCGTCCACGAACTCGAAGAATTCGCCTCCGCGCCCGGGCCCGCACCAGGTGGTCGCGGCGAAGCGACCGCCGCGTCGCAGTGCGCGCCGCACGCTCCGCAAGGCGCGCTCCGGATCGGCAAAGTGCGGCAGTCCAAAACTGCATGCCGCGGCGTCGAACGAGCCATCCGCATAGGGCAGGCACTGGGCATCGCCGACCCGGAACTCGACCCCCGGATAGCGAGCGCTGGCGTGGGCCACCATCGTATCGGCGAAGTCGACACCTTGAACAAGTGCCCCGCGCCGTTCCGCTGCGCCGGCGAGGTCACCGGCTCCGCAGGCGATATCGAGGAAATCGGCGCCGTGTAGATCCCCCAACGCATCGAGCAGGGGCTCGATGGACTGGCTGGTTATCGTGCCGAAGAGATCGCGGTAGCGACCCGCGCGTTCGACCCACCCGGCGCGCTCGATATCTTGAAACGTGTCCATCGTGCTTCCAGGCAGGCATCGGGCGCGCGCGGGTCGTGACACGCGAGCGTGCCGATCGGGGCGCTCGATTCTTGCTTTCTTAGTCTAACAAGCGGAGTGCCGCCGCGCGCGAACGCGCCGGCGAGTACCAGCCCCATGCCCGCCGACGCACCGGTGACCCGCGTGATGCGATGGTCCAATCGTCCTGTCCCCACGAACGCCTTCCGTCTCACCGCGAGGCGTACGCGTAGGCGTCAGTCGGAACCATCGACGGACCCGGTAACGGCGCGGATAGGGCTGGGCGGGGTAATTCGACGCGCCCATCCCAGGGTAGAGTTGCCGGCGGCGGGTCGATCCCACGGATCAGATGGCCAACCGGCGGACGCTGCGTGATCGCTCGCAGAGGCGCGTCGAGGTGGCTTAAGGCGGCACCCGCTGCATTTCCGAAGGGGGGCACTATCCGATGCCATCGAGGACGTCTGCCTTGGCCTGTCGCTGGAATCCCTTGGCGCTCCCGGCGCCACGGCAAGCCTCCTGGCCCCGCCGGCTTGCCTCCTGGGTGTCTTTGGGGCTCGGGTTGTGCTGCACGGCCACCGCCAGCGGCGCACCTCCCGCGCAGGCGAGCGCGCAGCCCGCGGCGATCACGGTCGTACTGGACGACAACTACCCGCCGTTCGTCTTTCGCGACGCGCAGGGTCAGCTGCAGGGCATCCTCAAGGACACCTGGGAGCTTTGGCAGCAGCGCACCGGCACGACCGTCCACCTCCTGGCCATGGATTGGGCCAAGGCGCAGCAAGCCATGCAGCAGGGCCAGGCCGACGTCATCGACACGATCTTCGAAACCGACGCGCGCCGCCAGCTCTACGACTTCACCGCGCCCTACGCCAAGCTCGACGTTCCGATCTTCTTCCACGAGAGCATCAGCGGCATCGTCAATGCCGACTCGCTCAAGGGCTTCACGGTCGGCGTGAAGGACGGCGACGCCTGCATCGAGGTGCTGCAAGGCCACGGTGTCGAGAGCATGAAGAAGTACCCGAGCTACACGGCCGTCATCGCGGCGGCCATGGCCGGCGACGTGCGCGTCTTCTGCATGGACCGGCCGCCCGCGCTCTACCTGCTGCACCAGTTCAACGCCGAGAAGGATTTCCGCCAGTCGTTGCCCTTGTACGCCGGCGAATTCCATCGAGCGGTGCGCAAGGGCAATACGGCACTGCTGAAACAGGTGGAGGATGGATTCGCGCGCATCACCGAGGCTGAACGACGGCGCATCGACGAGAAGTGGTACGGCTCGACGTTGAACGGACCCGTAAGCCCGCCCTACGCGCGCTACGTCGGTGACGCCCTGGTCGGCGTGCTTCTCGTGACGACGATCCTGATCGCCTGGAGCCTGATGCTGCGCGCTCGCGTCGCGGCCAGGACGGCAGAGCTCTCCAAATCGCTGACGGCGCTCCATGCCGTCAAGCAGTCGACCGAGCAGGCGCTGGCGCGGCTCGACGCCACGCTGGAAGCCATCCCCGACCTGCTCTTCGAAGTCGACATCGACGGAAAGTACCTCGACTACCGCGCCGCCCGATCCGACCTGCTCGCCGCGTCGCCCGACCTGTTCCTCGGACGCACGGTTCGCGACGTCTTGCCGAAGGAGGCCGCGGACATCGTGATGGACGCGCTGCGCGACGCCTCCCGCGCGGGCAGCTCCCAGGGGGCACAGCTACGCCTCGACCTGCCGCAGGGCGAGCATTGGTTCGAGCTCTCGATCGCGCGCAAGCGCGCCGGCCCCGCGGAAGTCGAACGCTTCATCGTCCTGTCGCGCGACATCACCGATCGCCGGCGTGCGCAAACCGCGTTGCTGCAGAACGAACAGCGACTGCGCGCGCTGCTCGACAACATCAGCTGCGGCGCGATCGTCCATGGCCCGGACACGCGGATCATCGATGCGAATCCGGCGGCGTGCCGCGTCGTGGGCCTGACACTCGATCAGATGCGCGGCAAGGTGGCGATCGATCCGTCCTGGTGTTTCCTGGAGGAGGACGGCACGGTGATGCCGCTCGCCCGCTATCCGGTCCAGCAGGTGCTGGCGAGCGGCAGCGCGATCAACAAATTCGTGATGGGCGTGCGCCGGCCCGACCTGCCGAAGCCGGCGTGGGTCCACGTGGACGCCTATCCCTTGCGGGACGACCGGGGGCAGATCAGCCAGATCGTCGTCACGTTCGCCGACATCACCGATCTGAAGCTCGCCGACGACCGCACGCGGCGCCTGAACCGTTCGTTGCGGGTGTTGAGCAGTTGCAATCTCGGGTTGATCGAGGTGCGCGACGAAGGCGCCTATCTCGCCCAGGTGTGCGAGGCCGTCGCCGCCGCGGGCGGCTACCTGCTGGCCTGCGTGATCTTCGCGAACCGGGATCCGGCCAAAAGCGCACGGGTGGTAGCCAGCGCCGGCCCGGCAACCGGCTACCTCGAGCGGATCAAGCTGTCCTGGGGCGCCGACGAGCCGGCGGGCCGCGGGCCGTTCGGGATCACCGTGCGCACCGGACTCACGCAGGTGAACCAGGACTGGCGGAGCAACCCCAAGATGGCGCCGTGGCGCGACGCGGCCGTGGGTCACGGTTTCCAGTCGAGCGTCGCGCTGCCGCTGACCGCGGCGGGGGAGGTGATCGGAATCCTCTCGCTGTACGCCGCGGAGGTCGACGCTTTCACGGCGGAGGAACTGCCGCCGTTGGTGGAACTGGCGCGCATCCTTTCGGCGGCGATCGACACGCTGAGGACACGCCGGCAGCGCGACCTGGCCGAAGGCGCCAGCCGCGCCAAGAGCGCATTCCTGGCCAACATGAGCCACGAAATCCGCACGCCGCTGAATGCGATCGTCGGCCTCAACGACTTGATGCGCCTCGATGGCGTGACGCCGGAGCAGGCGGCCCGACTGGACAAGATCGATGGCGCCAGCAGGCACCTGCTGGCGCTGATCGACGACATCCTGGATCTGTCCAAGATCGAGGCGGGGCAGGTACGGCTGGAGTCCACGGACTTTTCATTGTCGGCCGTGCTCGACAGCGTCGTCTCGATCATCGCGGAATCGGCGCGGGCCAAGGGCCTGAAGGTCGAGGTCGATGCCGGCGCAGTTCCGCCGTGGCTTCGAGGCGATCCGACCCGATTGCGACAGGCCCTGCTGAACTTCGCCGGCAACGCCGTCAAGTTCACCGAGCAGGGTTCGATCGCACTGCGCGCCCGGCTGCTGGAAGGGCGTGACGACGGGCTGCTCGTACGCTTCTCGGTCGAGGACACGGGCCTCGGGATCGCGCCGGAGAGCATCCCGCGCCTGTTCCAGGCCTTCGAGCAGGCAGACGCCTCCATCACGCGCAAATTCGGCGGTACCGGGCTCGGGCTGGCCATCACCCGTCGGCTGGCCGAGTTGATGGGCGGAACCTGCGGCGTCGAAAGCCGGCCCGGGGTCGGCAGCACGTTCTGGTTCACCGCCCAGTTGCAGCGCGCGCAGGGGAGGTTGCCCGTGACGGACACCGGGGCCGAGGCCGACGCGGACGCCGGGTCGCTGCTGCAGCAGCGTCATCGCGGCGCGCGGATTCTCCTCGCAGAGGACAACCCGGTGAACCAGGAGGTGCTGCTGTCGTTGCTGCACCACGTTGGCCTCGACGCGGACGTCGCGGCCGACGGTCAAGCGGCGGTGGAGATGGCGACGGCGGGCGATTACCGCCTGGTCCTGATGGACATGCAGATGCCCGTCATCGGCGGGCTGGAAGCCACCCGCCGGATCCGGGCCGTGCCGCGTTGCGACGGGGTACCGATCGTCGCGCTGACGGCGAACGTGTTCGACGAGGATCGGCAGGCCTGCCGGGCCAGCGGGATGGACGACTACCTATCCAAGCCGGTGAAGATCAAGATCCTTTACGCGACGATGCTCAGGTGGCTGGAAAGCGGGCGGCACGTGCAGGAAAGCCACGGCGGGCCGCGCCCCGAGAGCGGACGCAGCTGAGTGGATTCGGCACGGCGGGCACCGGCCGCGGCGGCGTTCGGGTGCAGGCGTCGCGCGGAAACGGCTCCGCGCCATCGGTCCTGCCCGGACAGCACGCGTTCACGCGCCGAGCCGCGCCCGCCGCTCGGCTTCCTCCCGTTGCGCATCGTCGATCGCAAGCAGCACGCTGCGCAGGTCGACGGCGCCGCGCGGAGGCTCGTAGCGGCCGGTCAACGGCGTATCGGGTGCGAGCGCCCCGCGCTCGTAAAGCTGCCAGATCTCCGGGCCGAATTCAGTTTCCAGCAGATCAGGCGCGGAACGCCCCAGGAATCCGCGCAGGTTGTTCACGTCGCGCAAGAGCATCCGACAGGCGTGATGGTTGCCCGCCGCATCGACGGCCTGCGGCAGGTCGATGATGACCGGGCCGTCCGCTCCGACCAGGATGTTGAACTCCGACAGGTCGCCGTGCACGACGCCCGCGCACAACATGCGCACGACTTCGGCCAGGAGCGTCGCGTGCAGTTCGCGGGCCATTTCCGGCGTCGTCTCGACGTCGTTCAGGCGCGGGGCCGCATGGCCGGCGTCGTCGGCGACGAGTTCCATCAGCAGGACGCCGTCATGGAAACCGTACGGCCGCGGCACGCGCACGCCGGCCGCCGCGAGGCGGTACAGCGCGTCGACCTCGTGGCTGCGCCATGCGGACTCGATCGCGGCCCGGCCGAAGCGCGTCCCCTTCGCCATCGCGCGGGCCTGTCGCGTGTTCTTGACCTTGCGGTTTTCGGTGTAGTCGACGGCCTGCCGGAAGCTGCGCCGAGTCGCTTCCTTGTAGACCTTCGCGCAGCGCGTCTCCGCGCCGCAGCGCACGACGTACACGGTCGCTTCCTTCCCGCTCATCAGTTGGCGCACGACGGAATCGATCAGGCCTTCGTCGATCAGCGGCTGCAATGCCTTGGGAGGTTTCATCGCCGACATTCTGCGCCAACGAGGCCTGGCGCCTGACGGTCGCTCGACGGCTACTGCGCCGGATCGCGGATTTCCCACCGGATGCGATCGATCTCGGCGAGCAGCTCCGGAGCCAGCGAGGTCTCGCAGGCGTCGAGGTTCTCGTCCAGTTGCGCGCGGTTCGTGACGCCGATCAGCGTGCTGGCGACAACCCAGCGCGACATGCACCACGCCAACGCCATCCGCGTCGGCGTCAATCCGTGCGCGCGCGCCAGCGCGTTATAGCGGCGCGCGGCCGCCAAGGCCTCGGGCCGTCCCCAGCGTTGCTTGCGCATCGATTCGAATAGCGCGAGGCGACCGGCCCCCTGCGGATCCCCGAACCCGGCCCCGTCATACTTGCCGGTCAGCAGCCCGAAGCCCAGCGGCGAGTACGCCAGCAACGCCACGTCGCAGTGGAACAGCGCTTCGTCAAGGCCGTTGTCGACGACGCGATTGACGAGGCAATAGGGGTTCTGCACGGTCGCGATCCGCGGCAGCGAGCCAGCCTCCGCGATGCGGACGAATTCCGCGACCCCAAAGGCCGACTCGTTCGACAGGCCGATATGGCGCACCTTGCCCGCTCGCGCGAGGCGCGAGAGCGCCTCCAGTTGAGCGGCGATCGGCGTCACCGGTTGAACGCGGGACGGTTCGAAATAGACGCCGCCGAACGCGGGCACGTGGCGCACGGGCCAGTGGATCTGGTACAGGTCGATGACGTCGGTCTGCAGGCGCTTGAGGCTTGCGTCGCAGGCCGCGACGATGTCCTCGGGCGTCAGGTCCGTACTGCCGTTGCGGATCCAGTTCATGCCCCGCGACGGGCCGGCGACCTTGGTCGCGAGAATCACCCGATGGCGCACCCCCGGCCGGCGCGCGAACCAGTTGCCGATGATCGTTTCCGTGCTGCCGTAGGTCGCGGCGCGGGCTGGCACCGAATACATCTCCGCGGTATCGATGAAATTGACGCCGCGCGCGAGCGCATGATCCATCAGCGCGTGCGCGGCATCCTCGCCGACCTGTTCGCCGAAGGTCATCGTGCCCAGGCCGATCGTGGACACCTGGAGGGAGGTGCGCGGCAATGTGACGGTTTTCATCGGGGTCGGCACGGTCGGAGGAAATGGGCGAGCGCGGCAGTATGCACCAGCGCGAAGGACGCAAGGCCACCGCAGGCCGCCGCTCGCGCCGCCAGGCGGTCGCTCGGCGCCGGAACCGCGCGTTTCATCGCAATCCGCGCCCGCGGCGCCATGGCTTGCGGTCCAATCGGCAGCCATGTCACTCACCGAGCGGGAGCACGCGATGAACCCGATGCCTGTCCAACACCCGACGCATCGCCCGACGAACCGCCTGGCGCACATCCTCGCCGCCGCCGCGCTCGCCGTGATGAGCGGCCTCGCCGGTGCGCAGAATGTCGGGTGGCGCTCGATCGAGGTGCCGGCCGGCGAGGTTCTCGACGAGCCGACAACGGTCGCGCTGTATTACCCGACTGCGGCGTCGCCACGCACGGTCCCGATGGGGCCGTTCCGCGTCGAGGCCGCCATCAACGCGGAACCCCTCGAGCACGCCCGCGGGCTGCTGCTGTTCAGCCACGGGCTGGGTGGCAGCGAGATCGGGCAGGGGCGGATTGCGGAGGCCCTGGCGCGCCGCGGCTGGATCGTCGCGGTGCTCCGCCACCCGCACGACAACTGGCGCGACCATGCGTTGATCGGCGAGGGGCCCTCGCGCTACTTCGTCCTGCGGCCACGGCAGGCGAGCGCGGTGCTGGATGCGTTGCTCGCCGACCCGGCCGTCGCCCCGCGCATCGCCAAGGATGCACACGGCCCGCGGATCGGCGCGATCGGACACTCGGCCGGCGGCTATACGGTGCTTGCGCTGGCCGGCGGCGAACTCGACGTGCCGCGCCTCGTGCACCACTGCGCCGACGAACGCGCCGAAGATCCGATTTTCTGCGCCAGCGGCGCCCAGGCACGTCCGGCGGCGCCCTCCGGCGCGCCCGGGTCCTTGCGTGACGCGCGGGTTCGCGCGGTCGCGGCCCTCGCGCCGGTGGGCGTTCCGTTCTCCGACACGTCGCTGGCCGGGATCTCGATCCCGGTCAGCGTCTACGCCGGCCGCTACGACACGTTCCTGGTCCCGCGGTTCCACGGCGAACGCGTCGCCAAGGCGATCCCGACGGCGCAATGGCACCTGGTCGACGAGGCGACGCACTTCGCCTTCATGGACACGCCCGGGATG
>Ga0335069_10017007_pt1 | contig 10136 bp, 8 predicted proteins | sample Lox_Sample_11_FD_206714 | JGI IMG/M metagenome (GOLD analysis project Ga0335069, IMG submission 206714) | Soil microbial communities from Loxahatchee National Wildlife Refuge, Florida, United States - Lox_Sample_1.1 | ecosystem: Environmental > Terrestrial > Soil > Wetlands | place: USA: Florida...
GCCGTCGGCTACTCGCTCCAGCTCTACTTCGACTTCTCGGGCTACTCCGACATGGCGGTCGGCCTCGCCTTCCTGCTCGGCTTCCGCTTCCCCCAGAACTTCAACTCCCCCTTCAAGGCCCAGAACATCTCGGACTTCTGGCGCCGCTGGCACATGAGCCTGTCCTCCTGGTTTCGCGACTATCTGTTCATCCCCCTGGGCGGCTCCCGGCACGGCACGAGAAAGACGGTCCGGAACCTCGTCATCACCATGTTCCTGGTCGGGCTCTGGCACGGCGCCGCCTGGACGTTCATCGTCTGGGGCCTCGTCCACGGCGCCTACCTCGGCGGCCACGCCCTGCTACGACGCGGGAAACTCACCCCGCGCAGCGTCGTGCTCAACCGCCTGATCACCTTCGCGCTCGTGTGCGCCGCCTTCGTCGTCTTCCGCTCCCCCGATCTCGGCACGGCCGGCGACGTCCTCTCCTCGATGGCCGGGCTCCTCGGGCTCGACCCGACCGCCCGGCTGCACGCGCTGCTGCCGATCAAGTTCGCCTTCCTGGTCGGTGGGCTGCTCTTCTTCGTCAACTTCGCGCCCAACACCTGGCAGATCCGCGTCCAGCCGCGCATCTGGCAGGGCGCCGTGGCCGGCGTCGCCGCTGCGCTCGCGATCATGACCATCGCCCAACCCCATCCCTTCATCTACTTCCAGTTCTGAGGCCCCGGAACCAGGCAGATCTCGACCACCGGCCGATCGTCCTTCCCAAGAGGAAGCCGATGCTCCGGAGAACGGCAGCGGCCGGTGGTCTCGTGCCGTGCGGGGCGGCACCCGGCGCGTGGGCGCCGCCCCGCACGCGGATCGTCTCAGGCCTCGCAGCTGCCGACGAGCTCCGCGGCCTGCGGCTTGCCCTTGTGCCCGGCTGCGGCCAGGATCGGGGGAACGTCCGGGTCGGACACGAAGCTCTGCCAGCCCTGGGCGTCCCAGTCGAAGATCGCCCAGACCCGGTCGCTCTCGGACGGGTCGCGGAAGACGACAGCTCCCTTCGATCCGTGCTTCTTGCGCTTCTCCGCTCCGCTGGTCGAGAAGACCTCCATGAAGCGGTCGATGTCCTCGACCTGTGTGGTTGCGAGCAGCATCTCGTTCTCCTCTCTCTGTCGTCGCTCAGGCGGTGAGGGCCGGTGAGGCTATGAGGCGCTCCTGCGGGTCGATGGCCCCGAGGGTCTCGACCACCTCGAAGCGGCCCTCGCGCGCCTGGCCGATGTACATGTGCATCCGCACGTGGTGCTGGCCCGGCACCATCGCCGCAGCCCCACCCGGGCCTTCGGCGATCCGGGCGTGGTCCAGGGCGGCGATCACGTCGCCCTGATCGAGCGATCCGGCCTCCGTCACGGCGGTCGCCCAGAGGCGCAGCCCGCGGTAGAGGCCCGAGCACCCGCTGCCGCCGGTGAACTTCGGACCGGCGGGGTAGAGCGCGTCGTACTGGGCGAGGAGCCTCTGGCTGAACGCGTCGCCGACCGTCTGGTAGTAGTCGAGGCAGCTGTACAGCCCCTCGACGTGAGCCGCGGGGACGGCGCCGAGCAGGTTCTCCTCGAAGTAGGTGCAGACCAACTGCCCGCCGCGGCTCGTGAAGCCGGAGTCGTGCAGCTGCTCCAGGAACGGCCCGACGCCGGGCGGCACGGTGGTGTTGAAGACCACGTCCGTGCCGCTCGCCGCGATCCGCCCGACGGTCGTGCGGTAGTCCTCGTGGTCGAGCGGGAAGTACTCCTCGCCCACGACCTCCCCGCCGTTGGCCGTGACGACCTCCCGCACGCGCGCGTTCAGCACGCGCGGCCAGATGTAGTCGGCAGAGGGCAGGTAGAAGGTCTTCGCCCCTGTCTCCCGCATCAGCCATGGGATGAACAGGTCGACCTGCTGCGCCGGCACAGGGCCGGTGCAGAAGATGAGCGGATCGGACTCCTGCCCCTCGTACTGCTCGGGGTAGATGTAGAGCCTCTTGCCCTCCACCACGACCGGGCCCTTGATCGCCTGCCGCGTGGAGCTGTAGATGCCGCCGAGGACGACGTCGACCTCATCTTGCTCGACGAGCTTTCTTGCGACCTCGGCCGCGACCTCGTCGTCGGTGGCGCTGTCTTCGAGGTACAGCTCGAGGGGGCGGCCGAGCAGCCCGCCCTTCGCGTTGACGTCGCCGACGACCATCCTGGCGACATTGGCGTTCGCGAGCCCGATGATCGAGAGCGGGCCCGTCTGATCGGCGATGACTCCCACCTTGATGGGGTCCTCGCCGGATGGCGGCGATGCCGTCATGATCTCTCCCTTGCTGTAGCGTTGGCAGTCGCCCCGGAGCGAGAACTGCGACGCGTCGTTGGCGCATTCTGCTCGCGGGCCCGCGCCGAAACATCGGGAGGACTCCCCATCTTCGACCCACCTCTTCGTCTCGGTGAGCTGATCGCGACGCTGGCGCTCGCCCAGGACAACGCGTTCGGGCAGCCCCTCGAGTCACAGCTCCGTTCGTGTCTGCTCGCGAGCTGGATGTGCGAGGCCGCCGGGCTCGACGAGGAGCTACGCGCGACCGTCTACTGGGTGGCGCTGCTCCGGTTCATCGGCTGCACCGGCCACGCCCACGAGGTCTCGACCCTGTTCGGCGACGAGATCGCGATCCGGGGGCAGACGCTCGTCCACGATTCGGGCAACCCCGCGGAGGTCATGCGCGACATCGTCGCCTTCGCGACCGCCGGCCGGGACGCGCAGGAGCGGGACGAGATCGTCCGGAAGATCCAGGAGACGATCCGCGAGTGGGCCTTCCTCAACTTCTCGTCGGGCTGCGAGGTGGCCGACGTGCTCGTTGAGAGGTTGGACTTCGGTCCGGATGTCCGTGAGGCGCTCCGGTGCACATTCGAGTGCTGGAACGGGAACGGGCACCCCAACCACGTGAAGGGGGAGGCGATCCCGCTCCCGATGCGCATCGTCCACGTCAGTCATGACATGGAGGCGATCGGTCGCCTCCTCTCGCCCGAGCGCGCGCTCGAGGCCGCGCACGAGCGCCGCGGCGAGACGTACGACCCGGCGGTGGCCGACGTCTTTCTCGCGCACGGACAGGACTGGTTCGACCGGCTCGCCGGGACCGAGCCGTGGGACGCCGTGCTCGCCCTCGAGCCGGAGCCTCGTCGGCTCCTGACAGGCGCCGAGCTCGACGACGCGCTCGGCGTCGTGGCCGATTTCATCGACCTCAAGTCGCCGTACTGGGGCGGCCACAGCCGCCGCTGCGCGAAGCTCGCCGGCGACGCGGCCGGCGTGCTGGGGCTTCCCGACGCGGAGGTGACGGTGCTCCGGCGCGCGGCGCTGGTGCACGATTTCGGCACCACCGCCGTTCCGAACTCGATCTGGGACAAGCCGGGCTCGCTCACACGGTCGGAGTTCGACCGCGTCGAGCTTCACCCGATGCTGACCGAGCAGATGCTGCGCCGCTCACCGGCGCTCGCCGTCCTGAACCCGGTCGCCTGCGCGCATCACGAGAAATGCGACGGCTCGGGGTACCACAGGCGGGTGCGGGCTGCGGACGATCACCTCGGCGCGTGCGTCCTCGCCGCTGCGGAGGTGTATGTCGGGTTGACCGCCGAGAGAGCGGACCGCCCGCCATTCTCCCCCGACGACGCGGCCGCTGACCTGCGCCGGCTCGAGTCGGCCGGCGTGCTCGAGCCCCGGGCGAGCCGTGCCGTGCAGGTGGCTGCCGGACACGGCGAGCCGAGGACGCGTACGGGCAAGCGGCAGCAGAACCCGGGCGGTCTCACGCGCCGCGAGGTCGAGGTGCTCCGGCTCGCCGCGAGGGGCCTCACGACGCACGACATCGCGGGCCGCCTCTCCATCTCGCCCAAGACCGCCGACCACCACATTCAGCACATCTACGGCAAGATCGGCGTGTCGACGCGAGCCGCGGCAGCGCTCTGGGCGATGCAGCACACCGTGGTCACCTGAGCGAGGTCACAGGAGCTGCGGCCTGGCATTGCGAAACGCCTTGTAGAGTCGGCCCGGTGACGGTCCGACGCTCCCCGCGAGCGCTGCTGCACGGCCTCGTCGCGGTGGGCGCCGTCGCCGCGTGCTGCCAGGCCGGCAGCGCAGCACCTGCCGCACGCCACCAGCTGCGGATCGGGATGGTCCTCATCTCGCCGTCCCGCGCTCGGAGCTACGTCACGTCGCCGGCCATCGGCCTCGAGCGCGCCGTCAAGCAGCTCGGCGTGCAGGGGCTCGCGCTCACGCCGCCGATCAGGGAGGGCTACGCGCCGAGTCTCACCACCCTCGCTCGCGAAGGGTACGACCTGGTCTTCGCCGTCGGCGCCGAGCAGGCGAACGACGTCGTGCACGTCGCGCGGATGTTCCCGCATACGCGCTTCGCGATCATCGACGTGTCGATCCACGACCTCCGTGCGCGACCTCCGAATAACCTGATCGGGCTCGTCTTCAGGGAGCAGGAGGTCGGCTATCTCGCCGGCTATCTGGCCGCGCTGATGGAGGACCGCCGCCGCGGGCCTCACGTCGTCAGCACCGTCGGCGGTTGGCCCGTACCGCCGGTGCAGCGGTACATCGCTGGCTTCCAGGCCGGCGCGCGCAGGGCCGATCCGCGCATCAGGCTGCTCAACGACTACGGGGACGACTTCTCCAACACCGACATCTGCAGGCGGCTTGCGCTCGAGCAGATCGCGAAGGGCTCCGGGGTCGTGTTCCAGGTCGCCGGCGGCTGCGGCCTCGGCGCGCTCGAGGCGGCGCGTGCGAGCCATGTCTTCGGGATCGGCGTGGACGTCGACCAGTCCTACCTCGGCCGCTCGATCCTCACGAGCGCGATGAAGCGCTGGGACCGGGCCGTGCTCCAGACGGTCCAGCGGCTCCAGGCGGGAACCCTTCCGCGCGCGGGCGACGTCGTCTTCGGCCGTCGCGGCGGCGACCTCGCGCTCGGACGGATCAGCCCCGACGTGCCGGGGCCGATCGTGAAGCGCGTCGAGGCCCTCGAACGGGCCATGGCCGCCGGCCGCATCCGTCACATCCCCACCACCCCGTTCGTCCGCTGACGCGCTACGGCGACTGGACGCAGACCCAGATTTCGTCCAGGCCGGCGGCGACGTCGGTGGGGCGGTTGCCCAAAGCGATCTTCGTCTGCCGCTGGAGGTCGTCGGGGTCGGTGCGGTAGAGCGCGCCTGGGGTGTTGTTGTCGAGCGACCACACGGAGCCGAATCCGGTCGTGACTGCGATCGGATAGAAGCCCGCTGGGACGCCGCCTTCCGACGTCACAGTTCCCGCGTCGAACGCCGTCAGCTTCCCGTCCATCACCCAGACGCCACCGAGCCCCTGGGCCACGGCGACCGGATAGCGGATCGGCTCAGATGTAGTCGGCCGGTTCGAGCTCGGCTCGATGCGGATCAGCCGCTCGGCGCCAGTGACCACCCAGACGGCTCCCGCCCCGACCGCGACCGCCTGCGCAGGCGAGCCCAGGTCGACTCGGTCGACCGGATCGCCCGAGCGTGGGTCGAGTCGAACGACCGCCCGCGGCCCGACGGCCACCCACACGCCGCCCTCGCCGACCGCGAGCGACTGGATCCCGTTGGGCACGACGGGGTTCGGGCCGCGAAGGTCGATTTTCTGGACGACGCTGTTCGACGACGGATCGATGCGGCTGACCGTGCCGGCCGAGCCGTCTCCGACCCAGACGGCATTTCGCGCGACCGCCAGGCTGGACGCCGGCGCGCCGATGCCGATCGTCTGCACGACCCGTCGTGTCCGCGGATCGATGCGCATCACCGTCCCGGTTCCCGCGTTCGCCACCCACACCGAGCCGTCGCCGACGGCCACCGCTGCCGGGCGCTCTCCGACCGCGATCTCGCCCACGATCGCGTTCGAGCGCGGGTCGATGATGCCCAGATGGTCTCCGTCCACGCCGGCGAGCGCCGGTGCCTGGCCGCGGTCGAACGCGAAGGCCGCGATCAGGACGGCACCCGCGCCGACGGCTGCGAGCGCCACGAGCGCGAGCGGCACCCGGCGGCGGCGCCGGCTTGTGCGTCGAACCGGCCGTAGCGGCTCGGCGACGTCTCCGAGCGCGGGATCCTGCCTCAGGATCGCCTGCTCGAGCTCCTGCAGGCGACGGCTCGGCTCGATCCCGAGCTCGTCCACGAGCCTCCGCCGGACCTGTCGGTAGACCTCGAGGGCGTCGGCGTGGCGGCCCGACGCGTAGAGCGCGCGCATGAGGAGCGCACACGGCCGCTCGCGAAGCGGCTCCCGCGCGACGAGTGCCTCCAGCTCGGGGACGAGCTCCTCCGCACGCCCCAGCAGGAGATCCGCCTCGACCCGGTCCTCGAGCGCCTGTACGCGCAGCTCGTCGAGCCGGTGCGCTTCGACGCTGGCGAACTCCCGGTCGGCGACCTCGGCGAGCGCAGGCCCGCGCCAGAGCGCGAGCGCACCCCGCAGGATCTCGGCCGCACCCGCTGTGTCGCCGGCGGCGAGGGCCTTCTTTCCCCGGTCGTGGAGCCGCTCGAACTCGACCGCGTCGATGTCGCTCTCGTCGACGCAGATCATGTAGCCGGGCGCCCGGGTGACGAGGACCGTCGGCGGCGAGTCGGGATCACGGTCGGGCTCGAGCGCCTTCCGGAGCGCCGAGACGAGCCCGTGCAGCGCCGTCGCCGCCGTCCCGGGCCGCTGCTCGCCCCAGAGCTCGTCGATCAGGCGATCGGTCGACACGGTCTCGTTCGGGCGGAGCAGCAGCGCCGCCAGCAGTGCCCGTTGCCGGCCGCCGCCGACCGCGATCTGACGGTCGCCGTCGCTGACCTCGATTGGGCCGAGCAGCCGGAAGCGCATCCGACACACTCCTGCCAGACGGGGGGGAGACGACCCTACCAGGCGGAAGTGCCCTGCCCAAGCTGGATTTTCGAGCGTCGGCCCGGGTCGTCGTTAGCCGGTCCTTAGGCCGTTTCGGGCCGATCGTTAGGCGGGGGGCGTCTCATGGGGGAATCGAGTCGCACCCGGCGACTCACGAGCGCACCAGGAGGAGTCATGAAGGACGCAAGCCTGCTTCGTCGTCTGGCGATCACGGTCGCCGTGGCCGCTGCGGCGGCGACGTGCGCGCTCCCGGCTTCGGCCTCAAGACCGAGCACGACGCACGGCCACCCGTCCGCCGCGGCAGTCGCCGCCTGGAGCGCGAGCTATCGCGCGAAGGAGAAGGCGTATCGGCAGCAGCTCGCAGCCCGTCCTTCCGCGGCCGCTGTCCAGGCGTGGAGCGACGACTACCGGGCTATGGAGGACGTCTACCAGCAGCAGCAGCTCGCGAGGGCGGAGCACGAGGCGGCGGCGTTCCACGTGGGCGACGCGGTGATCGGAGGCGGCGTGGTCCTCACGCTGGTGGCGCTCGCCGCGGCGGGCTTCATCGCGCTCCGGAGCCGCCGGCTCGCCGATGCGACGTCGTCGTAGGCCTGCGGCTCGGCGAAGGCACGAGGGGTGGAGCGGCGACGCCGCGCCACCCCAAGGCGTATTCACCACCCCAACCCCGCGATCAGGCAGCCGTGCCGGCGTCCCACGAGCGTGCGACTGCCTCGGCGACGGCCGAGGCGGCGCCCACGACCGCGCGGGCGAGCTCGGGCTCCGCGGGCCCGATGCGCGCCGTCGGGCCCGCGACGGTGAGCCCGGCGAGAAGCCGTCCGGTCGGGTCGAAGATCGGGGCGGCGACACCGCTCACGCCTGCGTCGAGCTCCGCGTGGCTGGTCGCATAGCCGCGACGCCGGATCTCCGCCAGCTCGCGGTGCAGCGCCGAGAGATCGCGCTCCGGCTCGAGCGCGACGGCGGCTGCGAGCGCTCGCTCCGCCTGCTCCGTCTCGAGGTGGGCGAGCAGCACCTTCCCCGACGCGCCGCGGTGCATCGGAGCGAGGCGCCAGCGGCCGTACGTCAGCCGCATCGGGCGCGGGCTCTCGACCGAGGCGAGCCCGATCGAGCGGGTGCCCGCCGCCGCCGTCAGCAGGACCGTCTCGCCGTACTCGCGCGCGAGCTCCTCCATCGTGCCGCGCGCCGGGTCGAGCAGGGTCGGTCCGAGCCGGTCCTCGGTCCGCCGCGCGAGCTCGAGCACCCGGAGGCCGAGCGAGACGCCGCGCCGCGGGCGTCGCTCGACGAGGCCGTGGCGCTCGAGCGCACGTACGAGGCGATAGGTGGAGCTGACCGGGATCCCGGTCCGCCGCGCCAGCTCGTCCGCGGCAAGCGGCGCGTCCGCGTCGACGAGCGCGGAGAGCACGTCGACGATCCGGTCGACCGCCCCCTGGCCGCCGGCGGCGCCCACGGCGGCAGTCACTCGAGCGGATGCTCGACGGCGGCGTGGTCGAGGCTCCGCAGCTCCGCCTCGGTCAGCGTTCCAGGCCCCTCGTGCTCGGAGAGCTCCTGGCGGTCGCCCGCGCGGGCGGCGACCCGCTCGCCCAGCCCGCCGTGCGCGACGGCCTCGACCAGCGCGTCGAGGTCGGGGTCCCACTCGCTCGCATCGTTCAGTCGCGGCACGTGCTCGCGGACGATGGCGTATGCGCTGCAGGTTCCGCGCCCGAGCGGGTCGACGTCGCGCATGTCGACGGCCTGCGTCGCGATGACGAGCTCGTGCGCGAGCATCCGGTGCGCGATCGAGACGAGCTCGTACGTGCGCGTCACCGAGAGCGGAGCCATGCTCGCGTGGTCCTCGACGCCCTCGGCGACCTGGCCCGCGTAGTCGAGCGACACGGGGTTTGCCAGCGAGCGCGCCTCGGCGGCGAGCGCGGCGCACCAGCGGCCCATCGGCTTGAGGCCGTTCGTCGGGCCCTCCTCGCACGCGAGCTCGCTGGGCAGGCCGCTGAAGTGCCGCCAGAGGAGCTTCTGCACCCGCTCGTTCGAGACGCGGAGCGCGTTCGCGATCGCCAGGCGCAGCAGGTCGAAGGCCATCGCCACGCCGATGACGTCGAAGTTTCCGACCGAGATGATCTTGCCCTCCTCGACGAGGACGAGGGGGTTGTCGTTCGCCGCGTTCAGCTCCGCCTCGAGCGTCGAGCGCGCGTAGGCGAGGGCGTCGTAGAGGGCACCGTGCGTCCGCGGGACGCAGCGGAAGGAGAGCGGATCCTGGAGGTTCCGCGCCGCTCCCGGCTCCCAGAGATACGAGCCGGCGAGCAGGTCGCGGAGCCGTCCGGCGGCGGTGTTGAGACCGAGCTGGGGCTGGAGCCGTGCGGCGACCGGGTGGATGATCGAGAGGTTGCCGGCGAAGCCTTCGAGCGAGAGCGCCGCGGCGACCTGGAGCGAGTCCGTCAGGTCGGCCACGTCGTTCAGGACGAGCGCACCGCGGCCGAGCGTGACGCCGTTCGCGCTGATGAGGGCAAGGGCCTCCTTCGCGGCGAGCTCGATCGGCTGCAGCCCGACGCGGCGGAGCGCCTCGTCACCCTTCATCACCTCGCCCGCCACCTCGGCCCGCCCGATCCCGATCAGCACCTTGCCGATGTCGGCCATCTCCGAGAGGTCGCCTTGGCCGACCGAGCCGACCGACCGGACGACGGGGTGGACGCCCGCGTTGAGCGCGGCGACCAGCAGCTCGACGAGCTCGCGCCGGACGCCGACGCCGGCCTTCGCCATGCCGTTTGCGCGGGTCAGCATCATCGCCCGGACGACCTCCGTCGGGAGCACGTGTCCGTAGCTCGACGTCTGGTCGGCGACCGTGGCGAAGGAGAAGCGCGCGAGCTCCTCGGGCGAGATCCGATAGCGATAGAAGGAGCCGAGGCCCGTGTTGAGGCCGTAGACGGCCTCCCCGCTCGCGAGCGCCCGCTCGACCACGTCCCGCGCGAGACGCACGCTCTGCAGTGCCTCGTCGGCGATGGCCACGGTCGCCCGTCCGCGTGCAACCTCGACGATGTCGTCGACCGTGAGCGCGCTCCCGGTCAGGACGACTCTCTTCTCGCTCAGCGATACGTCCGCCGCTGCTTCGCCCATGGTGGTCTGTTCAGTTTATCGTTGAGCAGGGATGGATCCTTCGGCCGGATTCGACCTGGTCGTGCGGGGGCGTGTCGCGCTCCCCGGCCGGGAGCCCGGACCCGGCGCGGTCGCCGTGGCGAGCGGGCAGGTCGCCGCCGTCGCCGAGCGCGACGCCCCGCTTCCGGCGCACGACGAGCTCGACGTGGGCGACGCTCTCG
>Ga0335069_10017008_pt1 | contig 10135 bp, 9 predicted proteins | sample Lox_Sample_11_FD_206714 | JGI IMG/M metagenome (GOLD analysis project Ga0335069, IMG submission 206714) | Soil microbial communities from Loxahatchee National Wildlife Refuge, Florida, United States - Lox_Sample_1.1 | ecosystem: Environmental > Terrestrial > Soil > Wetlands | place: USA: Florida...
CGCTTCCGCCGCCTGCTCGAGGCCTACGGGGCCGATCCCGCCCGCTGGCCGCCCGATGACCGGGCCGCCGCCGAGGCCCTCTGTGCCCGCTCGGCCGAGGCCCGGGCCGCTCTGGCCGAGACGCGCCGCCTCGACCTGCTCCTCGCCGCCGATGCCGCGCCCGGGGCCGGTGAGGATATGGCGGCCTTGATCATCGCCCGCGCCACCGCCATGCCGCAGGAACGGCCCTCGGCATTCCGCCGCGCGGGCGCCGGGGGCTGGTCGCTGCCGTGGCTGTGGCGACCCGCAGCCGGCCTGCTGGCGGCCGCGATCGTCGGCTTCGTCGTCGGCTGGGCCAACCTCTTGCCGCCGGCCCTCGGCGGCGAGGAAACCGTCGACCTCAGTGAATATGTCGCCGGCGGCACGGGGACGGAGGAGCCGCTGCCATGACCGCGCGGCGCTGGTTCACCGTGCTCGGCACGGTGCTCGTCCTTTCGCTGGCTGTGAATTTCTTCCTTGGTGGCCTGATCGTCGGACGCGGCTTCGGCCAGGGTGGCGGCATGGCCTGGGCGCTGTCGGCCCCCGGGCTCAAGGTCGGCATCGAACGGGTGCTGCGCACGCTGCCCGATGACGACCGCAAGCTCATGCGCGGCATGTTTGATCAGCAAAAGGATACGATCATGCAGAAGTTCGTCGCCTTCCGCGACGCCCGCAGGGCCGTCGGCCAGGCGCTCAAGGCGGCGCCGTTCGATCCGGATGCCTTCGCTGCCGCCTACCAGACGATGCAGGACCGCAACCGCGAATTGCAGGAGGCGATCCATGCGGTCATCAAAACGGCAGTCCCGCAGCTCTCGGTCGCCGGACGCGAGGCCATCGCCGAAGGAAGGTGGCGGCAATGATTGCCAAGACCGAGGGGTTCGTCGCTCTCAACCGCTTCGGCCTCGGCGCCGCGCTCGGCGATCTCGCGCGGCTCGGCGGCGATCCACGTGGCTGGGTGGCGGAGCAGCTGAATCGCGCCGACAGCCTGCCGCCGGAGCTGTCCGGGCTCGGTTCGGGCGTCGAGCGGGCCCGCGCCCTGCAGGCTGCCTTCGCGGACAAGTCGATCCTGCGCGACGAATATCGACAGAAGTTGAAGGCGCTGTATCTCGCCGAAGTCGGGCAGCGCACGCTCGCCGCCATCCACGCCGATGCGCCGCTCGTCGAGCGCCTCGTGCATTTCTGGAGCAACCACTTCACCGTCTCCGTCGCCGGCAAGCCGGTCCTCGCCGGCCTGGTTGGACCTTACGAGCGCGAGGCCATCCGCCCGCACGTCACCGGCCGCTTCGCCGACATGCTGCATGCCGTCGTCACCCACCCGGCGATGCTGCTCTACCTCGACAACGCCACCTCGTTCGGGCCCGACTCGCGTGCCGGACGGTTGCGCGACAAGGGCCTGAACGAGAATCTGGCGCGCGAGCTGCTCGAGCTGCATACGCTCGGAGTCGGCGGCGGCTATGTCCAGGCCGACGTGCAGGAGTTGGCCAGGATACTGACCGGCTGGAGCCTGGGGCGACAGAAGAGCCCGGAGGCGGGCCAGTTCCAGTTTCACGAGATCGCCCACGAGCCCGGCGACAAAACGTTGCTCGGCAAACGCTATCGCGAAGCCGGGATGGCGGAGGGCGAAGCGGCTCTCATCGATCTCGCCCGCCACCCGTCTACGGCCCGCCACATCGCCACGCAGCTCGCCCGCCACTTCATCGCCGATCAGCCGCCGCCGGCCGCGGTCGACAGGCTGGCACGGGTATTCCAAGACAGCGACGGCGACCTCGGTCAGATCATGCGCACATTGATAGCGATGCCGGAGGCATGGGCCGATCCGCTCGCCAAGGTCAAGTCGCCGACGGAGTTCGTCGTCTCGGCGCTGCGCCTGACGACCTTCAAGGGTGAGACCGACAAGATCGTCGGGAGCCTGTCTCTGCTCGGCCAGGCGCCGTTCGCGGCCCCGTCGCCGGCCGGATGGCCCGACGATGCCGCAGACTGGATCGGTCCCGACGCCATGCTGCGCCGCATCGACTGGAGCATGGCGCTGGCGCAAAAGCTCCCGCGCGAGTTGTCGCCGAACGACTTCGCGGCTGCCAGTATCGCGCCCGTCGCCGCGCGCGACACCATGCTGTCGATCCAGCGCGCCGCCGATGTCCGCGAAGGCTTCGCCCTCCTGTTCGCCAGCCGCGAATTCCAGAGGAGGTAATTATGTCCCTGCGCAACGCCTTGCCTCTCGATCGCCGCAGTCTTCTCGCGGGCGCCGGAATGGTGATGCTGGCCGCCGGCATGCCGCGCGTCCTTTTGGCCAAGGCGCCGACCGACAACCGCTTCATTCTCGTCGTCCTGCGCGGTGCCATGGATGGGCTCGCCGCGGTGCCACCTTATGCCGATCGCGATTATCGAGAGCTGCGCGGCGCGCTGGCGCTGGCCGAGCCCGGCCAACCCGATGGCATCATCGATCTCGACGGTTCGTTCGGCCTGCATCCCGCGCTGAAGCCGCTGCACGACTTTTACGCCAAGGGTCAGCTTGCTGTTCTGCATGCGGTGGCGACGCCTTATCGCGACCGCTCGCATTTCGATGGCCAGGACCTGCTGGAGAACGGCACGACTGCGCCCCATTCGACGCATGACGGTTGGCTTAACCGCGCCCTCGCCTTGATGGGCGCCGGCCGCACGCTAGGCCTCGCGGTCGGCCAGTCGGTGCCCTTGGTGTTGCGCGGCTCGGCTTCCGTGACCAGTTGGGCGCCGGCGCACCTGCCGGACGTCTCGCCCGATTTCATGGACAAGGTCGCCGATCTCTACCGCGAGGATCCGGTATTCGGACCGGCCCTGGCTGCCGGGCTCGGCGACGAAGCGCTCATCAGCAAAGCCACGGCAGGAACGGACATGACTGCTGCCGGCGATCCCAAGATGGGCATCAAACGCGGCGGCGGCGGCCTGTCACAGGCGATCACTGGAACGGTCGGCAAGTTGCTGGCCGACCCGGCCGGGCCGCGTATTGCGGTCATCGATGTGACCGGTTGGGATACGCATGCCGACCAGGGGACGACAAAGGGCCGCCTCGCGCCGGTCCTGGCCGGGCTCGGCGACGGCCTTGCCGGCCTCGCGACGGCGCTCGGCCCGATCTGGCGCAATACGGTCGTCCTGACGCTGACGGAATTCGGCCGCACGGCCGCGATCAACGGGACCGGCGGCACCGATCACGGCACGGGGACCGCCGCCTTTCTCATGGGCGGCGCCGTGCACGGCGGGCGCATCATCGCGCAATGGCCCGGCCTGGACCGCTCCCGGCTCTACCAGGCGCGCGACCTCGCGCCAACCACGGACACGCGGGCCATTTGCAAGGCCGTGCTGCGCGACCATCTAGGCCTGCCCGCCGGCGCCCTCGATCGCGTCGTCTTCCCCGACAGCACGGCTGTCCGACCGATGGCCGATCTCGTCGCCGCATGACCATGCGACTCCCAGCGGTATCAATCTTTTCCTAGCTGCCGAGGATCTGCATCCCTCGCTCATAGGTCCGATCGAACTCTTCCTCGAGCGGGAAGTTCACGCCGCGGCAGCCGTCGACCACCTGGTGGGCCCATTTGAAGTAGTCGCGCTTGCGGCCGATGCTCCAGTCCTTCGGCGGGCTTACCAACAGGGAATTGAGGTTGCTCGTCTTGTCGGCGAGCTTGATCATCTTGGCGCGGAGCGACTTCTTCGGTGCTTCCGCGACCTGCAGGCGCTTGCGCTCGGCCTTTGGCCGCGTCTTATCATCGCTGACCTCCGCCACCAGCTCCGCGACTTCGCGGCCGAATTCCTTGGCCAGCTCCGCGAGCGATGTGTCCGTGTCTTCCAAGGTGTCGTGCAGCAGGCCGGCGATGACAAGCGTCGCGTCCTCGCCGTTGGTCCCCTCGGCCAGCCGGCGCGCGACGTCGGACAGGTGGTTGATATAGGGCTCCGCCAGTTCGCCCTTGCGGCGCTGGTGGGCATGCTTGCGCGCCGCGAAGTCGAGGGCGCGGGCGAACTGCAGGACGTGGTTCTCTTTCACTCGCTCCTCGCGTCGCCCGGCTGGCTGCCGTCAGTCGGGCGGGGCAGGGCGGCGCTCGCTGCATGGCAGCCCTGGCGTTGCCGGCATACCCGGCGGCGCCTGCAGGTCACTATGATGTCCAGGGGCAACCTAGGCAAAGGCTTTCAATGACCATTACCCGGTCGGACCGAGATCTCGGTCCCTGGATCATCGTCGGCTTCTGCTTTCTTGCGCTCGCGGTCTCCTTCTCCTCCCGTTCGTCGCTGAGCCTGATCATGGCGCCGATGGAGAAGGAGCTGGGCTGGTCGCGCAGCACGACGTCCGCCGCGGCGTCGTTGGCGCAGATCTTCATGGCGGTCGCCGCACCGATCGTCGGCAATCTCGTCGATCGCTTCGGCGCACGACTCCTGCTTTCCGCGGGGCTCGCCGCGGTGGGCGGCGGCGTCGTCCTGGCCGCGGGCGCGCACACGCCGTGGCAGTTCTATCTTGCCTACAGCGTGATTGCCGGTATCGGTTTCGGCACGGCGGCGACCCATGTCGTCTCGACGATCGTCAGTCTCAATTTCACTGAGCGGCGCGGTCTCGCCGTCGGTATCGCCACCGCCGGTGCCACCGGCGGCCAGCTCGTCGTCATTCCCATCCTGGCGCGCGTGCTCGAGCATACAGATTGGCGCACGAGCTACATCGCTATCGGCGCCAGCGCACTTGCCTTGGCTCCCGTGGTCTTCTTGTTGATCCGCCCGCGGGCTGCCGATGCTGCCGCCAGGAAGGAGCGGCGCGCAGCGGAAGAGCCGCTCGGGGACCGCCTTGCCTTCCTCATGCGCTCGCCGACGTTCCACCTGCTGTTCTGGAGCTACTTCATCTGCGGCATCACGACGTCGGGCGTGATCGAGGCGCATCTGATCCCGTACTCGGTGTTCTGTGGATTTCCCCTTGCCACCAGCAGCGATGCGTTCGGCATTCTCATGGCCTTCAATCTCGGTGGCATGGTGCTGGCCGGCTGGCTCACGGACCGCATGAATCGGCCACTGTTGTTGGGCGCCATTTACCTGCTGCGCGGCATCACCTTTCTCGTACTGATGTTCATCACCGGCAGCTATCCCTTGCTCGTGACGTTCGCGGTGCTGTTCGGCGTCTTCGACTATTCGACCGTGCCGGTAACCGCGAGCCTCGCCGCCAGTCATCTCGGCCTGCGCATCATGGGCTTGAGCATGGGGATGCTCACCGCCGGCCACGCCCTGGGAGCTGCCGTCGGCGCGCAAATGGGCGGCGAGCTGTTCGACCTCTTCGCCACCTACCAATGGACCTGGATCGTCGCTTTGATCACGGCCTTGATCGCCGGAGTCCTCTCGCTCGGCATCCGCGAGAGCCGCCGCGAGGGTTGGCTGATCCCGGCGGCTGCCTAGCGCGGCGGCGGCCGACGGTCGCGCCATGGCTGCGCTTGTTCCAGTTGTGCGGCGAGACGGAACAGCGTCGCCTCGTTGCCGAAGTCGGCCACGAAATGGACGCCGACGGGAAGGCCCTCTGGCGTCCAATGCAGGGGAATCGAGGCGGCCGGGCCGCCCGTCACGTTAATCTGCCGCGTAAAACATACGAGGTGGAACAGGCGCTCGATGAAGGCATCGAGGTCGTCGCTCATCATGTTCGTGGCGCCGAGCGGTTCGGGCGGTTGCGACAGCACCGGCGTCATCAGTACATCATAGTCGGCGAAGAAGGCGCCGAAGCGGCGGCCGATGCCATGCAGGATGACGATCGCACGCGCATAGTCCCGTGCCGTGTATTTCAGCCCCCGCTCGGCCCAAAGCGCCGTGATGCGCTCGAGCTCGCCGTCGCGCAGGGGTCGGTCGAGGGCCTCCAGCCGCGTGTCGATGCCGTTACGCACACTGGCGGCGATGACGACGTCACGAGCCCAGCGCATGGCACCCATGTCGAAGCTTGGCGCGGCCTCCGCGACAGAGTGGCCCAACTCGGCGCAGAGCTTGGCTGCGTTCGTGGTTGCCGCGACGCATTCCGCATGCACGCCGCCGCCGCTTGGTGACCGGGTGGAGAATGCGATGCGGAGGCGACCTGGATCAGCGCCGACTTCCTGCAGGAAGGGTCGTCGCGCCGGCGGCGCCCAATACGGATCGCCCGGGGCCGGCCCGGCGGTCGCGTCGAGCAGCGCGGCACTGTCGCGCACGCTTCGTGTCACCGCATGTCCGACGGCCATGCCGCTCCAGCCTTCGCCGACGAAGGGGCCGGATGGCGTGCGCCCGCGCGTCGGCTTGAGGCCGAAGACGCCGCAGTTCGCCGCAGGAATCCGGATCGAACCGCCGCCATCCGTCGCGTGCGCCACCGGCACCATGCCGCAGGCGACGGCAGCTGTGGCGCCACCGCTGGAGCCGCCGGCGCTGCGCGAACGGTCCCAGGGATTGCGCGTCGGGCCGTTGGCGACCGGCTCGGTCGTTGGCGCGAGGCCGAACTCCGGCGTATTCGTGCGACCAAGGATGACGAGGCCGGCGGCCTTGTACCGCTCGACGATCGTAAAGTCTTGCTCGGCGACGAAGCCATCGAACAAACGACTGCCGTTACCCGACCCGGCGCCCTTGCACCAGGCATAGAGATCCTTGATCAGGAACGGGACGCCCGACAGCGGACCAGCCGGGAGGCCGGCGGCGACCGTGGCATGGGCCGCGTCATACATCTTCTGCACGACGGCATTGATCGTCGGGTTCATCGCCTCGATCCGGGCGATCGCCGCCTCCAGCAGCTCGGCTGCACTTATCCGCCTCTTCGCGACGAGTTCGGCGAGACCGAGAGCGTCATAGGAGTCGTATTCGCTGAATGCGGCCATGGCCGAACCTTTACGCGTTCGAACTGGGGTCAGTAGCGTGCCGGGCTGAACCCCGCGATATCGATCTCCGGATTGCGGCCGGCGATCAGGTCGGCGACGATGCGGCCGGATCCGCAGGCCATGGTCCAGCCTATATGGCCGTGGCCGGTGTTGATCCACAGGTTTCGATAGCGCGATCCGCCGATGATCGGCGGGCCGTCAGGCGTCATCGGGCGCAGGCAGGCCCAGAAATTCGGCCGGTCATAGGCGCCGCCCTGCGGAAACAGCTCACGCGCCACCCGCAGCATGACGGCGAAATGCTTGGCCTCGTACTCGGTGTCGTAGCCGGCGAAGTCCGCGGTTGCCGTCAGTCGCAGCCGAGTGCCCATGCGCGCATAGGCAACGAGATAACCTTCGTCGACGCCGCCGATGGTCGGCGCCCCATCGAAGCCATCGGTCGGCACGGTGACCGAGTAACCCTTGACCGGATAGATCGGCAGCTTCAATCCGAGGCCGCGCGCCACCAGCGGGCTGTAGCTGCCGAGCGCCAGCACGTAAGCGTCGGCAGTTAGGTTGCCGCGATCCGTGACGATCCCCGAAATTTGGTCGCCATCACTCGAGATGCCCGCAATGTTGATATTGAACTGGAAGTCGACGCCGCGCGACCGGCACATCTCGGCGAGCTTCTCGGTGAACATGTGGGCATCGCCGCTCTCGTCGTTCGGCGCATAGATGGCGCCGGCCAATCGCGCCTTGGCGGCACTCAGTGCCGGCTCGAGGGCGACCACCTCATCGGCGTCGACAGCCCTAAGGCCGAGCCCGTGGTCGTTGAGAACGGCCATATTGGCGAGGCCGGTCTTCAGATGTTCGGGATCGCGGTAGAGGTAGAGCGCGCCACGGGTGATCTCGTCATAAGCGATGCCGGTCTCCTGGCGGAGGGCGACCAGGGCGGCGCGGCTGTAGTTGCACAGCTTCACCTTCACAAGGGTATTGGCGCGGTTGCGGGCGGTCGTGCAGTTGGCGAGAAAGCGCAGGCTCCACGCCCACATGCGCGGGTCGGCCCGCAGATGAAAGCGCAACGCCGTGTCGTCACGGAACAGCGATTTCAGCAAGATCATCGGCGCCCGCGGTGACGCCCAGGCATAAGCGTGGCCCGGTGCGATCAACCCGGCATTGGCAAAGCTGGTCTCGCGGGCGACGCCGTCGCGCCGATCGACTACCGTCACTGCGTGGCCGGCCTGTGCCAGGTACCAAGCCGTCGTCACGCCGATGACGCCGCCACCCATGACGATCGTCTTCATGGCCTCCCCAATCGCCGATGCGTCCCGCCGCCGGCCGCTTCACGCGAGATCTGAGCCGGGGAGGCTTTTTCCAAACTTGTCAATGGTATGGTAGATTACTCCTAACGAGCTGCGTAGCCGAATCGACGTCCGTGATCAAGGTCCCAGAAGTTGACGGGAGGAAACCACGATGGTGGTGAGACCGACTCCGGCGGTCGTCTGGATTTTCGCCGCGGCGGTCGGCATTGCCGCGACGTTATCACGTCCTGGCGTTGCCCAGGAGGCAACGGGTGGGAGGTTGCTAAGCTATGAGGAGACGCGACTGTGCGTGTGTCGGGAGGATGCCATCGCCGATCTCAAGGCCACGCTCGATGCCTCTTCGCCGCTCGACGTGGAGTACCATCGGGTCGACGATCTCGTAACGCGTGGGCGTTCGTCGGTCGATACCAATGACCAGGCCGAAGTGGACAGCTTCCGGCGTCTCTATGCGCGCCGCGAGGCGCTCCGGCAACAGCTGGCGGCCAAGCGAGGACCGCTGCTGGCGCAGTTGGCACGGCTGGTCGCCGACTACAATGCCGGATGCGCCAACCAGCGCATGCTGAAGATCAACGTCGATGCCGTGCGTGCTGATCCCGCGCAATGTCCACGGCTTCCGTGACCGCACGGAGTCGTCGCGCGTCATTCGACTAACCCGCCTTGTCCCACCGGCATGTCAGCTTCAACTCGGCGGCGGTGTTGCCGATCGTGGCAAGGCAGGCCTGCTCCCGTCCCGATGGGATGGAAACGGCGAATCGCGTCGCATAGCGGATCCCGCCGGTACCGGGGACGCGCTCGGAGTTGAGGCGCACGATGTTGGCGCCATAGCCGACGAAGGCCTCCGAGAGGCGGGCGACCAATCCCGGACTGTCGTCGCCGATGATCTCGATGCGGTGCGTGATGTGGCCCGACGGTCCGTGCACCGGTCGGTAGGAAAAGGGCGACACGGTCAGCTTGGCGCCCTGCAGCAGCGGCAGCGCCCGCAACTCGTCCTCGGCCGCCCCGAGCGAGAGGCTGTCCGGCAGCTCGCAGACCGTCGTGAATTCGGCGCCGGCGCCGAGCACGGCAAAGGTCGTATCGCCCAGATTGACGCCGAGGTCGAAGAGCCGGCCGGTTATCGCGGCGATCAGCCCTGTTTGGTCCTCGCAGATGACGGAGATGAGGGCGGTCTTCGGCATGGCGGTCCCCTGACGCGTTAACCGACTCCATCATGCGGAAATCGCCGTGAAAGACAATCGGGCAGGTGCCGGGACTAGGGCGCCGGGGGGCGGTGTCTCATCAGGAGTTTCAACATCTGGAGACCTCCCATGTCCCCGCGTTTGGGCCTGCTGTGCCTCTTCACCATGCTGGTGCCTTCCAGCGCCTTGTTTGCTGCCGATCTGCCGGCCGACGCGCCGATCCGGGCGGTAACAGTGTTCCCGGATCGCGCCGAGGTCACGCGCATCATCGACGCCGAGCTGCCGGTCGGCGCCAGCACGCTCGTCATCGATCATCTGCCGGCCAGCCTGCTGCCGGAGTCGGTGCGTGTCAGCGGCGAGGGCGCCGATTCCATCATGATCGGCTCGGTCGAGACCAAGCCGCTCTATCAGGTGGCCGCGGTCGGCGAAATGGAACGACAGCTGCAGGCCGACATCCAGAAACTGCAGGACCAGCGCCGCAGCGCCGAAGACCGCATTGCCGCGCTGCAAGTTCAGCTCGACTTCATCGGCTCCATCGGCAGGGAAATGCCGGACAAGGCCAACGAGGAGATCGTTCGCGGCATGATGGATCCCGAGCGCTGGCAGCAGGCCTGGTCGACGCTCAGCGGCGGCGTCGGCCAGGCGCGCGACGGCATCCACGCGGCGGAGATCGAGATGCGCGACATCGATGCCCGGATCGCGCAGAAGAACCAGGAGCTGGCGCAGATCCAGACCGGGCAGACCGCGAGCATGGTGGCGCGCATCAACCTCGAGGCGAAGGCGCCCGGCGCCGTCCATCTGCGCCTCAGCTATCAGCTGC
>Ga0335069_10017009_pt1 | contig 10135 bp, 10 predicted proteins | sample Lox_Sample_11_FD_206714 | JGI IMG/M metagenome (GOLD analysis project Ga0335069, IMG submission 206714) | Soil microbial communities from Loxahatchee National Wildlife Refuge, Florida, United States - Lox_Sample_1.1 | ecosystem: Environmental > Terrestrial > Soil > Wetlands | place: USA...
GCTGGGCAGCCGCTTTGGCATCCGGTGCACGCGTAATACCAATTGGTGGTAATGGCATCGATGAAGTTGCCGTCGGGGCAGGCGTTGCCGTCTTAGCGGTCGCCCCCGAGCCACAGGACGTCAATACAATGGCAGCAATCAATAAATATAATAAGTAACGACTTGGTTTCATAAACGCCTCCTGGTACAGGCCAGGTGTTTATCCAATATTCTCACCTTTCAACACCGCTTCATGGATCGGACAACGATATTCCAGGCAGGACTGACACGCAGCCGGCACATCGACCTGGGGCTGCACGCCAAACTTCTTCAACGTGCGTGTCACATGGCAAAGCGGAAAACCCATAACACTGGCATAGCAGCCTGTGAACGCTTCGACGGGATGGAAACCTTTATGCTGCACGGCATAGGCACCTGCCTTGTCCATCGGGTCGCCACTGTCAACGTAACGCTCGATCTCGGCATCCGTGTAAGAACGCATGGGCACGTGAGACGTACACAAATCGCATTCTTGCTGCCGTGTAACAAGATTATAAACCACCAACGCCGTACAGACAACGTGAGCGCGCCCACGCAGCCGGTGCAGCATGTCAATAGCAGCCTGCCGATCCGCCGGTTTTCCCAAAATATCGGAGCCGTCCACCACGATGGTATCCGCCGCAATGACCAATCCCGTCACGCCCGGCTGGCTGGCATAAGCTTCTGCCTTCATTTGAGTCACACGGCGCACGTAATCCAATGGTTGTTCGGCGAGATGGGGAGATTCATCCACTGGGATGGGCCGAACACTGTAAGGCAGTCCCAACAATGCCATCAATTGTTTGCGCCGCGGGGAACTGGAAGCCAATACAAGCTCGATCATGATCGTGATTCTAACACACTCCCCTCTCCGGGGCTTTACCCTCTCAAATGAGTCAAAGAGCCCACTCGGTCACTTAGAATGACGTTTCGCTCAATTTGGCACCCTGATTCGCCACGCTCATTTTGGAGCAGTGGTATACTCTAAGCCAAGCCAATTGTTCAAACAACTTTATTTTTGGAGTGCAGTCATGCAGGAATTACAAGATCGTATTGCAGCACATGGCATGAACTTGGGCAACGGCATTCTCAAGGTGGATAGCTTCATCAACCACCAGGTTGATCCCATGTTGATGGATGCCTGCGGGCGTGATTTCGCCCGTCTCTTCGCCAATTGCGGTGCCACGCGCGTCCTCACCGCCGAGATCTCCGGCATCGCCCCCGCTCTGACCACCGCCTTGCACATGAAATTGCCGGTGGTTTACGCCCGCAAGACCAAACCCATCACCATGCCCGACCAGGTCTATTTGACCGTGGCGCCCTCGCACACCAAGGGCCACATGGTGGACCTGATCGTCTCGCCGGAATATTTAAAGGCCGGTGAGCGCGTGCTCATCATCGACGACTTCCTCGCTACCGGCGCTACCATCATGGGCCTGGTGCGTCTGACGCAGGCCGCCGGCGCCACTTTGGTGGGCATTGGTGCATTGATCGAGAAGACGTTCGAGGGCGGCCGCGAAGCCCTGTCATCCCTGAATGTGCCCATCGAAGCGCTGGTTTGCATCGACTCGATGGATGACAAACAAATCCACTTCCGCAACTAACCGCTTCTCTTCATCAACAATGGACTCTATCGCCATCCTTGATTTTGGCTCGCAATATACACAGCTCATCGCCCGCAAGGTGCGTGAAGCGCATGTCTACTGTGAGTTATTCCCTTGGGATGCACCCGCCGCTGAAATTCAAGCGTTCCAGCCCAAGGGCTATATTCTGTCCGGTGGTCCTGCTTCAATTTATGCAACTGGAGCGCCCCAGTTGCCGGCGTATGTGCTCGAGTCTGGGATGCCAATCCTGGGCATTTGCTATGGGATGCAGGCACTCACTCACTGCCTAGATGGCAAAGTAGCCCCTGCCGTTGAACGTGAATATGGCCCTGCCGAGATCGAGACAACCGCTGCCAATCCATTGATCCCAGAAGGCAGGCATAACGTGTGGATGTCGCACGGCGATCGCATCGAGCGCATGCCGGCCGGTTTCATCGCCCTGGCGCGCAGCAGCAACAGCCCCATCGCTGCCATGGCAGATGTGCAGCGCCGCCTATTCGGCGTGCAATTCCACCCTGAAGTGGTACACACGCCCATTGGCAAGGAGATCCTGCAGCGTTTTGCCATCGAGGTGTGTGGAATTGTCCCCGATTGGACGCCTCAATCCATCATCACCCGTTCCATCGAACAAATCAAGCAACAGGTTGGCAGCCAACGCGTGTTGGCCGGTGTAAGCGGTGGCGTGGATTCCACCGTGGCGACGGCCCTCGTCTATCGCGCCATCGGCGAACAGCTTTCGGCAGTGTTCGTCGATCATGGCCTGTTGCGCCGGGACGAGCGCCAGCAGGTGGAAGAGGCTTTTCACGCCCGGCTGGGTTTCGAGAGCCTGACCGTGGTTGACGCATCCGATACTTTCCTCCAGGCCCTGGCCGGCGTCACGGAGCCGGAGGCCAAGCGGCGCATCATCGGCAATACCTTCATCCGTATCTTCGAAGCCCAGGCGCGCCAAATGGGCAAGCCGCCGTTCCTGGTGCAGGGCACCATCTACCCGGACGTGGTCGAGTCGCGTGCGCCCGAGCGCTCGAAAGGTGAGCGCATCAAGACCCACCACAACGTAGGCGGCCTGCCTGAAGATATGCAGTTCAAGCTGGTGGAACCCTTGCGCTACTTGTTCAAAGATGAAGTGCGCGCCGTGGGCGAAGCCCTGGACTTGCCGTCGGAACTGGTCTGGCGCCAGCCTTTCCCCGGTCCCGGCCTGGCCGTGCGCTGCCTGGGGGAGATCACACGCTCACGCCTGGACACCCTCCGTGCTGCGGATGCTATTTTCACTTCAGAACTGGAACACGCCGGGCTATTAGGCAAGCCTACCAATACTCAAGCAACGACCATTGCCCAAGCCTTTGCCGTGTTATTGCCGGTGCGCTCGGTGGGCGTGATGGGCGATCAGCGCACTTACCAGGAAGCAGTCGCTTTGCGCGCCGTAGCCAGCGAAGACTTCATGACCGCCAATTGGGCGATCATTCCCCCCGACCTGCTGGGGCGTGTGGCCAATCGAATCGTCAACGAGGTGAAGGGCGTCAACCGCGTGGTGTACGACATCACCAGCAAACCCCCTGCCACCATCGAATGGGAATAATTGCACAACGTGAGAAAGCGCTATATGCGCCACTCTTTTTTAGGTACAATTAGAGTCCGATGAAAAAGGCTGCAAAAGCTCGTTGGCTGCCCGGTCTGTATTCGTTAGTATGGGGATTGATATTGGTGTTGAGCAACGTGCAGCCCGTTGCTGCTCAAAATAACGGCACTGTCCAGGTCTACCCACCCGATATCAGCAAGTTTCCCAGCATGGTGCTGTATTTCGACGCCCGCGATGCGCAAGGTGCCTATCTGCAAAACATCACTTCCAGCGACGTGACCGTGCTGGAAGATGATAAATCGATCCCGACCGATGCACTGGATTACATCACCTCCGGCGCACAAATCATCGTTGCTTTCAATCCGGCGCCTTCCCTGGCGTTTGCGCCGGGAGCAAAAACGCGTTTCCAACTGATCCAGCAACAACTCATCGAATGGGCCTCCCTGCTGCCGGCCAGCGACCAGGACACGTTCAGCCTCGTCACCAACGGCGGCACATTGGCCGAACAACTGACCAACCCCAAGCAGTGGGCGTCCATCTTACAATCGTATAAACCGGACCTGCTGAATTCAAAGGCCAGCCTGGATAGCCTGAACAAGGCTCTCGACCTGGCTACCGATACAAATCCCTCACCCAACATGAAGCGGGCCATCTTGTACGTCACACCCATCCCGTCGCCCGCCGACATGAAAGCCCTGCCAGATATCGGCGCTCGCGCGGCTCAATTGGGCGTGCACGTTTTCGTCTGGATGGTCGGCCCCAGCTCCGCAGCAGCATCGGGTGAGGCCCAAGCCTTCCAACAGATCACATCCAGCACGGTGGGAGACTTTTTTATGTACTCCGGTACGCAAGCCCTGCCCGATCTGGAAACCTATTTCAAGCCCTTGCGCGGAGTCTATCGCCTGGAATACACGTCAGCCGCCAGCCAGAGCGGCCAACATTCGATCTCTGTGCAAGTGAACCACATTGGGACAGAGATCACCTCCACGCCGGTGACCTTCAAGGTCAATGTCCAACCGCCCAACCCGGTGCTGCTTGCCCCGCCCGGTGTGGTGACACGCCAATGGGTGCACACCGCCGGCAGCGGCGACCTTAGTCTTAGCCCCAACAGTATTACAATTAAGATCCAGGTGGAGTTTCCTGACGGCCTGACGCGCCCATTGCGTGCCGTCCGCTTGTTTGTCGATAACAAGCTGATTGCAGAAAACACGGCCGAGCCGTTCAACCAAATCGTCTGGCCGCTCGATGCCTACACCAAGAGCGGTACATATTCGATAAAAATCGAAATTGAAGACACTTTGGGATTAAAACAGGATACGATCGAAACCCCGGTAAAGATCGTCGTCCCTGAGAAACCGGTAAGTCTTTGGGAAAAATTGGTGAATTACACTTCGAGTAGTGAAGTCTGGATCACTTTGGCAATTGTCGCCATCGTGGGGGTGCTGGCCCTGCTCTTCATCATCGGATCACGACGCAATTGGTTCAGCCGCCTGCCCGGCAGTTCGCACAAAGAGATGAGCGACCCCGTCACGCAGCCGGTGCTCATCCGCATGGACGACGCCCGCCCGCGTCCTTCGGCCACAGTGCCCCGCTCTTCGGTGATCCGCATTCCGGCACGCCTGGTGCGCCTGGACGAGAACAGCCAACAGCCCATCCCGGGCAAATCCGTCGCCATTAACCAGCGCGAGCTCTCTTTTGGCAGCGACCCCAAGAAAGCGCTCATCGTGCTGGATTCGCCTTCAGTCAGCCCGTTGCACGCCCGCCTGACTCAAACGAGCGAGGACGTTTACATTTTATCGGACGAAGGCTCGGTAGCCGGCACCTGGGTGAACTTCGCGCCCGTTTCCTCTCAAGGTGTGCGCCTGGTGCATGGTGATCTGGTGCACATTGGCAAGCTGGCCTTCCGCTTCGAGCTGTCCAATCCACCGGCTGCACGTTCGCCGCGTATTTCAAACCCGGATGAAGAAGCATGATTCGCACTGACCAGGCGCATATGCCGGCAGTTGCACTCACCCACGCCGGAATGACGGGCAAGACCAACGAAGATCGCTACGCGGTTTCCGCTTATAAGCTTTCGCCTCGCCAGCCGCCCAGCGTCTTATTAGCCGTCCTCTCGGACGGGATCGGTGGACACCGCGCCGGCGAAGTGGCCGCCGAACTGACGGTGAATACCATCAGCCAATATATCGCCCAAAGCAACGAGAAACACCCCATCGAGACCATCCGCGAGGCCATCGAGCTGGCCAGCCGGACAATCTATGCCCAGGCCAGCCACGACCCGGAGCGCGCCGGCATGGGCAGCACCGTGGCGCTGGCCTTGACCATCGGCAACCGCTTATATACGGCTTCTGTTGGAGATTCGCGCATTTACCTCGTTCGCGATGGGCATATCGTTCAGCTCACCACCGACCATACCTGGATCCAGGAAGCGCTGGAAAAGGGCCTCCTGAAACCCGAGCAGGTCAAAGGGCATCCCAACACACACGTCATCCGTCGCTACCTGGGCAGCCCCACGCCACCCATGGTAGATTTCAGGTTGCGGCTCACCAGCCAGGAAAACGACGACCAGACCCTGGCCAACCAGGGGTTGGTGCTGAAACACAATGACCGGCTGTTACTATGCAGCGACGGCCTGACCGATCTGGTGAAACCCGAAGAGATCCAGGCCGCTTTGCTCGCCAAACCGCTTCAGGAAGCTGCCCAGGCGCTCATCGATCTCGCCAACCAGCGCGGCGGGCACGATAACATCACCCTCATCGCCGTTCAGGTGCCCGAGAATCTCCCTGAAGTCGCTTCATCATCTCATAAATGGGCACTGGCGTTCCTGGGGATATTCGTTTCAGTCCTTATCCTTGTCGCGTTAGCACTGGGCTTTCAATACATAAGACAACACGGTAGCATCTTGAATAGCAACACCCCTGTCCCTGCGGCGCAAGTTGCCCCTCAAATGACTCTCACCATCAGCAATGCCTCCCAGACCGCAATGACAATCACCCCCATGCCGTTCATGACCTTCACGCCCACGGCGTTCCCCACGCTGCCCAGCGGCCCGACCCTCACTCCCTGGCCAACGAACACGTTAGTCCCTCAAACAACTCCATAATCGAGATGTAAGTTTATTTCCCGGCGCGGGCCAAAACGTTTTCCGCCCGCCGCACCACCGGCATATCGATCATCTTGCCATCGATCTGGAAAGCACCCGTGCCGCGCACTTGATGTTGCTTGAAAGCATCGACGATGGCTTTGGCTTCAGCGGCTTCTTCACGGGTGGGGGTAAAACCTTCCTGCACCGGCATCACCTGGGCCGGGTGAATGACCTGCTTGCCCGAAAAGCCCATGTTCGCGCCTTGCATCGCTTCCCTGTAAAGCCAGTCGATGTCCGTGAAATCCGTGTTGACCATGTCGATCGCCTGGAGATTGAAAGCCGCCGCGTACATGACCACCTGGCTGCGGCCGTAGAGCATCTCGATAGCCTCACGGGTGCGCGTGGCACCCAACTCGGCAGCCAGGTCCTCCCCGCCGAAGATCAGCGCCTGGATGTGCGGATCGGCAACGCACATCTCTTTCAAATTGACAAAGGCTCTTGCCGTCTCGATAATCAAGATCAGCGCCAGTGCATTCTGTCCCAAGCGACGCGCATATTCAGCCTCGTTCAATTTTTGTCCCGCCCAGCGCACCGCCTCGGCCGTCTCCGCCTTGGGCATCACGATGCCATCCAGCGGCGCTGTGACCAGGGCGTTGATATCATCCAACGCCAGACCGGAGTTTTGCGAGTTGATGCGCGCCAGTTTCTCGGACGATCCGAAATCCAGGCTGCGCAGGGCCTGCACGACCGCCGTGCGCGCTGCGTCCTTGCGGTTTAGCGCCACGCCGTCCTCCAGATCTAGAATGATGCTGTCCACTCCCAGCCCGGCCGCTTTTTCCATTTTATGTGGATCATCGCCGGGAACATACAACATGGCCCGTCTACGGCGCATTCCGGCACCTCCCAAACTCGATTTGCATTAGAATTATAGCGTGGAACGCGATGATCTGAAGCCTACGCTCACTTTGCCGGAAACTTACGCCCCGGTCGGCACCATCGACTTGTCGAAAGATTGGCGCGCCCTGGTAGCAGTAAACGTATTGGCATTGGTATTGCTATTCTGTTTTGGCGCGCTCTTTTACCAGGCCCTGATCTGGTTACGCCCATCCGATTACTCACTCGGATTGATCGTGCAAGCGGGCAGCACCTTGGAAGCGTTAAGCCTGGTCGGTATCCTGCTGGTTCTCTTAGCCGTGATGGTGATCATCCACGAAGCATTACATGGCGTGTGTTTTTGGGGCTTCACTCGCGTGCGGCCGCATTTTGCCTTCAAAGGCGCTTATGCTTATGCTGCCTTGCCCGATTGGTTTCTGCCGCGCGGCCAATACCTGGTGACCGCCATGGCGCCTTTCGTGGGGATAACGTTATTGGGTCTGGTAATGCTGGTTATCGTTCCGCCGGCATGGTTTTTAGCCATTCTGGTGGTCATGGTCTTCAATGCCAGCGGTGCAGCCGGCGACCTGGTGGTAGCCGGTTGGTTGCTCTTTCTGCCGCCCGGCACTTACGTCCGGGACCGCGGCGACGCAGTCAGCTTCTACAGGCCAAGGTAGGGCACAGCATTGCCGCCCACTTCCGCCATTTTGTTCAAATTATGATAAAATCCAATCGCTTTCCCTTATGGAGGGATGGCCGAGCGGTTTAAGGCGCCTGTCTTGAAAACAGGTATGGTGAAAGCCATCGTGGGTTCGAATCCCTCTCCCTCCGCCTTTCGCCCGGCCTGAGACCGGGAAGTGTTAACATTTGGGGAGGTGCCGGAGTGGTTGAACGGGATCGCCTGCTAAGTGATTGTCGGGATGAATACCTCGACCGAGGGTTCGAATCCCTCCCTCCCCGCTGATTTTAAAAGCACCACAGTTCAAAAATAAAGAGCCTGTTCAGGCTCTTTATTTTTTGTATAGCGTATCCGTTATTTTGATTGTCTTGCAAGTAATTATGGATATAATTTATCATATTGTAATACTATTGCAGCTTCATCTAATTTCTTACCTTCACGAAAGGAATTGACATGAATCGTAAATTGATCCCAGTTGCTGTTTTGCTCATCGCCCTCGTCACCCTCGCCTGCGGGTTGAGCTCGTTGAGCAATTTGGTGGGCGGCAACGCCAGCAGCGTCAGCACCATGTGGTCGGATGTTCCGGTGATGAGCGGCTTATCCAAGAGCGACCTGAATCTGCCTTTGGAAGCCAAAGTGCTCATCCAGGGATACATTGCTGCGGCCAGTAAAGGCCAGGGGAACATCGACTTCATCGCTTATACCACCGGGCAAACCCCGACTGACGTTGCGAGCTACTATACGGTTGACCGTATGACCCAAGCCGGGTGGAGTAATTCCGATCAGACCGGCTGCACCAGCTACGATATGGGCACCAGCACCGCCAATAGCAGCAGCGATAGCAACGGAGCGCTGTGTTTCTTCGCCAAAGATGAAGGCAACAACAAAGGCGCTTTGTTGGCCATTCTCGCTGCCCCGGATAGCGACAAGTCCGGTCAAACCGACGTTTTCTTCGCCCGCATCGAAGTTAACAACATCCAATCGACCCCCTAACCACTGCCATAATGCCTCCTCAAAAGAAATGTACCCAGGCTCGCCTGGGTACATTTCTTAAAAAGACCAAATTATTTGTGTGAAACCTTTTTCCCACAATAGGGGCAGCTCACCCAATCGGGCTGCAGAGGTTTGCCGCAACGTTTGCAGGTCTCTGTCGCCGGAGTAGTCTCAGCAGATGACATCGCCGGGACAGCGGCCACACCAGGCTCCGCTGTCGAAGTCGCAGCCGCCGCCTCAGACTTAGTCGTCGCGTTCTGGTGAGAGGAATCGCGTACCAAAGCCACAATGCCAGCAATGATTAAAGCAGCTATCAGCACCCAGCCGAGCGCCATGCCAAGCATCATCAACCAGCCGCCGCCAAAACCAAACCCGTAGCCGCGGCGAATTCCGCCCATCATGATCATCGGCCCCCACCAGGCCATGCGGCCCAATCGAGTGAAGAAGGGCAGTGCTATCAAAAAAGCTACGACGAGCACACCCAAAAAGATCAGCAACCATTTCCAAAAGCTTTTCATTTTCCGACCTCTTTCTCTGCAATAAAGTTACCCAACCGGGCATCCAGCCAAACCTGACCGTTGATGCCGTTGACACTCAACAGACCGGCAGTTTGGCCGTTGACCTGGTAGTTAAAAGTGTAGAACCCGTAAAAATCGAAGGCATCATTTCCAAGCGTGGCACCTGAACCGCGGGCATCCAAAACCTTCTGCGCATCCGTCTGGGCCTGCTGCAGCGTCACGGTATTATCGCCCGAGCCGTTCGCCCGCATGCGGCCATATTTTAGATTCCACATCATATCCGGGCTCATTTCACGGGAAACATTCCCGGTATCAGGATCGATCAACAGCTCAAAAGCACCGCGGCCGGTACTTTGTTCGGTCACAATGGCATAAAAACCGTTCTGGAATTCTAGAACATCTGCCACGGTGAGAGTGTTCCCAACTTTGGCCGCATAATTCTGCGCGTCCTGGATCGCCTGATCGATGGTAATGCGTTGGCCGGATGGTTGTTGGCCGGTGCGAGGAGTCCCGGGTTGCATCATGCCAGGGCCCATGCCAAAGTAGCCGAACCACCCCCAATTGCTTCCAGGACCAGTCCCTCCGCCATTCGGCGCCCCAAAGCCCCCCCTGCCATTCCCATTATTCCGTCCGTTTTGCCGTGGAACAGCGGGCAGATTTGTCGTTCCTGTCGGTTGTGAAACACCTGCAGTACCGGAGCCAGTCGTTGAGTTGTTAATCAACCGGCTGACTCCAAATGCGGCCGCCACACCCAGGGCAATCGCGACGACCACGACCGGTATTCCGATT
>Ga0335069_10017010_pt1 | contig 10135 bp, 6 predicted proteins | sample Lox_Sample_11_FD_206714 | JGI IMG/M metagenome (GOLD analysis project Ga0335069, IMG submission 206714) | Soil microbial communities from Loxahatchee National Wildlife Refuge, Florida, United States - Lox_Sample_1.1 | ecosystem: Environmental > Terrestrial > Soil > Wetlands | place: USA: Florida...
CTTGGCGATGACCGGTGGCAAGTACGACACCTACGGCCTCGTGACCTATGTGCTTTCGCGCTCGCAGCCCCCCGGCGAGCGGAACGGCGTCATCTTCACCAGCCAATCTCCCGAAGAGCTCGTTGCCGAGCTGCGCGGCCGGCCCGGCAAGGACATTTTCCTGATGGGCGGCGGAGAGACCGCGCGTGCGTTTCTGGCGGTCGGACTCGTCGATGAACTTCGGCTAGGGGTCGTGCCGGAGTTGCTCGGCGACGGGCTGCCGCTGTTTCCAGCGGGATTTCCACAGACGGGGTTCGAGCTGGTAGAGAGCCGGAGCTACGGCAAGGGATCCGTCTCACTGTGGTACCGGCGGCGGTAAGGGGCCGGGCCCGCCCGGCCCACGCTGCGGTGGACTAATCCGCGGTCACGCGTTTTGCGGTGACGGAGCCGCCCAAGTGCTGGATCAGTGAGCCCGTCAGGGTGTAGACGTCCACTGTGAAGGCTCCTGCAAAGGAATTGCCGTTCGAGTCGAGCTTCACGTTGAGCTTGATTGTCGCGGTGCCGTTGAGGTTGCCGTTATTGTCGAAGGTCCAGGAGACGTGGTTGAGCTTGTAGGCCAATCCGACGGTCTGGACGTAGACGCCGACGCAAACGTTGTCGCTGGCAGGGGCCGAGGTATCGACCATCAGCTCTGTGCCGTCGCTGTGGAAGACCTCATAGGCCTGGTCAACGATCTGCCCGCCGGAGATGAAATTCACCTGCCACAGGCCCACGATGGATGCATCGGCGGCGCGAGGGGGGTCGGCGGCGCTCTCCTGGGTAGAGCCGGCCGGCTGGAACATGGGAGCATAGGCCGGCAGCGCCTGCCAGGCAACCGCGGTCCGCGGGACCATGGCACTGCACTGGGCGTGCGCCGGGGATGCGAGAACGGTGCAAATGGTGACAAATGCCACCGGCAGCAGGGCTTTGCCGGCAAAGGCTCGGAAATTCGATTTCATGATCTTGGTTCCTCTCTTTGTGCGTTGAGCGGCTCGTTGCAGAAACCGCAACTGGGATCACTTTCGCCGCAGCGCCCGGGAGCGCTCAAGCGAAAAGCCACGAAACAGCCGGCTTCGCGCTGCTTTTCGCGCTTCTGCGCTATACTGACTCCCCATGGCGGCCCCCATCGGCGGACCCACGGACCGGCTCGATTCGTGGAAAGAGATCGCTGCGTACCTAGGGCGGGAAGTCCGCACGGTGCAAGGGTGGGAGAAGACCGAGGGACTGCCGGTCCACCGGCACCAGCACGCCCGGCTCGGTTCAGTCTATGCCTTCCAGTCCGAATTGGACGTGTGGCGCGCGGCGCGCCGTCCGGCTGCAGGAACGGAACCGGCAGTGGAGCCCGATCCCCCACAGGCGCGGGTTCTGTCCGGCTGGAGGGCGGCAGCGGCGGCGGTTGTCTGTTCGGTACTAATCCTGGGCGCCGGTCTCGCACTGTGGCAGAAAGGGCGGTCGACCGCGGCCGGGGGAATCCCCTCTTCGATTGTCGTCCTGCCGTTCCTCGATCTCAGCCCTGAGAGAAACCAGGAGTACTTCAGCGACGGCCTGACGGAGGAAATCATCGACACCTTGACGCGCGTGCCCAATCTGCGCGTGGTGGCGCGGACTTCGGCTTTCGCGTTCAAGGGGAAGCCCGCCGACATCCGCCGCATCGGCCAGCAGTTGAATGTGGCCGCCGTGCTTGAGGGCAGCGTGCGAAAGGCGGGAGACCAGCTTCGCATTACGGCGCAACTGGCGCGGGTTTCCGACGGGTACCATCTCTGGTCGCATACGTACGATCGCCGGCTGAAGGACATTTTCGCGGTGCAGCGCGAAATCTCACAGGCCATCGCGGACCAGTGGCGCGCCGGGGAGGTGCCGCGGCGCGGCGGGCCGCGCGATCTCGAAACCTGGCACCTGTACCAGGAGGGCCGCTATTTTTTTAACCGTTTCGAGCCGCCGGACAGCGACTGGAAGGCCATCGAGCGGTACCGGCAGGCGCTGGCGCGCGATCCGGGCTTCGCTCAGGCTTACGCCGGAATCGCGGACGCATACGCCTACCTGGCCGAGAATTTCGCAATGGCGCCCCGCGAAGTGATGCCGCGGGCGCGCGACGCCGCGGAGAAGGCGTTGGCGCTCGATGACGCGTCGGCCGAGGCGCACGTGGCCCTGGGGCTGATCCGGCTCGACTACGACCGCGACCGCGCCGGCGGCCAGCGTGAATTCCTGCGTGCCATCGAGCTCAACCCGGGCCTGGCGGACGCGCGCCACTGGTACGCGCACTCGCTCGAAGCGCAGGAGAGGCTGGCCGAGGCCATGACAGAGATGCGCCGGGCGCTGGATCTCGACCCGCTTTCCATCCCGATCCACTGGGATATCGCGAACGAGTTGATCTGCGCCGGGCGCTACCGGGAGGCGCTGGCGGCTCTGGATCAGGCCGGCGAGCTGTTCCCGGACATCCCTGTCTTCCCCTTCCTGCGGCTCGGCGTGTACCAGAAGACCGGCGACATGGCGGCCGCGGCCCGCACGATCGCCGACTGGCGCCGCCGCCATCCGGACGAGCCGGCCGACGACCCGATGCTGATGAGCTTTTATGGCTTGGGCGCGGCGCTTGGCGGCAGCACGGCGGAAGCGCGGCGCGTTGTAGCGCGGATGGAGGATCTGCGGGCCGGCCACTACATCGACGCGTTCCTTGCCCTTCCGGTCTGCGCGGCGCTGCGGGACCGCGGGCTGCAATTACGGTGGTTGAAACGCGCCGTCGAGGACCGCTCCAGTATGGTGGTTTACCTGCGGCTGATGAAGCGAGTGTACGGTCTCGACGACGCGCTGCTGACGGAGGCGGGAGTGGACTGAGCTGAGGCGCCTGCGCGACGGGTTACCCTGGTGCTAGTGGAATCCCCGAACGATCTTCCCGGCGCCCTGGAGCGCGAGCGCGCCTATCACGAGCGGCTATACTCCGGCAAAGCACAGGAGCGCTTCCGCCAGCCCGCCGTGCGCCAGTTCCGCGCGCATCTGTGTGGCCACATTCTGCGGGCCACGGGGCTGGGGACGGGCGCGCGGGTGCTGAGCGTGGGCTGCGGGATTGGCGATACGGAACTGGCGCTGGCGCCGCACGTGGCCGGCATCACGGGAGTGGATCTTTCCCCGGCGGGCATCCGGGAGGCTCGCAAGGCGGCGGCGCGTGATGGCATCGGAAACGCACTGTTCCTGGAAGGCACGATCGATACGCTGGATCTCGAGCCCCATTCCTTCGACCTGGTGATTGCGATCTTCTTCCTGCACCATCTGCCGGACCCGGCGCTCGCGGAAATGCCGCGGCAGGCGGCGCGGCTGCTGGCGCCGGGCGGCTGGTTCTACAGCCTCGACCCGAGCCGTATGCGCCTTTCGGGCGCGGTCGGCTCGATTTTGATTCCGTGGATCATGAAGGAGCACCAGTCGCCGGACGAGCGCCAGCTCGAGGCGGGAGCGGTGGCGTCCCTGTTCGAGGCGTCGGGCTTCTCCTGCCGCGCTGATTACTACGATTTCGTCTCCACACCCCTGGCCGGACTGTTTCCGGCGTGGAGCGCGGGCTATCGCGCCGCGCGCCGCGTGGACGATGCCTTGGTGCGGTTGCCTGGTCTGCGGAAGCTCAGCAGTAATTTCGAGATTGTGGCGCGGAAGGGGTAGACAGGGGTGCCGGGGGCATCAGGGCTCAGGGCTCGAGGGTGCTCCCTGATCCCAGAGCCCTGATCCCTGACCCCAGAGAACCTACTTTCCGCCGAAACGGAACACCGGACCGACGCTGATGCGGAAGTTGCCCAGCCCGGTCTGGTTGAAGTCGGTCACGTACAGACCGGGCTCAACGCGCAGGGCCACCAACTTTGTGACCCCCACGTCCACCGGAAGGGCGAACAGGGCGGCGAACTTGGTCTGGTTGAATCCCTGGTAGCCTGCGTTGAGCAGGGCCTGCTGCTGGGAGGACGTGGTGGAAGAGTTCAGCTTCACCTGGCCGAATGTTCCGCCCAATAGAATCCTGATGCTGGTGCTGATCCGGGCGTTGTCCAGAAAGCGGAACTGCGGGCCGAAGAGATAGCTGTACTCCTTGCCGTGCGGCGCCGGTCCATAGCTTTTTGCGGAGCTCAAGTCTCCATAAGCGCCTGAGATTTCCCCGCCCACCCCGAACCAGGAGTTGGCGTATCCGGTGACGCTGGCGACCCAGCCGTTCATGTCTTCCTTCTTGAGGGGCGTATCCGGATTGACTTTGGCGTAGACGTAGCCGCCGTAAAGCTCGGCGCGGGCGCCCTGTGCCGCCAGCGGAGGGACGGCGGCAAAGACAAAGCAGAGAACAATGAGGATATAGTTACGGATTGTCATAGTCTGAGATCTCCTCAAATAAGTCCTTGACGCAGAGACGCGGAGACGCTGAGAAATCTCTGTGTCTCTGCGCCTCTGCGTCAATGCCTCTTTCTCTTAGAAGAACAGCTTGGCCGCGAGCTGGAAGAACCGCGGGAAGTTGCTCTGCGACTGCGGCAGGATTCCGAACGTCGCGTTGTTGAACGTGGTGTTGATCGTCGGACCGGATGCCGAGCCCAGGATCGGGGTGTTGCTCAGGTTGAACGCTTCGGCGCGCATCTGCAGCTTGTACTCGTGTTCACCGCGGCCGAAGGTCGTGTTCTTTTCAACCGCCATGTTCAACTGCGGATCCGTCGGGTACTCGACGTTGCCGGAGAAACGCTGCGGCAGCGCGTTGTTGATGGATTGTGCCGGGAAGTTGGCGTAGCAGCTCGGGTTGTTGTTGAACCAGTGGGCCGACGTCTGCCCGGTGCGCTGGCCGGTCTTGGGGTCGGTGTAGTGGGTGTAGTCGCCGCAGAAGTTGATGTACCCGGGCAGACCGATCGCCCAGCCCGAGTTGTAGACCAGGATCCAGTCCACGCGCCACCCGTCGGCGAGCTTGGCTTGCCAACCGGTCACGTTGCTCGCGAACTTCTTGCCTTTGCCGATCGGCAGATCCCAAACGCCGCTGAAAGCAAACTCCTGCGGCTGGTTGTTGGAATCGAAGTCGTAGCGGCGGTTGTCGTACGGCTTCTGCGGGTGTGTCTGCAGCGTGGCGGTCTGGCCGTTGGGACTGAGCGCCAGGTTGGCGCCGGTAACCGTCTGCCAGTTCTGGCCGATGCAGCAGGTCATCGCATACTGCTTGCTGAAGGTCCAGGAGACTACCCACGTCAGCACGCCGACGGTGCTGTTGGCGTCGGCGAAGGCGCGCTTCTCGAAGCGCAACTGGCCGGCGTCGGAGCGGAAGTAGCGGTCGGCATCGTCCGGATCCGTGTAGCCGCCCCACAGCGGGTAGTTGTTCATGAGGCTCTGCGCCGACTGCGTGTTGGACGAGCCGCGGCTGGTCGTGGATGGGAGGATGCCCTGGAACGGATTCGGCAACTGGCGGGTGAAGAAGTTCGGATCGTTCATCGCCATCTGCTGCAACTGGAGACCGTAAGCGTCCTGGGGGTTGCCTTGGTTAAAGCTGTCGCGATCGTACAGCGCGTAGTTGCCGGCGAAGGAGGCGTCGACAATCATGTTGTGCGGCAACTGGCGTTGCAGGCCGAGCGAATACTGATAGGTGCGCGGGGTTTTGTAATGCAGCGGGTCGCCGTTGGCGCCCTGGCCGAGGTTGGCCGTCGCGCCGGCTGAGGCCCCAGCCGCCGCGGTGAGACCCAGTGGGAAAGGATTCACCAGCGAATACGGGCCGGTCGGAGCGGTGGCGCACATGTTGTTGCTCAGGCCGCTGATCGGGTTATAGCAGGACGAGGGCATCGGTACGCCGTTCACCGCGTAGTTCCACTGGTAGTTCGTGGTCTGGCTGAAGCCCGTCTGGCTGTTGTTGTTCTTGGTGTCGGACTGATAGTAGACGCCGACGCCGCCGCGGATGACAGTCTTATCGTTGAGGCGATAGGCAAAGCCGAAGCGTGGGGCGACATTGCTGAAATCGGTGTAGCGCTCGCGTTTCGGCAGGCCGTTGGTCCCGGCGAATTCCCACACTCCGTAAAACGCCGCGGGCGGATTCGGGTACCCGTACGGATCGTTCGGATGCGTGGCATTGTACTGCGCCTGGTCGGACTTCCACGCCGCCATGATCTGGTCGCTGAGCGGATTCACGGCGGTTGAATTGAACTGAACCGCCATGCGGTTGTAGCGCTCCAGGTACGGGACCTGGACTTCATAGCGCAGCCCGACGTTGATGGTCAGGCGATCGTTGACTTTCCAGTCGTCCTGCGCGAACCCGGCATAGTAGGGGCGGGTGAGGTAATAGCTGGCGTTGTTGTCGATGCTACCGGGCGCGCCCTGGTTGGCAAGCGTGTTTGCGTCCGGGTACGGAATTCCGAGCAGAAGTGAGGCCACGCCCATGTACTGGTCGACGCCGCCGTTGGTGGTGGAGAGGTGGTCGGTGGCTTGCGTCGTCAGGCCAGTTCCGAAACGCAGCGTGCCGTACGCGTTGCCGGGCGACACATTGCCCTTGGCCTCATAGCTGGTCTCGAAACCGAAGCGGAACTGGTGGCGGTTCTTCGTCCAGGAGAGCGTGGGGGTGAAGATCCAGCGGCTGTACGGCGACCAGCTATAACTGCCCGACCCGAACAGCGGGCTGGTAAAGCCACTGATATTGATGTTGGGCACGACGCCGGTGGACACCGTCGGCGCGTGCGGGAAGTTGGTCATGCCGAGCGAGGCGGCGGTGATGCCCTGCGCAGCAGTCGAGTACCCTGGCGTCAACTGCACGAAGCGCCACCAGCTCGCCTTGAGGTCGAGCACCATGGTGGAGGAAAAGACGTGCGTCTCGTTCAGGTTCACGCCCGTGAAGGTACGGTTGTTGTCCACGTTGCCCTGCGCCAACGGCGGCGGATACTGGTTGGTCGAGCGGTACTCGAAGCCGTGGAACTCGGAGAACATGGCGTAGAACTTGTCCTTGTCGCCAAACACGTGGTCCCAGCGGACGATCGGCTGGTTATACCAGTAGCGGCCGTAGTTATTGGCATTGACGTAGTTGTTGGAGATGCCGCCGGTGCCCTGTCCGGGCGAGTTCGGCGAGGGGAGGTAGGAGAGGATCTTGGTGCCGATGGGGCTGATCCGGCTCTGAGGGATCACGTTCCCCGGGAAGGGATCGCGCCAGTAGGCGGAGCCGTTGGAACCGGAGCACGGCTCGTTGGGATTGGAGCCGCAGGCGCGCGTGGTCAGCGGATCGTAAATCGTCATGCCGTATTGCGACCAGTGCTGGCCGTCGCGCATGGCCAGCGGAACGTCGGTAGTTCCGGCGCCGGGGAAAGGCACTACTTCCTGCCAGCCTTCGAAGCTGGCGAAGAGGAAGTCCTTGTCCTTGCGGATGGGGCCGCCGAAGACGCCGCCGAACTGGTTCTGGTTGTGGCGGCCCTTCTTGGCGCCGGCCACGTTGTTCTGGAAGAAGTTGGCGTCCAGGTCTTTGTTGCGGAAATAGTCGTAGACGTCGCCGTGCCAGTTGTTGGTGCCCGAGCGGATGATGGTGTTGACCACGCCGCCGGCCTCATGGCCGTAGGTGGCGTCGTAGGCCGTTGTCTCGGCCTTGAATTCCTGAATGGCGTCGACGCTGGGCGCGAAGTCCCACTGGCTGCCATTGTCGCTGATCGGCGTGCCGTTCATCATGAACACGTTGTTGCCGTTGCCGGCGCGTGCGCCGTTGAACTTGTAGCTGCTGTTGACGTCCCAGCCGCGGGTGCCGGAGAAGCCGCTGGCGCCGAACTGCTGCTGGGTGAAAATCACGCCGGGGGTCAGCGTCAGGAGCATGTAGCTCTGGCGGCCGTTGAGCGGATATTCCTGGGTCTTGATGGGGTCGAACACCAGGCCGCGGTCTGCGTCCGCGGTTTCGATGGTCTCTACGATCCCGGTGACCGTGATTTCGGTGGTGGCCTGGCCGACCGTCATGCGCACCGGAAAATTCAGGTGCTGTGCCACCTCCAAGGTAACCGCCTGATTTCTCCAGGTCTGGAAACCGGTGGCGGTCACTTCGATGCTGTAAACGCCGGGATCCAGAAACGGGATGTTATAGATGCCGTCGGCGTTCGACTTGGTGTCCTTGCCGATGTTGGTAGCGGTGTTGGTGGCCCTAATGGTGGCGTTGGGAATGGCAGCGCCACTGGGGTCAGTGATGGTGCCGATCAACGTTGCACGGAAATCCTGCGCAAACAGCCCGCCGCATGACAGCAGCAGGAGGGCAAGCATGCAATTTCGAATCATATTCCTCCCGAGATTGTCGTTAGGCTGCGCTCGCCGCTAACCTCTTCCCGGGAAGCGCAGCGTTGCTGAGTGGCCACAGCGTATTCTGGATTCACACCTAACTCCATTGCCACGCCAAGGGCAATGGCCTTTGCACGATTTATGACCGATTTTTACGTTGGTGAATTGAATATGAAAAGCTATAGCTAATTTCGGAGTCGAAATCTGAAAATTGGTAGAACGGCGCAGTTCGCGACACGCACCCGGGGCTATTTCAGCACGCCCTGGAGGAACTCTTTGTCTTCCAGAATAGGCCGCAGCATCTGGCCGCGGCCGCCGGCTCCGGGTGCGGCGGGAGATTCCAGGCGTTGCCGGATCGCAGGGTCCAGTTCAATGGCCTTGCGGAGATCGGCGGCGGCCGTAGGCTTATCGCCGAGGCTGTAATCCAGCGTGCCAAGCGTCAGGTAAGACATGCCTGAGGGGGAGTAGCGGGTAAGTTGCAGCGCGGCCTCGCGCGCCTCGCGCGTCTTACCGGCGCTGCGCAGGCGGCCCACCTTCTCCTGATAGAGCAGGCTTAGGTTGATATCGAGCAGGCGGCGTAGCTCGGGGATGGGCTGCGGGTTGTCGTCTACGTTGATGTAAATGTAACGGTCGTTGTTAATATTTCGGCCGCCGCCCTTGCGCACGACGAGCATAGAGGCGGACTGCTTGCCGCGGGAGTCGCCTCCGGCGTCGTCGCCGGCGTTGAGAGCGGCGAAGAGCTTCTCGGCGAGCTCGCCCTCGGTGGCTTCGAAGGCGCGGCCCATGGCCTCCGGCACCTGCGAACCGACGAGGATATTGCCCTGTGCGCTCCACGTTTTGCCCTGGCGGTCGCCGGCCCATTTCGGCGCGTTGGGACCGGTGTAAGCAGCAATGTTGCCGTTGCGGTCGATGATCGCGACCTGGCGGCCGTCGGTAGGCAGGAACTGGTCTTCGGCGAGGAGTTTAGCGAGGACATCTTTTGCGGCAAGCCCCTGGCGGAGCAGTTCCAGCCCGCGTGGGCCGTAGCCCACATTGACGTTGGCCTGGGTAGCGATGGCGCCCACGCCGGCCTCGGCCCATGGCACGACCGAGCCGACGGAAAAGTAACGGGAGGCCACGGCCACTCCCCAGTCGCCGATGACGGGATCGTAACCGACGATGGAGAAAGTGTGGACGTCGGCGGCGAAGGCCGCGAATGCGGAACAGGCGAGCAGCAGGGTGAAACGCATAGAGCTGTTATATAACGGATCTCATGCGATCTCCGAGCGGTCTGCTGCTGGTGGTGGTGGTTTGTGCATATGCGTTGCAGGATCCGGCGCCGCCGTCCGCGGCCGGGCGGGTGGCTGACGCCTTCGCCACCGGCTGGATGCTGGCGGATACGAATGGGGATGGGATCGCGGATTTCGTCCACGGACACGTGGTCGTGCCGGTGGATGCGACGGCGGCGGAGACCGCGGCTGCGGCGAACCTGGCGGCGCGGCTGGGCTACGAGAGCACCGGCCTGACGCCGCCGCTGGTGGTCACCGATCCCGGCGCGGCAGGCGCGCGCATCCTGGTCGGCCGCGCGGCGCCGTCCGGTCTGCCGGCGCTGGAGAAGGGCGAAGGCGGGGTGTTCGCGGTGGGCGACGACCTGGCGCTCAGCGGCGACCAGGACGGCCTCCTGGCGGCGGCAGAAGCGTATGCAGCTCGCGCACCTCACATATGGCATGTCCCCGGCGAAACGCTGCCAGCGATTTCGGAGCTAACAGGAGCCGAACTCATCGGCATTACATACCTGAAGGGCAAGGCGTCGGTGCATCGCGCGTTTCTGCGCGGCGAGGTCGCGCCGGAGAAGCTGAAGGCGGCGCTGGCATCGCCCCGGCTGGCTGCGGTGCATGAACTGGTAGCGGGCGCAGCTTCGGCG
>Ga0335069_10017011_pt1 | contig 10135 bp, 11 predicted proteins | sample Lox_Sample_11_FD_206714 | JGI IMG/M metagenome (GOLD analysis project Ga0335069, IMG submission 206714) | Soil microbial communities from Loxahatchee National Wildlife Refuge, Florida, United States - Lox_Sample_1.1 | ecosystem: Environmental > Terrestrial > Soil > Wetlands | place: USA...
GTTCAGGGCCCACTGCAGGTACTCCAGGATCTTGGCGGCCTTGACGCAGTCGGTCATGCTGGTGGTGTGCAGGATGATGTAGGTGTAGCCGGTGATCGGCCAGGAACCATCGCTCGGGCCGTCCACGATATAGGCGGTCAGCTTCGGATTATTGTCGAAGGCGCTGGCGAAATCGGCCATGTCGGCGTTGATGCTGTCGCCATTGGCAACTACCGTCTTGCCGGCCTTGTTGACCATGGAAGCATAGGAAAGGCTGTTGGACAGGGCATAGGCCAGTTCGACATAGCCGATGGAGTTGGGGGTGCTGACGATCAGAGCGGCCACTCCGGGATTGCCCTTGCCACCCAGGCTGTCCTTGATGGGCCACTGGATCGACTGGGCTGCGCCGGCCGTCCAATCCGTGCTGAAGGAGGTCAGGGCATGGGTGAAGATGTCGGTCGTGCCGGAGCCATCCGAGCGGTGGACGGTGGTGATCTTGGCGGCCGGCATGTAGTCCTTCAAGCCGGGATTGAGGGCCAGGATCTCAGGATCGTTCCACATCGTGACCTTGCCGTTATAGATGTCCACCAGGGTCTGGCGGTCGAGGATGAGCTTCGGCAGGGTGATGGCGGTCTGACCGGCCGCAGGGGTCGGCACAGGCTTGAAGGTGATGTTGTAGGCCAGGACGACTGCACCGGCGACCATCGGATACATCTGCAGGTCCTTGCCATCGGTGTAGTTCTGGTCGCTCAGGACCGAGTCGGACCCGGCGAAATCAACAGTGTTCTGGATGATGGCGGTCTTACCGGCGCCCGAGCCGATGCCGTTGTAGTTGATGGCTACGGCGGGATCAACATACTGGAACGCATAGGTCCACTGCGAATAGAGCGGCAGCGGGAAGGTGGCGCCGCCCGCAGTGATCTGGACGGAGCCGGCCGGCAGCGGCGTGGCAGCGGAAGGGCCAGGCGTGGAGGTGATTTCCACGATCTGGGTCTGGACGACCGTCTGGGGGGTGGCTGCAGTGCCGCAGGCGCTCAGGACGAGCACGGCGGCCAGCAGGATGAACATGGAAACATAAAGATTTTTGGGCATTTCTATTCTCCTTGGATGTTTTTGATGAGGAAATCTTATCAGCCGATGTTTAAGGCTGGAAAAACGCTTGTTTAACGTTTGGTTAAAGTTACGGCTTTGGGATGTGAAATACCGGCAGGTGGAAGAAGTGCCTCTTCGATGGCTCCTGCCATTGCCAGGAGGAAAGATCGGTCAGGATATGATAGGCGGTCAGATCCAGTTGCAGCGGGGTGACCGAGATGAAGCCCTCCGCCAGGGCGCCGATGTCGGTGCCGCGTTCCGCCACCCCGGTGGGGGCATCCCCGCCGATCCAATAGTACGGGCGGCCGCGCGGGTCGATCCGTTCGTCGAGGCGGCTATGGTAGACGCGCAACCCCTGGCGGGTCAGGCGGAATCCCTGGATCTGCTCCTCCCGCAGGTAAGGCACGTTCACGTTCAGCAGGATTTCCGGCGGCAGGCCGTTCTCGATCACGTGCTGGACGACCAGCCGGGCGGCCCGCGCCGCCGGGTCGAAGTCGACCTCGCCCAGGAGCCCTGCCGGAACTTCCAGGGACACGGCGATGCCGGGCAGGCCGGCAATCCCGGCTTCCATGGCGGCGGTGACCGTGCCCGAGTAGGTCACGTCGTGCCCAAGGTTGGCTCCGACGTTGATCCCGGAGACTACCAGGTCGATGGGTTCTCTGATAAATCCCAGGGTGGCCAGGGCCACGCAGTCCGAGGGGGCGCCGTCGCTGGCAAATGCCTGGGTCCCATCGGCCAGGCGCACTTCCTGGACGCGCAGGGCCCGGTCGAGGGTCTTGACGTGTCCTCCGCCCGACCAGTTGTGGTCGGGGGCCAGCACGCTGACCTTCCCCAGCCGGCGCATTTCCTTGACCAGGGCAAACAGCCCTGGGGCGGCTACCCCGTCGTCATTGGTGACAAGGATATGCTTTTCCATTCGAATTGCCTGCGCCATTCCTACCGCAAGCTCTTGCGCCGTTTTTGGGCAATGTCCACGCCGAAGACGACCAGGGTGGCAGTGATAAGAATCCAGAACAAGACAATTGAAATCATGGTTCCTCCAAATCGATGACCGGCGAACTATCCTTATGCATGAAAAAAGAATACCATGCCGGTTTTATTGGACTGAGAAGGGCAGGTTATGGGATTGTTATGATTTGTTTAACGAGAAGAGGGCTTAAATAAAAAATCGGCCGGGTTTTCCCGGCCGATGGATGGGCGTTGGATTAGATCTTTGTTTTATTCCGGCGTGGATGGGTATGCGCCCGCCTTTTCTGGCGGGTGTCGATGACAAAAACGACTAGCATGGCGATCGTCAGACCGATGAAAGACCCGTATTCCATAGCCGTTCCTTTCTCCGATGAGTCAACAATACCATAGGGTGTCTGACAATAGCATAAAGGTTACCTTACATATTCGTAAGCCGCGGTTGAGGAATTCCGGAAGGGGGAGGAGACAGCAGGTCAGGCGGGCCGGTTGACCGGGATCGTGAAATAAAACGTGCTGCCCCGGCCTTCGATGCTCTCCGCCCAGATCCGCCCGCCGTGCGCCTCGACCAGGTGACGCGAGATGGACAGCCCCAGGCCCGTCCCGCCGCCGGAGCGGGCCCGGTCGGCCTTGTAGAAGCGCTCGAAGATGCGCTCCAGGTCGTCGGCGGGGATGCCGGCGCCGGTGTCTCGCACGGAAAAGCAGACGAAGCTCCCCTCCTGTCGGGCGGACAGGCTCACCTCGCCCCCCGGACGGGTGAACTTGACCGCGTTATGGATGAGGTTGACCAGCACCTGTTCCAGCCTGGGCAGGTCCGCCCGGACCTCCGACAGGTCGACGGTCGGCTCGACCTGCAGGGTCAGCCCGGCCCGCTCGGCTTGGGCGCGCATCCGGTCGGCGGCCGAAAGCAGCAGGTTTCCCGCCGGGACGGCCTTCAATTCCAGCGGCACCTGCCCCGATTCGATCCGCGAAAGCTCGAGCAGTTCCGTTGCCATCTGGGTCAGGGCGTCGACCTCGGTCTCGATACGGCCGAGGAAGCGCCGGGCGGCTTTCGGGTCCTCCAGGGCCCCGTCCCGCAGGGTTTCGGTTAGGGCTTTCAACGAGGCCAGCGGGGTGCGCAGCTCGTGGGAAACGTTCGAGATGAAGTCCCGGCGGACCGTCTCCAGCCGGCGGACGCGGGTCAGGTCCTGGACGAGTAGCAGGCTGCCTCCGGTCTCCCGGTCGGGCAGGACGACCAACTGCAGGAACTGGCGGCGGGCCGGGCGCTCGGCCGACTCGGTCTGCAGCTCGCCGGTTTGCTGGCAGCGCTGCCAGGCTTCGACCAACTGATGCTGGCGGAGCACTTCCGCCACCGTCCGGCCGACCGGTTGCTCGCTCTCGAAAAGCCGCCCTGCCGCCGGGTTGGCGAACTGGACGTGGCCGGCAGAATCGGCGATCAATACGCCGTCCGTCATCTGTTCCAGGACGGCGGCCAGGCGGGCGCGCTCGGCGTCCACCACCGTGGTGCGCACCCGCAGGGTCAGGGCCAGGGTCTTGACGTTGTTGGATAACTCCTCGAGGCCTGCCAGGTCCTCGGGAAGCTCGGAGACGGATTTCTCCCCGCCGGCGATGACCTGCAACAGGTCGGCGTATTTTTTGATCGTTCTGCGCTGGCCGGCATATTTCCAGGCGATCGTCAACAGGAGGATGGCTAGCAGGCCGGCCAGGGCGAGGAGGAACCAGTTCATGCTTTTCGCCGCAGGAAAGCGTAGGAGAAACGGACCGAGACGAGCGCCAGCCCCCACCCGAAAGCCAGCAGGGCGAGCCCGCCAATGACGATCAGACCGGCGACCATCCCCGGGGTGACCTCGAAACCCAGCCCGAGCAGGCCCTTCAAGTCGGAGGCAGTAGACGAGCTCAGCAATGCCAGGAGTGCGGATGCGGCGCAGACGACTGCCAGGACAGCGGTCGTGAACCAGGCTGTCCGCTCGGCGGCTTTCCGCGCCAGGGGCCAGTCGGCTCCCCGGGCGGCCAATTTTGCCCCGACGACGAATCCAGCCGGGACGGCCAGGAGGGCGTTGAAAACCGGGACGCCCATGAACATGCCAAAGACGCCGATCGTGTAGAAAAGGAAAACCGCCGCCCAGAATGTGGTCCCCAACTGACTGGCGCGCGGAAGCAGTTTCTTGAGCAGGAAAGGGTCGACGAGAATGCCGAGCAACAGACCGGAGAGGGCTGCTGGCGGGATCCATTTTTCCGGGAGCAGGGCGTAGGCGCCCCACCAGAAAAGCAACAGGCCGGCGAGCGGCGCCGGCGGAGCCAGGATCAATCCAAATGCGAGGCGTTCGAGTTTGGCTATCATGCCGGCATTTTCAGGGGAGAAAGCTGTCAGGGCCTCTCGTTTTCTCTCGACTAGCCTTCGAAGCGGTACCCGCCGCCGCGCACGGTGACGATCCGGGCGGGGGAGGCAGCATCCTTCTCGATCTTCTGGCGCAGCCAGCGCACGTGGACGTCCACGGTGCGGCTGTCGCCGATGTAGTCCCAGCCCCAGACGCGCTCCAGGATGAATTCACGGGAGAGCATCTGACCCTTGTGCTGGGCGAAGAAGAGCAGCAGGTCGTATTCCTGCGGCTTGAGCGCCAGCACCTGCCCGCCCAGGGTCACCTCGCGGCGGGTCAGGTTGAGCTCCAGGTTGTCGAATGCCAGGACTTCCTGCGGTGTGTTCGCTTCGGGGGCCTTGATCCGGGCCATTTCCTCCCGCAGCATGCCCGTCCGGCGCAACTGGGCCTTGACCCGCGCCAGCAGCTCGCGCATCGAGAAGGGTTTGGTCAGGTAATCGTCCGCGCCCACCTCCAGGCCGACTACCCGGTCGATCTCGTCGTCCCGGGCGGTCAGCATCAGGATCGGGACGGTCATTTCCTTGCGCAGGATCTTGCAGACCTCGAAGCCATCCAGCTCGGGGAGCATGATGTCGAGGACGATCAGGTCCGGGACGAGGCGCCGGGCAGACTCGAGGGCGGCGCGGCCATCGCCGGCCGCTTCCACCTTATAGCCCTGTTTTTCCAGGTTGTAGACCAGGGTTTCCTGCAGGGAGGGTTCGTCTTCGACGACCAGAATCGTTTCCGCCATGGGTTTATCTTATCACAATCGGCCCCGTTACGGTTTGGTGGGGTTGTTGATCGCGGGCCCTCTCAAGCGACACACTACCCCGCCGGTCGATCCGCGGGGTAATGCGCTCGGGAGAAGAGCTGAAGACATTTGGAATGGCCATTCCCCTTGCTCGGCCATTCCGTCCTGCTTCGGCGACGATCAGGAAATGCCGGCCGCGACCGGCTGGTGAACGCCGGAGTGAATGGGCTGGACCGTGGCGCCGTACTCGTGGAGGAGTTTGGCGACCAGCGAGTTCTTCGGCAGGATCAACTGTTGGGTCTGTTGACTGGCCGGACGCTGCAAGGTGACGAGGTAGATAAAACCGTGCTGATCCCAGGAGGGCGCCAGCTCGGCTTTCGTGACCTTCCAGCCTTCGTCCAACGCGGAAAGCAGGAGCATATAGCTGTTGGGAAGGTAGGCGGCGCAGCGCGGTTCCTGGAAGGTGTTCCAGACGGTCTCCATTTTCGAAATTGTTGTGGTTACCATTGGTTTGTCCTTTCTCTAATTCCGTCTTGCTTCACCCTCAGGATACCCCCGTTCGTTTGTCGTTTCTTTAACGGCCAGTTAAAGTTGTGTAAAGGCCGGGCAGCGCATGCGACAACTGGCTTGAGGAGAGAACAAAAAAGAGCAGGAATGGCAACCTGCTCGCTGTGGTCCCTGGGAATTCCAGCCCGGATCGGGCAGCCTACCCGAAACGGCCTTCGACGTAATCCTCGGTGCGTTTGACTTTCGGCTGGGTGAAGAGCTCCTTCCCTTCGGCCGCCTCGATCAACTCCCCTTGCAGGAAGAAAGCTCCGTAATCGGCGATCCGGGCCGCCTGCTGGACCGAGTGGGGAACGATCACCACCGTATAGTCTTTCTTCAGCTCCTGCAGGGCCGTTTCCACTTTGCCGGTCGAGATCGGGTCCAGGCCCGAGGTGGGCTCATCGAGCAGGATCACTTCCGGCTGGTTGGCCAGGACGCGCGCCAGACACAAGCGCTGTTGCTGTCCCCCGGAAAGGGCGATGGCTGGATCGTCCAACCGTTCCCTGACCTCCTCCCAGAGGGCGGCGTGCTTCAGGCCGCGTTCCACCGCATCCTCCAGCCGGGACTTGCGCTTCTCGCCGGCCAGCTCGAGGCCGTAGGTCATGTTTTCGCGGATGCTCATCGGCAGGACCACCGGGCGGGCGAAAACCATCCCCACCCGCCGGCGCAGGGCGATCACATCCACCTTCGGGTCGAGCACGTTCTCTCCATCCAGGAGGATCCTGCCGGTCAGCGACTTGACGTCGATGATATCGTTCAAGCGGTTCACGCAACGCAGCAGCGAGGATTTCCCGCCGCCGGCTGGGCCGAACAAGACCGTGATTGCATTGGCCGGGATGGAAAGGTTGATGTCCTTGAGGGACTGCGGCCCGGTGGGATACTGAAGGTTCAAATCCTGGATGACGATCTTATCCATGCTTCACCACTGCCTCTTGGCCCGGGCGCGCGAGCGGATGACCGTCGCGGCGATGTTCATGCCCAGCACGAAGACGATCAGCACGAGGGCCGTCCCGTACTGGATCTGGATCGGCATACCCGGCACCTGGGTGGAGATGACGAACAGGTGATAGGGCAGGGCCATGGTGGCGTCCAGGGGCGAGTTGGGCAGGTGCGGCAGGAAGAAGGCTGCGCCGGTGAACAGGATCGGGGCGGTCTCCCCGGCGGCCCGCTCCAGGCCCAGGATCACCCCGGTGATGATGCCGGGCAGCGCCTGCGGCAGGACGATCTTGCGGATGGTCTGCCAGCGCGTCCCTCCCAGGGAGATACTGACGGTCCGGAAGGACTGCGGAACGGCTCGCAAGGCCTCCTCGGCCGCGCTGATGATGACCGGCAGGGTCATGATGGAAAGGGTCAGCGAGGCCGAGAGGATGCTGGTGCCGAATTTCAGGAAGAGCACGAACAGACCCAGGCCGAACAGGCCGTAGACGACCGAGGGGATGCCGGCCAGGTTGATGATGGCGATGCGGATCAGGCGGGTAATCCAGTTCTCGCGGGCGTACTCGGACAGGTAGATGGCTGCAGCGATCCCGATCGGGACCGAGAAGACGGCCGTGCCGAGGGTCAGGTAGAACGTCCCGACGATGGCCGGCAGGATGCCTCCGGCGCGCATGCCGTCCCGCGGCATGGCGGCCAGGAACTGCCAGGAAATGGCCGGGACGCCTCTGAAGATGATATAGCCGAAGACCACGACGATGGGGATCATCGTGAAAGCGGCCACCAGGCTGATGAAGGAGATGCCCAGGCGCTGGATCAGGAAACGGTCGAAGGTATGTGGTTTTTGCATGGTTTTTGGTCCGCAGGAGCAGGGCAGGCAGGTCCGCCCTTACGAAAGGACCCTCTCGGCCCGCTTCTTGGATTTGAAGACCACCGAAGAAGCGATGATGTTGACCACCAGGGAAATCAGGAAGAGCACCAGTCCGATGAAGAACAGGACGTGATAGTAGGTGCTCCCGTTCGCCACCTCGCCCATTTCGGCTGCGATCGTGGCTGTCATGGTCCGCACCGGTGAGACGATTGAGGAAAGCTTGACCGCCATGACCGGGGCATTCCCGGTGACCATCATGACCGCCATTGTCTCGCCGATGGTCCGGCCGATGCCGAGCATCAGGGCGGTCAGCACACCGGACTTGGCGGCCGGGAGTGTGACGCGCCAGATGGTCTGCCACTTGGTGGCGCCCAGGGCCAGGGCGCCTTCCCGATAGCCCTGCGGCACGGAGTCCAGGGCATCCTCAGCGATCGAGACGGTGGTCGGGACGGCGATCCCGCCCAGGAGCAGAGCGCCCGCCAGGGCGGTCAGGCCGGTGGGCAGGTTCAACAGGATGCGCAGGTAAGGGGTCAGGACCAGGATGCCCAGGAAGCCCAGCACTACGGACGGCAGCCCGCCGAGCAGCTCGACCAGCGGCTTGAGGATTTCCCGCAGCCAGCGTGGGGCGATCTCTGACAGGAAGACAGCCGTCCCGATCCCGAAGGGGATGGCGATCAGCATGGCTCCCACGGTGACGATGACCGAGCCGGTAATGAGAGGCAGAATCCCATAGTGGGCTTCGATGGGATACCAACGGGTGGAGAAAAGCTCGCCCAGCTTCACCTCGGCCAGGGTCGGCACGCCTTCGCGCAGGAGGAAGAAAAAGATGAGGATGACGAAGACGATGGCTGAATATCCGCAGGTCTTGATGACGGCGGTGATCAGGGTCTCGGTCCAGGTGAGGGATTTTTTCATTCGGCGACCATTTAGCATACGGGCACGGCGTCGCCGTGTCCCTACTTAATCGGCACGAAGCCCAGATTCGCAACGATGGTCTGGGCTTCGGGAGAGACGATCCAATCGAGATAGGCTTTGATGGCTCCGGTCGGTTGGCCGGCGGTATACATGTATAGGTCGCGGGCGATCGGGTAGCTTTTGTCGTTGACGGTGGCGATGGAAGGCAGGACATACGGGCCGCCTGCGTTCCTGGCCACCGCAACCTTTTTCAGGTCGGCCGGGACATAGCCCAGGCCGTCGTACCCGATGGCATTGGGATTCTGGCGGATCTCGCTGATGATGCCTTCGGAGGATGGCAGGAGCAGCGTGTCGGTGGCAAAGAGGGTCTTGTTCTTCGGATCCCCCAGGCGGATGACCGTATCGCGGAAGTAGACGTGCGTCCCCGAGTTGACCTCGCGGGACAGGCGGACGATGGGGCGGTTTTCCCCTCCCACCTGGGACCAGTTGTCGATCTTGCCAGAGTAGATGTCCGAGATCTGCTGCATGGTCAGCTGGCTGACCGGGTTGGATGGGTTGACGATCACGGCGATGGCGTCCCGGGCGATGACGAACTCGACCGGGTCGAATCCGTTCGCCTTGGCCTGCTTGATCTCCTCCGCCTGCATCTGGCGGGAGGCGTTGGCGATGTCCACCGTCTTGTTGAGCAGGGCGGCGATGCCGGTCCCCGACCCGCCGCCGGTCACCGAAATGCTGACGTCCGGATGCTCGGATTGGTATTTTTCCGCCCAGGCCAGCGCCAGGTTGACGATGGTATCGGATCCTTTGTTCTGGATGTAGGCGGTTGTTTGTGAACCGGAGGATGAATGAGTAGTTGAAGAACCGCAGGCTGCAAGAAGGGCGAGAAGGAGCACGAGGATGAAGCGGTTGAGTCTCATCGGCCCGAATTATAGTCGATAAGGGGGGACCCGGGGAGGAGCGTGGAAGGGAACTCTAATTATCGGGTAAAATTACGCCCGTGAACGAATCCCCGATCATCGACGTGCGCGACCTGGATTTTTACTACGGCCCCAAGCTGGCCCTGTCCAAGATCAACATCCACATCCTGCCGCGCCAGGTCACGGCGCTGATCGGACCTTCGGGCTGTGGCAAATCCACCTTCCTGCGCTGTCTGAACCGGATGAACGACACCATCCCGGGGACGCGCGTCGAAGGCCAGATCCTCCTGGAAGATAAGAATATCTACGCGCCCGATTACAACGTAGCCGGGTTGCGCCAGCGGGTGGGGATGGTCTTCCAAAAGCCCAATCCGTTCCCGCAGTCGGTTTACGAGAACGTCGCCTTCGGTCCGCGTGTGCTCGGGATGGTCAAAAGCAAATCCCAGCTCGATGAAGTGGTCGAACAAAGCCTGAAGGATGCGGCCGTCTGGGAGGACGTTGGGGACGACCTGAAAGCCAATGCCCTGGGCTTTTCGCTGGGCCAGCAGCAGCGTATCTGCATCGCCCGCGTCCTGGCGGTCAAGCCGGAAGTCATCCTGTTCGACGAGTCCACCTCGGCCCTCGACCCGATCGCCACCGGCCGGATCGAAGACTTGGTCGCCGAGTTGAAGAAGCAGTACACCATCGTCATCGTGACCCACAACATGCAGCAGGCCGGGCGCGTCTCGGATTTCACCGGCCTGTTCTGGCTGGGCGAACTGGTCGAGTTCGGCCCGACCACCCAGCTTTTCACCCGTCCTGCCAGGGA
>Ga0335069_10017012_pt1 | contig 10135 bp, 10 predicted proteins | sample Lox_Sample_11_FD_206714 | JGI IMG/M metagenome (GOLD analysis project Ga0335069, IMG submission 206714) | Soil microbial communities from Loxahatchee National Wildlife Refuge, Florida, United States - Lox_Sample_1.1 | ecosystem: Environmental > Terrestrial > Soil > Wetlands | place: USA...
ATACCCTTCGCTGACGAGCCTGTTCAGGAGTTCCTCCACCCGCGCATCCGAGACCTTGTAGATCTTGGTGAACTCGGGTATGGCTATGGAGCCGTTGTGCTCCGCCACCCACTCCTGAAGCTTGGCCTTCAGGGCGTCGTCCGACAGCCCCTCCAGTTCCTGCACCCTCAGCTTCAGCTCATCGTTCTGGCTCTTGAGCTCGTAATTCTTCGTTGTGAGCGCCTGGCTCTGCTCGTTCATGCGGTCGACCTTCTTCTTCAGATCGTCCACCTCCTTCTTGAGCGAATCGTAAGCGGTGTACAGCTTGGAGTAGTCCATGCTCACCGAGCTGGTGAGTTCCTTCACGGCGTTCTCTATGAGCTGGTAGAGCGTCTTGTCGTCAACGCCGTACGCCGACTCGATGAGCGACAATATGTTCAGGAGGTAGCGTATGACGTCCATCCTCCTCTTCTTCGGGCCTATCTCCGGCGGGATGGAATAGACGACCTCCACCTCGTCCTCCCTGATTTTCAGCAGCGAGAACAGGTAAGGGCTCTTGTTTATGTCCCTGCTCTCGACGTAGATGACGTTGACCAGGTCCTTCTCGGGAGCGACTTCCAGGAAGGATATGGAGCGCAGGAGGTTCGCTATGTCCTTCAGCGAGCCCTTCAGCTCTCCCTTGAGCTTGAAGCCGTCCACCTGGGGCGGATGGGCGGGTTCCTTGCCGCCCTGGGCCGCTGCAGGCGCCTGCGGTTTCGGCGCGGCCGCCGGTTTCTGGGGTTGTGGTTGCGGAAGTGCCATGTTTTCACCTCTTGCGCCTGACCCTGGGCGCAGCTTTTATGCCCGGCCCGCCGGGTATCGGGGAAATCGGTCCCGGCTCCGACGGTGGCATCGGCTCCGGCGGAGGGAGCTGCACCGCTGGCGTATACCTGAACAGCGGGAGCGCCATCACGAAGCCGCCTATCACAAGGCTGGACACGATGGACCAGGGGTCCGGCTTTCCCGACAACACTATGAGCCCGAGCAGGACTATGACTATGAGCCCGCCGAGCACGCTTCCGAACAGCATGCTCTTCTCGAAGCTCTGCCTGCGGGCCTTGTGCTTGTCCAGGCAGTTCTCGCACACGTAGAGCTCGTTCATCTTCGCTATGCCCAGCGACTTCTTGATCGTGCGCACGGCCCCTATGATGCGGTCCTCCTTTATGGGATAAGCCTTCCTGCCTGAAACGTCAGCCTCGCACGAGATGCATACCTTCATGGGCTCAGTCCTCCAGGATTACCTGGCTTATCTCCCTGCCTACTCCACCGCTCTTCTTGAGGTCCACCTTGCCGAATATGTTGATGATGGTTATGTCGTCCACCCCGGCGTCCTTGAGGAAGTCGCTGATGTTACGCCGTATGATGCCATCGCGCTCGAGTTCCATCACGAACGACACCACGTCCATGCGGCGGTTCGCCTTCTCGAATGCCTTTGTAAGGTCCTCCATCTTGTCGTCGCCCAGACCGAACTGCCTGAGCTTCCGCCTGAAGTCTTCCTTCAGGAACGAAACGCTTCTTGCCACGGAAACATCCCTCCGCTGTTTGTCTGTCAGCACGTCCGAAAGTTCAAGGAAGAATTCCTTGCTGGGCTCCTCGCCCTCTATCTTCTCTATCAGGAAGGTCGACGGGTAGGGGGTCGGCAGCGTGAACGACATGTTCACCGCGCACTGCCCCACGCCGAGCCTGCTTATCTCGTCCCGCATGTAGTTGCTGAAGTTCAGAGAGCCCTGCAGGTAGTCGAGGAACTTCTCGAACTTGACCTTGAGTATGAAGGTCGTGCCCACATTGCTGAATATGGCCTCGCTTATGTCCGTCGGGTTCTGAGATGCGATTATCATGCCGAAGTTGTACTTGCGGCCCTCGCGGACTATCATGACCGCGTCGCTGTTCTCCTCCTTGCCTATCTTCCACGCCTCGTCCAGCACGATGAGCAGGCGGAGCCCCTTGGACGTCTTCCAGCCCTCGAGGCGCATCTTCTCCTTTATGAACTGCAGGAGTGTGAGCGCGCCCAGGGCCCTCGATGCCTCGTCAGGCAGTCCGGAGAGGTCCATGTCCACCAGTCCGGATGTGATGAGCTCGTCGAGTTTCACCGTGCTCTGCTGCGCGAAAAAGTCTTCCCCTGGCTTGGTGAACTGCTTCAGGCGATATATGGCGTTCTCCAGCTCGGCCGGGAACTCGTAGGAGCCCACCTGCGCCTGCTCGGTGAGTATGCGGACCACGTCCTTGAGCGTCGGAGCGGTGAGGGGCTTGCCCAGCTCGTCCTTCTGCTCGAACGCGTCCATGCGGAACTTGTTCTCGAGATACACCTTCTCTATCGCCTGCTCGGTCAGTCTGCGCTGCTCGGGATAGTTCGCTATGTCCGTGAGCAGCTCGAGGGTGCGCATTATCTGCTTTATGCGGTCGTATGGCTTCATGCCGCCCAGGTCCAGCAGGTTCAGGTAGGACCCCTTGCCCAGGGATATTATCCTGCCGCCGGTCTGCTTCACCCAGTCCTTGTACTCGCCCGCCCAGTCTATGATGAGCGCGTTGGTGTTCCATACGAACGCCGCGCGCAGCAGGAACGTCTTGATGAAGTAGGACTTGCCCGATCCGGATATGCCCACTATGGCTATGTGCGGGTTCGCGACGTTCTCGTAGCTCCAGTAGAACGGCGCGTTGAATATCCTCGTCCTCCCGACGTATATGGAGTTCGTCGGATCCGCGAACAGCACCTCCATGGGCGGTTCGGGCGGATACACCAGGATGTTGCGCCTGGATATGTCCCGGTTCGACAGCTTGCTCAGCTTGAGCTTCCCTCCGAGGGGCATCAGACCACACTCTCCTCGAGTTCCTGGGCTGACGCGGGGAAGAACCTCTCCCATTCGAAGCACTTGAGCATCTCGTCGCCGCTCAGCGGCACGACCTCGACATTGAGCGCGTTGGCGAGCACCGTGCGCAGCTCATTGGACTGCGCCCTCGCGCCTGCTATGGCCGCATCCTTGCTGATGCCGACCGCGGTCGTCTGCGCGTAAGCGATGACTCCCATGGGCTTGATGCCCTTGATCAGCTTGGTCAGCTGCGAGTCCCAGACCCCGACCTCGCGCTCATACCTGTCCATCTTAAGCACGTCTGGCTGGGGCTTGTCCCGCTCTCGGGCCAGCCTCAGCTGCGCTTCCGCGCGCTTGGTCTCGACGGTCTTCCTCTTCTCGCCCACGTCCTCGACGTAGAGCATGTAAGATACCTTGGTGACGTATTTGAGGTTGGATATCGCCCTCTCGAAGAACTGGCTGTACGTCAGGTTCTCCTCCTGGCTCTTCTCGGTAGCCGATTCGAATATTTTCAGCCCTAGGAATGCCGATGCGTAGAATACCCCGTTGGAGCTCTTCACCACCACGTCCTCGCTGGGCGGAACCTCGTATCCCTCATCGCTCATCATCACGATGTTCGTCCGCTGCGTGATGAGCGGGATTATCAGGTAGCCGTATTTCCAGAACAGGACCCCCATCAGCGAGCCGGTGGCCGCGAGAAGGCCCCCTATTATGGCGGACAGCCCTCCGACGGGGCTGATGAACGCGAAAAGCGCGCCCACGGCTCCCACTGCAATCGAACCGTAAATATACATTTTAGCTCCGGTGCTGGGCATAGGTATCCCTCTGCTTATCATAAGGCAGAAATAAATATAAACCACCCCAATCTGGAAGCTTTAAAATCACTGTTGTTCATACTAAACAAAAGTGTTTATCCTGTACAAGAAGGGCGGCTCCATCCGGAAGCGGGCGTTGAAATGAAGGTATTCAAGGGAACGGTTTATATGACGGACCGCCGTAACAACCTCAGGGTGAAGCGGGACGACAACGGCCCGGACGTCATCCTCACAGGAAGCAACCGTGACCCGCGGGGGCTTGCAATGGGCAGGCGGGTGGGCATCTCCAATCTTCAGCCTCCAACAATGCCCGGCGTTGTTTTCTCATCCAATTTCTGGCCCCTGGCAGAGCCGTGCAAAGCGCCAAAAGCGCTCCGTACGACTCCGTTCGGCGATACGCCCGGCCTGGCAGCGAAGCTGGAAAGCCAGCTTGATCCGGCCCTGCGCCTCGGGCACAAGGTCGCCATATTATACGACCCGGCGGACGACCCTCCCTCCCCGTTCATCTGCACCGCCAGGAAATTCCGGGACATTGCACTGGCCAATGCCCAGATTTCCAGATGGTTCTCCAATGACGCGCTATACCCCGTCAGGTCAGGCCCGAACGGGCATTGCTTCATCTTCACGCTGCCTACGGGTTTCAAGCTGACAATAGCGCATCGCGAGGGCATGGAATTCGTTTCCGTGGAGGGGCTGGTCTACCAGCCTGCAGGCGGAGCGAAGCAGATAGAGGAGAAAGCCCTGCAGTTCTGCATGGAGCGCATGCACCGGCCCGCCCCGCATGAAGCCTTATAATATTTATTGCGGAAAATTAACCGTGGGCGACCGCCTCAACGTCGAAAGAAAGAAAATTGCGAATGGCGACCTGTAGGTATGGAAATGGTAAAATACTGCGTGTTCCTGACCGGAGCCACCGGCCCAAGCGGAGCCGGAACCGTGCCTGCGGACTGCCAGAAACGTGGCTGCACGGGCGCGCTAATCCGCTCCCCGCTCAGGACGGAGTGCAGCAGGTTCAAGGCCCATCCAGACACCGGGTCCGCGAAACTCCGGGCGAGCACGGTGACGTTTCCCGCGTGCCTCTTAGCGCAGGACTTCGGTTCTTCCGGGTCCGGCATCCTGGCCGCCGCCCTTTCCTCAGTCGACGGAAAAATTCCAACGGCTTCGCTACACGCCAATCCCATGGACAAGGTCCGGCAGATGAGCCTGGAACTGTTCGGTTTGGAATTCCCTGGCCCGGTCAAGGCCGGGACCCTGGTCGAAATGCCCTGCAGGTAGCTTTCAGTCCCTGACCGCGTCCTCTACGATTTTCTCGGCCTGGCCTATGTAAGTAGTGTAGTCGAAAAGCTCTGCCGCCTCGTTCCTGTCCAGCACCTTCCTCTCTACCAGCAGGTCCTTCAGGTGCAGCCCGCCGGCGAACGCCTCCTGGGCGAGCGTGCGCACGAGTTCGTGCGCGTCCTGCCTGCCCATGCCCTTCTTCTCGGTGAGATATATCATGACGCGCTCGGCCATGACCAGCCCCCTGGTCATCTCCAGATTGCGCCTGATGTTCTCCGGGTAGAAGACCAGGCCGGCGAGTATGCCGGTCATCTCGCCCACCATGTAATCGACTGCGACGAAGCTCTCAGGGAATATCTCCCGTTCGTTCGCCGAGTTCGTAAGGTCCCGCTCGTGCTCGAGCGCGATGTTCTCCATGGCGACCATCACGTTCGCGCGCACCACCCTGGCCAGCGAGCAGACGCGCTCGCTCTTGTGCGGGTTCCTCTTGTGCGGCATGGTCGAGGAGCCGACCTGTTTCGAGGTGAACGGCTCGGCCACCTCGCCTATCTCAGTCCTCTGCAGGTTGCGTATCTCCCGCGCCATCTTCTCCATGAGCGCCGCGATAAGCGCGAGCACGCACAGCACCTCCGCGTGCCTGTCCCTCTGGATGACCTGGTTGGTGACCTTCGCCTCGGACAGGCCGAGCTCCTGCATGACCATCTTCTGTATCTTCGGTCCGTCCCTGCCGAACGTGGCCATGGTACCGACGGCGCCGGACATCTTGCCGACCGCGATGCGCTTCCTCGCATCGCGCAGCCGCTCGCGGCCGCGCTCCAGCTCCTGATAGTAAAGCGCGAACTTCATCCCGTACGTCGTAGGTACGGCGTGCTGGCCGTGGGTCCTCCCTATGCAGACGGTCTTCTTGTGCTTCAGCGCGAGGCGCTTCAGTTCCCCGCCGAGCTTCTCCATGCGCGTTTCCAGCAGCCCTACGGCGTCGATGAAAATGAGCGCGGTCGCCGTGTCCTCTATGTCGTAGCTCGTCGCGCCCAGGTGTACGTACCTGCCCGCGTCGCCGGCCTGCTCGGTGAGCGCCCTGACCATGGCCATGAGGTCGTGGTGTATCTCCGCCTCTATGTCGAGGACGCGCTCCAGCGTGACCTTCTGCGCCGCCGCGCTTATCCTCGGCGGGACGCCGGCCGGCACGTTGCCCAGCCGTGCGTGCGCCTTCGCCAGCGCGACCTCCACGGCCATCCACTTGGCAAGCTTCGCGCGGTCATCGAAAATCGCGTTCATGTCGGTCCTGTACCTTTCTTCGAATGGAGAAATCGTCATTATTGGTTATCTCCCTGCAGAATTAAAATGATAGCGACGGTGCGGCTTCAAATGCGCCTGCCGGCAGGCATTTAAACGCGTGTGGTCAATATGTCATAAAAATGTGAGAGGCATCGCGATGGGACAGAAACCTGCTCTTGCGCAGTCAAACGGCATGGTGCACGGAGTCATAACGTCCACGGTGAGCTTCCGGGGGCATTCCGGGCTGCGTATCGAAAGCGTGGCGAAGCTGGACGACGGGACGAAGTTCGTCCTGAAGCAGAGCGGCGACGCGTCCAACCCGGTCAGGCCATCGACCTTCACGAGCCCCTTCGGTTTCCCCCAACCCCGCTCCCGCTCAGAGCCGGAGCCGCTGGTGATGGGTGGCCACGTCATGGTGTGCACCGAGCCGCTCTATCTGGAGAGGGACACCCGCGTGCCGCACATGGTCGCGCGCATGTGGCACAGAGCGAAGCCGGAAGAGGCGCCTGCCGCTCCTGCTCCCGCCGCCGCTACGGCCGTTGCTACTGCGTTCCAGGAGCGCGAGCCGCTTCCCGAGCCGGCCGTGCAAGCCGCCGTTACAGAAATGCGGACAACCCCTTTCTCGAAGAATTCCGCTGTTGCACGCGCGATAGGGCGCGAACTGGCTGCGGCCATGGCGACCGATGCGAAGGCGTTCGTACTTTATGACCCCCTTGCTCCCTTGGGCTACCCGTCGTTCCTATGCCTCGCAAGAACCAATGAGGATCCGGACTATAATGACCTGGACTGGGCCATCGATACAATCGAGCAGCTGAGTGGCTCCAGCGTCGGTTTTGTGCGCAGCATCGGCCCGCGCATAAGCGGCTTCATCGATGACATGCGGCAGTCCTCGTTCCAGTCGTGCATGGATAAAGCCGCCCGCATCCCAGGCTCCATCGCCTTTATCTCCGTCCCCGGGCTCTCCCGCAAGGGGAGTGGGGGCGCGGAGATAGAAAACGAAGTCCTGCATTTCTGCACGTGGGAAGCGCTGCCTCCCTCAATATGAGGCCGCGCGGCCCCCGCAACGGTTTAAAACCTCGGCAGCCAAATCACATAATGGCGCGGGTCCGAATTCTGCGCCGGCAGAACGCCGGCTACATCGAGCTTCCCAAGGAGCTGCTCGGCCACGAAGAGCTCGAGCTCTTCCAGCTGAAGGACGGCTATTACCTGCTCAGCATCCCGCTGGGCCCCGGGGGAGCCACGCGGGAGGAAGGCGTCGTAAGCGCCGCAGAGCGCCAGGTCCTCAAGAAACTGCTCTCAATACGCTTCGAGCAGCGCACTCCGCCGAACGTGGCAAAGGAACTCTCGGGACAGGAGCTGTCCGTGCTCAGCGAGCTGGAGCGCAAGGGCTTCGTGAACGTTTTCAGGGGGCAGAAATACAAGGACGGCGTCTACAACATCAGCGACAGCATCTACCCGCTCCTTTCACAGACCGGGCAGAAAGCCGGTGCGGTCGCCCAGTCCAGGGCGGCGGGCGCAGTCGCCCCGCAACCGAGTTACCCGGGCGTGTCCAGCCTGCTCAATACCCGCGGATTCATAATAATCAACGACAAGAACGAGGCGCGCAGCCTTTCGGAGCAGCTCGCCTCGGAGATGAAAAGCGGCGCGGTCGTCGGGGTGAAGGGCTTCGACGGCAAGTTCTATGCGGTCACCCGCGCATATTTCACGAAGGCCCAGGCCGCCATCGTCGCGGTGATGAAGGAGCCGATGGATGCGGATTCCATAGCCGCGGCCGCGAAGCTCGAGCCGGAAGGCTGCCGGGCGGTGCTCAGGCTCATGGCCGAGAACGGCGACCTCATAGAGAAGAAGCGGGGCATCTACGCGGCCATATGACCCCTGCGGTGCATGCCGTATGATAATAAAGGACGAAATCCACGGGACGCTCGAATTCGACGACCTGGAGGAGCGGATAATAGACAGCCCGCCGTTCCAGCGGCTGCGCAGGATAAAGCAGATGTCGGTGACGAACCTCGTCTATCCCGGCGCCAACCACACCCGTTTCGAGCATTCGATAGGGACCGCGCACCTGTCGGCGCTGATAGCCTGGCGGCTGGGCCTGGACGGCGACACTGTGCGCAGGGTGAAACTCTGCGGGCTGCTCCACGACCTGGGGCACACGGCGTTCTCACACGAGGGCGAGGACGTGCTGGAGAAACATCTCGGCGACCACGAGTCGCTGGGGCGCAGGATGGTGCTGCACGGCCCTGTCGCGGACATACTGGCGGAGAACTACAAGCCCGGGAACATCGCCGACGTGGAGAAGTCCAACCTGGGCAGCATCGTCACGTCCGACCTGGGCGCGGACCGCATGGACTACCTGAAGCGCGACGCGCTCAACACGGGCGTGGCCTACGGGATAATCGACATAGACCGGATAGTGCACACGCTCATCCTGGAGAAGGGCGAGCTGTGCATCAGCAAGGGCGGGCTGGAGGCCGCGGAGAACCTCCTCCTCGCGCGGTTCATGATGTTCTCGGCGGTGTACATGCACAGGACCGTGCGAATCGCGACCGCGATGCTCTACCGGGCTATAGAGGGCTCGATAGCGGACGGGACGCTGGAGCCGGAACAGTTCACGGAACTCGGCGACGAGAGCGCGCTCGCACTCATGGCAACGTCCAAGACGGGCGGCCCCTGGGCTGCAGCGCTCCAGGCCAGGAAACTGTACAAGGAGGTCTGCTCGTTCCCGCTGGCCGGATGGACCGGCCAGTCCGCGGCCGCGCTGGCGAAGAAGCTCTCGGCGAAGTTCGGCAGCGATATAATCGCCGACTATCCCCACCAGTTCTTCAAGCCGGTGGCCTTCAGGGTGAAGACCGACGAGGGCATAAGGCCGATCAGCGAGCTGTCCACGCTCGTCCAGTCGCTGAAGAAGTCCGAGGAGGAGCGGCGCAGGGTGCTTGTGCTCGCCGACTCGGGGACGCGCGATAGGGATTCGGATGCCATACGCAAGGAGGTCAGTGCGGCAGCACGACGCTCGCTATCTTGACTGCCAGCACGAATACGACCGTGGCTATGATGAGAATCTTGGGCTCTATCTCCATGCCGGCTATCTTCATGTCCGACGAGAAGCCTATGATGCCCGCTGACGTCATGGGCATGGACACTTTTTCCTCTTTCATCGACATATTTCAGTGATTTGCATCATAACGGTATTAAAGCCTTCCCCACACCATACTATACATGAGCGACGTAGAGATACACCGGACCGCGGACCTCAAGAAGATGAAGAAGCCACTGCTCGTGATAGGGTTCCCCGGTACGGGACTGGTCGGCAGCGTCGCCGCGTCTCAGCTCGTCGAATCGCTGCAGCTCTCGTTCGGCGGCTACATATCAAGCGCGGACTTCGCGCCGCTGGCGGCCATCCACAACTACAAGCCGCTCCCGGCCGCGCGCATCCACTACTCGGAGAAGCAGAACATGATAGTGGTCATCTCCGAGATGACGATCCCCATCGGCTCTTCCATGGACCTGGCCGATAAGATATTCGAATTCGCCCGCTCGGTAGACGCGTCGTCCATAATCTCCCTGGGCGGCATCTCGCTCAAGGAAGAGAAGGGCGGGGAAGTCTACGTGATATCCAGCGACCCCTCCACGGTGAAGGACATAGTCGCCAAGAAGATAGCCAAGCCCATAAGAGAGGGCGCGACCACCGGCGTCACGGGCCTGCTGCTCACCAAGGGGACGCTGGAGCACTTCCCGGTCACCACGATACTCGCCGAGGCGTCCGAGGAATACCTCGACCCGAAGGCCGCGTCCAACGTGCTAAAGGTGTTCGCCAGGGTCATAAACGTGCCCATAAGCACCACGACGCTGGAGAGGGAGGCGAAGGAAGTCTCCAAGGCGGTGAAGGAAACCGTGCTCAAGGCGAAGCTCGTGAAGAAGAAGGGGCCGTCCGCAGAGGAAGGC
>Ga0335069_10017013_pt1 | contig 10134 bp, 8 predicted proteins | sample Lox_Sample_11_FD_206714 | JGI IMG/M metagenome (GOLD analysis project Ga0335069, IMG submission 206714) | Soil microbial communities from Loxahatchee National Wildlife Refuge, Florida, United States - Lox_Sample_1.1 | ecosystem: Environmental > Terrestrial > Soil > Wetlands | place: USA: Florida...
GGTCGGTTCGTGGCCGCCGGGACTTCCGGTGTTTGGTTTGCTGACGCCGTATCCGGCGACTCCCCTCTACGACCGCTTGCTGGCATCTGATCGGCTTACGAGGCCCAAACACTGGTTGGAGTTCAAACCCTTCACCATGGATTTCGAGCCCTTGGGAATAACCTCCGTGCAAGCGGAGGCGGAGGTGCGGGAAGCCTGGGCGGCGTCTTACAATCCGGTAACCACCGCTGCCGCGCTGGGGCGGCTGGAAGCGGGCACCTTGGCGGACCGCCTCATCCACCTGATTGTTCGTCTGCTCTTCCGGGGAATCTATTTCCCCCAGATGAAGAAACGCGAATGGGTGCAGGTTCTATTCCAACATCGAAGCTCCATACTCCGTGTGCTGGCTGAGGCACTGGCGCTCCGGTTCAAACCGCAACCGCGTAAGACGCTCACCCTCGATCCGCTGCTGCGGGTCGAGCGTGGCGCCTGAGCATCCGCGCGGCAAGTGGCAACGGTCAATAGGTCTTTGTTAGGTGGAGTGCCCCTGGGCTTGGCGGCGGCTGAGGACGTTTTCGATGGCACAGCGCACGACGTGGGTAAGCTGATAACCAGAAAGGGGAGCAACAACGAAGTCGAAGGCGCCCCCGCTGATTGCTTGGAGATACAGGCCGGCATTCGCCGGGCGTGCCACAACGATGACGTTCACCGGCGTGGGGGCCTTCCTTGCCAGGTTCACCACGTCCGCCCAGATGCCGTCCGGGAGCCTGGGCTGGGTAAAGACCAAGTGGGGCGTGTTGGGTCCCGTCAGTAGAGGCCGGGCTTCCTCAAGACTCTGCAAGGAGCACACCTTCACAGACCGAGCCTCCAGAGCTGATTTCAACGCGTCCAGAGACTCTCCGGATTCGTACAGGAGCAGGGTCGAGATTTCTTCGGACGCAGGACGTACCACGGACTCCGGCGGCCAATACCCGCGATTCTGGAGATGCTTCGGCGGCGGTGATTCGTGGGGAATCCACGGCGCCTTATCCGCCGTGCCCGCTGATTTGGGGCGGGGGTAATGCTGCGCCCGGTATTCCCGGACGTCCTGCTCTTCGATGTACAGACTGGCTCCCGCCCGCGATTCTTGAGTCTCTCCATTCAATTCCCGCTGCAACCGGGCAGAACTGATACCGGGGCCATCCTGGAATTTCAGGCGGCCCACACTGAATTCCTCGGATTGGACTTTAACCGTGAACTCGCGGGGCTCCTGGGGCGGATTGATGACATGGAAGGTGTAGATACGGGAAGCGGCAGAGCTATCAACCCCTACGTACTGTATATACATGCCAGCCTCCTGGTGTGGTCGCGGCGGGCGTGGAGCCGGTGTCCCCTCCGCTCGATCAGTGTGTAAGCTCCGCACCAACACCCGGAGTGCCAGTCTGTGTGGCAACACGACCGCGCACACTGTAGCGGCGCTCTATGAGCGCCGAAATCGTTGATTCTCAACGACGGAGGTCATAGACCGCCACTACAATTTGCCGCTGCCACACAGACTCTTCTGGGGGCGAATCTGGATGAGTGCGATGTCCGTTGTAGGCGTCGAGATCAGCCCCGGCGCTTCTTCAGGGCAACTTGGTCTTCGATAACTCGGAAAACCACCTCAGAGCCCGTCAGCCTTCTTACTCCGACGCTTTGAAAATACACCATCGTATAGTGGCGTTGGCACTCCAGGATCGTCCCCCATCCATATTTGGAATGGCGAACGTATTGCCCTCGCGTCAGTTTCATTGGCTGTTCCGCATTCTAGTAACGTCCGCCACGATCGTACCGGTCTCGGTCACCTCGGCCGCCGCCGGGGCCTCTGCCAAAGCCGGTGCGCTGTGGCTTGGCCTCATTGACGGTTAAGGGGCGGCCCTCCAGAGCCTGGCCATTCAGTCCGGCGATGGCTCTCTGCAGGTCTTCGCCCTCTCCCAGCTCGACGAAGCCGAATCCCCGCGGCGACCCCGTCAGCTTGTCGCGGATCACCACAGCAGAGGCAACCTGAAAACCGGCGTTGATCACGAATTCGTTGAGTTGGACATCCGTAACACTGTGGGGTAGATTCCCCACGAAAAGCTTCGTAGCCATTCCATCCTCCAAATTGGGGTGGCCTTAAGGCTCACCCGATTTACTTACACTTGCCCGGGATACGACCGAAACCTCGCAGCATCGATCAGGTCCCGCCCCGCTGCGTCCGGACCAGGAATCCAAGCCATGCCCAGGTGACTTCGGTCCCGCTAACTTCCAGTACTTCGAACTTGGCCGAGGCCAGAAATCCCGGCTCTAGATGCTCGGCTCGGTCACTAATGGCGTGATTGCCGCAGGCGCGTTGCCGTCTGCCCCTTTTGCATTGCTCCCCATCAGCTTCCGCAATTCACGCGCGCGCCTGCGCACCAGACCCTTGCGCTTACGTAGCCGGTTGAATCTAGCCCTGTCACCATTTCGTCGCGACATGATTTCCTCCCGTGGGCGCTTCAGGCTGGCAGGGGACACATCTCCCCACGCTGCACCACCCGTCTTAAAGTGATTCAATTCTCCGGTGGGGGTGCATGATTCCCCCTATAGAAAGAAGGGGCTCCGCTCTCAACACTGCCAACGAGAGCGCAAATGCCCCCACGGACGCCAAATTAGCCAAGAGGAACATGTTGCTGGAGAGCGTGACAGGAACGGCGGGGTTGAAAAGCGTGGCGATCAACGCGAATCCGAGAACCCATAGATGCTTGCCCATGCGGAAAGCCTGGACGACAACTGCCAGGGCAGCGACACACACCAGCAATTCCATCCCGATCTGGTAGCCCACGGAGGACCGCATTGTTAACCCTAGGATTAAACACACGATGGAAAGCCACTTCATTAAGCTCGTGACCATCACACACCTCATCTCTTTCTTCAGGTCTCTGCTGTTCTGAATTTGAGCCTGCGGTTCCGCTTGCCACCCCGGACAATAAGACGGGTCCCGGTGGCCGTCCACGAGAGGGATCTCAGATAACCTGCCTTGGTTCAGATGATCTGAAGGAGGCGGACGGAAGGCGCCCTATCCTTAACTATTTTAGGTAAATTTACTTGACTTGTCAAGCAATATCTGAGATTTTTCAGTTCTTTGACTTAATCAAGTTAATTTCTGGAGGGTCACAGTGAACGTGGCATTGGTTATCCGGCAGCGCCTCGAACAGCTTGATCTCGACCAGCGGGACTTGGCAAACGCCGCGCAAGTCACGGAGTCTTATATTTCACAATTGCTGACGTGCAAAAAGCCGCCGCCGGCGCCTGAGCGGACGGACATCTACGAAAAGATGGCGGACCTCTTGAAGCTTCCCCGAGCGGAGCTGATAAAGTTGGCGGACCTGCAGCGTCAGGAGGAGCTTAAGAAGAAAATCGGGAACCCACCTGCTCCCTTGTTCAAAGAGGTGCGAGAACTGATTCTTGGTAAGTGCGTACCTGGAAAGGGAAAGGAGCTTCGCGCGATTTTTGAGATGCAGCCTTTCGGCGAGCTGGAACGCTTGGTGACCCAGAAACTCGTGGACGTAACCAAGAGAATCGCGAAGGACGAACTGCAAAGTGAAGAGCGGCTGCGCTTGGTAGCGGAACGCACCCACCGCAGCTACGAACAGTTGCGCGTCACGGTGCTGGACTTCCTGGATACCGATATTTTCAACGTCTCGGCTGACAATTGTGTTGCCTTCATGGATCCGCTGATCGAATCCTGGGACATTGACTTGGCAAATTTCGGTATGGAGATCGTCTTAAACCGAAGTTTGGTTCCGGGGCAGACCATGAGGTTTGAATTTGTGGAGAAAGAGCGTGAGCAGCCTGCAAAGGAGGAACCTGGATTTCGAGAATTTCTCCAGGACCGCGCTCTCAGCGGAAATGCTACGCCGGATGAGATTGAGTTTCTAAGAAACCTTCAGTTCAAGGGGAAACACCCGACGCCACTCTATTACTACCGGGAATTACAGAACCTCAGAGACCCCCTCCATTTCCGCGCCGCGTAGGTCGTTAACATCCCTCTGTCGCCTGCATGGAGCCTGCACCGCGCGTCACCGGATCAGGGCTTCGCGATCGAGAGCCGGATTTCAACTTCCAAGCCTTTGGGTGAGCGGTTACGGCACTGAACCGTTCCGCCGCAGGCTTGAATGCAGGTCCGCACGATGGCGAGACCGAGCCCCACGCCGCCCGTCTCCCGCTGGCGAGCGAGTTCCGGGCGGTAGAAGGGTTTGAAGACGTTCTCCAGTTCCGCCTCGGGAATACCGGGGCCCGAGTCTGCCACTCGGATCGACACGGTTCCATCCCGTTCCGTTGCCGAAACCACAATCGGCCCGGCATCACCCGCGTAACGCAGGGCGTTGCGGACAACGTTGGCAAGCGAGCGGGTGAGATACTCCGGGCGAGCCATAACCTCCAGCCGCTCGCCGACGTGGGTCTCGATGGGAGTGCTGCCCGAAGCTTCCCTCTCCAGCACACGCTTTACCGTGTCGTGAACGTTGACCGCTGTGAGCGGCGTTTCCGCCGCGTTGATTTGCGTGCGCGAGAAAAGCAGGAGTTCGTTCACCAGGTTCGACATGAGCTCCACTTCTTCGCCGAGACCTTCGACATACTTCTTCTGATTGTCCTGAGCGCGCTGTTCGAGAATCCCCAGTGAAACCTGGATGCGGGCGATGGGCGAACAGAGTTCATGCGCAACGTCGCTCAAGAAGCGCCGCTGGCCGTGCACAAAACCGGCCAACCGCTCCGCCATGCGATTGATCGCCTCACTTAGGCTTCCCAGTTCGTCCCGTCGCCGGAGTTCCAGCCGCGTTTCGAGACGGCCTTGGGCAATCTGGCCTGTGGCGGACGTGATCTCGGAGATCGCCTGCGTCAGACCGCGAATGAGGGGCAGCCAGCAGATGACCGAGACCAGAATCACCGCAAGCGCGACCACCAACCAAGGTTTGTAGTCGAAGAAGAAAGGATTCGTCCAAAACGAGGAAGCAATCCACACCAGTGTGCCGTGGCCGGGCCTGGTGTCTCCGTCGGCATGGACGGGGACACGCGCACCGACCCAGTAGCGCGTCGGCTTGCCGGTTCTAACCACAAACAACGGAGCCGGAGGGGGGCCATGCACAGAAGAGACGCTTGGCTGGCCGCCGGCTCGTGCCTGGGAACCTTCCGGTTCCCAGCGTGGTCCATGGTCGCGTTGAATCTCATCCATGACTGCCGCGGGCAGCGCCACGGGGGGCCCCGCGAGCTGCTCGCCCTGGTTGGTGAAGAGGCATGCCGAGACGTGTGCCGGAGTTGCGTATTGCGCCAGCAAAGGATTCCAGCGGGTGCGGTCCAGGTCGGCCATCTGCAGCGCGATCAGCCGTGACGTGGCCAGAATGCGGTCGCGGCCCGGCGACAAGAGCACGGTACTGAGATCGAACCGGTATTGCGCCCGCAGAAACAGAACGAAGACGAGTCCCAACAGCAGGACGTTCAGGAAGGCGAGCACCAGAATCTTGACGGAAAGAGAAACGTGCGTTTTCATACTCGGTTCCAGGAACCTAACCCGTGCTGCGTGGTTCTGCTGGGCGGTGCGCCTGTGGCGCAGCCCGCCGATGGAATGCGGGTTATTCCTCCCCCTCCCATCCGGGCTTGCGCATCATGTAACCGGCGCTGCGCACGGTCACAATAAAACGCGGCGATTTCGGATCGTCTCCGAGTTTTCGCCGCAGCGATGAAATGTGGACGTCGATCGAGCGATCGAAGACGTCGAAATTCCGGTCCGCTATTTCATTCAGGAGTTGCTCGCGGGTGCGCACCTTGCCCGGTGCTTTGGCCAGCGCCAGCAGCAGGTCAAACTCCACGGCAGTCAAAGCGAGCGGTTGATCTCCCAGCACGGCCTGGCGTGCCTCGGTGTCGAGATGGAGTTCCCCTACGGCGATCTGGGGCACACTGGGGGCCTCCGCAACTTGCGCGAGGCTGGAGCGGCGAATCACGGCGCGCAGCCGAGCCAGCAATTCCCGGGTCGAGAACGTCTTGGGTAGATAATCGTCGGCCCCGAGCTCGAGTCCCACGATGCGGTCCGGTTCTTCTCCGAGCCCCGTCAGCATCAGCACCGGCACAGGGGATTTGGCGCGCAGTTCCCGCAGCACATCGAAGCCGTTCATCCCCGGCAGCATGACGTCAAGAATCACCGCAGCGTAAGACTCGTGAAGTGCGGCATCGAGCCCCTCAGGCCCGGTGTGTGCCGCCGTCACTTCATATCCCAGCGGCTCCAGGTAGTCTTGGATCAGCCGGCATAGCTTCTTGTCGTCATCCACTACGAGAAGACGAAGCCGGGATTCGCCGACAGTGTCCGAGGGAGTGGTCGTGCTCATTCTTCGGGCATTCTAGCACTGCGCCGCCCCCTCTCCGGGTGACTTTTACCGAAGCTTTACAATTCTCCCCTTGGGGCCACACACACCCTTTACCGGCGAGCGTTTAACTAGACTTGCAGCGAGTTGTAGGTGCCCGCCAGTCCTCTCCAGCGGGGAAAGGGCGACGAAGGCGCCAAGCGAGTGAGGGGTGACGAAGTCTTCCCCACGATGACCAAGCCTCCCCTCACTCGGCTCGCTGCCCTTAATGCTTCCTTTCGGGAGATATCTCATGGCGAGGTTTGAAGCCAGCGGGTCCAACAACGAATACGGGCAGGGACCAACCCGCCGGATGGTGTGCAGCGTGAAGCATCTCTTGATCCAACCGCTCCAACGAGTACTGACAACCAACCACGCGCGCCTGCCGCGACTTGGGCGGAGTGTCTTTCATGCGACCCTCTGCCTGTTTGTTCTAAGCGCCGTGTGCCTGGCACAATCGAATACGGGGATTGTGCGGGGTCAAGTGACTGATCCCTCCGGAGCGGTCGTCCCGGCTATCACGGTCACCGTCGCCGGCACCGACGGACGGACGCACGAGGTCCAGACCAACGAAGAAGGGCGCTATGTCCTGCAAAACCTGGCCCCGGGGACTTACACCGTCCGGGTGCAACTCAAGGGCTTTGCGGATTTTCAGAGTGACCCGGTCGCCGTCGGGGCAGGACAAACGCAGGTGATCGACGTGAATCTCACCGTCACTTTGGAGAAACAGAAAGTCACGGTGACCGACACGACCACGGCGCTCAGCGTGAGTCAGGATAACAACGCCAGTGCACTGGTTCTGAAGGGGAAGGACCTGGATGCGTTGTCGGATGACCCCGACGAGTTGCAGTCGCAGCTTCAGGCCCTGGCGGGTCCGGCGGCGGGTCCGAATGGCGGCGAAATCTATATTGACGGTTTCTCCGGAGGCCAGCTTCCCTCGAAATCCGCCATTCGCGAAATCCGCGTCAACCAGAATCCCTTTTCGGCCCAGTACGACAAGCTCGGCTATGGACGCATTGAGATCCTCACGCGGCCCGGCCAGGACAAGTGGCACGGACAAGCTTTCAGCATGTTCAATACGTCGGCGCTCAACGCTCGCAATCCGTTTGTCAGCGAAGAGCCGGCATACCACCGGGAGTTCTTCGACGGCAATGTCGGAGGGCCTCTCAGCAAGAAGGCTTCGCTGTTCGTGGACGTCGGACGGCGGGATATCAACACCAACTCGATCGTCAGTGCAAGCGTCCTCGACTCGAGCCTGCAAGAGACGTCGTTGAGCCAGGCCGTGCGTAGCCCGCACGCCAACACCAACCTCAGTTCCCGCCTCGACTACCAACTGACCACGAACAACACTCTGACTGCCCGATACCAGTTCTGGCAGGACAACGCAACCAATAGTGGTGTGGGTCAGTTGGCGCTGGCGTCACAGGGCTACGGTGTCCACGAGCGAGAGCACACCGTGCAGATCAGCGATTCGCAGGTGCTGAGCCCGCGAGTGGTCAACGATTTGCGCTTTGAATATACGGGCCAAAGCACTCGCGACCTTCCCGTGAGCCAGGACCCCACCCTTCAGGTACAAGGGGCTTTTACAAGCGGGGCAAGCTCTCTCGGCAAGGTGCTCGACAACGAGGACCATTACGAACTGCATGACCTGCTCTCCGTGTCGCGGGGAAAGCACTATTTGACCTTCGGCGGCCGGCTTCGCGATGTGAACGAGTGGAACAGCTCCAACGCCAATTTCAACGGAGCGTTCACCTTCGCTTCTCTCGCGGCCTACCAGACGGCGGAGTTGCAGCTTCTCGCTTGCGAGACGGCTGGCGGCAGCAATTGCCAGGTGAGCGGCGCCAGCCAGTTTTCATTGACGACGGGAAAGGCCGCCGCCAGCGTGAATTGGGTTGATGTGGGATTGTTCGCTGAAGACCAGTGGCGCTTGCGGCCCAACATGTCGTTGAGTCTGGGCCTCCGCTACGAGACGCAGAACGCCATCCACGACCACGCCGACTTCGCGCCCCGCGTGGGGTTCGCCTGGGGGCTGGGTCATGCCAAGAGTGCTAAGACCGTCGTGCGGGCCGGCTTCGGCCTCTTCTACGACCGGTTCGCGGAAAGCCAGGTGATGCAGGCGGAGCGGCTGAACGGTCTGAATCAGACGCAATACGTGGTTCTGACGCCCGACTTCTTCCCCACCATTCCTTCCGTCAGTCTGTTGGAGCAGATCGCAACAACGCAGTCGGCGAAAACCATCTATCAGACGGCTTCTGACCTGCGTGCGCCGTACACAATGCAATCGGCTGTGGGCGTGGAGCGGCAACTCACACGAAACGCCACTTTCTCGGTCACCTATGTCAACTCGCACGGCGTTCATCAGTTCTTGACGCGAAACATTAACGCACCATTGCCCGGGACTTACGTGGCGTGCACGGCGGGTGACACGTCTTGTACGGCCTCCGACGGTGTGCGGCCTTACGGCGATGTGGGGAACATCTATCAGTATGAGTCCGACGGCCTCTTTAACCAGAACCAGGTCATCACGAACTTCAACATTCGCACGGGCACCCGGGTTTCCTTGTTCGGGTTCTACTCTCTGGGCTTCGCGAACGGCAACACGGCCGGCGTGAGTACGTTCCCTTCCAATTCTTACGACATCGCCGCGGATTATGGACGCGCGGCGTTCGACGTGCGCCATCGTTTGTTCATCGGGGGATCCCTATCGCTGCCCAAAGGATTCCGGCTGAGCCCCTTCATGATGACGAGTTCCGGGAGCCCGTTCAACATCACGACCGGCCAGGACAACAACGGGGATTCCATTTACAACGACCGCCCCGCCTTTGCCGCGGCGGGCGCGACGGACTCGAATATCGTGACGACGAAGTGGGGAACCTTTGATACGAATCCGGCTTCGAGTGAGAAGATCATCCCCAACAATTACGCCACCGGCCCCGGGATGTTCGAAATGAACGTGCGGCTGAGCAAGACGATTTCGTTCGGCAGGGTGGCGGGTGAGACGACTGGTTCGGGCGGCATGCCGGGGCCTCCGGGCGGCGGGCGCGGCGGCCCTCCGGGAGGTGGTGGCCTCGGTCCGGGTGGACTCAGCAGCAGCGGCGGTGGCAGGCCGGGCGGCCCCTTTGGATCCTCGACCACGAACCACCGCTATAGCTTGACCTTCGGTGTGGGATCGCGCAACGTCTTCAACGTCGTGAATCTCGGCACACCGGTTGGCCAGCTCAGTTCGCCCATGTTCGGAAAATCCAATTCCCTCGCGGGCTTCGGCGGCATGGGAGGAAACCGCAGTGTCGACTTCCAAGTGGCGTTCAGTTTCTAACCGGGGTCCTCGCGGATTGTTCATGACTCGCTTGGGCGACGGGAGAAGGGAAGTGTTTTACGCGGACGCCACGGAGTAGGGGCACAGAGAGCCGTAATCCGTCGGTAGAGGCGGGCGAAGACCGCCGGGGCGCCCGGCGACGTGCCCCTGCGCCTCAACTCCGTTCATCGGCACGGTGTAGGGGCGGACGGCGTCCGCCCTGCGGCCGAGCACCGCTCGGGCCGGGACCTGCATCTTTGTACGGGCAGGGCATGCCCTGCCCGAGGGCGCCCAAGGCGCCCTGGGGCGAATGCCATTCGCCCCAGCAGCCAGGACAAGTACCGTCCGCCTTTGTAGCGCGTTTATAACGGCATCGGCGTTGTCAAGCGATACTTCGGCGTTGGGGTGGCGGTTGGTATTGTTTCGCGCCTCTCCCCTGGGGGATTCGTCTTGGGCTCATGCCGACCAAGGCTTGCCTCATCGAATCTC
>Ga0335069_10017014_pt1 | contig 10134 bp, 7 predicted proteins | sample Lox_Sample_11_FD_206714 | JGI IMG/M metagenome (GOLD analysis project Ga0335069, IMG submission 206714) | Soil microbial communities from Loxahatchee National Wildlife Refuge, Florida, United States - Lox_Sample_1.1 | ecosystem: Environmental > Terrestrial > Soil > Wetlands | place: USA: Florida...
GGACCGGGCCGAAGTCGGTGCGCATCCGGCTGCACAACGCCGATGGCTCCATCGCAGAGATCAGCGGCAACGGAACGCGCTGCGTGGCGGCGTGGATGGCGGAAGCGGTCGGAGCAAAAGCGGGCGGTGCGCTGGAGATCGAGACCGACGCGGGCGTGCGTGTATGCCACATCGACGCGGTGCAGGCGGGGAACGCGTTTGTTGTCGAGGTGACTACGGGGATGGGCGTACCAGAGTTTGCGCCGCGGATCGTGACGATTCCAGGGGGCGTGCAGGTGCCTGGCGTGGAAGTGTCCACCGGCAATCCTCACTTCGTCATTGTGGCCGATAACCCGGAGTTCACTGTCGATGGGCAACGCTGGCAGAGCATCGGGCAGCAAATCTGCGGGCATCCCGATTTCCCCCACCAGACCAATGTCGAATTCGTGCGCATCGTGAGCCAGCAGGAAATCGAGATCCGTATCTTCGAGCGCGGCGTGGGACCGACCACTTCGTCGGGAACCGGCACGTCGGCATCGGCTACGGCGGCTATCGCTTTGAATGGCTGCACATCTCCGCTGCGCGTGGTTGCACCGGGCGGCGCACAGACTGTCGCGTGGGACGGCCCCGGCGCCGAGTTGAGGTTGACAGGTCCGGCCGCTCTGATTGCGCGCGGAGAAGCATGGGACGCATGACCGGCCGGCCCCTGATGAAACTGAAGACCGTGCACCAGGGCGCGGGCATCAGTATCGTCGCGCCAGCTTCCTTCGCAAGGCAGGAGCGCATTGAGCTCGGCGAGGCGGCACTGCGCCGGCTGGGGTATGTGCCCCGATTCTCGGAGAGCGCCCTGGCGCGCGGGCCGCTGTTTTTTGCGGGAACCGCGGAGCAGCGGGTCGCCGATCTTCACGCCGCCTTCACGGATCCCGAGTCGCAGATAGTTATGTCGCTGCGCGGGGGTTACGGCTCCAACTACGTTCTGCCGTGCCTCGATCTCGAAGTTGTCCGGCGGAATCCGAAGCCGTTTTTCGCTTACAGCGATTTGACCGGCGTGCAGTTGCACCTGCTGGATCGGCTCGGCTTGCCGGCATTTCACGGCCCGATGGCTGCGGCCGATTTCTATCTCGAAGACGGAGTGCATCTGCCCAGCTTTCATGCGGCGCTTGCAGACCAGTCATATACCGTTGGCCCCGGCCAGGGGCTGCGCACACTCAAGACGGGAACGGCTCGTGGGACGCTCTATGGCGGATGCCTGAGCATCCTGGTTTCGCTGCTGGGTACGCCATGGGAACCGAAGACCGAAAGCAAGCTCCTCTTTCTCGAAGACACGGGCGCAAAGCCATACCAGATCGACCGCATGCTCTGGCAACTGCGCCATGCAGGCAAGCTCGAGGGCGTGACGGGGATCATCTTCGGCGAGATGCTCGATTGCGTATCGCCGGACATGCCGCCGGAGTTCCTCGACCAGGTGATTGCCACGGCGTTCGACGATTTCGATGGGCCGATCGCGATCGGCTTGCGCAGCGGCCATGTTTCGCGCCAGAACGTGACGCTCGTGTTCGGCATGAACGGCGAATTGAACCTGGCGTCGCACGAGGAACCAACGCTCAAGCTGGAATGGACTCATACAAATACTGAATGATGAACTCATCTTCTCGTCATATCCATTTGATCGGCATTTGCGGGACGGCGATGGCGTCGCTGGCCGGGCTTCTGCAACTGCGCGGGCATCGCATTACGGGCTCCGACAAGGCGGCCTATCCGCCCATGAGCGACCAGCTCCGCGAACTCGGCATCCCGGTGCTGGAGCCGTACGCAGAGAGCAATCTCGATCCACGGCCGGACCTGGTCGTGGTGGGCAATGCGCTATCGCGCGGCAATCCCGAGATCGAGCGCGTGCTCGATGAGCGGATTCCCTTCACGTCGATGGCCGCCCTGCTGAAGGAGGAATTCCTCTCCGGGCGCGAATCACTCGTGGTTGCGGGCACGCACGGCAAGACAACCACCACCAGCATGCTGGCGTGGCTTTACCAGGCCGCGGGGCTGGAGCCGTCGTTCCTGGTCGGCGGAGTGGCGGAGAACTTCGGATCGAGTTTTCAACTTAGGCCCACGCGCACCTTCATCCTCGAGGGCGACGAATACGACACGGCCTTCTTCGACAAGGGACCGAAGTTCCTGCACTACTTTCCCGATGCGCTCATCCTGACGCACGTCGAATTCGATCACGCAGATATCTATGCGGACCTGGAGGCGGTGAAGACGGCGTTCAAGCGGCTAGTGAACCTGGTTCCGCGACGGGGCGTAATTGTGGCCTACGATGCGAATGCCAATGTAACGGAGTGTGTGGCGCGCGCGTTCTGCCGGGTGGAGCGATACGGATTCACCGAGGAAGCCCATTGGCGCATCCGCAATCTGCGGCACGAAGACGGGCTCACGCGGTGGGAGGTGTGGCACAACGGCGCATTGTGGGCGGAATTGGAAATGCAGTTAGCCGGCGAGCACAACGCGCTGAATGCAACCGCAGCCGCGGCGTTGGCGGCCGGACAGGGAATCCCGGCCGAGTCGATTCGGTCGGCATTAAAGAATTTCAAGAGCGTGAAGCGGCGCCTCGAAGTTCGCGCGGAGATCGGCGGCGTAACGATCATCGAGGACTTCGCGCATCATCCCACTGCCATTCGTGAGACCCTTCGGGCGCTGCGATCGGTGTACCCGAAGGCCCGTTTGTGGGCCGTGCTGGAACCGCGCTCGAACACCCTGCGGCGCAAGGTGCTGGAGGGCGAGATTGTCGAAAGCCTGAGCATGGCCGATCGCGTGATCGTCGCCGGCGTATACCAGCAGGAGCGAATCCCCGAGAACGAACGCCTGCATCCGGATGACGTCGTGCGGAGAATCAATGAAGCCGGCACGCCAGCCGAGCTGCGGTCCGACGCGAATGCCATCGTGGAATCGATTGTCCCCGAGTTGCAACCGAACGATGTTGTCGCCATTCTTTCCAATGGCGGATTCGATAGCATCTATGAGAAACTGCCCACGCGCCTGAAAGAGCGGTTCGCATAGACCGCCATGATTGCCGCACTCACATTGCTGCTCACGATCCTGATCCTGGGGATCCCCGCGGCCATCGTGTTCATTCCCTGGACCTTGGTCACCGGCAACGCAACAGCCCTCTACAACGCGTCCCTGAAGATCGTGCGCCTGGCATTGCGGCTGGCGCGCATCCGCGTCGAGGTGACCGGACTGGAGGGCGTGCCACGGGGCCGCGCGTGTATCTTCATGGCGAACCATGTCTCGAATCTCGACCCGCCCGCGCTCTTCCCGCGGATTCCCGGTCGCACGTCTGCATTCCTCAAGAGTTCGCTGATGAGAATCCCGGTGCTTGGGTACGGGATGAAGCTGGCTGACTTCGTGCCTGTGGATCGCGACGGGCGCGCCCAGAGCGCAATCGAGGGTGTCAATTCGGCGCGTGCCGTAATCGAGAAAGGCATCCACATCACCACGTTCGTCGAAGGTACGCGTTCACCCGACGGGCGCATGCTTCCCTTCAAAAAAGGACCGTTCTACCTGGCCATGGAGGCGGGTGCGCCGGTTGTGCCTGTCTCGATTCATGGCACCGAACGCCTGATGCCAAAGGGCAGCGCAGGTGTGCGGCCGGGAACGGCGCACATCTCGTTTCACGAGCCACTCGACCCGGCGCGGTTCGGCAGCCGCGACGAGTTAATGGAAGCGGTGCGCTCCGCCATCGCTTCTGGGCTGCCGGAGTGGATGCGCGAAAAAGTGAACAAGTGAAGTAGTGAAGAAGGGAATGTCAGGGCTGGACGATGGCGTTATAGCCGTCGTTCAGCAGCTTCTGCCGCATGGCATAAGCGTCGTTGCGATTGGCGAACGGACCAATCTGGACGTGGAGCAGGCCGTCGGTGGGGTCGCGACGCGCGCTCACCGCGTAGCCGCGCTTGCGCAAGGCGCCCACCAGAACATCGGCATCTTCGGGATGGGAGACAGCGGCAATCTGCACCATGATGGCTGGGGTCAGGGCCAGGGCAGGCTGCAAGCTACCCCCCGAAGAGGGTTGCGCCGCGGGCTGACTTGCAACAACGGTGTGGACTGCCGGTTCGGAAGCAGTTCCGGCCGGAGTGGCAGCGGCCTGGTTCGTCCCGCCGGAGGGCGGCATTGCCGTACCCTCGCTTATAGAATCGGCATCATTCGCGTCGATCGAGCCGGTGGACTCCGCGGGGGCCTGCGGCTGCGCCTGGCCCTGGCCGGCCGTGGGCTTGGATTGGGCGCTCGCGGGAGGCGTAAAGGCGGGCGTCGCGGGAGGCGGCGCGGCGATCGCCGTGGAAGACTCCGCATTGCGATGTCCCACCGCATAACCGAAGACGAAGCAAAGGCCGCAGAGAGCGAGCAGTCCACAGCCGATCAGCGCCAACATGAATGGCCCCAGAACGACTTCCTTGTCGCGGCGCTCGGGCTGCACCGGCTCGAATACTGTTCCGCCTATACCACGCTGCATGGATGCCTCTACCGATTAGTCTACGCGAGCCGGAGATTTCTGAAGTGATCTTCGTCCGAGCTGCCAGGCAGACACACATTCGCCAGACTTCGAGCGGCCTTCCGAGATGACATGGCTGGGTTCCCCGGGCTGCCCCTTCCCTTCGTTGCGCTCAGGGTCAGGGTTCACCCCGAGCTACTCGCAGCCTCCCGCGGGGAGGCACTTCGCAATTGAGCGACGACTCTATACGGAGGGTTTCGGCCGCTCGACCACCGGAGCAGCCGGGGGCGCTGGAGTCGCCGATGCGCCCAGGTTTCTCAGCAATCCAAGTAGTTCAACGGGCAGCGGGAACACGATCGTGGTGTTCTTCTCGACTCCGATTTCGGTCAGGGTCTGCAAGTAGCGGAGCTGCAGCGTGATGGGTTGGGTTGCCAGCAGTTGAGCCGCGTCGACCAGTTTCTGGGCGGCGCTGAATTCGCCGTCGGCGTGGATGATCTTCGACCGGCGCTCGCGCTCGGCTTCCGCCTGCTTGGCCATGGCGCGCTGCATCTGGTCGGGCAGGTCCACCTGCTTCACTTCGACAGACACCACCTTCACGCCGAACGGTTCCGTCCGCTGGTCCATGATGGATTGGATCCGCAGGTTCAATTTGTCGCGATGGCTCAAAAGTTCGTCGAGTTCCACTTCGCCCAGAACAGTGCGCAGCGTGGTCTGCGCCAGCTGCGAGGTCTGATACACGTAGTTGGCAACCTTAATCGCGGCCATGTTGGGATCGACCACGTAGAAGGTCACCACTGCGTTCACCTTGATGGTGACGTTATCTCGCGTGATCACGTCCTGGTGCGGGACTTCCAGCACCTCCTGGCGGAGCGAGATGCGAATCATTTGATCGAATGGCCGGAACACAAGGATGATGCCGGGGCCCTTGGGAGTGGGCAGCGCTCGGCCCAGGCGAAAGATCACCGCCCGTTCGTACTCCCGCAGGATCTTGATGGAATTGAGGATGTAGAGCAGGACAATCGCAATGACGATCAGAATCGGTACCGGCAGTTCGGCAACAGACATGGGTCTTTCCTCTTTTCAGGAGTTCACGAGGGATTGTACTCCAGTCTCGGATTAAGCCTTTGCGACGGGCGGCACGAGGGGCGCTACCTTCAGAAGGTACTGCTCGTGACCTACGACCTGGAGCGGAGTTCCGGCGGGCACCATCTCGCTGGCAATGGCGCGCCAGATCTCCCCGTCGACCAGCACGTGACCCTCGGGATTCAGCGGCTCCATGGCGGACGCGCGATGGCCGACCAGGGCATCCGCGCCCAGCCGTGCCTTGAGGCGCCGCGCCCTCACCGCGAGACGGATCAGGAACGCCGTGATTCCGCCGAACGCCACGCTCACAGGGACCGCTACCCAGGGTTTCACCGCGAGTTCGGGGATGGGCGCGGCCACCAGCGTCAGCGTGCCCAGCGTCAGGCACACGATCCCCGCGATGGCCAGCGCGCCGTGCCCTCCGAACTTCGCTTCCAGAACGAGCATCACAATGGCAGCCAGCAGGAGCAGAACAGCGGTGTACCGGATGGGCAAAAGGTTGAGCGCGAAGATGGCCAGCAAGATCATCAGCGTGCCCAGCGCACCCGGAACGATGGTGCCGGGCGTGTTGAATTCGAGATAGATCAGCATTGCGCCACCCACCAGCAGGAGGAGGGCGATGTTGGGATTTACCAGCCAGCTAAGCAGGTTTTCCCGCAGCGTGGGCTCCATGCGCTGGATGCGCGCGTGGGCGAGGTGCAGGACCTGCTTGCTTCCGTCCAGCCGGGTGATCTCGCGGCCGTCGAGCGCGGCAATCAACTTCGTTTCGTCTGTCGCTGTGAGGTCGATGAGGCGCTTGTCGAGTGCCTCTTCAGCGGTGTAGGACTTCGAAGTCTGCACGGCGGCGACGGCGGCATCCACGTTGCGGCCGCGCTTGGCGACGTAGGAGCGGAGGAACGCCTCCGCGTCGTTCTCCACCTTCTGGGTCATGGTGTCGTCGGGCTTGCCGAATTCAAACACCACGTGAGCCGCTCCAGCATTGGTGCCGGGCGCCATGGCGGCGATATCCGCAGCCTCGAGCAGGAAGAAGCCGGCGGATGCGGCTCGTGCGCCGGCGGGCGAGACAAAAATGATGACCGGCACCCGCGACACGAGAACGGCGCCGGCCATCTGGCGCATGGACTCCACCAGCCCGCCGGGCGTATTCAGCTCGATCAGCAAGGCGGCTGCGCCCTCGGCGTTGGCGCGAGCGATAGCCCGGTCAAGCTGGCCCGCGGTAACGGGCTGAACCGTGTCGTTCAGGACGAATTTTTCGACGACCGGCTGTTGGGCGGACACAGATGCTGAAAACAGACCGAAACCGAAGGCAATAAAGAGAACCGCTGCGATGAACGCGCCGCTCTTCAGGACTCGACAAGCTTGACCCATATTCGCTCCTTCGCAGAACCAGCGGGAAAGGAGGCTGATCGACACGCATCCCTCGCGGGCGAAAGCCCTCGTTGATTTCAGGCTGCTTACGGCGCCCCTTCGGCTCCGCTCAGGGTCGTGTCCTTTCCCCACAACGAGTTCTTCAGCAATCTGTGAAGGCGTGCCCCTTCCGCCGACTGTGAGCTCCTCACCCATTTTGAACCTTTTTCTGGCGAATCCAAACGTGAGCCTTGACACGATGGGACTCTCAATGTGCCCTACTTCGGCTGCGCCTCCCGGGCGGCCACCTGCCGGAGCAGTTCCTGGGCAGCCTGGCTGTTGGGGTTCAGCTTGAGCGCCTCGTTGGCCTCCTGGTTGGCTTCGCTCAGGTGGCTGGCGGCGAAGTCCAGCCGCGCCAGGATGAGATACGCAGACGCCGAAGGCTTGAGTTCCAGGGCCGTCCGGGCCTCCTTCCGGGCGCCGGCCGAGTCACCGGTGCGTTCGCGCACCTCGGCCAATCCCGTATGAGCCTCCTCGGCGCCGGCATCGGCGGCTACGGCCCCCTGGTAGAGCCGTTCCGACTCAAGAAGAAGCCCGCGGGAGAGGTAATCGCGCGCCTGGCTGGCGAGCGTGCGCGCTCGCTCCTGGGGAGACAAAGCGGTAAGGCGCGTGGCTTCCATCTTGTCCAGCATCACGGCAGCCTGGCGGAAGGCCACGGCGTCAAACGTGCGCACGATGCGCTCCAGAGGATCGACGTTCGTCGGGCCCGCCTGCTTCCAGGCGGCGGCCAGGGACTGGGCCTCACTGTCGTTGGGGCGGTACTTGAGGCACTGGTTCAGTTCGTTGAGGGCTTCGGCGCCGTTGCCATGGCGCTTCAGGCTTACGGCGAGATTGAAGTGGTAATCCGGATCATCAGGATCGGACCCGGCCGCCTGGCGAAACATCGCACTGCCATCGTGACCCTGGCGGCTGACCGCCACGCCCTGGTTGTTCAGAACCTGGGCGAGAGGAAGCACCCTCGCGATGGCGGCAAAATCGCCCTCGGCCTTGACGTATTCCCCCAGGAACATCTGCGAAAGACCGCGGTAGAAGCCGGCTTCGAGGTAATCCGGGTCGTCGCGGCCCACCTTTGCGAATGCGGCAGCGGCCTGCTGGTACTGCTGACCGCTGTAGTCCTCGCGGCCCAGCGCCATCCATGCCGGCGCGAATTTGGGGCTCAGCTTGACCGCCTGCTGCAGATGACGAAGACGTTCGGCCTGGTCCGGCTCGGTGATGCCGCGAATGTATTGTTCAAAGGCCTCCAGCCGCAGATTGGCCCCCGCGGCAATGAACGTCTCTTCGGCGACGTTGAAGCCGGGATCGAGTTGCCGCGTCAGCTTCCACGCCAGCGAGTCAAACACCGCGATCAGGTTCTTCATTTCGCCGCGCGCCGTCACCGGGGGACTCATGCGCATGTGGGGTACGTCCACGATGCGCCCTTCGGCGATCAGCGTGGAGCCATCGTTGATGTAATTGCCGACCACGATGGAGTCCGCGTCGAGGGTCTGTGCGAGCCGCAGCGAACTGGCGCGGGAAGGCTGGAATCCCTGCGGAAGCCCAAGATGATCAAGCGCATAGAGGCGGTCGGCCCGGCTCATTGGCGCAAAGCCGGCGGAGGTGAAGCGGGCGCTCAAAAGGTTCGCCGCGGCTTCGCGAATCCACTCCAGGCTGGGCTCTCCGGTGCGGTTGTCGAAGGGAAGCACAAGGAGGATGCGGTCCTTGCCGGCGGCCGCGGCTGCGGCCTCGGCGGGGCTCGGAGTATGGGACGCGGGCGGCGCTTGAGCGGAAATGGCCCCCGTCAAAAGCAGTACAGCGGAAACGGCGACAAGCGCCGCCCGGCGCAAGCGGAATGAAAAATGAAGGGACACGTCACTCTGATTATAGATTTGAGGGCGAAATCGCGGCCGTAGGCGGCCGCCGCGGCTACCGGGTCGAAGCCTCGAACTGCCGGTTGAAGCGAATCAGGCCGATCCATTGATCCTGGTCGTCGCTGCTCTTCCAGACGACCGTACCGCCCAGCCGACGCGCGATGGCGTCGGGCTGTAAGTCATGATGAAGACCGAAATACCGCTCATCCAAGGCTGCGCTGCGGGAACCGAGGCTTAGCAGCGGTTTGGGCGGTTCGGCCTTGGTCGAAAACACAAGAGCGGCCGAATACTTGTCCGGTTCGGCGGCGGCCCGGTCAATCTGCGGTGCGGAGAAATCCTCAATTGCGCAGACATTGAACGGATCCTTCAGGTAACCGAGTTCCGGACGGCGCAATTCGTCGGTCACCGGCCAGGCGGAAAGTACCGTTGCACCCGGAAAACGGTCCGTAAGCTCCTTGATTCCGGCCTGGTGCAGCCGGATCACTCGTGCGTATGACAAGTTGTCCTCGGGTGCGAATCCGTAAGGGGGATTGATGAAAAGCCCGGCGACGAATGCTCCGGCGGACAGCAGGGCCAATCCCTGCCAGTACGGCACGCGGCGGTGGAAGGTAGAGACCGCCATGACCAGTACCAGCGGGTACATCGGCAGCAGGTAGCGACATAGCAGCGCGCCCCCCAGCAAGCTGAACAGGACCGCCTCGACGAGGAGCAGAATCAGGACCAGCCGCCGGACGGGCACGCTGATGCCGCTGCGAAGGCGTCCATCTCTCTCCATACGGGGTTGCAGCATAAGGGCCGCGAGCGTGAGCAGCACCGGCACGAACATATTCATGTGCGCAGTCAGGTGCAATACGCGATGGATGAACGCTGCAGCCACACGGTCGGGAGCGAGGGTGGCCTGCGCGTTGTAGTGTAGAAACTCCGGATTCCCGAAGATGTGGCCGGTCCTGGCAAAGTGCCACCCATACCATCCGGCGAGCGGTACGACACAGCTCGCCAGCCAACCGGCCTCGCCCCAGAGTTGGTAACGCGCCGGGGGATCGGAGCGGAGACCCTCGATGATCCTCGTCACGGCCAACGTAAGCGGGATGGCGATGGCCGTTTCCTTGGAGAGCGCGGCGGCGGTGAACCATAGCGCGGCGGCCCAGGGCTTCCGGTCGCGGTCGGGGAGGGAGTAAACCAGCCCCCATAATGCAAACGCGGCCGCAAAGATGTCGCCGTGGGCCAGGGTGCTCTGCGCGAACCAGACGGGATACAGGCCGGTGAGGATCACCGTCCAGAACGCGACCAGCAGCGACCCGTGGACGCGCAGCGCGAGCTTCCACACGCCGAGCA
>Ga0335069_10017015_pt1 | contig 10134 bp, 10 predicted proteins | sample Lox_Sample_11_FD_206714 | JGI IMG/M metagenome (GOLD analysis project Ga0335069, IMG submission 206714) | Soil microbial communities from Loxahatchee National Wildlife Refuge, Florida, United States - Lox_Sample_1.1 | ecosystem: Environmental > Terrestrial > Soil > Wetlands | place: USA...
GTTTTCATTTGTCGCAAGACACAGAAGAATTTGCGGTGATCTTCCTGTAGACTCCTTCTGCTCAGCTTCTCCCGTCCGCTATGAAGTCAGCTTTGTTTCTTGTCACACTGCTCGCGTCCATCGCCTCGTTCGCCCAATCCGATCCGACCTGGCGCTCGTGGAATCAACCCGTTGAACCGTTTCACATCGTCGGCAACATCTACTACGTCGGCGCCAACGATATCGCTTCGTACCTGATCACCAGCCCGCACGGACACATCCTGCTCGATGGCGGATTTGTCGAGACCGCGCCGATGATCCGCGACAACATCCGCAAGCTGGGATTCAAGATCGAAGACGTGAAGTACCTGCTCAACAGCCACGCGCATGCTGATCACGCAGGCGGGATCGCCCAACTGAAGCAATGGACTGGAGCACAATTCGTCGCCAGCCGCGCCGACGGCGAACAGATCGCCCGGGGTGGGCATGACGATCCGATGTGGGGTGACAAGTACCTGTTTCCGCCGACGAAAGCTGATCGCACGATCGTCGACAAAGAGACGGTAACCGTTGGGGACACGGTGATGATCGCGCATCTCACGCCCGGCCATACCAAGGGCTGCACCACATGGACCACAACAGCGGAAGAGAATGGCAAACACTACAACGTGCTGTTCCTGTGCAGCGTGAGCGCGCCCGGATACAAGCTGGTCGACAACACAAAGTACCCGAACATCGTTGAGGATTACCGTCACACCTTCGCCGATCTGAAGACACTCCCCTGTGACGTGTTTCTCGCTGCGCACGCGGGATTCTTCGGCATGGCGGAAAAGCGAGCGGCTCAGAAAGCCGACCCACAGCACAACCCGTTCATCAGGCCGAACGAATACCGTGAATTCCTCGATCAAGCCGAGCGCGACTTCGAGGCAGAGTTGAAGAAGCAACAAACAGGAAAGTGATGAGTCCCACACATCGGGACTCCGATGTGTGGGAGGTGAAATTGCCGTTGACTAAGCCGCCGATTGCATGGCCTTCTGGTAGCCGGGCGCGAAAACCTCACGGGCAAACTGCGGGAATGTCACCTTGCCGGTGCGTTTTTGATCGCCCTCGAGGTGCCCCTGTATTTTCGGATACGCCTCCTCCATTTCGACTAGCAGGGCGGCCATTTCCTTTGACATTCCACCGTGGCTCATCGCGGATTTTAGCTGGTCTCCGGGAACGGTTATTACTCGGAGTTGTTTTCCAATAGCCTGCCCGGCAATGCGAGCCCACTCGTCGAACGAGATTTCCTGCGGACCGACGATATCAATCACGTGATGACCTTCGACCGGGTTGAGCAGAACCTCGGCGGCCACTTCGGCGATGTCTTGCGTGGCAATAAAAGGCGCCCTGGTCGAGCCCGCTAACGAGGTGTAGATGCTGTCTTGCGCAATGATCGTCGGCAGCGAAAAAAAGACATTCTCCATGAACTCGTTCGGGCGCAGGGAGACAATATTCTTCCCGGCGGCACGGAACTTCTCCTCCGTGTAGTGCAGGCCAACGATCGGTCCCGTGCCGGCAGAAAGAAACGCTCCCGCACTCGAGAGTTGAACTACGTGCAGGTTGGGATGCTTGGCAATTACCTTGGCGCCGGTGTCGGCCATGCGCCGCGCCGTGCCCAGCGGATCACGCGAGGTCATCTCGGACGGAGTGAGCCAGAACAACGCATCCGCACCTTGGACCGCCTGTTGCACGATGGCGGGGTCGCTGTGCTCCCCGGCGATGACTTTCGCTCCGCGGTTCGTTAGATTCTTTACCTTCTCGGGATGTCGTGCGATGAGGGTAACCTCGGAGTTACGATCAAGAAGTAGGTTGGCCAGTTTGTTGCCGATGTGACCGGTAGGAGTGGTGACAGCAATCTTCATTGGGATTCTCCTTAGCTATGCATGATGTGCAGGCTTCGTCACACGTTTCAGAAAGGCGGCTACTCACTTGTGGAAAGAATTGAGGTCTCTCACGACGATTCAGAATTGTCTTCGCTCGTGTAACAATCAACGGCACACTTGAGCTACTGAGAAAGAACTCCCGTGCATAGAGCTACGTTGGGCGATTTCGAATTGACCTTCCTGACCGACGGCGAGTATTACCTCGACGGCGGTACTTTCTTTGGCGTAATTCCCAAGATCATGTGGCAGCGCAAGTGGCCGCCCGACGAGATGAACCGGCTGCGCGCCGCGTGTAATTCCGTGCTCATTCGAGGCGGCGAAAAAACCGTGCTGATCGAAACCGGCATCGGCAACAAGCTCAGCGACAGGATGCGCAAAATCTACGGGCACGAAGAAAAGCTGTTGAAGTCATTTGAACAGGCTGGAGCGTCGCCCGAAGATGTGGATGTCGTGATCAACACGCACTTGCACTTCGATCACTGCGGCTGGAACACCGTCTACCGTGACGGCAAGCCAGTGCCGACTTTCCCCAAAGCGCACTATTACGTGCAGGAAGGCGAGTGGCGGCATGGGCAGTTGCAGACCGAGCGCGACCGCATCAGCTACATCAGCGACAACTACAACCCGCTCATCGAATCTGGAAAGATGACGCTGCTAAAGGGCGACCAGCAACTGCTGCCCGGAGTTTCCGTGCGCGTCTACAAAGGTCACACCGAGTACATGCAGGCCGTGATCATCGAGAGCCAGGGCAAGAAGGCGTGCTACATCTCCGACCTTATCCCGACGACGCATCATCTCGATGTTGCGTGGGGCATGGCATTCGATCTTTACCCTCTCGACACGCTGTACAGCAAGAAGAGGTTCTATGCGGATGCGGTGAAGGAGAACTGGCAGGTGCTGTTCACGCATGACCCGAAGGTTCCGGCGGCGTACGTGGAGCAGACCGAAGACGGAAAGTACGTGGCAAAGCCGTTGGGAGCCTGACGACGGCCCTTTCGAGAAGCTGGAAAGCGCCGGGCAGCCATTGCATTACGTTAGCTTCACCAGTCTCTTGTCGTCGAGGTGCTTGACGACTTTACCGACGTCCTGACATTTGTCGCGCGTGGTGATGAGCAGCGCGTCGTCGGTTTCCACGACCACAAGATCTTTAACGCCCACCGTCGCGACAAATTTCTTCGGCGAATGAACATAGTTTCCCGACGCGTTCAGCACGAAACTGGCTTGCGCGTGAATGATGTTTTCCGCCTTCTTCTTCTGCTTTGCGGACCGATGCTCGTAGAGGGCAGCCCAGGAGCCAAGGTCGTTCCAGCCAAAATTGCTCGGAATGCAGTAAAGATGAGAGTTGCCTTCTCCCTTGGCGGAACGCGGCTCCAGCACCGCATAATCGACGCTGATGTTCTCGCAGCAGGGATAGAGCTTCTTGAACACTCTTTCGAACCTGCGTGTACCGTACACGTTAGCGATCTCTTCCAGGATGGGCGCGGTGTGGGGCAAATGCTCACGCAAGGCATTCGCTAGCGTGCGCGCGCCCCAGACAAACATGCCGCTATTCCAGTAGAAGTTGCCGGCGGCGAGAAAGCGTTGTGCGGTATCGCCGTCGGGCTTCTCGGTGAAGCGGCGAACGTTGAGTACTTCCGGTTCGAACGTCGCTCCGGCCTCAATGTAACCGTAACCGGTCTCAGCGCGATGCGGCTGGATTCCCATTACCACCATGTTTTCGCCGGCGGAGGCGATCTCTACGGCCCGCTTGAGGATGCGGCGGAATTCCTTTTCGTCGGCGATTACGTGATCGGAGGGAAAGAGTCCGATGACCGCACTCGGATCTTCGCGCTGGATGATAAAGGCCGCAAGCCCGATGGCGGGTGCGGTATTGCGGCCCATGGGCTCGGCAATGATCTGCTTCTTCGGCAGCTTGGGTAACTGGCGGGCGATGCCTTCGCGGAGATCGCCATTGGTGACAACCCAGAAGCGTTTGGCGTCGGCGAGCGGCAGCAGGCGATCGATGGTTTGCTGGATCATGGTGCGGTCGCCGTCGAGAGCGAGCATTTGCTTGGCGCGCTTACGTCGGCTGAGCGGCCAGAAGCGCGTGCCGCGGCCTCCGGCGAGAACTACGGGATGGAAGTTCGGTTTCTTCGGCAACTTTGTTTCCAGGTTCGAGCTAGCTGCCCACTCAAGTCAAGAGACGACTTGATTGGACCGCCCTCTGCTATTTTGTAACTTCGTTGGCATCAAACAACTGCGTTTTGGGTACTGCAACTCCTCCCGCGGGCACGGTGGAGCGGATCAATTCTACTTCCCACTGGGGACGCAGGCTCGCGCCCTTAACGTTCGCCGGTACGACCACGGCTTCGCCACTGGTGAACGTCACAGGCGCTGCTCCAGGGGTCTCAATCACGGCGCCCCCGGCGACGACTACTAATGCCTGGGCTGCATCACCAGCATTCAATTCCAGCGATTCGCCTTTGCCGAGTTTGAATTTCTCGACCACAAAAAACGGCGACGCCACCAATTGAGGTGGCCGTGCGTCGAGAACTCTTCCGGCGCGCGTGGTTTCTTTCGTCGCTTCGATTCCTTGCTCGACGTGCAATTCGCGCAGACGTCCGTAGTCGTAGAGGCGAAACGTCGTATCGGAGTTTTGTTGCGTCTCGACGAGGATGGAGCCGCCCGCGATCGCATGCACCGTTCCCGCATCGACGTAATACATTTCGCCGGTACGGACGTCTATCCAGTTGAGCAGGTCTTCCGCATTCTTCGCGAGAATGGCGCGCTGCAGTTGCTCGCGCGTCGTGCCCGGCTTCAGTCCCAGCCCGATCTGCGCTCCCGGCTTCGCGTGCAGAACGTACCAGCACTCGGTCTTGCCGACGGGCTGCCCGAGTTTCTGCGCTCCCTCGTCGTCAGGGTGAACCTGCACCGAGAGTTTGTCCTGCGGAAAAATGAACTTGATGAGCAAAGGATAGCGATCGGGTTGCGGCGCGGTGCTGCCGACCAGTTCGCGGCCGTATTGCTTGCACAATTCATCGAGCGTCTTTCCGGCGAGTGGTCCGTTCGCGACCACGCACTGATCGCCCGTAAGCCACGATTCGCCGATCGGCTCGCCGGGTCTGCCGGGGAAGTCGATGTAAATCGGTGACAGATCGAGCATTCCCCACGGGCGCGGGCTGAAGAACGGCTTCAGCAATAGTGGATAAAGATCCATCGTAGAGATGTTATCGCACGCACGAGTGCTGCGACAGCCAGCAGCTTGGACGCTGATAGTTCGTGGCGGGTTTATTTTCCCCCTGACTGTTTCATGCCTCGCTGGATGACGGTCAGCATCATGTCCTGGCGGGTTTCGGGTAGCACGTTCAGCAACGTCAGGAAATTCTTCTTCCCGAGTGAAGCGATACGTGTGGTTTTGACCGCCTTTACCGTAGCATTCCGCGGTTGTGATTGGATCAGCGCCATTTCGCCGAAGTATTGCCCTTCTCCCAGTTTGGCCAGCGATTTCTCGACGCCTTCCTCAGTCTGAATCACTTCCACTTCCCCAGTCTGGATGAAGTAGGCACTGTCGCCTTCGTCTCCCTGGCTGAAGATGATGTCGCCGCATTGGTACACGTGATACGTAAAAAGGCTGTGGCGGCGGAGAAACCGATTGGCGCTGACGGTGGCGAAAATCAGCACACTGATGAGTACAAGCACGGGAACTGCCGAGGTGAGCAGAAAAACACTGCCGCCGTTGCTTTGCAGCAGAAAGAGAGCTCCCAGGGCATAGGCGCCAAGCGCAAGAAAGTGAGCTGCGAAGAGCAACCGTCGTTCCAGCAGCGGATCGCCTTCGGGTTTTCGGTTCGCGGCCATGAATCCTCGTTATTGCACCATGTGTGCGGATTTGTTCTGTCCGTGGCAGTCCAGGCAAGAGGTCTTGCCTGAGAACAGGTCTTCCTGGTTGTTGGCGTGCGCCTGTGCAAACTTGGCCGCGCCGGCATGGCACTTCAGGCAATCGTCGTTCGCATAGGGATGCCGCAGCTTGGGCGGACCGCTGAAAGTGTGCGTGTAATAGCCGAAAACATCTTTCAAGCCGTCAATCTTGCCTTGCCAGTTGCCAAAAATTCCGTAGTTGGTATGGCAGACATAACACTGGTTGTCGGGAATATAACGGTTCTTGTAGTGGACGGCGGCCAGGCTGTTGCTGGCAGGGTTCTTCATGTCGTCGACAAACGCGCCCATGGTGCGGTGGCAGGAACCGCAAAACTCCACTGTCTGCGCGCGCTCGAATACCAGGACAGTTCCAAATCCTGACGTGAGGATCGGAAACACCGCAACGCCGAGCGCTAGCACACCCCACGAGCCGGTACTGCTCAGACGTCCGCGGTAATAGAAAAGGCTGAACAGGACGGCGAGTATACCCAGGACGAGCACTGCGGCGAGCACCCGCGCGCCGTATTGCTCAACCGGGTTGTGTTGAAAAGCAGACGCGTGATCTTGCGCGAGCAACGGTACGGATACAATCACCAGTACCGCCGCCGCGGCGACCCACTGCCGAACGGTTTTCAAGAAGTCACCCCGCAAAACCAAAGGAGTCAGTGGCGGAAGACCGTCCAAGGAGCAGACAGGTTCCTGGCGCCGGTTCTCGCTCGTTATAGCTGCCGAGCTTTTTTAGCGTGACAAATATCACGGGAACGTTCCCCGCGCAAAGGGAAAAATTCCCCTGCCCGGTTGTCATGGCTGATCTTCCCCTCGGGAACCGGGAAATTGGACCTCGGCAGCAAGAAGGCGAGAGACCAAGCTCTCCAACCCGGGCGCGACAAAACTGTGCGCATCACCGAAGCGAAGGAGCGATCTTCAGGAGCCCGCATTGGCCGCCTGCCTCGCACTGCAGCATGTCCTCGACCAGCAAGTTCCAGCCGACAAATCCTTCAAACTGGTGGTTGGGAGACTGTTCCGGCGTAGGCGCCAGTCCTTCCCCGGTTTCGGCGTCGTAATTCTCGTGCATCGAATTCCACTTCGCAATATCGGCGAGCACGACATGGCCAAGCGTCACTGCCAGTTGCCGCGCCTCGGCCTCAAAACCATGCCGCTTCAGCGCAATGTAGAAAAAATAATTGGCATTGATCCAGACCGGTCCCTGCCAGTTCGAGTACGGATTGATCATGCTGACATTGTTGTAATCGGGATCCTGCTTCGACAGGCTGCGCAGCCCGAATTTCGACAGCATATGATCGGGATTCCACAGGTAGCGCTTGATCATCTTCTTCGCGTCGCTGTCGGAAACAATATCCTCGATCAGCGGAACGAAATTGGAATAGCTGAGCCGTCTGACGGGCCTGCCGGTATCGCGGCGGATGTTGAAGAACATCTGGTCCGAGCCAAACCACATGTGTTTCTTTATCGCCGCCCGCAGTTTGTCGGCTTTTTCGCGATACTCGGTGACGCTGTTCTGATCGCCAACTCTGCCGGCCAGAACCGCCATGGCTTCGTACTCACGCAACTGGAAGGTGCAGAGGTCGGTCGCAAGAATCGCGCTGCGGTCCTTCGGGTCGTTGGTCAGCGCGACATTGTTGTCGGCGCCAGACTGCATGGCGTTATCCCAGAAAAACAGGCCGTACTTGGCATCGAATTGCGTCTTCTCGCGATAGGCGATTACCTTGCGTAATTGACCCCAAACCGGCTTCACCCACTCGTAGTCGCCCAGCCTTTGCGATGCAATCACAGCCCCTTGCGCGAGGAACGGCTTCAGGGCGAACTTGCCCATCAGCGGACGCGGGCCTTTGGTGGTGATGCACCCCGGGATATAGCCTTCGTCATCAGCAGCGGCGCCGAAATCAAGCACCCAGAACTTCAGGTACTTTGCCGTTTCGGCACTCTGGTACGCCAGGTGGCTGCCGATGAAGAATCCGTCCCAGTCCCACATCTGTTTGTAGTAGCCGGCGGGGATGAGGTAGTCGTACTTGATGAAGCCTTCGGCCGGTCGAATGGATTGGGGCTCAAGCTGGTCGAAGGCCGCGGAGACATCGCGCAGCAGTGGCTTGATATCGGATGTGTTTTGCCCCGCTAGCCCGGTTGTCGCGAAAAAGATAGCCCAAAACAGAAGTTGCAACCGTAGTTCCATCGCGCCCATAGTATGCGCCTCGCCGTGTGTTCGGAAGGGCTACAATCTTTGACGCCATGGCTGATACTTCCGAATATCTCGCGCACATCCAGTCGTTGGCCGCCGAAAGCGATTTCCTCGCCGCCCAACGAGAGGCGCCGGAGCTGCTGGCCAAATTTATCTCCGGCATTGCCGATGCGCAGCTTCGCCAACGCCCGCAGCCCGACAAGTGGTCGGTAGGGGAAATCATTGCGCACCTCGCGGAAGATGAGTTGGTGACCAGTTGGCGCTATCGCCAGATGCTGGAAAACAACGGCGTCCAATTGGCCGGATTCGACCAGGATCTGTGGGCCCGCGCTAGTCATTACGAGACTTGGACTCCCCAGGACGCCCTTACGATGTTCCGCCTTCTGCGCGAAGCCAATCTGCGACTGCTCGACGGCCTTTCGCCAGAAGACTGGCAGCGCCACGGGATCCATGCCGAACGCGGCAAGATCACCATCCAGAACCTCGCTCGCCACATGGCAGGTCACGACCGCAATCACCTGGAACAGGTTCGCAAGATTCTTCATTCGCAAGGCCGATGAGGCTTTGCGCAATTTCAATTACAACCTTTGTCGTTCTGTGCGCTTCGTTCCAAATCAGGGCAGGCCTGGGCCGGCGGACGAAGGCCTTTAAGACTCTGTTAAGCTTCCTCTTCTATAAAGGAGATTTGAGGCCGTGGTCGATGCGAAAGCTAGCGTTTACATCGCTGATTTGGGTGGTTCTTGCCATCGCGACTGGAGCGCAAAACCCTCCTCCAACGACCCTTACCTTGCAGGATGCTCTCCAGCGCGCCAAGGCCAACAGCGTTCAGTTCCTCGCAGCTATGACGGATGCCAAGGTGGCGCACGAAGACGCGGTGCAGGCGCGTGCGGCGATACTTCCGAGCGTCAGCTACAACAACAGCTATCTCTACACGCAAGGCGCGGGTACGACGATCCCGCGCTATATCGCCAATAACGCGGTCCACGAATACATCAGCCAGGGCAATGCTCACGAAGCGATCAACCTTGGTCCTGGAGCAGTCGCCGACATTCGTAAGGCAAGAGCGGCGGAAGCCGTTGCGCGCGCCAAGGCGGAGATCGCCACTCGCGGACTGGTGGTCACTGTCGTCCAAACCTTCTACGGCTACATCGCCGCCCAGCAGAAGCTAACCAACGCCCAAGCCGCCGCAAACGAAGCGCAGAACTTCCTGAACTTGAGCCAGAAGCTCGAGAACGGCGGCGAAGTTGCGCACTCCGACACCATCAAGGCCCAGTTGCAGTACAACGATCGCTCGCGCGATGCGCTCGATGCTCAACTCGTCTCCGACAAGGCAAAGCTCGATCTCGCGGTGCTGATCTTTCCCAACTTCAACCAGGATTTCACCGTCGTTGACGACCTGAACGCGGCTCCGGCGCTTCCTGCGCAAGCAGAAACCGAAGATCTGGCGAAGAAAAATAATCCCGATTTGCGTGCGGCCCTGGAGTCTGTAAAGGCCGCATCAGCAGACGTCAACTCGGCTCGCGGCGGGCACTTTCCTACTCTTAGCATCGACTACTTTTACGGAATCGATGCCCCGCAGTTTGCTGTTCACAGTCCCGACGGATTTCGAAATCTGGGCTATTCCGCCGCCGCAACATTAAACATCCCGATCTGGAATTGGGGCGCGATTCAGAGCAGGGTGAAACAGGCGGAATACCGGCAGCAGCAGGCCAAGGTCGAGTTATCGGCCGCGCAACGACAGCTCGTGGCCAACCTGCGAACCTTCTATGCGGAAGCGCAGATCTCGCAGAAGGAGCTGGAAACGCTGAAAGCCTCTGCCGACCTCGCAGCCGAAAGCCTGCGCCTGACCACCCTGCGCTACCAGGCGGGAGAGGCCACCGCCCTTGAAGTCGTAGACGCGCAGAACACGCTGGTGACCAGCCGCAGTGCATATGCCGACGGCGCCGTTCGCTATCGGACGGCGATCGCAAATCTGCAGACGCTGACGGGCAATTTCTAACAGGAGTGATGATTTGATCGCAAGAACGTTACGAGATTATTGCTTCGCTCCTGTCTTTGCTCTGGGTCTGCTCACGCTCGCCTCCTGTTCGAAGAAGGAAGAAAAAGTTTCTCCGGTGGTCGAGGTGCAGACCGCGCCAG
>Ga0335069_10017017_pt1 | contig 10134 bp, 14 predicted proteins | sample Lox_Sample_11_FD_206714 | JGI IMG/M metagenome (GOLD analysis project Ga0335069, IMG submission 206714) | Soil microbial communities from Loxahatchee National Wildlife Refuge, Florida, United States - Lox_Sample_1.1 | ecosystem: Environmental > Terrestrial > Soil > Wetlands | place: USA...
AGAAGATTGAATATGATCAAGCAAGAAGATTCTTCAATGCACTGACAAAGAAAATTTCTACTGATGAAATAAAAGAATTTAAAATAGTAATTATCCCTGGCAACCATGATTGTGATTTTTCTGGTGACCTAACTAAAAGGCATGAGGAAATAGAGCTCATTACAGAAAAATATTTGAAAAGTAAAGAATGCTTGGATAAAGATTTGAAAGAATGCTTGAAAGTACAAACAAATTTCTATCAATTTAGAGATGAGATATTACAAGCATCAGATTCTTCTGAAAAATCATCACCCATGATATTTGAAACAATTACATTTAGAATCAATTCAATAAGAATAATGTGTAATCTAGTAAACACCGCGTGGATTTCAAAAAAAGTTGAAGAACAAGGGAAACTGTTTTTCCCAATTAAAGAAATAATCAATAATAAATCGAATGATGAACCTTGTGACCTAGCTATTACTCTATTACATCATCCTTATACTTGGTTTGAAGCAGAGAATGGAAGAAATTTACGAAATAAAATTGATTCAATGTCAGACATCATTTTGACAGGGCATGAACATGAAAGTGATGTCTATGAAAAAGTAAAAAGAAACGGTGATACAGTTGAATATATTGAGGGTGGTGTTTTACAAGATGCCTCGTTTATTGAGAGCGAGTTTAATATTTTAATTATTGATTTTGATAATGAGCTTCAAGAGATTTATACATATACATGGAACAAGGTTAAAAATTTATATGAACCAAGTAATGAACCTCTAAGAATCAACAAAATAATAAATCCAAATCGTCCAAATGCAGGAAGGCAATTGAACCAGGAATTTGAAATAAGTTTACATGATATAGGAATGAAATTTACTCATCCTACAGTAGATGAAATAAAAATTGATGAATTATTCATATTTCCCCACTTAAGAAGATTGCTTATTCCCTCAAATTTGCAGTTGCAAAATTCAATTATCAAAGAAAATATTCCAGATTTTGTTAAGGCGAATAAGCATATATTAATCTTGGGTACCGAGAAATGTGGAAAAACTGTTTTATCAAAAAAAATATTCAATATATTTTATGAAACCGGATTTTACCCTATTCTAATTGATGGAAGTTCCTTTAAAAGTCTTGAAGAAGGTAGAATTGATAGCCTTCTTAAAAGGGATTGGGAAGTTCAATATAAAAGACCCGATTCGAATGAATATTTTCAACTCGATAAGTGCAAGAGGGTAATAATTATTGATGATTTTCAAAAATCAAATTTGAATATAAAAGGTAGAGAAAGGGTTATTGAATATCTGAAAGGATATTTTGAAGCAATAATAATTATTGGAAGTGAAGAATTGGGTGTAGATGAATTGTTTTTAACTCAAGAGGATAGTTCAGCCACATCTGATTTTACAAAATGTGAAATTATGGAATTTGGCCATGTAAAAAGAGCCGAATTGATTAAGAAATGGTATTCATTGGGTCAAACCGATTATTCTATTGATGAAAGTGAATTTTCTAAAAACGTTGATAGGGCAGAAAAAACAATATCATTTATTCTTGGGAAAAATTACCTTCCTTCTTATCCATTTTATGTTCTTGCAATTTTACAACAACTTGAAGCTAATATTCCGATAAACACAACTTCTGGCGCAATTGGGTACTTATATGAATCATTATTAACTTTTTCATTAACAAAAATGGGGAGTAAAAGTCGGGATATTGACAAAATATATAGTTATTTATCTGAAATGGCATATAGCTTCTTCTCTGAGAAAAAAAAGATAATAACCAATACGAATTTACAAGAATGGCATGCTCGATACTGTAAAAAATACAAATTAACAATTGATTTATTAGAGTTTCTTCAAATACTCATAGATGCATCGATTTTGAAGAAAGGAAGTGATGGTTATAGTTTTAAATATCCTTATATGTACTACTACTTTACCGCTAGATATTTCCGTGACCATATCGGTGAAGAGAATATCAAAGATTATATTAAAGTTTTAAGCGAACGGTTGCATCAGACTGAAGCTGCGAATATCATCATTTTTCTATGTTATCTGTCAAAAGACCCATACATATTACATACTCTATTATCCTCTTCTCAAAAATTGTTTACCGAATTTGCTGAATTTGACATAATTTCAAATTCGGTTTTTGTGGCGAACCTAATATCTGAGGTTCCAAAATTGTTACTAAATGTTGCGAATCTTGAAGAAAATCAAAATGAGGAATTGGAGAAAAAGGATGAATCTGAATTAACACAAAAAAACAGTACCGATGAAGAAAGTGGAATTGATAGTGAATCAGATTTTGACATAGAAGAGTTTTCTCGAATAAATGTCGCATTTAAGAGTATACAAATATTAGGTCAATTATTAAAGAACTTTCCGGGCTCATGGCAAGGAGAACAAAAGTACGAAATTGTTCAACAATGCTATTCACTTGGTTTACGTTCAATAGAATTTGCCTTCAGGGTAGTAGAAGAAGAGCAGGAAGGTATTGTACAAAGAATAGCAGAGGTATTAATAAAAGACTATCCCGATTGGCAAACACAAGAAGTCTATAGAGGCATACATGCTGTAATATTCAGCTTACTTGAAGGATATGTTTATACCTTCATAAAGCATATTGCAGATTCGGTAGGTCATATAGACTTTGCAATGACATATAGCGATTTACTTGACCAACATCCAACTAACTTATCTTATCAATTTATTGATTTATTGATCCATCTTGATTTTTACAGTGATTTTCCAACAACGAAGGTTGAAGATTTGGCGAAAAAGGTGCACAAAAATAATTTTGCCACTTTCCTTCTACGTCATTCCATTTGGTACTATTTTTATATCTACAAAGTTAAACACGATTTACGGCAGAGCGTGTGTGATAAGTTAAATATTCAAATAACCAATAAGATGAAGATGAGTAAAAAATCTCTTCCTAAGGGGTCAAGAAATTAATTTCTACATTTAATTTAATTTTGGATTGAATAAAAGGGTTAATACACCCAAAACCTCTTGCTCCACCTTAAATGCATTTTAGATAAGAGGAGGCAGATATTTCGCCTCCTCTCTATTTTGGGCGGATAGCCCTAGAATGGCAGTTCGACTTATAAATCGAACTGATCTGCAGCAACCTTGACGATCGTGCGGATCAGCTCTGGCACGTCGTTATCGGGAGCTGCAATGACTTCGCTGACCGTGGCATTGAGCGCATCGTCGCGAAGGGTATTACACGCCAGGCAATAATCCTGGCTGGCCGGGTGAACGAAGCGCTCTTCGCACCTGCATTCCCAGGCCAGAACTGTACGCTGTTCCCCATTGCTGCCGTAGAAGATAATCGATGCCAGCGATAGTCGGTTGGTCAGGGCAGTCAGGTGAGTGAGCACCGGCACAACACGCACCGGAGGGCGCTGGATGGGGATTTTCGGTGCCGGTGAAGAAAATAGAGTCAGCATGTGCATACCTCCGATTTGAATGGGGTTCATCTCAATCAAAACCCAAACCGCGTTCTTTGAGCGAGATGAACCTGGCCTTTCCGATGACGAGGTGATCCAGAACCGTGATATCAAGCAGCTTCCCGGCCTGTACGATGGCGCGGGTCACGGTGATGTCATCGGGGCTGGGACTGGGATCTCCCGATGGGTGATTGTGGACGCAGATGATCTGTGGAGCCGTGCGCTGGATGGCGGGTTTGAAGATTTCCGCCACGCGTACCTGTGAACTGTTCACAGACCCGTGATACACCTCGACGATCTCCAATACCCGATTCCTGATGTCCAGCACGAAGACTTTGAGATATTCCTGTTCGAGCAGGCTCATCTCGTTCTGGACCATGGCAGCAGCATCTGCAGGCGAAGTGATGATTGGATGTTCCTGGGTTGGCTCGATGACCCTAACGCCAAGCGCCAGGGCTGCCTTGATGCGGACGGCGGTCTGCTGTCCGACGCCATGCACGGATGCCAGCTCCGAAACGTTTGCCTGGTAGATGCGTTGAGGATCTCCGCCGAAACGGGCGAGGACCCCCTCTGCGGCTTCGATCTGCTTTGACCCGCCGATCACAGCGGCCAGTAGTTCGGCCAGGCTGCACGCAGATGTATTGGTGCAAACGCGGTTAGCAGGTCTATCCCGCAACGGGGTCGTGTTTAGTTTGGCCGGTTTGTAGGCAAATACCGGCAAGTTTGGTTGTGACGGGATCATGATGTCATCCCTCCTGGGCTACGGGCAACGCCCATACGCCACGCTTGATCTGCTGCGCTCCGATTTGGAGCTTCTGGCGCACAATCGCCTGCCAATCGACCCCGGCTTCTGCAGCACGTGCTGCACGGGTATGTTTGGCAACCTCGCCATAGATGGCGCCCAGGGCAGCCTGGCCACCCAGCTCCGCCAGGGCGGATAAGACTATGGCCATCCAGGTCATTTTGACCGAGGATCGCAGATTGAATGTGGTGATCTCTCCCGTTCTAGCACCCATGAACCAAACATCCTCCCGCCGCGTCACGATGACATGCTCGTGCATGATCGGGATGAACTTTCCCGAATAGGCCCTGTTTTCCGACCCGGTGTTGTGCTGGGTCTTGATCAGGTGGTATTCGGGTGCACCGTACCAGCGCATGTCCCGCTGGATCGGGTAGAGGATTCTTTTTCGCTTTACGTCGCCCACCACCACCACCAGACGTCCGCCAGGGCGGACGGCCTGGAAAGCAGCATACAGGGCTTCATTCAATCGCGTCAGGAAAGTTGGGTAGTCGGCGACCTGGGAGAGGTCGCGGGGGTCAGGTTCTTTGCCCCACATAGTGCCGCTGTAACGCACGATATCCCAGTAGGGCGGGTGCAGCACCACCAGGTCGGCTAGGACCGGGATCTCGTCGGCCCGGATATCGAACCCCTTGGAGAGGTCCGACGACCAGCAGGAGATCCCAAGCCGTTCTGCAACAGCCCGGGTAGTGAACGAGCCGCCCATGGGGTCGGCGATCATTATGGGCTTGAAAAAGCCCGCCAGGTCCTCGATGAGCTTGGGAGAAAAATTGCCACGATAGTTCCAATGGCCCTCTTCACCGCGCTCAGGGTAATCGAGGATCGATGTGATAGTTGCTTGCATAGTTATGCCTCCATATGGTTGAATTCAACGCCTGGAGCGTCGACTCGGATCGTCCAATGAATGAGCCACCCGAGTCGAAGTTCCAGGAACAAACGAGAGGGAGGCGGTTAGCCTCCCTCCCTCGGAATATACAGACGGACACGGATCGGCAGTTCGCCGAGCGCCGTCTCGATCATGGGCTGGACTGTTTTCCAGCTTAGCCCACCCAGACCGCAGCCCAGGGCCGGAATGGCCACTTCATGCGGCTGCATTCGAAGTAGTTCTTTGGCCAAAGATTGCAGGCCGGTTTGAACATACTCCGGCCGGCTGGGGTTACGCCAGTCGGCCTTGGTGGGGAATAAGATCACGTCCACAGACTCATATTGGACAGTGAAAACTTTACCGATGGCCAGGTGGCCATTACGTAGGGCGCGCCGGTATATCCCAGGCAGATCCGGCCAGGTTTTGGCAGCTTGCAATGCCAGACCTTTGCCCATCGCCCCTAGTGTATTGACAGGGATCACAAGGGCTTGAGCCTTGGACGCCAGGATATTGCCATTTGCGATCTGGATCATGGCTATGCCTCGAAGACAAAGCAGGGCTTGCGCAGCTCTTTTGCGGTCCTGATCATATTGGCGCTGCCTGGGCTTTTGCCATCCCACAAGACGATGACCGCGTCGGCATATTCTGCCATCTGGCGGTTACGCCGCATGCCGGCTGAGCGCCCCAGGCTCCAATCGGCAGGAAACCTGCGGATCGGAAGATCGTGCTGGTGGGCGTATTGTTCGCCCAATTGGTCGACGCCAAGAGCCGTGCCGGATACGACTTCGTCTATGATGAAGCCGGATTTCTGCACGGCCTGTTCCACCAGCTCATAGCTGGTGATGCTGCGGGAGCCGACGATCACGACCTTCAGGGCGCGTTGATCACTCGCTTGCATGAGATTCCTCCGTTTTTCTCAGGACAGGGCGAAACTTCGAGTTGCGGATCACAGCCCGACGAATGTCCCGCCTGAGAAAATACAACACCTCGTGTTTAAGATAAGGGGTCAGTGTAAGCGGCTTGTCGTAGCCAAGCGCTTTCCATGCAGACTCGCCTTTGACCAGATCGTGCTTTTCCCAGACAGTCTGGAACAGCCAAAGCGCAACATCGGTGTATTCACTGTGCATCGGAGCGGTCAGGCTGGCAGAGGAAAGATAAGCCAGCGCTTCTTCGAGTGTGGCCATTTCTTTCTCGCCGGATAAGACCAGCTCGATGCGTGCCTGTGGGATGAGCCTTGGAAGGATCTCTCCGGCATCCCAGCCGCCCGGGTGATAGACGATCGGGCCGAGCAGGTAACGCTGCTCGTCAGCCGTCAGGCTTGCGATGGAGACCTTCGCAGTGGCCTGGATGGTTGGATATATTTCAAGGGCAACAGGCGTCGCTACAACGTTCTGCAGTTCGTCCGTAGTGGATTGAGCCAACATCTCATACCTCCGTATGGTTGATTGGGGCAGGCTGATCAGTCGATCAGCGGCTTGCCCACTGCTTGAACAAGGTAGCCAGATCAATGGGTTCGATCGGCTGCCCGGCTGCGTTCAGCGGGATGACCTCCATGGCCAGAAGGGGAAACCCTTCGATTGTTTGGAATTTATCCCGGCTGATCGCGCTGATGGTGACACGTTGAATGGGATCGATCACCAGTGCGACCTGGTCGCCTGGGTGGATCAGCGAGCACAAAAATTTGAAGTAACTGGCTTCCGAAAAGATGTCCATGCCATTCCTCCTTGGTTGATGAATAGTTTGCCGACTGCCTTATGCCAGCACTTTCCGGTGGGTACGGAACTTGGCTACCACCCCGTCCAACTCGGCGATCAAATCCGCGGGGCAGAGTGCCAGGAACATATCCAGCAGGCATACCGGATCGGTAAAGAATTCCTCGCCGGTGGCTTTCTCGGTACAGACAAACACCAGGCTGCTGGAGCTTACCTGGAGGGCATAGTTGTCCAGGTTCTCGCCGGTAACGTTGGCCAGGAACGGGCAGATCGTCTCATACGAGGCTGCCCCAGAGTTCAAGGCATCCTCGCCGACCCACTTTACTTCCAGGAAAACGGTTTTGACGTGGTCGAAGTTGTGGCCCAGCAAGAAACAGCTGGTCCAGGCGACCAGTCTGATCCAGGTCAAGTGAAGCAGCACTGCAACCTGGAGCCTCACTGCGCAATGGGTGATGCAGAGCTGGCTGTTGTTACCGGGGCCGGTGTTGGCGCCGACCAGGTAGTAGCGAACATCGCATTTCTTCATGGCTTATGCCTCCGTATGGTTTGGTTGGCTCGACCTGCTTCTGCAGGCCGTCCTGTCCGGGAAATAACCCGGACAGCGCGGTCCGAGGGGGCAAGGAAGGAGGGAGACGGGCGGTCTCCCTCTAAATGTTCAGGCAGCTTTTGGCTGCCTCCTCCGGGGAAGGCGGAAATGGGCCTTCCGTTGGTTGATGGTCGGCCTACCAGAACAACGCAGAGTCGCTTTCCGGGTTTCCAAAGTCAGCCATAACCAGGCGACCGTGGTAAGTCAGAATGTTGCGAGGAGATTGGTCCCATACAAAACTGAAACGGACATATAGATCATCTATCACCGGTCTGAGGATGTTCTTTGAGGTATCCCAAAGGTGATTGGCCGGTTTTGCCAGGGGCATTACCATCACATCCATAGGTGCTCCACACTGACAATCCCAATCGTTCGCCGGAAGTCCAGCATACCCATGGATCGGGCAACTGTTATGGGAGATGACCTTGGGAACCTTGACGGCGGGTGCATAGGCCCAGACGGGCAGGGCGCGATGGAAATGCTCATGCGCCCATCGTTGAAGCTCTATCTCGCGTATATCGATGCAGCCGATCTTTACTGCGGCTCCGGCGACCTCGTACACAACGCCAAAGGACCCATGGCCCAGGTATTTCCGGTGTCGCAGCAAACGCATAAACAGGACCTCGTCCTTCAGGATATCGCTCCAGATGGCAGGCCAATCCGGCTGTACTACGGCCGGTAGAACGGGAAGAGCCGGTAAAGCTGATATGCGCGCAGTCATAATTATTTCTCCCGTTTTGCTTCCGAAACAGGAAAAGCACAGACGATGGCGGTTTCGATCATTTCCATGATGCCGCTCTCTTCGATGGCATCAATGATCAGGTTGGCAACTTCGTCCGCGTCCTGGCCTTCAAGAAGGGCGACCAAGTCCGGGCGGTTCTCCAGGATGATGCCGATATCCTCTGCCGTGATGGCGTAGATCACCTTATCCTCGTGGCTGTGCGCAGAAAGTGCAGCCAGCAATTTTTCTATAGTCATAGATATTCCTCCGTAGGGTTGAATTTAGGGACGGCTTTGCCGTCTCTCGCCTGCCCTCGGAAAGAGCAGGCGACAAACGGCAAAAGATACAGAAAGGGAGGCAGGCAGCCTCCCTTTCGCTAGAACAAAGTCAATTGCTCTGGTTTAGGCACTGACGCATTTTTGTCGGGGACCAGGCAGATCTCGTGGCCGGTCATCACCCAAACCTGCTTGTTGCACCGGAAGCGCAGGCCAACGTAGTAGCGATCCGGGCCGCCTTTCGGATTGTGGGGCGGTCCATCGTACAGAGCTTCAGGTACGACTTCGTGCAAATTAACCTCCAGCAATCCCTCGGCGCCACTGGATGTGCCTCCTATGCAGGTCCACATTTTTCCCTGCCAGGCGAATAGCTTGGCAATAGGCCTGGGATGACTCAAGGTCATTGCACTGTAAGCCTCATCTGCCCGTTCCAGGACATCGGGGGCGACAGAAAAGACATGGGTTTTCATACATGCCTCGATTGGAAAAACATGAGGGAGGCGGGTAGCCTCCCTCACGATCCTCCGTATGGTTTAGGGCTTGGCGCTTACCAACAGCCTGCCCCACGATGGATTGAATCCGTTTGGCAGGCAGGTGTAGAAGATCACCAGGTCGGTGTTCAGGTACCTGGTTCCCATCTGGTCCATGTTCAGCTCGACGCTTGGGTCGTTCACGGCAACAAAGTCGTTGGCGGCGGTGACCTGGTAACGCTCGATATCGGAGACATAGTATGAATGCCAGGTTCCGTCGCCGAACACGATCCGCACCTCGTCGCCCACCTTCAGCTCGTAGAAATAAGTTCCTGCGAGGCCGTCGTGGGCGATCAGGAAGGTTGCCTTGTCCGCACCCGGGATCTGGAAGACCACGCCGGCATCGTTCTGCCGGGGGTTGTCGGCCCAGCCCTGGGAGACCGGGAAGGCGAATTCGTTGGGGACATACACCCCGCGCACCTTGCCGGAGGTCCCGTCCTCGATCGAGCGAACGAATTGTCCGAATTCGGGACGGGGAGCTAGGACGAGATCGTAGTCGGGGATCAAGCTCAGAGCAATTCCGCCGGCCAGAAGGCCGACTAGGAATAGACCGGCGAAGATCCGCTTCAGCGTGTTCATAGCGAGACCCTCCCATCGAGAACGTGCTTGCCGTGAAGAGCCAGCCATTTGCCCAGGGACCCGTCGAAAAAGCACTTCGGGCAAACAGGTAGGACGCCTCCGTAGTAGCCACCATCGTTATCGTGGCCACAGCAGACACACTTGCCAGGTACATGTGGTTCATCGGGTTGCTGCCGTTGATTGCATACTGGGCAGCAGCGATCGTGTACGACCATGTCGCACTCGCAGAAGACCGAATCTTCGAGGGGCGCTTTGCCTTGCAGGGCGCGCACGCGCGGGCAGTCCGGTTCGTGCAGATAATGGCGGTCCTCCCACTCTACATCGTTGAAGGGCTGGTCACAGATCGAGCACAGCCGGCGCTCCGTGTCCCAGCGGAGTAGGTTTCCTCGCTCCATCGCTTCGAGAAACTGGGCGATATCGCGACGTGTGCCTATCCAGGAAGGATCAAAAGGGGACTGATCTGTCTCGGAAACCTGCCGGAACTCGTGCCAGGGATGGTCATCGTCCGTATCGTGGTTGCCGAAGAAAACTGTTTCCAAATCTACCATCTCCGGCATGAACCACTCTCCACTGTACAGACTGACCCGTACCCGCCTTTCGATCTCGGATAAGGAAATCT
>Ga0335069_10017018_pt1 | contig 10133 bp, 12 predicted proteins | sample Lox_Sample_11_FD_206714 | JGI IMG/M metagenome (GOLD analysis project Ga0335069, IMG submission 206714) | Soil microbial communities from Loxahatchee National Wildlife Refuge, Florida, United States - Lox_Sample_1.1 | ecosystem: Environmental > Terrestrial > Soil > Wetlands | place: USA...
TTGATCTCGGGCCCGCAGAACAGACTGGATGGGGCGGGTTCACGAACCAGCAAAACGCAGACTCAATCGAAGTCGATGTTTTGTGTGTAGATGACATCGTTCATGACGAGGACATCTCATTGCTCAAGATAGATGTCGAGGGGGCGGACACATGGGTGCTAATGGGATGCGAAAAACTTCTGAAAGCCAAGCGCATCCGTAATATCTGGTACGAACAAAACAAGTCGCGAATGGCCGCGTTGGGGATTCAGGAAGACGAAGCTCAAAATTTCCTCCGTTCCTTGGGCTATTCAGTTGTGGCGAGTAACGACGAAAGAGCAGAATTGGTGCAATGGTGCGCAACGCTGCCGTAGATCGGGAACGGCTCATCCGATTTTACTGCTCATGAAAAATCTCGAGATTGGGCCGCCACCGCAAGTTCCTTCGTCATGTCGGCGACTCCGAATGAGATACCGACGTTCTTCAGGAAATCGTGTGCTGGAATACCACCTGCGAAGACCCAGACGTAGTCATTCGGAATTTCCTTTACTTGTCCGGAAACATCGATTGAAACCGAAGCATTTTTGATGGATATGACATTCGAGTTGAAAAGAACATCGATCTTTTTCTCGCGAATGCAAGCCTCGACTCGCTGCGCGTTGCGTTGCTTAATGCGACTGAAGCTACCTTGGCGATACGAGAGAACAACGCGATTGCCATGTTGGTTGGCTAGTCCCATGGCAGCTTCAATGGCGCTGTCGCCCCCACCAACCACAAGGATGCGTTTGTTCACGTAGTGGTCGGCCTCGATGAGGCGATACATGACCTTCGACAAATCTTCTCCTGGTATTCCTAGTTTACGCGGCGTGCCACTCCGGCCCAAGGCGAGGACAACTGCGCGCCCGATGTAGTTGGCCTTCCGGGTGACGACTTCGAGTTTGCCGCCTGGCAAGACCTTGATGTCGTCTACTCTCTCACCGGTGCGGGCCTTAAAGTCGACTCGATGCATGACTTTCTGCCAGAACTCCAGGAGATCCTCTTTGGAGAGTTCGGTTTTGTTGAACTTGCCGTAAATCGGAAACTCTACAGGGCTGGTCATGACGAGTTTCTGGCGCGGATAGCGGGCGACGGTGCCACCGATTTCTGATTGCTCCAAGGTCAGGTAGTTCAGGCCATTCTCAATGGCACGGAGAGAGGCGCTGATGCCGGCCGGACCGGCGCCGATGATGATCACGTCGTATTCTCCGGAGGAGCAAGACCTGTCTTGTAACCTACTCGTTACGAAATCGATGGTGTCTCTACCCTGATTCACCGCGTTCTTGATGAGCGCCAGACCGCTCAATTCACCGATGATGAAAACGTTCCTGATGGAGGTTTCCTGCTGGTCTGACAGGACTGGCAGGTTGGCGTTCACTCCGGGCCTGGCCCTCACCATCGTAATGGCCCCGACCGGACATGCTTCCGCGCAAAGGGAGTGGCCGATACACTTGTAGCCTTTCACAATCGCGGCTTTGCCACCAATCACAGCAAGCACGTCGCCCTCCGGGCAGACGCTCGTACACGTGCCGCACCCGATGCAACGGTCATTATCGATCTGGGGATGCTGGGATTGAGGTCCGTCAGAAAAGAGCTTGCCCTGTTCGGCCGCAAGACGAGCCTTTTGCTCCCTTTGCTTGTTCTTCCGCACGTAGATGGTGCACAAGAACCACGTTAGAACGGCGGCGACCAGAATTGTAATCAGTGTATCCATTAAGCGAAGCCCAGCATGATTACGACAATGATGTGCACTACCGCGAGCACCGCAAACGAATAGCTCACCGGTCGGTGTACAACGTGCCAAAGATGAAAGACTTGTTGCGAGCGATTCAGGAACGCAACGCGCTTTGAGAGGCTTGATTTCCGCTGCACAGCTCCGATCACGTACTCGAGTTCCTGATTTGAGGTCCGAAACAATCCGCCGAAGGAGACTATCATTCCACTCACGCGGAGAACTTTGCCACGCAGCCGCGCGATGTGAAATGGACGCATGAGGTCAAGGGCGATCATCTGGAAAAGCGCACGATAGAGCGGCATGGCGCGGACCTGCTGCGCGGTCGGAACAAGGAGCAGCGGCGCCAGATCCCGTTGGGTGAACATGTGCTGCCGAGATAGCTCCTGAGTTAGTTCGCCTTCCCAACTTTGCAATTCTTTCAGGCTGGCTTCAGCAGCGGTGAGAGATCTGGGAATCTGGGCATAGACATACCGTCCGATGATTCCACTCAGGGCCACCGAGAGCATCATCCAGAACGCCACCCCCGCAATACCATGAAACTTGAACGCCGAATGGAAAGCGATGACGATGGGAGCGGTCACGCCCGCAACGACGTGAAAGTCGAGCCAGTGCTTGGTGGCTCCCTGTCGAGAAAGCCACCCGATGCGTTTTCTCAGAGCGTATAAAAAGATGATAAAAAACAGTCCTACGCCGAGAATACCGAGCTTAATTCCAATGCGCCCACTGGGCTTCAACAGCTCGTGCTTGGCGGAAAACGGGCGCTCGGCGCTGCTCAGCCAGTAATAATCGAAACCGTAAACAGCCAAGAACAGGATCAGCATCACGGCAGTAATTGCTGCGAGATAAACCAGGATGCGATGCATCCGTTCGGGGTTCTTTAGCTTGGCGGGCGCATAGCTGGCAAAAAGGGTGTTGGTGCTCATGGGTTCGGATCCTTAGAGTGAATGTCTTTGGAGATGGCGACCTGTGTGTCGACGGAGAAGCGTTGATATTTCGTGAATTCATGCACGTTGCGCCAGCGCTGGCGTAATGTTTCCACATCGATCACGGCCTCAGAAGGAAGTCGAAAATTCGACTCCCATCCAGGCAATTGAACCGGCGCGTAGTACACGTCCGCTTTGAGGGAGCGCAATCCCACGTCGCTCATGTCTTTGCCGATCTCGGCATGGATTCGAATGACCATGCCGGTGCTGGGGTCGATCCAGGCAAGCCCTGTGAGATCGAGAGGATACTGACGTCCACGAACTGCGATCGCTGCCGGCGTGCGGCGGCCTTCAAGGTGTCGGAAGGCGACAACTGCCGTCTTCTGGCCGCTGATCACTTCGTCTGGCTCACGGATAAACTGAAAGCCGTTGCGATAGTAGGGATGAAAAATCAGGAACAGGTCGGAGAATCCGTTGCTAATGAGCATGGAAACCGAGCTGGGGGCCTGACGACTGTGCCCCAAGGGCAGTCGCGATTCATTCAACAGCAACTGGTCACCGCTTCCGTCCAGGAATACGAGGTAATCGTAAGTTGCTTCCTGGTGATACTGGGAGTGTCCTTTGGCGTCGAGCTTGAGCTGTTCGACGTGTTCGGTGCAGCGCACATCGGAGATCTGTTCGAGATAGGCGCTCACTTCCCGACCGGTTTTGTCCAGCAACGAGTCGGAGGATAATGTCTGTGAAAAAGCTTTTCCTGAACACATCGCTATAATAAGTAGTCCGGCGATAACGAGCTGGTTACGTGCTCTCATGATGCTCTCACTTCCCTATGTGCCGATTATCGAATCGGTATCCGAAGGTTACAAACCACTGGTTGTAATTTTGTAGTGCGCCCCGATTGATGTTCATGCCGCCCTGGAAGAAGTAATGATTGGTGAGGGCAAAATCGAGGTTGGTGCCGATGAAACGGGTTCCCGTATCCGTGGAGTAGGGTGACACAAAGGACTGCGCGCCCACCAGGAATTCCCATCGGAAATCATCACCAAAGTTGCGCGAAGCAGATAAAGACTTGTAATCACCCTTTGCGAACAGGCTGTCGAATTTCGAGTAACGAGCATCGAGCCGAATCTTGGTATGACGAAGCTCGCTGAAGCTCAGGCCGTACATCTGGTTCCATGATGGTTTCGCGTCTGTGCTGTCACTGCTCCGCCCGACATCTACATAGAAGGAGAGATGAGCCGGACCCTCAACGCGCGTGCCCACACTGAACCCCTGAAACAGGTATTTGTCGAGCAGTCCAGTACCAATCAACTGCGGGTCAAAGGTAGGTACATCGCGGAAGTAGTTATGGTTGAAGTCGAAGCCGATGCGGCGGTTGAGCTGGTAATGAACAGTAAGGAAGCTGCGGCCAATTCCAAAGTTTACTGGTGGCTGTGAAGGATCGACGGTAGGCTGATCGAGTTGCAACGCGTCATAGATCGAAATCTGCTGCCGGTATGAAACGCTGGTCTCGGTGAAGACAAACGGACGAGTAATGGTGAACTCCAGCATGTCCACACCGGAACCGATGGTGGCGCTGTAGTGCACGTGATCATAGGCTCCCCCACTGAAATTGACGAAGGCACCACCGATCCGCTGATCCGGGTTGTAGCTATAGGAGGTTGGGTCAGGAGTGGAACCAAAAAAGACTCCTGCCACGGCGGTTTGCCCCAACCGACGCCCGGCGTAGCCGCCATCGATGGTTTCCAAACTGCTCGCCCACGGCAGATACATGCGACCGACGGCCGCGACCCATCTGGAGTCGGGGTTATCGTACGTAAGGCTGATGTGATAGGTACGGTTCAGCAGATCCTGGATAGTTGGTTGTGAGTTGGAAGATGTGGACTGCAGGTTTCCACGCCAATAGCCACTCAAGTTCCAGTGGGTTCCGGCAATGCGAGTGATATCTCCGCGGAAGACAAAACCGAGGCTTGAGGAATTGATCGCAGCACCACCATGGCTCACCGTGCCGTAATAGTCGAGACCGATACGTCCCACCGCACGATTGACTTCCGGCAAAGCCGGACGCGGAATTGAGTCGCGGACGTCTTCATCCATGGGATCGCCTTCGGTGAAGCTCACGACGGCTGGATATTCGCGGGTATTGCTTAGAGTTTTGGCTGCGACCAGTTTCTGAGTGTCGGTTGACGATAGCGTCGCCACGTCGCCACGGACGAGTTGGCGCCTGCTGGAAGCGATGGTGCAAACGGCGGAGGTTTGGGCTACCGCATCGACGACAAGATCCGCAACAAGATAACTGTCGGACTCCTGGCTGGACTTTGCAGCCGCAGCCTCGGCGGGCGTTTGGCTCACGGTCAACCTCATACCTTCAGCAAGACCGGCGTTGGTGCCACCATCGAGATACACAGCACCGTCAATCACATAACGCACCGTGAATGTTGTGCGTATCGGTGAATCAGTCTGAGCTACTGCCACCGCAACGCATAGCCCGATCAATGACGAGTGGAGAATCTGCTTTAGCATCACCCACCATTCCCCGTCGGGTGACACGTGTAGCAGGTGGTCGGTCCGTACACGAAGTTGCGCACGCCCTGATGCGCAGGAACTACGGTTGATTGGGAATGCTGGTGACACGTGATACAGGAAAAGGCTGAATAGTCGGTTGCATTGACATGGCAATCGGCGCAGGTGGTCCATTTGCCGGCGTGGGTGCCCGAATAGATCGGAAACCAGGTATGGTTGAAGGTGGCACCCAGCCATGACGAGGTGTTGTGGCAGGTGGTGCAGGTGGTTGGGAACTGCGCGGCCAAGTGATTCGGATTGGTCACTCCCTGGTAATCGGCCTTATGACACGAGTAGCAATCCGTTGGTGTGCCGGCGAAAACAGTGTTGATATGACACTGCGAGCAGGCGACGCTCACATGGGCGCCGGTCAGAGGGAATGGTGTCTTGCTGTGATCAAAGGATGCTGGCGTCCATGCCGTCGTGGTGTGACACACATCGCAAGTTGTTGGGAACCCGGCGGACGCGTGGTTCGGATTATTGGTGCTGTTGTAGTCGCTCTGATGGCAGGAAGCGCATGTGTTGACGGTCAGATTGAAGTTGCCGTTCGTATGACACGAAGCACACTGCAACGACGTGTGGAAACCTGTCAGTGGGAATCCAGTGGTAGAGTGATCAAATGTGGCCAACTGCCAGCCCATCGTCGTGTGGCAGATGCTGCAGTCTGTGGGGAAACCACTTGCTTTGTGGTTCGGATTCGTAGTGCCGTTGTAGTCCTTCAGGTGGCATGAAGCACAATCTGTTGGCAGACTGGTGTAGTTGTTGTTTATATGGCACTGCGCACACTGGACTGTTGTGTGGATCCCCGTGAGTGGGAACTTGGTGGTGGAGTGATCGAAGGTGGCCGGCTGCCAACCCTGTGTCGTATGACAGGTGTTGCAAAGCGTCGGGAATCCACTCGCCTTGTGGTTGGGATTTGTGGTGCTGTTGTAGTCCTTCATGTGGCACGAAGCACAGTCTGTCGGCAGGTTCGTGTAGTTATTGTTCACATGGCACTGGGCACATTGGACGCTAGTGTGCATTCCCGTGAGCGGGAATCCAGTCATCGAGTGATCGAAAGTTGCTCCTTGCCAGCTCGAGGTGGAATGGCAAACGGCGCAGTTCTGTGGGAATCCCGCTTGTACATGGTTCGGATTGGTGGTCCCGGTATAGTCTTTGGCATGACACGAATAGCACGCGGTTGATGCGAGTTGGAAGTTGTTATTTGTGTGACAAGCCTGGCAATCGAGAGTGGCGTGGACTCCAGTCAGTGGGAAGTTTGTGAACTTGTTGTGATCGAATTTCGCACCGAGCCAGCTATTCATGCTGTGGCAGACGGTGCAGTCGGTGGGAAAGCCCAGCGCCTTGTGGTCGATAACAGGGGTCTGATAGTCCTTTTGATGACACGAAAGGCATTGCGTAGAAAGGCCGAGGAACTGTCCCGTGGCAGCACCGGTATGGCATGATTCGCAGTCAAGCGTCGCGTGTGCTGCCACAAGTGGAAAGCGGTTTTGATGCTGGCTGATGCTCTGTAGCGAAACCCGCCAGCCCTTCACCGTATGGCAGGACTCGCAGTTGGCGCCCATTTGCCGGCGATGAATATCGGCATGACAGTCAGCGCACTTCGTTCCGACATTGCTGAAGATCAGACTCGAGTGACACTCCCGGCAAGACACGCCAGAGTGCATTCCTCGCAATGGGTACTTCGTCTGATTGTGGTTGAAGTCGGGCTGGCTGCGAATCGGCTTCCAGGAAGTGAACGTGTGACAGTTCTCGCAAGGCATGTTGAGGTCGCCGTGCGGGCTCTGCAGACTGGCGCGCGGTTGTTGCTGGGCCAGGAGCAGCGGCAACAGGATCAACAGCGAAGCCGCAACCGCTTTCGTTCCTCTCGTCATCACGTTGTTTTTCCGGCGCCTGACAGCATCAGGCTGATTTTCACGTTGCCGTTGGCATGACACGCTGCACATTTGGTCGGCGTTGGCTTGTAAAAAAGGACCTCTTTGCCATCTACGGTCTGGACGCCGACGTGACAGGCTTTGCACCTAACATCCTGGTGCGCTCCCTTGAGAGAGAACTGTGTTTTCTCGTGATCGAAGAGCGATGGCTGCCACTTGGTGGTGGTGTGACAATCGGCACAGCGTGTCTGGCCTGCACGCGCAAACTGCCCGCCGTGGGGATTCTCGTGGCAGTCCTCGCACAGCTTGGGCGCCGCTTTGAAATTCACATTCTTCAGGTCGCGCTCCAGGTTCAGCGGCCGGTGACATCCGGAGCACTCGACGGCACGATGAGTGCCAGTGAGTTGGAATTCCGTAGTCGCGTGATCGAACTTGCCAAGGTCCGCGAAAGTTCGTGTCGTGTGGCAGGCCTCACATCCCGCAGTGTGGCCGTTTACGAGCACACCCATGCGGGCCGCGAATTCGTTGCGGTGCGGATCGACGTGACAAGTAGTGCACGACAGGCTTTGGAAGTGGTAGCCGCGCGGGGAGGTGCTGACACCATCGAGCGGCTTATGACAATCCAGGCAATCGGTTGCAACATGCGAGCCGGTGAGAATAAACCCGGTCTTTTGGTGACGCGCAAGCGTGAACGAAGTCACGTGGAAATCGTTTTCGCTATGGCACTGCTCGCAGTGGTTAAAATATGGAGGTCCCGCGAATTGCTTCTGGTGCGCGTCCTGGTGGCAGTCGGTACACTGCGAGAATTTGACTTTGAATACTGTCGCCCGGCCCGCTGGAGTGTGACACTTGGAGCATTCGACGTCCGCGTGTTTTCCGCGAAGCGGAAATCGAGTCTGCGTATGGTCTTTGACGGTGAAGATGGTCTCCTTGAAACCATCGACCCTGTGACAGCTTTCGCACTTGCCGCCGTCCTGCCGCTTGGCAAACTGCCCGTTGTGCGGGTCCGGTTGGTGGCAATCTGCGCATTGCTGATGAGCGATGTGAGCCTTGAAATCGCCCCCGCGGTGGCAGGTATTGCAATCAATGTCGAGGTGCCTTCCTAAAAGGGGATACTCGGTCTTCGAATGATCAAATTTCGCTGCAAAAGCAGTTTTCTTCCAGGTCACCGTGTTGTGGCAGGACTCACAGGTCTGTTTAAACTCACCCTTGTGAACGTCGGCGTGGCACGACGAGCACTGCTCGAAGCGAAGCCCAACAAACTTAGGGGCCGCACCGGGAACCGGGGCGTGACATTTTTCGCAGGTGACCCTCATGTGGGCGCCTGTCAAAACGAATCGCGTCTTTGAGTGATCAAAATTGCGCGCGGTTTTCCAGTCTGTGGTGTTGTGACAGCGAACGCAATTGGCGCCTAACTCTCCCTTGTGCCTGTCTTCGTGGCAAGGCGAGCAGGTGGAAGTAAGTCCAAGATAGGAGCGACTAATGTCCTTTACTCGAATGGTGCTACGCTCGTCAGGGCTGATTCTCTGCGGGTTATGGCACTCTGCACAAGGCAGTCCAAGATGTTTGCCATCGAGCTTGAATCCGGTTTTACTGTGATCGAAGCTCGCGGGAGCCGGGTTCCAATGAATGACAGGGAAGCTGAGGCCGTTGTGTTCGGAGTGGCACTTTACACAAGCGGTGTAGCGCTCGCCCGCTTCCATGATCGCCGCATGGTAGCCACGCTTCTGTTGCAAGCGAATGGCGATTTCCTGGTGACAATCGACGCAGCGATAGGTGGGTGCACCCGCCGATACGGCGTGGCACTTGATACAACCTGCAGGACCATCAAGGTCGTGATGTAATTTCGACAGAGGGCCGGGGGAAATTTGCGCAGCTGCAATGACGGGAAAAGCCAGCAGTGCATACAACGACAGTGTGTGCAGAGCCTGGAAAAGGTCAGCGCTTACACGGACAACAACTGCCATGGAATCGAACAGGTACCGCACTCGTGCTCCGGAACCTTTTGACGTTGCAAATCAGGCGTTTAACGGGGGCCCACATCTCATCAGAGACTGCCAGATTTAAGCCATGGCCCGCACATTACAGGGGGCTATGCCCGTTACGGTGCTGGGTCATGGCCATTGGAGTAGGCGTGTTGAATGCTGAGTTTGCAAGAGAAGCAGCAGGTGGAATGCCAAACGGAAGTGCTTCGCCGGAACAGATTACGACACTGGTTCCTAAAACACAGATGAATACCAGGAAAAATTCCCTTCGCGTCGCGCGTGGTTACACGCAAAAGTTACGGACCACGACGGACAAACTGTATTCGAATCGGGCGCTCTGAATCTCGATGGTTCCATTGTTGCTAACGACGGTTTTCCACTCTAATCGGAGACTAACACATCAGATTTCTTTCAGCTCGGTTTTTCCCGATGAAAGTCACGGTACGTGACGTCTTTCACAGACCTGGAAACAGTTCTGGTATTACGATGCGGTGTTCGATCTGGTGTTTATGGCTGATTGTGCGAACTTGACAAAACCGATTAGCAAAGACCCGGTGCGGGAGATGCGGTTCGCTATGAACTTATCCCTGGCGGTCGGAGTCGTCATGCTAGTAGGCAAAGTCACTGCATATTTACTGACGCACTCAACTGCAATCTTCTCCGACGCAGCAGAATCAACCGTACACGTGATAGCGGTCGCATTTGCTGCATTTAGCCTTCGGCTGAGCATGAAACCGGCCAGGGCTCAGTTCCTTTATGGCTTTGAAAGAATTACGTTCTTTTCTGCGGGATTTGAAGGCGCGATGATCATCGTTGCTGCTTTGGCCATCCTCTTCGAAGCGATCCGAAAATGGATGGGCGGAATACAACTTGAGAATATAGGGGCCGGCACGCTGTTGATTGTCGCCGCTGGGCTCACAAACGCTGGACTCGGATATTACTTAGTGCGTGTCGGTAAACAAACCCACTCGATCATTCTCGAGGCAGACGGCAAGCACGTGTTAACCGATTGTTGGACCAGCCTTGGAGTCTTGGGAGG
>Ga0335069_10017019_pt1 | contig 10133 bp, 7 predicted proteins | sample Lox_Sample_11_FD_206714 | JGI IMG/M metagenome (GOLD analysis project Ga0335069, IMG submission 206714) | Soil microbial communities from Loxahatchee National Wildlife Refuge, Florida, United States - Lox_Sample_1.1 | ecosystem: Environmental > Terrestrial > Soil > Wetlands | place: USA: Florida...
GGAAGCACGATACTCAGGCGGCCGAGGCATTTCAGAAGGCTGCCGCGCTGGCCGAGGATGAACGCAAGCGCACGCCCAATGACTCCTACACGATTTCCATGTTGGGCAAGTATTACGCCAGCCTGCACAACGGGAATCGTGCGCTGCCGCTGCTGCGCAAGGCGATTGCGCTGGCGCCAAACGATCCGGATGTCGCCGAGCGTGTCGCGGAGGCGTACGAGGTGCTTGGCCGACGGAGAGATGCACTGGAATCTCTCGCAAGAGCATTGCAGCTTGGCTACTCGGCCAACTACGCTAAGGCGAGCCCAACATTCAAGTCGCTTCGCCGCGATCCGGATGCTCCCCCGGCTATTCGAGAAACTAGTCTATCGAAGTAAGAACGGAGGAAAGAATGAGCACAAAGGTCGTACAGATCGCCCAAGCTGGGGATTTTCGGCAGGCGCAGCCACCACAGGTCTTTATTGCCCAGGGGGAACTGATTGAGTTTGTCAATGGAGGCAGCGGCGGCACGCTGCTCGTGCTTACGCCGGAGACAGCCGCGATTCTCTCGCCCGCTCCGAACTCGCCAGTGGCGATTGCCCCCGGTGGGACGTTGACCTATACGTTTCTGGCGCCCACGGGGAGCGGGTATCTGGCGCAGGTGTTGCCCGAAGGAGCAACACCGGGACCAGTGCAAGGGCAGGGTGCCGCGGGTCCAGTGCTGACGATTCTGCCCTCGACAAATCGCGACCCAGGCAACCGTACGGGACGCTAGATCCGAGCCGAGGTGGCCTGTGGCGCCACTCGCCGTCGTGACTCACGTACTGATCGCAAATCGGACCGGACTACGGATTGGCTCATGACTGGGTGCTCGCCGCTGGTACAGACTGCGGAAGCGGTGCAGGCCCTCGGTGCATCGTGTTTTCCTGTGCGGCCTGAAGAGTTCGCGTGATGTGGAACGCGATGCGCCGAGTGAAGAAATCCTGCTGAAGCACGGGATCGCCGGCGTTGCGGGTGACCTGCGCGGAAGTGCTAATGGGATCCATCGCGAACAGCGAGGCATCGAACGAATCCGTTGCAGCGACGAGGAGAATATAGTCGGAGGTCTCGGTTGCGGCCCCTGGCACCGAGGCGTGAAGTGGGCTGCCGCCACGGGTAGAGACGGGCTGACCGCCCGGATCCAGGGCCAAAGTCTGGGCACTAAGCAGGTCCGTCGCAATGCTGTAGTCAGCGGAGAAATAGAGCAGCGCGACGTAGAGCCTCATAGACCAGTTGTTCTTGATCGAGACGACATAAGTCGGGCGACCGTCCGGAGTCGAATACAAACTTTCCTGCACGACACGGTAGGGAAGCTCCACTCGATCGGTTGGCGGGCAGCTAAAGTTCTGCGCCTGCGGCGTGCCGGGATTCACGGTCACGGTGAACTCGATGGCCGCGGCGGGGATCTGCGTATTCGGGTTTGTAAGCGCCAAGCGCCTTTTCCAGATGGAGGAGTGGTCGAGGGCGGATGCGTTGAGAGCGACGGCCTTGTATTGTGAGCCTTCGTCGAGCGCGGCGGTTGGGTCGGGCTGCAACACCGCCGCTGCAGCCTGCACCTGGGTGACGGTAGCAAGGGCGAAGGCCTTCGCAGGATCGGCGAGATCGGCGTCTGCATCGCTGAGGAGGTAAAGCGCATAACGATCGCCGACCCCGATGTTGAGCGCGGAGCCGCGATCCAGCTGCCACTGATTCGTCGTATTGCCCAAGGCGGCAATGGCGTAGTCGGTCTGCGCCGCCGAATCGAAGCTGAGGAAGAGATCGTCAAGCATGTGGTCGCCGCTCGAGGACTCGACCTTTGGCGTCTGCAGTGGAACCTCGACACTCATCGCGGCGCGCGTCAGATGCATCAACTCGCGGTAGCCCAGTCCGCCCTTCGTCTGTTGCAGCGTATCCGTCAGGAAATAAGTGAACGCACCATGATTCTTACTCGTCGGATCAATGTACTCCTGTGCAGTCTGGTCGGTGTCGCAGGCGGCGAGCAGAATATGCGGGCCGTTCTGGCCGGGCTTCGAACACGCAGCGACGGCGCGGGCGATGGGGTTGGTGTTTTGCGTCGAATCGGACAGCTTGCGAATGGCGGACTCGAACACGGCAGGATCGGCGAGATATTTTGAAGCCGGCTGCGAGTCCAGTCGAGGGTTAACGCGGCGCACGGCAGCAGCACGGTCCATAGAGCCCGAGTGACAGGAATCGAAGATGGTCGTAAGGTGAGCTCCTCTGGCAGTGACCTCGGAGATCAGAATTGCCATGTCTTTGTCGACCAGATCAAGTCCGTTCGGCAATCGGCTGTCATAACAGACAATCGATGAATTCCGACCGCTTGGTTCAACGGTTGAGAATTGTCCCCCTGTAGGTACCTGCGAGCCGTGGCCGGCAAAGAAGAAAAGAGCGAGGTCGCACTTTTGTGCCTGCCCCAAATGAGAGCGGAAACAATCAATGACGGCCTGGCGCTTAGCCGCGGAGTCCTGTAGACGAAGCAGGTGGAGAGACTCGCCGTCGAAGCGGTTGCGGAGCATCGTCTCAATAGAATCGGCATCGTTCAAGCAGCCGTCGAGCGAGTCTACCGGTGGAGGATAGTTGTTGATGGCCACAAGGAGCGCATAGAGCGAGGGCATGAAGTTGCCTCACGATTCTCGTAGGGGATATGCAAGAGTGCAGGGAAACGCGAATCCAGCTAAGCACAGAGAGCCATGGCAGCGCCAGTGGATTTTTTTGTGCCGGCGCACTCCTGCGCAAATGGATCCATCAACTCAATGGCGGTCGCGGATTGAGCCGCTGTTGGTCCTGCGACTCTCGGCGAATGATCGACTCCGGATACTTGGGAGGCAGGGTTCGCCTGAACGCGCAATCCTGGTGTGGTGTCCCCGCAATAGGTGAACAAAGTCTGGTGAGTTTCTGGAAGATGGAATCGGCAGTAGCAGTCCAGACGAAAGGGCGAGAGTTGCGGTTGTAGTGTTGAACGAATTCGTGGATGCGTCGGATCAGTTCGCGGACGCTGCGGAAACTTCCGCGGCGGATGGCCTGCTGAGTGATGAGGCCAAACCAGGCCCCGAGAAGGAACATGTGCTGCCGGTATAGAATGGCTGGCACCTGAGGACAGGGATGGAGCATTGTTGCCTCTCGCCGCGCCGATCTTCCTTCGCTACTCTTGTTGCGCTTGCTGCCGGGGCGCTCCGCCGGCGCCGCACTGTGGGCTCGGAAGGGTTTTCCCAGTTCCGGCGCGTTTGTCTCGCGATCGCCGGCATCTCTTTGTGTGCCCAGTGGTGTGTGCAGGCGTATGGCGCGAGAAAAGTGGTTGAGCCAGGGATCACGCCGGTACAGGCTGAACTGATGGCAGATCTAAACGCTCGCCTGATGCACGTGGGAGCACCTGTTTTTGCGCGGGTGACGGTTGACTGGACGGGCACGGGCTGCGTTCTGCCGAAAGGCGCGGTGCTGGAAGCGCAGGTGGTTTCCGTCGCTCCTTATAACAAGGCGACGAAGCTTTCGGAAATCGATCTTGCGTTTACGCGGGCACAATGCGCGGCCCCGAGGATGGCAGCCTTCGACTTGCTGCTGGCAGCGCTGGTGGCGCCGCCGCGTCCCATGGACATGGGTATTCTTTCCGACCCTCTGCCAATGAACACCTCGTACTCCGGAGCGAACGGCCAAGTCGCGCTGGCCGCCGTGAAAACGATGCAAATGAGCGGGAACATCAATCTGAAGTTGGGCATTGACGAGTCCGGCTATAACGTTGCGGCTCTTCCGCGCATGCATATGGGGGATGTTTCGGGCATTCACGGCATGAAGTTGAGTTTCGGTTCCGGAACCGGAACCACCACCGTGTTATCGTGCAAGGGCCACGACGTGAGCCTGGAAAAGCACACCGTGCTTCTGCTCGTGCCATCGCAGGGCCTGCTGCCACGGTCCATTTCCGAGTCGGTCCGGCCGGATTCGGCGACTACACCGACTGGCGAGAAACGCATTGTGGCGGTTTCAGGGCCTGAGCAGACGCAGGCGGAGGACATCGACGTCTGCGACCCCTCGCACTGCAACGCCGATCTGCGTGCGGGAGACGACATCGATGATGGGAAGCCCAAGGTGAGCTTTTCGGCGGACCAGCTGGGATATGCAGCGCGGGTGCACCAGGAGATGCATGACTTCGATCGAGACGAGACACTGGCATGGCTCGGCCCGGACCAGCTGCTTGTCTCCTTCAACCCTCATGCGCTGATTCATCGACGGTCATTGGGCCCATCGGGCTCCACGGAACGTATCATCCGCGCGGTGCTGCTCGACACGAGCGCGCGCAGGATCATCCGCAGCGTCGACTGGGAGCTGCCGGACAACAACGAATACCTGTGGCCGCTCGCAGGGGGCGGTGTCCTGGCGCATGTGGGCTCGGAACTGCGCGTCTATGACGAAGGGCTGAAGATCAGCGAGCGAATCCGCCTCGATGCTCCGCTGGCTTTTGTACGGGTCACTCCCGACGGAAACTTCATTGTCGTCGGACAGGTCCGCGAGCGCCACTCGCCCGAGCTGCATGCGCGCCTGCGCGAGAGCCTGCAGGGCGAACCCGAGGAGGACGTCTCGGTCACCGTGCTGAATCACGAGTTCGATACGATTGCGAGATCGGAGGCGCGTTCCGACCTGATCCCGCCGACCCTGCTGAACGAAGGTCAGGCGCGGGTGCTGGCTCTTCGCAACGGGCGCTATCGGGTTGCGCTGCTCACGTGGGACAGCCGGTCGTCTGTGCTCGCGGAGTTTGGCTCCGGTTGTGTGCCTCGCCTTTCAAGCCTGGCGCCAGATCTTCTGTTTCTCTCGAGCTGCAACGTTCATAACGGCATGCTCGAGTACCGGGTGTTGAATTCGAGCGGCAAACTGACGCTGAAGGGTTTCACGAATCCCGATGATCTGGTGCACGCAGCGAAGGGCAGCGGGCACGGCGGGATGTTCGTTGTGAAGACTCTTCGCTCCAGTACGGTGCGTTCCGGCGCGCCGTTCAGAGCCGCGAGCCTCGATTTCGGAGAATTCGGAGTGTATCGCGCAGCGGACGGCAAGAAGCTTTTCGGGGTGCACGTCGGGTCACCGACTTCGAGCCTCGATGACTATGCGATGACCGGCGACGGTTCGCAGCTTGCCATTCTCACGCGCGACCAGATCTCCATTTATGCCATCGCTTCCCGGTGAGGCAATCAGGAAGAGCCGATGGGGAAGAGTCGCGCGGAGCGCACGCGGCGGATCAGGATCGAGGAGCGTGCGGGCCCGCATTCTCTTGGGCGGCGCAGGCCGCAATTCAAGGCGAGAAGAACCGCGGGCAGAAAACCTCGGGAAGAGAAGATGGCCGGTGCTGAGCACGAAGCATGATGAGTCTTGGGGTTTGTCGCCAGAGTGGTACGCGTAACTGATCCGACGCATCAACGAATTCGTTTAACACTACAACCGCAACTCTCGCCCTTTCGTCTGGACTGCTACTGCCGATTCCATCTTCCGGAAACTCCCCAGACTTTGTTCACGTATTTCGGGGACACCACACGAGTTGCCGTTAAGCAGTTTCGCGAGCCAGATCGCCGAAGTGGGCAGTTCATGAACCTCGACTCCGGCGATCTCAACCTTGCCGTATCGCCATGCTCCGAGTATTACGAGGTGGATGTGTTCCTGTTCGCTGTCATCATGGTGACGTAACCGACAGACTACGCTCGGCGGTCCTCCTGTTCCATGTATTGCGACCATGTCGGGTTAAGACCCCAATGCCAGTGTGAACAGTCATCACTGATCGTAGCCTCACTCGGATCGGTTTCGCGCCGGATCGATGATAGAGGCCGTTCTTTGCGCTCAGAGCTTCCATGGCGGCAGGAGGCGCTTTTGCACTTTGCCGAGTGCCGTGCGCGGAAGGTTTTCAACCGCGACGAATCCACGTGGAATCTTGAAAGACGCGAAAACCCGGCGGCAGCGGCGCTCAAGATCGACCGGATCGAAAGGCTTGCGGGCCACGATGTACGCGACTGGAACCTCTCCGCGAATGGCATCTGGCTGACCCGCCACCGCGACTTCTGCCACCTCTTCCTGCTCCAGGAGAAAGTCCTCGATCTCACGGGGATAGATATTGAAGCCGCCGGAAATGATCAGGTCGCTCTTGCGGCCAAGCAACGTGTAATATCCGTCGGCCGACACCTCGGCCATGTCACCAGTTCGAAACCACCCGGCATCGAAAGCCTCGGCTGTGGCTTCGGGGCGGCGCCAGTAGCCGGCGAAGACATTCGAACCGCGGAGCTGGACCTCTCCATCGACAATCCGCGCCGAAACCCCCGGCAAGGGAAGCCCCACTGTGCCCGGCCTCCGCTCACCTCGATAGGGATTGGAAATATTCATCAGCGTCTCGGTCATTCCATACCGCTCGAGAATGGTGTGTCCAAAGCGTGCGCGGAAGTCTTCAAGAACCTGTGCCGGCAGCGGGGCTGAGCCGGAGACGAAGAGGCGCATGAACGATCCGATCGTACGCGCCTCCCCTTCGGGAAGGTCGAGCAGCCGTATATAGACAGTGGGCACGCCGAAAAACAGTGAGGGACGAAAATCGAGGAACTCGGTTAAGGCTTTCTGGTGCTCGAACCGAGGGAGAAGGCGCATGCGGCATCCGCTGGCCAGCCAGCAATGAATACCATTGGCAAGACCATGTACATGGAAGAGGGGAAGGGCGAGAAGGAAGCGATCTTCCGCGGAGATCTCCCAACACGCCGTGAGATTGAGCGCATTCGTCGCAAAATTGTTGTGCGTCAGAATTGCTCCCTTGGACGTGCCCGTCGTGCCGGAGGTATAGACAAGGGCGGCGGGCGCGTCGCCATCCAGGCTGACGCGAACTGGCTCGGTCGACCGGGGAGCCACCAACGTATCGATGTTCCAGAAAGGTACGCTTCCGCCTACGGGCTCAGAAGCGATGATGGCCTTCGGCTCGGCGTCAGCCAGAATGTGCTGAATCTCTCGTTCGCGGTAGAGGATATTGATGGGCACGAAAATGATCCCCGCACGAACACAGGCCAGATAGAGATCGATGTACTCGATGCGATTGGCGAGATACACGCAAAGGCGATCGCCACGCACGAGTCCGCGCTCCAGAAGCAAGGCGGCCATGCTGTTCGCGCGTTCATCAATTTCGGCAAACGTAAACTCGCGGCCCATGTACTCGAGCCCAATCTGATGGGCACGACCTAGGAGGGAACGATCAAAAAGATGATGAAGATTCATAGCTCAGTGGAGTTCTTTGATTGCAGAAATGGTATCGACAAGCCGGCCATGATGGCGAACGCCGCAAGAGCAACAAAGCTCGATCGGAACGAACCCGTCGCGTCAGCGAGCCAGCCAATGGCAGGGGCGCCGGCCAGAATCATGAAGATGCCGATCATGTTGACCAGGCCCATTGCCGCTCCGGCGCGGCCGGGAAAAAGCGCTGCGGCACGATTGAAGCAACCGGCATAGGGTACACCGCAGCCGAGTGCAAGAGCAGCGATGGCTGCAAACGTAAGCCAGAACGAGCGACTTAAGGCCAGGGTTACGCATGCTGCAGCATTTAAAAGGAGCGCGGGGAGCAGGAGCCCAAGCAAATCAATACGCTCCGCGAGCCAGCCGCCCAGAGGGCGCGTAAGAATACCGAGCAGCAGGACAAGAGAACCAAGTAGGCCCGCCGACTTGAGCGACATATCAAGCGTGTTGCGAAGCAGGGTCGTGATCCACGTGCCAACGACAATCGCCAGACCGAAGGATGCCATCTGTACCACACCGAGAAACCATAACTCCGAGTGCGCAAGCATCCGGGTAAACTGGGCAGGCGGGGCGCCAACGGCTTCCGGGTGCGGAGCTCCCAGGAGACCATACAGGCAAGCCCCTGCCGCGATCACTGCGCAGCCCAGAAAGGCTCCCCGCCATCCGAAGGCATCCAGCATATGAGGTACTGCGAAGAGGATGAAGCCCGCGCCGAGAAGTACCGAACCGCCATAAAAACCCTGGGCGAGATGGAGAGCTCGCCCGCGAAAGCTGGCCACCGTGTAGCGGGCACCGGCTGCAAAGCAGGTCCCGGTCCCCAGGCCGGCGCCGGCCTTGAAGAAGAGCAGCTAACCATAGCTCACGGAAAGGCCAAGAGCCACGTTGGCCACCGCGACCCATGCGAGTGCGAAGATCAGAACGCGAAGCGCGCCGAGCCGGTCTGCAAGCCAGCCGCCCGGGACCTGCATCAAGGCGTGCGTCGTGAAGATCGCAGTTGTGAGCAATCCGACCTGCGCCTGGCTGAGCGCAAAGTGCGTACGCAGCGCGACCACCATGGGGGCGTGATTGGTGTAGTTTGCAGAGAAAGCCAAGCCGGTCACGCAGGCCGTAAGAAGAGCACGTTTGTTCATCGAACAATTCCGCACAGCGTAGCATGCGTTCCACTGCTCCAGCAAGAAGCGCGGACCGGAGTCCTGGAGAGACGAGAAGCAAGGCCGGAGCGCGCGCAGGTGCGCGCAGCCTTGACTGCCGTGATGCGCCGCATGGACTCCTCACAAGGAAGAAGAGGAGGGTAAACTGGCTGGTCGCCACTGAGGGCTGAATGGTTGTTCCTGGGTTCGATGCAGGGGCGTATGTCCTGCAAGGCTTCGGGGCGAAGAGCGGGAGGCTGGGGAATGTGCCCACAGAGGCGTGATGTTTTGAGGGCCATCGCAGGCGCGGGCGTGCTTGCGATGGCTCCTGGCTCCATGGAGGCCGAGGAGCAGTTGGCGCGTGCGACGCGCGCAACTCCGCAGCCGAGAATCAAAGATATTCGCGTGATTGAATGCGAGCCTGCGGGTGTGCGCCTGACCGTGGTCAAGATCGATACGGATCAGGACGGGCTCTACGGCTACGGTTGCGCGACATTTACGCAGCGGGCGGATCTGGTAAAACCCGCCGTGGAAAAGTATCTCAAGCCATTCCTGCTACATAAGACGACCGACCGCATCGAAGATATCTGGCAGTCCTGTTATGACAGCTCGTATTGGAAGAACGGTCCGGTCCTGAACAACGCCCTCAGCGGCATCGATCAGGCGCTCTGGGATATCAAGGGCCGGCAAGCGGGAATGCCGGTCTATCAGCTCGCTGGCGGGAAATGCCGTGAAGCCGTCGATTGTTACGCCCACGCCAGCGGGGCGGAGTTTGAGGATGTGGTCGAGAGCGCGAAGAAATCCATCGCCCAGGGATTCCGCAATGTGCGCGTGCAGGTGGAGCTTCCTGGGATGGCGGGCTATGGTGCGGCCCAGACGAGCGACAAACGTCCGAAGGCTCTCCACGATCAACCGCTCTTCGACCCTGCCTCCGCCATGCGCCGCAATTTGAAGCTGCTTGAATTCTGCCGGCGGGAGTTGGGCGAAGAAATCGAATTGCTCCATGATATGCATGAACGCCTGACGCCCAACGAGGCAGTCCAGTTCTGCAAGGAAGCCGAGCAGTATCGGATGTTCTTTCTCGAGGACCCGCTTTCGCCGGAAGATCTGGATTACTTCCGGCAGATTCGCCAGAGTTGCACCACGCCGATCGCGATGGGCGAACTGTTCAACAATCCGCATGAATGGCAGCCGCTGATCGAAGAACGACTCATCGATTACATCCGCGTGCACCTGTCGCAGGTGGGCGGATTCAGTCCCGCACGCAAGATCGCCATCCTGGCCGAGCAGTTTGGTGTGAAGACCGCGTGGCATGGTCCCGGGGATGTTTCCCCTGTGGGTCATATGGCGAATGTCACCCTGGATCTGGTCAGCTACAACTTTGGCATCCAGGAGTACACACCGTTCAATGAACGGACGCGAGCGATCTTTCAAGGATGTCCGGAGATGAAGGATGGCTATCTATGGGTCAGCGAGAAGCCAGGGTGGGGAATTGAGGTCGACGAGAAGGAAGCTGCCAGGTCGCCCTTTACGGCCAGTCCGCTCAATGGCGGCTGGGGTGAGATACGGCTGCGGGATGGTACCGTGATCAAGCAGTAGCCGCGGGCATGGCAGGGAAGCCGGTTTCAGCATTGGAGAATTGCATGAGACACGTAATCGGAAGTGTTCTGTTGGTCTGCGTCCTTCTGGGAGCGTCCTCCGCCCGTGGCCAGGTGAAGATGACCCGCGAGCAGGTGCTCTTCTACACCT
>Ga0335069_10017020_pt1 | contig 10133 bp, 15 predicted proteins | sample Lox_Sample_11_FD_206714 | JGI IMG/M metagenome (GOLD analysis project Ga0335069, IMG submission 206714) | Soil microbial communities from Loxahatchee National Wildlife Refuge, Florida, United States - Lox_Sample_1.1 | ecosystem: Environmental > Terrestrial > Soil > Wetlands | place: USA...
AACCGACGCAGGCAAGGCGAGAGTGCAAAGGACTTTTCGATGAACTCTCGCTTTAGCTCAGCAACACTATGGTTCCAGCAGTACAAAATGAGCAAGATGAAGCAATCGACGGTGAAGACGATGCAGGGTCACATTAACAACTATCTGCTGCCGAAGTTCGCCGGCTACACGCTGGGAATGATTACAGCAGAAAAAGTGAATGAGTACCTGTCATCGGACGAGGTCAGCCATCTTTCTCCGAAGTCCCAGAAGCACTTAGTCACTACTCTATGCCTGATCGCCGGCAAGAAGTTCGGCCGCGGAGCGATCCGCTACCCGGCACCGAAGACGCTCAGGGAAGAGGAGCCGTGCCGTACTCCGGAAGAAATGCAGCTGATCATCGACGCCTCCGCGGGCCAAGATAAAGTCATCTACGCGGTCGCCAGTGAGACTGGTATGCGCGCGGGTGAGATCTATGGCTTGGAGGTCACCGACATCGATTGGATCCGGAATCAGATTCACGTGAGGCGAAGTGTGTACGACGGGCAGATTCAAACTCCGAAGACACAGAACGCCTATCGAGTCATCGACGTGAAGCCCTGGCTCCTGGAACTCATCAAAAAGCACATTGGCGATCGCAAGCTTGGTCTGCTCTTTATGAGCGGCCGAGGCCATGCCATTCGGCACACGACCTTTTTGCGTCGTCATCTTCATCCGTTGCTCAAGAAGTTGGGCATCAAGAAGTCTGGCATACACGCTTTCCGGCATGGGCGTGTGTCTTACTTGGTAGAGCAAGGCGTAGCGCGCGAGATCATCAAGGCGTGGATCGGCCACGGATCCGACGCCATGATTGAGAAGTACCTGCATTTGCGGACTTCCTATCGTGCGGCGGCGCTCGCCAACATACCTTCGTTGCAGCCAAACTACCCGACGTCTTTTGCCATGTCGTCGGGTAGTTCGTTTGCGGAAAGCGTGCAAGTCATGTAATATCATTACGCGGGGTGGAGCAGCCTGGTAGCTCGTCGGGCTCATAACCCGAAGGTCGTCAGTTCAAATCTGACCCCCGCAACCAATTTCTCCTGTTCCATCAGCTACTTAGAGGCGACGGCTCCAGTCGCCTCTTTTTCTTTTTCGGTACAATCGGTACAATTCGGCGCCGTAAAGCCAGTGCCGATCTGCTCTGCGACTTGCGCCCGCCATGCCACATCCTCGCTACTCTTGTCGTACACGTCGGTCATGTCTTGCTTGCGGCTGTGCCCCATCCAATACTTGAGCAAGCCAGCCGGGACGTTGGACGCACGTAAGTGCGAGTTACGGAAACGGCGGAAAATGTGAGCGCCAGCTTTGACGCCCTGAAAGTTCTTGCCGTTGATGTTCACCACGATGCCGGGTGTGTTCTCATCGCCCGCCAGAATCGGATGCAGCACGCGGTTAAGAATGTTGGATTGGTCGAGCGGCTCACCCGTGTCCGTACAGAACACGTAGCCGGACTTGCGCTTGCCGATGTGATCCCGCAGCAAAGCTGCGATGCTGCTGTGAATCTCAACGAAGCGCTTGCCATTGTTTGATTTGAGAAAATCCTGCTGCTCGCTTTTCCAGAGCTTCTCGATGATGCATAGGCGCGTGCAGTCGTCCAAGACGTTCTCGATCTTGAGGCCGAGGATTTCGCCGAACCGCAGACCCGATGCCGCCTTGAGCGCGAACATTGCTCGGTACTGACCTTCAGCACGCTCCACGATCAAGGACATCTGCTGCGCGACCACGGACGGAGTGCGTTGCTCTCCGACCACGGGGCAGTCGATGTAGTCGTTGTCCCATGCGACGGGAAATAACTGCTTGCGGGACTTCGGGTCTCTGGCGCTCGCTACCACAGCTTTAACTACCTGCACGTGATTGCGAATCGTCTTCGGCTTCCGACCTTTGTCGTGCAGCGCTTGGACGAAATCCCGCACGGGCGTCTGGTCGTCCACCAATGCCGCCAGCGGCAAATCGCCGATGTACTCATTGATGTTGCGAATGATGCCGTCCCATGTGGGGAGTGTCGATGGACGCACGGGCTTGCTCTTGCGAGCGCTCATCGTACCGTACCAGACTTTTGCCTGTTCCTTGAAGGTGACTCCAGTCTGCGACACCACGACCCTCTCGAAGTGCTCGACCGTATCTGCTCCGCTCTGCTGCACGATCTCTTTCGCTCTCCTCTCTCGTTGACTGGCGGTCATGCTACCTTTGCCGGAGACCGGGCAGATGCGCTCACGTACGTGCTGCCGTTTCTCCTGTCCAGCGATGTCCTTCCAGTAGCGCACTACGAACCACTTGCCTGACTTCTCGATGTGCCCATTCTGACCACGACGGCGTGACATTGATTTCCTTGTCCGCTTAGCCGTGGCGTTGCTCGACCGCAGAGTGTCGCGTTCTAGCCCATTGGTCAAGTCTGTTCGTGATGCAATGCGGTCGGTCATTCAGAATGTGGGCGATGCACGCCCTTTACTCTGCTGCCGGGGGTTGTGACCCGACCTCCGCATTAGGAAACGCTCTACTTGCCGTTCCCCACTCTGCACTTAGTTCTTGTGGATTTGTTCCGTCAGTATGTCGCTCATCGCTTGTTCTCCTTGTTGTGGTCTCATCAGGCACCGCATTACGGTGCTAACGCAGAATGAACATCTGATTGTTCCGCGTTTTCGACCTATGCCGCTGCCGCGTCCGCTTTCTTGTCGGCTTCCTGAAGCTGCTCCACAACCTGCGCGAGAAACTCGTGCCACAGATTTTCGCTCATGAACTTTTTGTAGCTCATGACCCACTTGACAGCGACCTCGATGTTCGTGTCCAAGTCGTTAGCGGCGATGTCGGCGGGGCTGGGTGCGATGCCGGGAGTCGGAGTAGGCGGAGCGAGCCGGGGGGCGGCAGTCTTCTTGCGGGCATCGCTGGCTTCCTTATGGCGGCGTTCCGCTTCTGCCAACTGTTCCCTTTCCTCGGCGCAGTGCGGGCAGCCGCCCCCTTGCGCGGAGCTTAGCTCGATGCCGTGCTCGCAATTCAGGTGATGGGGCTGGGTTTCTTTCGGCTGACCGGATTCTTCCGCGCCGGATTCCGACTGGGTCGTCTGGTTGGTTTCGGGTAGCTGGGCAGGTTCGCCATGCTCCTCGATTGCTGGCACGGGCGTGCCTTCAGCTTTCCTGAGTTGCTGAATCCTTCTCAGGGAAATGCCCGTGTACTTGTCGTAGAATTGTTCCTTGGTTGTGCATCCCCGAATTTCCACGCCTCGCGGCTTGGCATCGAAGATGGCGTCGATCTCGACGCTCCGCTTCAAAAGTTCCTCGGTATCCTTCCACCACTTCCCCGCGAACTTGATGAAGCTGTCGATGATCCTCGACTTTTCAGCCGAGAGCTTGTAGCTCACGTCCTTCGGCGAAACTGTTGCCAGTTCGCATTTCTTGGCGGAAGACCGCATCTTGCGGATGGCCTCAGCGCGCTTGCATCCAGTAGATTCCATAATGCCCGCGATCTGCGACTCCTCCTCAAGCGTCCAGCCCTTTTGTCCCTTTGGTTCCGTGTCGCTCATCTGTGTTCTCCCTTCGTGCTGAAAATAAAAAAAGCTCCGCAACCCTCTCGGGTCACGGAGCTTTGGTCATCATTGTTGCCGACCGGGTCTCGGTTTGGCTCCCCTGACGGAATTTTCTCTTCCGGCAGAGCAAGCGCCCTTTTGCTCGTGGACGGGATTTTCCCCCGCCGATAGGTTAGATGCAGGGTTCTGGCAAAGCACGTCAGACGAATTGAAAGGGAGCGTGACCCGTGTCTAACGGTTGAAGCGCGAAAAGTTTCGCCCTTGCATTCGCTTATTGTTCGCCTAAGAGACGTCTGCTCTACACCGTTGACTTGGTATCGAAGCACCCAAGTCAATCCCTGCTTCTTTTCGCTACCTTTAAACTGCCCCGCTGGTATGCCATTAACGGCTGCGTCTCGGTCGTGGAACGGAGGATCGAAACTCCTCAGTTACTCGAGAGTTGCATCGCAGGACGATATGCCACCACAGATCAGTGCCGAGTGCCCACGTCAAACGCCTTGCACGCTGCATCTAATCGGGCACGGAGAGAGCAAAGCCCCACCGACGCCCGGAGGAACCAAGTCGGGAACAAGAGGGCAGCGACGCCTAATACGCACTGGAGTGGGAAACCACCGCCGCGCTTGGCCGCGCAGGGTTGACTGGCACCGAGAAAGTGTTGGGTGCAGGCACAGGGCAGCAAAGCTCCGCACAGGTTGCGGGGCGCGTCGTGGAAGCAGAAGCAGCCCGGCTCAGAACATCGAGTCGTAGACCAACGGGGAAATAACCGAGGCGGTCGCGAATGGAACAGGGAGCACGAACCCCTGCCACTTCGCGGTCGCCTTTTTATTTTGGGCGGAAGACCTGACCGCAAGGCAGGCAGCCCAAGGAGATGAGCGAAATGAAAAGGACTAAAGGTCGTAACGACGAATACAAGGTTTTCAGGCTGGACGAAGTCGGCGAACTGGCGGCAAACGCATTGCCCGCGTGGGTGCGCCTCGGCCGCGACTACCTCGACGAGAAGACTTTCTACGAGGCGATCAGCGACCCCGAGCGCCACCGCCCGCTGCCCTACACGCTGAGGGACGTCCAGATGCAGATCGAACGTGCGCTGAGCGGCGGGATGGAACCCGAGGAAATCTGGGAGCTGTACGCGAAGGTTTCGACTCGGGAGTGGGCGGCAATCGTCAACCACACCATCCTGCATATCGAAAGGTACGCAGCCGAAGCCCCAGAACGTACCGTGGCCACGGAGGCGAGCGAATCATGACACGGACACGAAGCACGTACCTGATTGAGATGGAAGCAAGGGAGTTGGCGGGCGACAGGCTGCCGATAATTATCACGAAGGGCGAGATAGGCGGGTTCACCCCTATGTCCTACGTGCGCGGCCTCACGCTCACCAAGGACGAACGAGCGCACGCGGAGCGCCGCGACGCTTGGGTGCTGACACACGACAGGCGCTTCGGCTGGCTGGCAGTCTTCAAGGTCGGCGGCGGGTACTACTGGCGCAAGCTGCCCGAGTGCGTCCACGGCAGGCTCGCTGCACGCCTTGACGGAGGCATGGAAGAGTAAAAGCATGTTTAGCAAGGCACAGCAAATTCTGGCGAAGGCTGCACAGCGCAGATTGGACCGTGAGGCGCTGGGCGCTTTCTGGTCGGCCGCGTTCCCCGACTGGACGCTGTCGGAAGTGCAGGCGCAGTCGTGGCTGACAGCCTACGAGCTTGAGACGATCGTGGAGGGGCTGGAAGCAGTCAGCACCCAGAGGAACAAACGGGAGCACAGCGGGGAGCCGATGGAGCAGGCTCAGGCGATGGCATACGCCTCGGCTGCCATGCGCAACATCCGAAATAAAAGCCTGCCAGACGACGACGCACGCAAGACTCGCCTGCACGAAATTCGCAGTGCCGCAGGTAAAAAAGGAGCCTCGTCCAGATGGCATGACAAAAAAGATTTGCCATCGGTTTGCGATCCTTTGCCACCTACTGTTTCTTCTTCTGGTTCTGGTTCGGGTTCTCCTTCTCTATCTCCTTCTTTTTCTGGTTCTGATTCTGAGTCTAAGGCTATGCCTTCACAGGCAAAGTCAAAAGCCCCCTCCGGGGAAAGAGAAACGAAAACAAAAACCAAAACCGAAAACCGGTCCGTAGGTGCTGGCCTTGTCAGCGAACCGAAGACAAAAGCAAAACCAACCCCGAAGAAAGTACGGCTGGTCAAGAAGGGCGTCCACGCCGGGGAGCCTTACCCCGAAGGGTTTGACACTTGGGACAACGCCAAGCGCCTGCAATGGCAGGAAGGGATGCTGGACAACAACGGGAAATTCTTAGACCCCGTGGTCGAAGCCGAGCAGCAAGGTCGGGTCATCACCGACCGAGAAGGCAACAAGGTATGGGGGCTCGGCTACGAGCCGGGGTCTGATTTTTCCCTCGCCACCGAATGCTCGGAGTGCAACTGGGCGGATGTTGACGGTCACGCCGATGAATGTTCCAAGCATCCCGCCAACATCATGCGCCGGATGATCGAGGCGGACAAGAAATACACGGAGGGGCGCTACAACTCGCCCTTGCGGAAGATATCTTGGAGGAGGGATGGTGACGATGGACTTCGACCGAGTGATCAACCGCTGCGCCGAGGAGCTTCTGTGCGGCCCCTGCTACCGCAGGTGGGTCAACAACCCCGAGATGAAGATCGGGGAGTTCTGCCCCGCGTGCCGACCGAAGTACGCCATCGACTGGGAGCACATCGGCGACCCCGAAAACTCCCGGTCGGAGTTTTCCCGGCTGTTCGCCAAGTACACGGCCGACTGGGACATCGAGGAGGAACGATGAGCAAGCGGGATAGGGCAATGGAGAAAGAGCACGAACAGCCCGAGCGCTGGTGGTGGCTGTCGTTCGCCGAGCACGGGTTCCTCGGCGTCGCTATAGTCCGCTCGTGCGGTTTCCTGCACGCCGTTCAGGCGGCGTGGGACATGGGCATCAACCCCGGCGGCGAGGTCAAGGGCAGCCCGCTGACGGGACGCCCGAAGGACGAGTCGTGGCTCAACCGCCTGCTGACGGCGGAGGAAGTTGACGAGGTAAACGCCGACGCCACCGAGTGGGTGCGGGACTGGTGGGTGCAATGAAGACGGTGACGTTGGCGATCAGGGAGGAACGATGAGCAAGGCAAAGCAGGCAAGGACCGACGCCGAGAAGGCGTCCACGCTGTACGAGACACTGCTGTCCTGCGGACACGGCACCAAGCTGGACGAGATGTTCCAGTCCCACGGCGGCGACAGGCAGAAGTTCGACGCGGCCGTGGCTGCGTTCGTCGCCGAGGTGACCAAGCGCAACTGGGAGGAACAATGAAGAAGGTGCCCGTGATGAAAGTCCGCATCGCCGACGACATCGGCGTATGGTGGGAGTTCGACGTGCCGCAAGGCTCGGGGTCGATGGACTACTTTGAGCTTGGCAGCCGCTCGCCCTACGTCATGCTCAAGGATTTGCCCAAGCCGCTCAAGAACCCCGTGATCTGCACCCAGCTTGGCGACGTCATCGAGGGGCGCATCGTCGATGACCAAGGCTGAGCGCAAGGCGATCAAGCTCGAAGCACACAGTCGGGTATTACGTGCTTATGAGGGTGCGGGGCGTTTGACTCAGAGGCGGACGCCCCGCCCAAGAACAACATGAAGCGCCCTTGAAGGTCGTTTGCCACACCATTCCGGGTCAATTCCCGAACTTTCAAATCCCTTTCGTGAAGCAGCGTTTTGGCAGTCGCGGCAGGCTGGTTCATCTCGCCGATCACGGGAAATTGCCATCGCTGCTGCGAAAACGGGCTCCCGTATCCCGTCGCGAACAGCGCGGGACCGGAGATTCTGCGGAGGACAATCGAATGCACGCACGACCCGAGGTTCTCGAAATCTTGATCGCCCACAAAATGAAGTACTGGTCACTGCGGGCACAACATCCGACCTGCTTCCCGAACTGCCGGCCGTCCCGCGCACGGCGGAACTTCCTCAGGCTGCTTGCCAAATATCCGCAGATCGGGAAACGTCTTGCACTGACCGTGCTCTCGGCGTATCCGCCCCTTTGAACCCGTGGTGTTCGACACGACGGCAAAGGTTCGCGCCGAAGGAGAAAAATGAACGGTAACAAAATCCTGACTTACGAGACCATGCGCCAAGTGGCGCTGGAGATAGTGCAACTGGGGCGCGACGTGCCCGAGGAGGAATGGTTCGAGGACGCGGCCCATTACGCGACGAGCCTGATCCGCCGCCTATGCGAGGAAGCGCATGGCGAGGGACGGAAAGCTGCGGCGTCGGTCGTAGGGTGTGAACATTCTCATGCTGCTTTTGTCCTCTTGCCGATGACGTAGTCGTGGTCGGTTGCGCCGACGTTCGGGTTGCCTTTCACGAACGACGGCACAAAGAACGTGCCTCGGTACTTCCCGAACAAGAGACCCGTGCGACCGTTGACGCCGTAGTTGACGTAGTGCCCGATGACTTCGCAAAGGGGATACTGGTGCCCTTCGGACTGCGCCTTGCGTGCGCCCTGCATGATCTGGACGAAGTCCTTGATCACGATGGTGCGCTGGTCTGGCGTTTGCTTCCCACTGCGCTGCGCGGCACGGCGGACTTGGCGTGACGGCTGGTTCTGCACGACCAAGGTGCGCTTGTTGTGCAACGAGTTGACGGCGTAGAGCAGCGGCAGGTAGGTGGAGAACTGTTCTAAGACCCTCTTGCTCGTGAGGTCAGGTCCGCCTTTTCTCAGAGCTTCCTTCCAAAGATCGGTGCCGCCGTAGCGGTGCCCCGCTGTCAGACCGTAGACCATCCCGTCCCGACCGACCCAGAACACGCGCCCAGAATCGAGGAACTGCTGGTTGAGGTCGTTCTCCAAATCCTCCGCTTTGCCGATATTCACGGGAAAACCGTCCGCTCCGAGGGTTAGGTAGAAGTGGAAATTGCTTATGCATAGCGGGTCTGCCGCCACGGCCTTGTCGAATTCCACTTTGTAGAATGGGAGGCAGTTGAGGTGCCAGCGAGGGCGCATGTCCTCAGGCGTCTTCTCATACTTGGCTTCTTGATGGATGCGTACATCCATTCCGACCTCGACTATCGTGCCTTCGGAGTGGGCGATGGACCCGTCGTCTCTCACTGTCTGTATGCTGGGAACCTGCAAAGGCTTGGGCATTCGGCACTCGATGAAGAACCTTTCGAACGGAGGCGCAAGGTTGAGCGTCTCGGGCGACGGACGCTTGTCGGGTGCGGTCAGCCCGACTATTTCCGCTGGCTGATCAGCGTTCAGGCAGGGGATGCGAGGATAACTCTCGAAGCGCTCGCCGAAGCCAAAGTCGTTCACGGCAGACTGCCTAAGTGATTCATAGATGCTCATGTTTTCCTCCGGCAGCAGTAATACAGGCGACGGTTCGGAATCGGCTACCGCCAAACCATTGAAAATAGGCCTCTTGAAAATTCCTTTTCACGCGATCCGCAGGAGTGTTCACAAACGTGAACGCAAGCCGGGACTGTGCGAGAATGCGGGCATGGAAGACTTCGATTTTCCCGCCGCGATGCAAAAGGCACGGGAAGGTTTGGAAAAATTGCTGGTGGAGTACGCCGCTGACCACCCGGATTCGGGCTACCGCGACCTTGGCGACAAGTTCAACCTGTCGCTAGGGGCGATCTCGAAGATCATGAAGCGATGGGAAACACTGCGGCGAAACATAAAACGATACAAAAAACACCTGAGAAAGATCGAAGGGGAGCTTAGCGGGCTAATCACGAAGAAAACGGCGCTAAAGACGGGCTGTGGACACGAGAAGGACAACATGGCTGTCGTGGGTAAGGGCTTTGAGGAAGCGGAGTGAAAAATGCAAACTGAGCCCAAGAGCGAGGCAGCGGGAGACCATGCTGGCGTGGGTTGATGCTCGTCGCTGTCGCGACCTCGTGCCGACAGGCAAGCCGCTTGGGCTGGAAGCGGCCCGCGATCTGAGCTTTGGCAAGCGTACCCCGAGTCTCGTGGATGAGTGCCTTTGATCCGTGAGCCGCAACCTGCTGCAACCTTGGATGAGGCAGCACGGTCAAACTCTTCCATGAATTACGACACGAAAAAACGTAAACTGAATACCCCTTCCTCCACCTCGATTTCCTTTCCTGAGAGCGGCTGATGTCAGAAGAGCGGAATTGCGTCGTGAAGCTGATTGACGACCACGGCGTCGAGCACAGCGTTAGAGTCCGGGCCAAATCCGTCTACGAAGCGGCACTGAAGGGATTGCAGAAGCTGGAACGGGTCGGGTGGGAGAGTTCCGGCGAGCAGATCGGATGGGTTACTGTTGAAATTTGGGAGGCACCCACACAACATCGTGTCCACGTCGGGAAAATGCTCGGATGGATAAGATCAAGCGGAAGAACGCCGCGAGACGAAGCACGGAAGTGGGAATTACGAAGGTTGTTGAGAAATGAAAAGTAGACATCTCAGCCAACCGAAAAGGAGACCCGAGTTCATCGGTTGCGCAAAATACGCCGCCCGACGCGGTCGGGTTCCTGCTCATCTATGCTCTGGCTGCTGGCGTTCTGCTTCGCCATCTCACATTCTGGTCATTCCGTTTTGAGGCGCTGGCGCACTACTATCTGATAAGTCTCTTCACG
>Ga0335069_10017022_pt1 | contig 10133 bp, 9 predicted proteins | sample Lox_Sample_11_FD_206714 | JGI IMG/M metagenome (GOLD analysis project Ga0335069, IMG submission 206714) | Soil microbial communities from Loxahatchee National Wildlife Refuge, Florida, United States - Lox_Sample_1.1 | ecosystem: Environmental > Terrestrial > Soil > Wetlands | place: USA: Florida...
CGGTCGCGACGTTCAATTCGGAATCCTTCCACCCGACCCCGCGGATTCGCGCAACACCATCATCGAAATTCGCGCCGGCGCCGGCGGCCAGGAATCCGCGCTCTTCGCCGCCGATCTCTACCGCATGTATACGCATTACGCGGAGACGCACGGCTGGAAATTCGACGGGCTCGATTCCAGCCCATCCGATCTCGGCGGTTACAAGGAAATCATTTTCCAAATCACCGGCACGGACGTCTATAAACGGTTGAAATACGAGAGCGGCGTTCACCGCGTTCAGCGCGTGCCCGCCACCGAAGCACAGGGCCGCATCCACACCAGCACTTGCACCGTCGCCGTGCTGCCGGAGGCCGAGGAAGTCGATATCGAAATAAAAACTGAGGATTTGGATATCACCGTCTGCCGCGCGTCCGGCCCCGGGGGCCAGGGCGTCAACACGACCGATTCCGCCGTCCAAATCGTCCACAAACCGACCGGCCTCATCGTCCGTTGCGCGGATGAACGTTCGCAGCAAAAGAACAAAGCCAAGGCGATGAAAGTTCTCCGCTCGCGCCTGCTCGATCAAAAGGTCGCCGAGGAAAACGCCAAATACGCCGCGCAACGCAAGGCGCAGGTCGGCACCGGCGAGCGCAACGAGCGCATCCGCACCTACAATTTTCCGCAAAACCGCGTGACCGACCATCGCATCGAGCTTACGCTCTACAATCTCCCGGTGGTGCTGGAAGGCGACATCGATCCCATCATCGAGCCGCTCATGGCGCATGATCTCGAGGAGCGCCTGGCTGCGTTGAAGGTCTGACGCGATGACCGATCCGCGCGGATATATCTTCGATTGCGACGGCACGTTGGCGGATTCGATGCCGTTGCACTGGCAGGCCTGGCGGACGGTCACTCGCCGTCACAACCTGGAATTTCCTGAAAACCGGTTTTACGCGCTGGGCGGCGTGCCGTCTCGTGACATTCTGAAAATGCTCGGCCAGGAACAGGGCGTCACGCTGGATTACCTCGCCGTTGCGCGCGAAAAGGAAGCCGAGTACCTGCCGCTCATCGCCCAGGTGGAACCCATCAATGCCGTCGTGGCCGTTGCGCGCGAGAATCATGGTCGCGTGCCCATGGCCGTGGCGTCGGGTGGCATGCGCCACGTCATTGTCCAAGTGCTCGATCATCTCGGCATCACGGGATTGTTCAAGGCCATCGTGACCAGCGAGGATGTGGCCCATCAGAAACCTGCACCGGACATTTTCCTTGAAGCCGCGCGCCGCATCGGCGTGCCGCCGGAATTCTGCCGGGCCTATGAAGACACCGACCTCGGCCTGCAGGCCATCCGCGCCGCCGGCATGGAAGCCGTGGATGTGCGGGAGTTGTTGGCGAGGCGGTAGCGACGGCGCGGTCGGACACTTCGGACCAGTCCGACCCGTCGGACAAGCCGGGACCGGCCCCACCCAAATGCACATGCACCATATCGTTTTCACCGCTTTGGGCCGCGACCCCTTGACACTACGCGGACTCGCCTGAACACTTTTCGCCAGCACAAACGTGATTACCAACTCAATAATCAACCTGGCGAAACCCGACAATGAACCGGTAAAAAATTACCAGCCTGGTTCGCCCGAGAAAGCCGAACTCAAACGCCACCTCGATGCGATGCTCGCCGACGAGATCGAAATCCCGCTCTGGATCGGTGGCAAGGCCGTCAAAACCGGCAAGCTCGCCAAATGCGTTTGCCCGCACGATCACGCCCATGTTCTCGGTCACTATCATCAGGCCGGCGCGGAACAGGTCCACCAGGCCGCCGACGCCGCGGCAAAGGCGTGGCCCGCATGGTCGTCCTGGCCATGGGAACGGCGCGCCGCTGTGTTTTTGAAGGCCGCCGAATTGTTGAGCACGAAGTTCCGCCCGATTCTGAACGGCGCCACCATGCTCGGCCAGAGCAAGACCGCTTTTCAGGCCGAGATCGATTCCGCGTGCGAGCTCATTGATTTTTTTCGGTTCAACTCCCATTTCGCTGCGCGCATGATGGCCGACCAACCGGATTCCGCGGCCGGCGCCTGGAATACGGTCGATTACCGCGCGCTCGAAGGCTTCATATTCGCCGTTACGCCGTTTAATTTTACGTCGATTGCCGGCAATCTCCCGACCGCTCCCGCCCTGATGGGCAACACTGTCCTGTGGAAACCCGCGTCGAGCGCCGTTTATTCCGCGCACTTTATCATGAAGCTGCTCGAAGCGGCCGGACTCCCGCCCGGGGTCATCAACATGATCCCCGGCCCCGGCAGCCAGGTGGGCGATCCCGCCATGAATCATCCGAGCCTTGCCGGCATCCATTTCACCGGCAGCACCGCGGTGTTTCAGCGCATGTGGAAAACGGTGGGTGAAAACATTCAACGCTACAAAGCCTACCCCCGCATCGTCGGCGAAACCGGCGGCAAGGATTTCATTGTCGCGCACGCCTCGGCGGAACCCGAGTCGCTCGTGGCCAATATCGTCCGGGGCGCTTATGAATTTCAGGGACAAAAATGCTCCGCCGCCTCGCGCCTGTACGTTCCGAAATCGCTTTGGAACCGCATCGAGGAACCGCTCGTCGAAGCGATTCGCTCGATCCCTATGGGAGCGCCGACCGATTTCCGGAACTTCGTCACCGCGGTGATCGACGAGGGCGCGTTCAACAGCATCAAGGGCTACATCGATTTCGCTAAAAAATCCCCCGACGCGACGGTACTCGCCGGCGGCGAATGCGATAGGACCCGCGGTTATTTTATCCGCCCCACCCTGGTGCGGGCGGCTAAACCCGATTTCAAATTGATGCAGGAGGAGATTTTCGGGCCGGTCCTTACCGCGTATGTTTATCCCGATCGCGAATTCGAGAAAACGCTGGAGGTGTGCGATCGCACATCGCCCTACGCACTCACCGGGGCCATTTTCGCGCGCGACCGCGAGGCTGTGCATCTCGCGATGGAAAAGCTCCGCCATGCGGCGGGGAACTTCTACATAAATGACAAACCCACTGGCGCGGTGGTAAATCAGCAACCCTTCGGCGGTGGCCGCGCCTCTGGGACGAACGACAAAGCCGGCAGCATCTTCAATCTGATGCGCTGGGTTTCCATACGTACCATCAAAGAGACATTCGTTCCCGCAGCGGATTACCGGTACCCGTTCATGGCCGGGGAATGATCTGAACAGAAATTGTTTGAACAGGAGGAAACAGAGAGAACAGAGGGAAAACTTTCTCGATTTTCGATTCCTCTCTCTATCCTCCGTTTCCTCCCGTTCAATTCCTTTCCCTCCTACATGCGTGAAGTTCACGCGAAATGCGTGAAAATTACGCGCATGGGCACTTCAACTACCGTGATTTCATTGAGGTTTTCCGCAAAATTCCCGATGGCATCGCCATTGCTAAAATAAACGCAAAATGGGATTGACAGCCCGGATGACTCGAATAGAGTTCGCGGACTGTCGGCCCGAAAACAAACCGCAAACTACAAAGTAAGTATGAAACACCCCCGAAAGAGTACCTCGGCCTTTACGCTCATTGAGCTGCTGGTCGTCATCGCGATCATCGCCATTCTGGCGGCCATGTTGCTGCCCGCCCTGGCCAAAGCCAAAGCGCGCGCGCAGCGCATCAACTGCTCCAACAATCTCCACCAGATGGGCCTAGCCTTTAAAACCTGGGCGCTGGACAATCAGGATCGCTACCCGATGGCCGTCCCCGGCCTTCAAGGCGGTTCGGCGGAAAGCATCGGCCACATCAGCAGTGCAGCCTACTCGCCCGCCAACCCAATGGTCGACCCTACTACTGGCGCCTTCAAAACCGGCGGCACATACTGGACGTTTTTGGTGATGTCCAACGAGTTGAATACACCCAAGGTGCTGGCTTGCCCTTCGGAATATGACAGCACCAAATCGACCGCTTCCACCTTTGCCGGCGTGGCGGCGGCCGGTGGCCAGCCGTTCCTTGGTGACAAGTCGCTCAGCTACTTCCTCGGGGTGGACGCAAACGACAACTACCCGCAGATGTTCCTGGCCGGCGACCACAACGTTGGCCTAAGCGCCAGCAAAGCAATCGCGCCGGTTAATAGCCAGATTTATGGCGATTCAACAGGTTTATCGTCCTGCGCGAATCTTTACGGAAACATCGCGGTGCCGCCGCAATGGGCGGACAACCAGCACTCCAAAAACGGCAATGTGCTGATTGTAGACGGCAGCGCCCAGCAGTGGAGCTCAGCCGCATTCGCGTCCGCAATGTCTTCGAGCGGCGACCCCGGTGGCTACCAGGCCCAAGGCAGCTTCGCAGGCGGCGGAAGCAATCGTTGCCAGTTCCCTAGCGCCGGCAAGTAATTGGCCTCGAATCAGCGGTTTGGTTTTCGCGCAACGGGCGCCCTCACGGGCGCCCGTTCTTTTTTCGACGCAGGGCTACAGACGCTGAAGTCTGGATTCCAGCCCCCCGAAGATTTTGGTTTCCATGCACAAAAATCGAGCTAAACTCGGCCTCGAAGTGTCGGAATGTTCAAGCAATTGGTCGTGATGTCGGACCAGAATATGTCGTGGACCGATTATTTTCATTCAACTGACTGGCACCGGGCGGGCTGGGTTTCGCTGGGAGCTTATCTCCTGGGTTGCTTCACAGCCGGCTATTACCTCGTGCGTTTGCGCACGGGCGAGGACATTCGGGATTCAGGCAGCGGCAGCGTCGGTGCGCGCAACGTGGCCCGCGTGCTGGGCCGCAGCGGCTTTTTCCTGACGGTGCTGTTCGACTTCGGCAAGGGGCTGCTGGGGGTCTGGGCTGCGGAGCGTTTCACCACGGACTCTCACACGGTGGCGCTGGCAATGCTTGCAGTGGTCGCGGGCCATATCTGGCCGGCGCAACTCGGTTTCCGCGGCGGCAAGGGTATGGCCACCTCACTCGGCGCACTGCTCGTGTTCAACCCGCACCTCGTGTTCGCGTTTGCGACGGTTTTCGTTGTTCTTTTCTTTGTAACCTGGCGTACGGTCGTGCCGGCGCTGGTTGCGCTGGCAATCGTCCCTGTCGTGGCCGTGTATCTCGGTTACGATCCCCTCACCGCGGTCATCCTTTCCATCATGGCCGGCGTGGTGCTCATGGCGCACCGCAAAAATCTGGTCGAGGAATTCCTGCATTTCCTCGAACGCAGGCACGCTCACGCCAAATCTGATCCATTCTGATATGAATTCAAGGCAAGCTCTCGTTTTCAAATGCGCCACCGAAGACTGGGAATTTGAACAGATTCACCGCCTGAACTACCGCACGTTCGTCGAGGAAATCCCCCAGCATCAGCCTTCGGCTTCCCAGCGGCTCGTGGATAGATTTCACGCCGAGAATACGTATCTCATCTGCCTCGCCGGCCGCAAGCTCGTGGGGCAGCTCGCCGTGCGCGGCAACCGCCCGTTTTCGCTCGACCAAAAGCTCGCCAATCTCGACAGCTACCTGCCCGCGAATCGGAGGATTTGCGAAATACGGCTGCTGGCGGTGGACAAGAAATTTCGCGGCGCCCAGGTGTTGCAGGGCATCCTCGCGTTGCTCTGGCAGCACGGCATCGAGCGCGGCTACGAGCTTGCAATCATCTCGGGCACCACGCGGCAACGCAAACTCTACCAGCACCTCGGGTTCGTTCCTTTCGGACCGCTCGTCGGAGCGGGCGACGCGCAATTTCAGCCGATGTTCATTACGATCGAGACCTTTGAAGTGACGGCGCGGGAGTTTCTCCGCTCGTCTCCGTCGCGTTCCTTCCAGCCGAGCGCGGTTAACTTCCTGCCCGGCCCGGTGGCCGTGAAGCGCGAAACTCGCCGCGCGTTCGAGCAAGCGCCGGAATCGCACCGCGCGGAGGTTTTCATGAAGGATTTTCACGCGGCAAAAAAAATCCTGTGCGAACTGGTCAATGCTCCGCACATGGAACTATTCCTCGGCTCGGGAACGCTGGGGAACGACATCGTGGCTGGCCAGCTTGCGGTGGAGCAATCGCGCGGCATTGTGCTCAGCAACGGAGAGTTCGGGTCGCGCCTGATTGATCATGCGCGCCGGTTCCGGTTGGACTTCGAGCCGTTGGAGTTTCCCTGGGGCCAGCCGTTGGATTTGCGCGCCGCCCGCGCGCTGCTCGAAGGCACGCCGAAGCCGGGCTGGGTTTGGACCACGCACTGCGAGACATCGAGCGGCATCCTGAACGACATTGCCGCCCTAAAAACCCTCTGCGCCGAGTTCGGCGCGAAACTCTGCCTGGATTGCATCAGCTCGATTGGAACCCTGCCGGTCGATCTCACCGGCGTGTTCCTCGCGTCCTGTTCGAGCGGCAAAGGCCTGCGGGGTTATCCAGGTTTATCGATGGTTTTCCACCACCACACGGTGCAACCGCAACCAGAATTTCTCCCGCGATATCTCGACCTCGGCTACTACGCGTCGCAACAGGGCGTGCCCTTTACCTTTTCGTCGAACCTGCTCCATGCGCTTCACGCCGCGGTGCGGCACGTCGATTGGGATGCCCGATTCGCGGCCACGGTCGAGCTGTCGAAGTTCCTGCGAGCCGAGTTGCGCGAGATGGGGTTCACGCTCATCGGCGACGATGCGCCGGTCAGTCCGGCCGTGATTACGATTGCCCTGCCACCGGAGATGAATTCAGCGCAGATCGGCCAATTGATCCAGGAGTCCGGTTATCTCCTGAGCTACAATAGTGATTACCTGCGGCGCAGAAATTGGATCCAGGTCTGCCTCATGGGCGAATGCACGAAGGAAAAGGTGGTGTCGCTCCTCAACGCGCTCAATCGCGTTTGCTTCCGTCGCCGATCCGCAACCGAGCCGGCGGACGCCACTGTCGCGGAGTGACGCTCAGGACCCGGTCATCGGCCAGCCGGCCTTTATCATTGCCCGGTAACCCCCGGCCAGTGAGCAGACGTTCCGATAGCCCATCTTCTGGGCCGAAGCCGCGGTCAGCACTGATCGGTAGCCGCCCCCGCAATACATGATGATTTCGGTATCGGGATTTGGAATAGTTCTTTCCAAATCGCGTTCGAGTATTCCCTTGCCCAGATGCAGCGCCTGGGCCGCGTGCGCTTTGCGCCATTCGTCGTCCTCCCGCACGTCCATCAGGATCGCGTCAGGGTTTTCCACCAGGCGCTTGCGGGCGGCATCCACCGTGATTTCCCGAACTCCCGGTCGCGCTTCATTAACCATTTTGAGGAATCCTGGCGAATGATCCATGACCCGGAAATAATCCGTCTGCGCCCGCCAGTCAACCGATTTCCTCCCGCGCCCCGTGACAAATCGATGGCGGAATTCACGGCCAATATAAAGGGTCAGGAAGGAGAGCCTGCCTTACTTTTTCCTCCGCGGGCGGGTGGCCATGGCGTCGCGAATGATTTTCAGCGCGGCCTTGCGTTCGTCGCCGACGAGCGGAAGGCGCGGGGCGCGCACGGTTTCGGTGCCGTAACCGACTTCGGCCACCGCCAGCTTGACGTATTGCACAAGCTTCGGGTGGCTGTCGAAATGGAGCATGGGCATGTACCACCGGTAAATCTCCAGCGCCCTCTTGTAATCGCGCGCGACGGCCGCGTCCCACATCATCCGGTTCTCGCGCGGGAACGCATCGACCAGCCCGGAAATCCAACCGACGCATCCGAGCATCACGCTTTCGAGCGCAACGTCGTCGAGGCCGGAGAAAAGGATGTAGCGGTCGCCGAGGGCGTTGACGAGGTCGGTGATGCGGCGGACGTCGCCCGAAGCTTCCTTAATGCACACAAGGTTCTTTACGGCGGCAAGTTCCTGAAAAGCCTCCGGCGTTATATCCACGCGATAAACCGGCGGATTGTTGTAGCACATGATCGGCAGGCCGGTGGAATTCGCGACGGTGCGGAAATGATTCACCGTTTCGCGCGTATCGGATTTATAGACCATCGCGGGCAAAAGCATTAGTCCGTCCACGCCGACCGCTTCCGCCATCTGGGCCGTTTCGCAGGCCCATTGGGTGGTGTATTCGGCCACGCCGGTCAGCACGGGCACTTTTCCCCCCGCGACTTCAATGGTGGCTTCGAGCACTGCTTTTTTCTCCTCCTGGGACAACGAGCAATTTTCGCCGATGGTTCCGAGCATCACCAATCCGTGAATGCCCTCATCCAGGAGAATCTGGAGGTGTTTTTGCGTCGCCGGCAAGTCGAGTGAAAAATCCTTTTTGAATTGAGTGGGAACGGCGGGAAACACTCCCGCCCATTTGGTCTTCATGGTGCAGACAACTTTCTCTTCGCTCTAATCTCGTTAATTGGAGCGCACACGGTAGTGAGCAGTCGGCGCCAAGTCGAGCGATTTGCGGCGGCGCAGACAGGCTTGCGGCTGTGGATGTTCGGTGTACCCTCCCACCGTGAATTCGTGACCACCCATGTTTAAACCCGCAGACTTATTTGACCTTGCCCAGACGGAACACGCGGCGCTCTTCAAAGACTGTGAGTTCGCATGGGAAGTGCTACCGAAAATTGCCGCCTACGTCGAGGCGAACGTTCGTCCAGCTCTACACGACCGCTGCGATGGCATCGCGTGGATTGGCGAGCATGTGTTCATCGGCGAAGGCACGGTCGTGGAGGACGGCGTGATGATCAAAGGCCCCGCCATCATCGGTCGGAACTGCCAGATCCGGCACAACGCTTACATCCGCGAGCATGTCATCGTCGGAGACAATTGCGTGGTCGGCAATTCGACGGAGATGAAGAACGCGCTTTTGTTCAACGGTGCGGTCGCGCCTCATTTCAATTACGTGGGTGATTCGGTGCTTGGTCACAAGGCGCACCTCGGCGCTGGTGTTGTGTTGTCGAATTTCAAATCGCTGCCGGGGCACGTCACCGTCGAGGTAAATGGCAAACTGCACGATACCGGCCTGCGGAAATTCGGAGCGCTGCTCGGCGATGGCGCGGAAGTGGGCTGCAATTCGGTGCTCAACCCCGGCAGTGTGGTGGGGCGAGGCGCGGTCATTTATCCCTGCACCAACTGGCGGGGTGTTCTTCCGGCGGCGACGATTGCCAAGAACAAGGCGGCGCAGGAAGTCGTGACGCGCCGGCCGCGGCAGGTCTAAGCGTGATTTCCGCCAGCGATTATTCGCCCGCAACCGCGGACCTCGTGTCCCGAGTCGAGGAGATTTTTTCGCCCAAGGGCCTGCTGTCGCGCGCGAAAAACTTCGAGTTCCGGCCGCAGCAGCAGGAAATGGCGGTGGCCGTGGCGCGCGCGCTGCAAAATGGCGAGCACCTCGCCGTGGAGGCCGGCACCGGCGTCGGCAAGAGCCTTGCCTATTTGATCCCCTCCATTCTCTTCGCCACGGCGAACAAGAAAAAAGCGGTTGTTTCAACGCACACGATCAATTTGCAGGAGCAGCTCACCGAAAAAGATCTGCCGATGCTCGAACGGATCCTGCCGGTTCCGTTTCAATTCACGTTGCTCAAGGGCCGAGGGAATTACCTCTGCACGCGGCGTCTGCAAAAGGCCGTCGCGCAGGCCCGCAGCCTTTTTACCTCGTCCGAATCGAAGGAACTCGAGCGGATCGCCGAGTGGGCCAGGACCACCACCGACGGCAGCCTGTCTGATTTCGAGGTCGAGCCGGACCCGAAGGTGTGGGCGCAGGTGTGCTCCGAGCGAGGACTTTGCTCGACGAAAATCTGCGGGCACCAGTCCGAATTCGCGAAAAACAGCCCGGTATGTTTTTACCAGCGCGCCCGCAGCAAGATGCTGGGCGCCGACGTGCTGGTGGTAAATCACACCCTTTTCTTCACGTTGCTGGGCACTGTTGATGAAGACGCGCCGGGCGGGATACTGTTCAAAAACGATTTCGTGATTTTTGATGAGGCGCACCTGATGGAGAACGTCGCGTCGCGTCACATCGGATTGAGCGTGTCCACGGCCCAGGTGCGCTACGCGGTCCAGCGATTGTGGAATCCGCGAACTCAGAAGGGCCTGCTCGCAACCACAGTGCGAAAAGGAAACGAAATTGAGCTGGCCGGAACGTTGCTGAAGGACGCCGACACTTTCTTTGCGAACGTCGAGACCGCCTGCGACGAAATCCATCAGAGCATTCGTAAGCCGTTCGGCAGCGGGGAAACCAAGCGGACCTGGGGTGAACTGCGGATCCGGCAGCCGGACCTGGTCGCGGACA
>Ga0335069_10017023_pt1 | contig 10132 bp, 7 predicted proteins | sample Lox_Sample_11_FD_206714 | JGI IMG/M metagenome (GOLD analysis project Ga0335069, IMG submission 206714) | Soil microbial communities from Loxahatchee National Wildlife Refuge, Florida, United States - Lox_Sample_1.1 | ecosystem: Environmental > Terrestrial > Soil > Wetlands | place: USA: Florida...
CCGGGCCGCTCCACGAGCTGTTGGCACGGCGCTGGAGCCCGCGGGCGTTTTCTGCCCGACCTGTCGAAAAGGCGAAGCTCGCGCAACTGTTTCAAGCCGCGCGCTGGGCGCCCTCGAGCTATAACGCCCAGCCTTGGTACTTCGTCGCGACGACGCGCGAGGGCCACGACGGGAACGACCGTCTGCTGCGGACTTTGATGGACGTGAATCGCGAGTGGGCCCAGCAGGCGCCGGTTTTGGTTCTGGCGGTCGCGAGAGAGACTTATCCGCATAACGGCGCGCCCAATCATCACGCTGCCTATGATCTGGGACAGGCCGTGGCGCACCTCACCGTGGAAGCGACGAGCCTGGGCCTCTATCTCCATCAGATGGGCGGATTCGATCCGGCCCTGGCGCGCGAGCTGTTCGCCATTCCGGAGGGCTTCCGGCCTCTGACCGTTATCGCGCTGGGGTATTTGGAACGAATGGCGGAACCACCCGCCGCACGCACGCGCAAGCCGCTCGAAGATTTTGTCTTCAGTGGAGGCTGGGGCCACGTGGCGCCTTGGGTCGGAAAAGCGGAGTCCCAATAAGCCCGCAGACACGAGCCCGCGGGTGTCTAACCGGTAGTCCAACAACCTGAAAGAGGAGATCATCATGCTGAAGGCGCTGCTTCACACCGAGGATGACAAGGTCCTGACGATCGTGCGCTGGGTTTTGGGCGTGGTGTTCCTGGCGCACGGTTCACAAAAAATGCTGGGCTGGTTTGGAGGTTACGGATTCAAGGCCACGCTGGGGTTCTTTACCCAGACCATGCATATCCCGGCAGTTTTCGCTTTTCTCGCTATTTGCGCGGAATTCTTCGGTGGACTGGGGCTGCTGCTTGGCCTGCTGACTCGCATTGCGGCTTTCGGTATCACGGCCGTGATGCTGGTGGCCATCTTCATGGTACACCTGCCGAACGGGCTGTTCATGAACTGGTCCGGCCAGCAGAAAGGGGAGGGGATTGAATACCACCTCCTGGTTCTCGCCATCACCTTGGCACTGATGGTGAAGGGTGCGGGGGCCTTTTCGTTCGACCGCGCCCTCGGCGGCGGATCAGAACGCGGATAAGCTCGCCTGCTGACGAGAGCCCCCCACCGTGCGCGTGACGCAGGGGCGGCCGAGAACCGCCCCCGCGACCAACGCAAAGGCGAAGTTCACCAGCCGACCCGGAGTCTCGGCCGACATCCTTCCCCCACACAGGTTACCTGCCTTCCGAGCGTTTCCACCGTTTACTTTACCGGCCACGTGTGGTAAGTATGCGCGGACGGTAGGAGACTATGCACCCTCAATTTGTAGATTACTTTATTGTCGCCACCTATTTCGTTTTCGTCCTCGGAATTGGCTTCGCCCTGCGCGGGCGGATGAAAACCAGCGAGGATTTCTTCCTTTCCGGCCGCTCGATTCCTGGCTGGATTACCGGACTTGCGTTCATGTCCGCGAACCTCGGAGCCCTGGAAGTGATGGGCCACGCCGCCAATGCCGCGAAGTACGGCATGTTTGTGAATCACTTCTATTGGCTCGCGGCCATGCCCGCCATGTGTTTTGTGGGCGTCTTCATGATGCCGTTCTATTATGGCAGCAAGGTGCGCAGCGTCCCTGAGTTCCTTCGCAAGCGGTATGACGAGAAAACCCGGACGCTCAATGCCTGCTGTTTCGCCGTCATGACACTGCTCGTCTCGGGCGTGGACCTCTATGCCATGGCGATCCTGTTCCAGCGGCTGTTGAACTGGCCGTTTTGGGCGAGCGTCGTCGCGTCGGCGGTGGTGGTCGCCATTTACATTTACCTGGGCGGACTCACTTCATCGATCTACAACGAGGTGTTGCAGTTCTTCCTGATCGTCTTTGGATTCCTGCCGCTGGCCATCCTCGGCTTGAAGGCTGTGGGCGGCTTTGCCGGGCTCAACGCGCACTTGCCGAATCCCGGTTATGCGCACACGTGGGCTAACATCTGGCACGCCGCCGATAATCCCATGGGGATCAACTGGTTTGGGACGATCTTCGGCCTGGGCTTTGTACTCTCGTTTGGTTACTGGTGTACAGACTTCTTGGTGATCCAGCGGGGCTTGGCGGCCAAGGACATGCCCGCTGCGCAGCGCACTCCTCTGATCGCCGCGGTACCCAAGATGTTTTTCCCGCTTCTGGTGATCTTGCCCGGGTTGGTGGCGATCACTCTCGACCCCACCACCAAGAACCTGTTGGGTGGCCGTTATGACAACGCGTTGCCTGCCATGCTCGGCCGCTTCTATCCCTCCGGGCTCCTGGGCATAGGCCTCACGGCGCTCATGGCAAGTTTTATGTCCGGGATGGCCGGCAATGTGACGGCTTTCAACACGGTCTGGACGTTCGACATCTACCAGACCCACATCAATCCCGGCAAAGAGGACTCACACTACCTGTCGATGGGCCGCATGGCCACGGTGTTTGCGGTCATCGTCGGCATTGGGACAGCCTTTATCGTCCTGAGGTTCAACAACCTCATGGACTACCTCCAGCTTCTCTTTGCGTTCTTCAACGCCCCGCTGTTCGCCACATTCTTGCTCGGTATGTTCTGGAAGCGCACGAGCGCGCATTCGGGCTTCTGGGGGTTGCTGTGCGGCATCCTGGCCGCCGCCGGGCACTATTTGCTCTATCACTATCATTACATTCACTATCCCAGCGACATGGCGGCGAATTTCTACCAGGCCATCTGGGCATTTGTGGTCTGCTTTGTGGTCACGGTCGTGGTAACCTTCTTTACGGAGCCTCGGAAGGAAGCGGAGTTGGTGGGCTTGGTCTACTCGTTGACGCCCCGGCCGAAAACCTCGAACCTTCCCTGGTACGAGCGCCCGGGGTACTTGGCGATTGGGATTCTGGCGCTCTGCGTGGTTTTGAATATCATTTTCTGGTAGGAGCCGATGGGTTTAGACATTCGCTGGCCAATTGGAATCATCTTTACGCTATATGGCGTCGTGCTCGCACTTTACGGTGCGTTCACCGACGCTTCCCTATTCCAGGAAAAGTCCCTGGGAGTGAATATCGATCTTTGGTGGGGCTTGGCGATGTTGGTTTTCGGGCTATTCATGGGCGCGTTGGCATTCCGGGCTTCCCGTCGCAGTGAATCATGACGGAACTTCGCTGGAATCCGACGGTTCGTGAATGGGTTTCGACTGCCTCGCATCGCCAGGGGCGCCCCCAGATGCCCAAGGATTGGTGCCCCTTCTGCCCGGGTTCGGGGCGCGTTCCTGACCACTACGACGTCCACATTTACCCTAACGATTTCGCCGCATTTTCCATCCCGGCTCCCGAGCCGGCGATCAAGGGGGATGACTTCTATAAGGTTCGTCCCTGTCACGGCAAGTGCGACGTCGTTCTTTATCACCCGGACCATCACACCTCGCTGCCACAGCTTTCCGTCGACCACATTGTCAAATTGGTGCGGCTCTGGCGGAAGCGCTTTCTGGAACTCAAGGCCCTGCCGGGAATCCGCTACGTCCTGATCTTCGAGAACAAGGGAGCCGTGATCGGCGTTACCATGCCGCACCCGCACGGCCAGATCTATGCGTTCCCGCTGATCCCGCCCCGGCTGGAAAAAGAACTGTCGGCGGCACGCGCCCATAAGCGCACCCACGGCCGCTGCCTCTACTGCGACATTCTGAAGAAAGAACGCCGCGACGGGCGGCGCATCGTGGCGGAGAACCGGGATTTCACGGCTTTCATTCCCTTCTATGCGCGCTGGCCCTTTGAGATCCACGTCTTCTCGCGCCGTCATTTGGGAACGCTGGAAGATTTCCGGCCGTCGGAAGAACGTTCGCTGGCCGAGATGCTGAAGTGGGTCACGCTGAAGTACGACAATCTCTACAACATGTCTTTCCCTTACATGATGGTGCTGCATCAGGCGCCCACGCGAGGGAAGCATCCCTACTTCCACTTCCACATCGAGTTTTATCCGCCACACCGCAGCAAGGAGAAACTGAAATACCTGGCCAGTGTCGAGTCCGGATCAGGCACTTTCCTGAACGACTCCCTGGCGGAGGAGAAGGCCGCGGAGCTGCGCGCCGTTCCGCCGGTGAAGCAGAAGGCAGTAAGCAGAAAGCAGTAGGCACTAAGCAGAAAGCCGAAGGCGGAAAGTGGTAGGCAGAGAGCACGTGATGTAAATGGCTGGTGTCGACAACGACAGCTCTCTGTTTTACGCCTTCTGCCTTCCGGCGCGCAGCTAGTATATCGAGGTTCATGTTCGTGACTGGAAACACGCCAGGGGGCGAGATTCTCCGCGGACACCGGGACCTGAAGGTTTATCAGGTTGCCTACAACCTTGCCATGGAGATTTTCAAGGAATCGAAGGCATTTCCTCCGGACGAACGTTTCTCACTGACGAGCCAATTCGCCGTTCGTCGAGGAGTGTGGCCGCGAATATTGCCGAGGGGTTCAGAAAGCGGCAGTACCCGAACATGTTTGCGAGCAAGCTAGCCGATTCGGATGCAGAGGCGACCGAGACGCAGGTGTGGCTGGATTTTGCACGTGACTGCGGATACCTATCGGGCGAACAACATCGCCGACTGGTTGCTCGTTATGCGGAAGTTGGGAGAATGCTGCATGCAATGATCGATCATCCTGAGAGATTTGTCCCATCGTCTCAGCTTGCAGCGTGATTCTGCTTTCCGCTTTGTGCCTTCTGCTTTCTGTCTTTTTGTTCTCTGCTTTCTGCCTTCTGCTTTCTCTTCCCGAGGAGGGATCCCGTGACGATTGAACAAGCATTCCAGCAGACCTATGGTGCACCGCCGGAGACGGTGGTTCGCGCTCCGGGGCGCGTCAATCTGATTGGCGAGCACACGGACTACAACGACGGCTTTGTGCTTCCCGCCGCCATTGACCGTGCCGTGACCTATGCGGGCCGGCGCCGTCCGGACCGTCTCGTGCGCGTGCATTCGACGGACTTCGGAGCCTCCGTCGAGTTCAGCCTGGATGAGATTCGCAAGGACCGGCAGAACCCCTGGAGCAATTTCCTGCGTGGCGTGTCGAAGTTCCTCCAAGAGGATGGGCAGCGCCTGGCGGGGGCCGAATTGGCATTCGGCGGCGACGTCCCCCGTGAGGCCGGGCTGAGTTCTTCGGCCGCGGTGGAAGTGGGCGCCGCGGCCTTCTGGGCCAAGTTGCTGGGGTTGGCGCTTGATCCTGTTTATATCGTCAAGCTGGCGCGCCGGGCGGAGAACGAGTTTGTGGGCGTGCCCTGCGGGATCATGGACCAGTTCATCTCGGCGCTCGGACGGCGTGATCACGCACTGTTTCTCGACTGCCGCGACCTTACGTATCGCCACGTGCCGCTGCGGAAAGATGTGAAGATTGTGGTCTGCAACTCCGGTGTGAAGCGTGCGCTGGCGCAATCGGAGTACGAAGTCAGGCTCAAGCAATGCCGCCAAGCCGTCTCCGTGATCGCCGAAACGGGCGTTCCGGTGAAATCCCTGCGCGACGTGAAGCCTTCTGATCTGGCCGCGGCGCGTGGCCGTCTGGGGGATTTGCTCTGGCGTCGCGCGCATCATGTGGTTTCGGAGAATCACCGCGTGCTGGAAGCCGTGAAGGTGTTGGAAGCCGGCGACCTGGAACGCTTCGGGTCGTTGATGAATGCCTCGCACGATAGCTTGCGCGATGATTACGAAGTGAGCTCGAAGGAACTGGATGCGCTTGTGGAAATCGCGCGGAAGCAGCCGGGCGTGTTGGGCGCGCGGATGACGGGAGCCGGTTTCGGCGGATGCACAGTTAATCTGGTGCGCGCTGACGCCGCCGAAGCGTTTGCGGCGGCCGTGAGCAAGAGCTACCAGGAAGCCATCGGCCTTAAAGCTGAGGTCTATATCTGCCAAGCTTCGGATGGAGCACTGGTTTCGGCCTGACGGGCGGGCGGCTACTTGGGCGCCGGCCAATGGATGAGGTAAGAAGTCAGGCTTAGCAGCAGGAAAATAAACAGGGCGAATAGCAGAAAGCGCGTGACCGGCCCGGTTTCTGCCTCCACGAAGCGGCACGTTGCATCAGGCAATTTCCTGCGCGCCAGATACCAGGGGAAGATGATTACCGGAAGCAGCATCGAACCCACACCCCAACGCAACGGCCGCGGGATGCGGCGGCGCAGTGCGTCCAAGAAGACCCAAATCCCGGCAAGAGCTTGAATGCCTCCCATGGCTAACTGGGCCTTCTCAATTCCCCAGAGCTGAATGAAAGCCTCGGTCAGGAGAAATGAGACGCCGAGGACGGCGAAGAAGATGCCCCATGGGTAACGGACCGAAGGCCGTTTGACCGGCTTCTCCGGAGCAGCCACCGGCTCGGGCGCAGCTTGCTGCGGCACGAGGATTTCGGCGGGGTCGATGACATGCCGGCACGCGACGCACACGCGGCACGAAGCGGCCAGCAGCTGACCACACGCCGGGCACGGGAACGGTTCCGTGGGGAATTCCGCGGCGGGCGCGGGCGTCTCGGTTCTTTCGCCTGCCAGATTTTGCGGACCAGCGTCTTCAGTCATCTCGTAACCGTCGATTTTAGCCCTCCCCACGGCAGTTTCGTATCACTCGGTGTCATTCCACCCGGGGTGCTCATTCCAGTCTAACATCTTGCGATAGCCTTCGCTGCGAGGTAATTGGCTCCAGGTGCGCAGGTTCCCCTCGCCGCGGTTGCCCCCCTGCGATTGATAGTACCATCCGGCCTCTTGGGCCAGTGCCATGATATCTCCCGAAACGTAGAAAGTGTGATCCTCGTAGTGGTACGGGGTGGCAGGACGATCTCGAGGACTGAAGACGCGGTCGACGCGCACTTCAAGACTGGGTCGGACTGTGCCTTCCTGCACGAGCTGTTGCAGAGCTTTGACCACAAAATAGTTGCACACAATGTGATCGATGTGCCCCTCGGCAGGAGGATGTGCCGTAAAGACCACGTCGGGCTGAAACTTCCTGATGATCTCCGCTGTCGCGTCCACCACAGCTTCGCGCGCATACGGCAGATTCGGGCGGAAGAGGCCCTCATAGGGCGCATGCTCACTTGCGAGTTGCACGGCGAAATAGGGATCTCGCGAGCCGCGGTGGTCGTACCAAATCTTGCCTGAACCACCGTCCGGCAAACCCAGGAAAAGGATGTCATGCCGCGGCACTCCTAGATGCCCGAGCGCCGCCCGTGCTTCATCCATGCGCAAGGCGCCAAAACTCAAGGCCTCGGCGGGACCGCAGGAATGCCCATAGTAACGGTCGCAGGAACCCGCGTCGCCGCTGGTAAAGTAGACCACGTGCAGGGGAACATGGTTCTCGACGAGGGCGCGCAGGAACCCCATCTGGGTTCCGTCGTCATCCTCGTGTGCACAGAACAGCAGCACCGATTGGGGCAGAGGATTGACGCCCAGTTCGAGCGAGTTGGCGGCAACGACCTGCCCTGAGGCAGCCGTCACTTCGGCCACCGCCCGGAAAAGCCCACTCGCACCCTCGGGAATGGGCAGTTTCACTTCGAACTTCCGCGGCGTGCCGTGCGGGTCGAGATCCGCATGGTCCGCTGCGACCTGGCGGTATAGCTCTTTCTGGTCAGGGCCGACGAGACGCACGCGCACGGTCACCTGCCGCCACGGGCCGTCCGTGGGGTTCGCCAGCGAAAAGCTGATGGCCGCATTGCTACCCGGCGGATACATGGTGTGGCCGGTTTCAAACTGAATAGCGCCGGCACTGAAAGGGGCGGGACGGAATTCGCGGTAACTGCGCGTGTTGACGGTGTCGAGGTTCGGATAAGCAAACCACGCCGGGTAGGGCCGCGGTGTGACGGCTCCGGGCGGATTCACGAAGATGATCGGGGTAAACGAAATGGCGTACACGTTCTTGCGATCGTGATCCCAAATCACCGCTGCGTATTGCCTGATCGAGGGTTCGCTCCCGCCCTTGGCTACGGTGCAACGGGGTGAGCTGACCGTCAGTTGGCGCTGTGGTTCGAGCGTGAAATCACTCTTAAGCGTCTGAATGTCGGTCCCCACGCGCTCCCGCTGTTGCGCGATCCACGGCCAATAGCGCTCGGAGAATTCCAGCCGCAGCCCCGCGAGGGGCCGCGCACCAAGGTTCTCGATCTGGACCGTGCAGCCGACGGCGTCTCCTGAAGTGTAGTAGGCCTGGCTGGTCTCAGTTGAAACGATGCGGGCCACCTGGCGATGCACGACAAACGAACACACGTGCGGCAAGTCCTGGATAAGCCCGTGCGTTTGAGGATCCTGTACGCGCAGATCGATTTCGTATCGTCCCGTCCGGGCATCCAGAGGAATCTCCCATACGGGGTGATAGCCGGACGCATCGGCCTCCGTCCGTTCGGCGTTCGCCGTAATCGTTCCTTCCGCCACGGATCTTTCCTCTCCTGCGTAGCGCAGCGTGAAGAGGCAGCGGCCAAAGGCGTGAGCGTCCTGCTGGGTAGGGAAGACGATCTTCAGCCTGACTGTCTCCCCGGCATTGTAGGTGATCCGGTCCGTGACAGCTTGGAGTGAAGGCGGCGCTGGCGCGGCGTGCCCCGCTGTGGGCACTATAAACGCCGCTACCCAATACGCGAGCGCGGCGCACAGGCAGGCCGCTAGCCAATTCCGCCTGCGTGCGCACCGGCCGCAGTAGCCTGTGAGCGATCGTTCCGGCAAAGGCATGGGGTCCCCCCTGGCAACAGGGTAGGCGATTACGGGCATTCTCGGCAACACCGTCCACGCGGAACTCAGTTCAGGGCGGCATCGCATTGGACTACGGCAGAGAAGACCCTTCCCTCTGGCGCAACAACCAGCTTGCCACAGGACATGCCTGACACCCCCACCTTTGCCCACTTTTCGGATGGTCACGACGTTCTGTGGTTTTGAGTGACGGTGGAAATGGTGGTCAGCTTCCGCGCTTCAGGTCCTGGACGGCGGCGCGGACCTTGGGGATCAGTTCCGCGTAGTCCTTGGAGGATGCCTTCGCCAGGAACTGCTGGTAATAGCGTAAGGCGAGGGGTTTGTTGCCGGCCTTGTCGTAAAGTACGCCGAGGTTCAGAAGCGGCTCGGGCTCGTTGGGATCGAGTTCCGTAGCCTTTTCGAAATCGCGGCGTGCCGTATCGCCGTCGCCGCGCGCAATGGCCACCAAGCCCAGCCCGTTGTAAGCGGGGCTGTAGTGATCGTTTTGAACGTTAATCGCCTTGAAGGCTTTCTCGGCCTCTTCGGTGCGCCCCAACTGCAATTCCGCGGTCCCCAGATTCCGCAAGTTATCGAGGTCCGTGGGATTGATTTGCCTCGAACGCGTCATGGCGTCCACGGCTTTATCCAGTTTGTGAAGACGTAAGTAGAGCTTGCCCAATCGCGAGTAAATGATATCGGTAAACATATGACGGTTGAGAGCGTCTTCGTAGACCGCCACGGCACGGTCCAGCCGTCCAGCGCGCTCCAGCGCCATCGCCAAGCAAACGTGGGCCAGGGGGTTTGAGGGGTCCTCGCGGAGCGCCTGTTCCATCAAGGAAGCGGCGCGCGCATTGTCGTGGGCATTCAGGAGGTTTTCTGCCTGCTCGATGATGCGCAGTACCACGACGTGGTCCTTGGGGTCCGGGGCGCTCGTGCCGAGTTGGATTTCGCGCGCCGCACCGCCATTGACATAGCCCAGGGACTCCAGTTCCTGGCGCGTCTGAGGATCCACGGGCACAGTTTCCACCTTCTCGGTCTGCGCGCCGGCGCCTGCTATTTCCCAAATCTTCTTTTGGAGTTGGTCGGCTTCGGCGGGATTGTTCGGAATCAGGTTGCGGGTTTCACCGGGATCGCGCTCTAGATTGTAGAGTTCCGGGTGCGGCGCCAAAATCAGTTTCCAACTGTCCGTACGCATGGCGCGTAGTTCCGACCATCCCAGGTAAGTGCGCGGGTAGAGTGTTTCGCCATAGGAGTAATTCGCGCGCACATGGGTTCCACGCGTGAAGAGGGGCCAGAGGCTCACGCCCTGCGCTTCGGGCGAGGCGGCGAAACGCAGGAATTCCATCACCGTGGGGTGAATGTCGATGGACCGCACCTGATCGTCGATCACCTTGCCGGCGGGCACATCGGGCCCCGCCAGGATAAGCGGGATGTGCAAGGTCGCGTCGTAGAGAAAAACGCCGTGCGTGGCCTCGCCATGTTCGCCCAGGCTTTCGC
>Ga0335069_10017024_pt1 | contig 10132 bp, 9 predicted proteins | sample Lox_Sample_11_FD_206714 | JGI IMG/M metagenome (GOLD analysis project Ga0335069, IMG submission 206714) | Soil microbial communities from Loxahatchee National Wildlife Refuge, Florida, United States - Lox_Sample_1.1 | ecosystem: Environmental > Terrestrial > Soil > Wetlands | place: USA: Florida...
AGCCGCGTCGCGAGCGCCATGATCGTCAGCGACGGGTTCACCGACAGCGTCCGCGGCACGAGTGAGCCGTCGCCGACGAAGAGCCGCTTCACGTCGTGCGACTCGCAGTTGCGGTCGACCACCGAGCGCGCCGGGTCGTCGCCCATCCGGCAGGTGCCCTGAACGTGGGTCGAGGCGAGCCCGCTCCAGGCGATCTGCGTCGCGCCGGCGGCCTCGAGCACGTCGCGGCTGAAGCGCAGCGCATCGTCGATCCGCTCGAGCTCGTTCGGCTGGAAGTCGATCTCGAACCGCTCGCCGCCGTTCTCATCCACGACGACGGCCGCATTGTTGTCGTCGTTGACCATCGCGAGCACCCCGACCCAGCGGCGGAACCCGCGCAGGGCCTCGGTGAGCCGTGGTCCCCAGAGCGGCCCGTCCTCGTCGCAGAGCGTCGTCGCGAAGGAGATCGGATCCTGGATCGTCGTCGCCTCGATCACGAAGCCGCCGTCCTCGTCGTGCTGGTGCTCCATGCAGTGGGCGGTGATCGGATAGACCATGTGCGCGTCCTGCGGCTCGTCGAAGAGCCCGTAGACGAGGCGAACGGGGTGGAGGCCGAGGTTTCGCCCGATCGCCGTGCCCTCGAGCCCGGAGCGGAGCAGCAGCTGCGGCGTGTTGAGCGTCCCCGCCGCGACCACGACCACGCCCGCGCGGACGGTATGCCCCTCGCCCGCCGCGTCGACGTACTCGACCCCGGTCGCGGCTCCGTCCTCGATCAGCACGCGCTCGACCGCCGCGTTCGCTCGCAGCTCGAGCAGGCCGCGCGCCCACGCGTCGTGGATGTACGTGTTCATCGTCGACTTGCCCGCGTTCGTCGGGCAGCCCTGGAGGCACGAGCCGCAGCGCATGCAGTTGGCGTCCGTGTATGCCGTGACGGGCTCGAGCTCCGTGCCGAGCGCGCGAAAGCCGGCCTCCACGGTGCGGACGCTCTTCGTCCAGTCGCGCCGCTCGCGGACGCCGAGCACCTCCTCGACCCGGTCGTACCACGGCGCGAGATCGGCGGGGGTGAACGGCCCGCCGCTCTCGTTCGTGAGGCCGCTCGCCGGGTGCCACTTCGCGAGGTCGCGCTCGTGCGCGCGAAGCGCCACCTTCGTGTTGATCGTGGTCGTCCCACCGACGCAGCGGCCGCCGAGCAGCGCGAGCATCTCCCCGCCTGGAAGCGGCGCGAGCCGCAGCGGCCACCACATGTCGTGCGTCGCCTTCGCCTCCCAGCGGACGAAATCCGCCGCCGTGAGGTGCGGCCCGACCTCGAGCAGCAGGACGTCGCGGCCGCGCTGCGCCAGCTCGCCCGCGACTACGCCGCCGCCCGCGCCGGAGCCCACGACGACGACGTCGAACGAGTCCCTCACGCGATCCCCATGTACGACCAGTCCTTGTGGAGGCGCGTCGCGAGCGGCGAGTTGAAGTCGATCTCGGCCCACGCGCCCGGCCCTTCCTTCCCCGGCGCGACGAAGTCGCTGTAGTACGCCTCGCAGGAGAGCGCGCGGATGAAGCCGAACTCCGGCGTCCGCGCCTGCTCGGCGAGCGCCTCGGCGCCGGCCTCCGCCGCCGGCGCGAGCGCGTCGATCGCGTCGAGCGCGTGGGCGCGCACCTCGGGAGGCATCCCGGTCAGCACCGCGTCGACGTAGACGACGGAGCCGACTCGGCTCGACCCGGGAACGATCAGCTCGCACAGCTTCTCCAGGGCCGCAGCGCGGCGCTCGTCGAGGGTCCTCAGAGCCACCACCGACCGACTCTAACGCCTCGATTAGCCGGGTGCGACCCGGTGCCCCATGCCGAGAGAGATGTCACGCGCGGTCTGGGTGACGACCGGCCCGAGGCGGGCGATCAGCTCGTCCATCGAGACCATCGTGCGGTGCACGGCGAGGTTGAGCGCGGAGACCACCTCGCCGGAGTGCGAGTGGATCGGGGCGGCGATCGAGCGCAGCCCGTACGCGAGCTCCTCGTTGTTCACGGCGATGCCCGACTCCCGGATCCGCGCCAGCTCCTCCCGGAACGCCTGGGGGTCGGTGATCGTGTTCGGCCCCCGCGGCGCGAAGTCGATCCGCGCGATCAGCTCCTCGCGGCGCGCCTCGGGGACGAACGCGAGGATCGCCTTCCCCATCGCGGTGCAGTAGGCCGGCAGCCGCGCGCCCACGTGGAGGTTCAGGTCGATCTCCCACTGCCCCGGCCGCGCGGTCCGGCAGCGCTCGATGTAGACGACGTCGATCCCGTCGAGGATCGCGAGGTTGACCGTGTAGCCCGTCTTGTCGCTGAGCTGCCGCAGGTGCGGGGCGGAGATCTCCCGCAGGTCCATCGAGTTGATCGCCGAGAAGCCGAGGTCGAGCACCTTCGGCCCGAGCCGGTAGCGCTTGGAGTCGGGATCCTGCTGCAGGTAGCCGAGCCGCGCGAGCGTCGAGATGTAGCGGTGGGCGGTGCTCCTGCTCAGCGTGAGCTCGCGGGAGAGCTCGCTGACGCCGATCAGCGGGCGGTCGGAGTGGAACGAGGAGAGGATCGCCAGGCCCCGTTCCAGCGACTGCGACGTGCCCGTGGTGCCTGCCGTGGACGCCATGTACCGATCCTAGCGAAGTTGTCCCAGCTATTGGCACAGCGTCTCAGATGCTCTCCACTGCGGCGCGCACGAACTCGGCCGACGCGCGCAGTGCGGCGAGCTCGTCCGGGTCGAGCTCCCACTCGTGGATCTCCTCGGCGCCGCCGCGGCCGATCGTGACCGGCACCGCCACGGCGACCCCCTCGATTCCGTACTCGCCGTCGAGCACGACCGACGCGGGCCAAGGCTCGCCGTCTCCGCCGAGCGCGGCGACCATCCGCGCGACGCCGAGCCCCGACGTCCAGGTCGACGACCGCCCCGAGTCGAGCCCCACGTGGATCGGGTACCAGGTGCGGAAGTACTCCTCCGCCGCGGCTGCCTGGCCGGGGGTGGGGCGGACCGGCGCGCCGTTCACCGTCACCCTGCCGAACAGCGGCACGCTCTTGTCGCCGTGCTCGCCGATGACCCACGCCTCGACGCTCCCGGGCGGGACGCCGAGCGCCTTGGTGAAGCCCGTCCGCAGGCGCAGGCTGTCGTTGATCGTGTAGCCGAGCACCCGGCGGCGGTCGAGACCTGCCCGGCCCTGCAGCCGGGTCACGAGCGGGTCGACGGGGTTCGTGACGACGACGACCGTGCCGTCCCAGCCGCTCCCGAGCCCGTCGGCGAGCTCGTCGGCGATCCGCGCGTTCCCGGCGAGGTACTCGATCCGCGGCGTGCCGGCGGTGAGCGGGACCGCGGACAGCAGCACGACGACGTCGGCGTCGCGCACGTCGCCCGCGTCGCCGCCACGGACCGAGGAGCCGGGTGACAGCTCGAGCACCTGCTCGAGGTCCATCACATGCGAGACGATCATCTCCGGCCTGGCATCGACGAGGACGATCTCGTGGCCGCCGCGCTGAAGCAGCAGGTTGAACGCGGTCGACGCGCCGACGCCGCCCGCTCCTCCCACGATCGTCACCTTCACGGCGGCCATCGTCCCGCTCCCGGGCTGAAAAATCAAATCATTTGCGTATAAGCTGCGTCCGTGGCTCTGCAGTCGGTGCGCGACGCGACGTTCGACGTCCTCCGCGAGTACGGGCTGACTTCGTTGTTCGCGAATCCCGGCTCGACCGAGATCTCGCTCCTCGCCGATCTCCCGGCCGACCTCCGCTTCGTGCTCGGGCTCCACGAGAGCTCCGTGGTCGGCATGGCGACCGGCTGGGCGATCGGCCGCGGCGAGCCCGCGCTCGCGATCCTGCACACGACCGCGGGGCTCGGGAACGCGGTCGGCGCACTGGCGACCGCACGCGTGAACCGCGCGCCCGTCGTCGTGATCGTCGGCCAGCAGGACCGGCGCCACCTCGCGACCGAGCCGTTCCTCGCCGGGAAGCTGCGCGGGCTGGCGGGCGAGTACCCCGTGTGGGTGGACGAGCCGGTGCGCGCGCAGGACGTCCCCGGGGCGATCGCGCGCGCCCACCACGAGGCGGCCGCCGCGAGCGGGCCGGCCCTCGTGATCGTGCCCATGGACGACTGGTCCGCCGAGGCGAGCGAGACCGATCCGCGCGCGGCCGCGGGCCGCGTCGTCCGCGCCCGGGGAGTGGATCCCGCCGCCGTCGCGGAGCTCGCCGACCTCCTCGTCGCGGCCGAGCGCCCGACGATCGTGGTCGGCGCGGGCACCGACGATTCCGCCACGTGGGAGGCCCTCGTGACACTGGCCGAGCGGCTCGGGTGCCCGGTCTGGCAGGAGTCCTTCAGCTCGCGTGCCGGTTTCCCGCAGGACCACCCGCTCTTCGCAGGCCACCTCCCCGCCGACCGTACGCGCCTGCGCCAGACGCTCGCGCCGTACGACCTCGTGCTCGCGGTCGGCGCGCCCGTCTTCCGCCAGTACCCGTACCACCCCGGCCCGTTCGTCGAGCCGGGCACGCGGGTCGCGATGGTCAGCGCGGACGCGGCCGAGGTGCACCGGAGCGCGGCTGAGCTCGCCGTGCTCGCGGATCCCGGCGCGGTCTGCGCCGAGCTCGTGCGCGTCGTGCCGGCGCGCGAAGGCGCACGCCCCGGGCCCTTCGAGCGCCCCGCTCCGCCCGAGCCTCCGGCGCCCGGCGAACCGCTCCGGGCCGGGCACGTGCTCGCGGCGATCGCCGATCGGGTGCCGCGCGACGCGATCGTGATCGAGGAGTCCCCGTCGAGCCGGCCCGAGCTTCTCGTGCGCCTGCCGGCCCGCGAGCCGCTCGGCTCGCTGAGCCCGGCGATGGGCGGGCTCGGGTTCGCGCTTCCCGCGGCGACCGGGCTGAGGATGGCCCTGCCCGAGCGCCCCGTGCTCGCGATCGTCGGCGACGGCTCCTCGCTCTACGGGATCCAGGCGCTCTGGAGTGCCGCGCACTACCGCGCCGGCGCGCTGTTCGTGATCCTCTCGAACGGCGGCTACGCGATCATGGACCGGCTCGCCGAGCAGCACGGCGGCGAGGCGCCGTGGCCGGGCTTCGGCGTCGACGTCGCCGGGCTCGCCCGCGCCTTCGGCTGCCCTGCGCGCTCCGTGTCGGAGCACGGCGAGCTGCTGGAGGCCTGCGACGAGATCCTCCCGGGCCTCGCGGACAGGGACGAGCCGCTCCTGCTCGAGGTCGCGGTCGCCCCCGACGAGACCTTCGCCCCATGACGCAGCGGTTCGGGTCCGTGCGCCGCGACGCGAGCGAGCAGGTCGCCTTCGAGATTCGCCGGTACGTCTCGGCCCGCAACCTGGGCCCGGGCGAGCGCCTCGGCACCGAGCAGGAGCTCGCGGCGGAGTTCGGTGTCAGCCGCCCGACCCTCCGCGAGGGGCTGCGGCTGCTCGCGGGAGCGCACCTCGTCCGGGCCACGCAGGGACCGGGCGGCGGGATCTTCGTCGACAGCACGCAGAACGAGGGGATGGGCCGCAACGTGAGCGAGTCGATCGCGGCGATGCTCGAGACCGACAGCGTCTCGCTCCACGAGCTGCTCGACGCGCGCGTGTACCTGGAGGTGCCGCTCGCCGGCCTTGCCGCGCGGAATGCCACCGAGCAGACCGCCGCGGAGCTCAGGGCGGCGATCGGAGAGGCGGAGGGGAACCATCCCGCCGCCGAGGCGTTCAGGATTGCGGACGCGCGCTTCCACCGGGTGATCGCGGCCACGGCGGGAAACGAGATCCTGCGCGCGTTCACGAGCTGGACGCTCGACGTGCTCCAGCCGTCGCTGATCGACACGATCGGCGCCTCGATCGACGGCGAGGCGATCCTGCGCCAGCACGGCCTGATCGAGCGCGCGATCCGGCTCCGCCGGCCCGCCGCTGCGGAGCGCGCGATGCGCGGCCATCTCGAGTACCTGCGCGAGCTCGTCGACGCGCTCGAGGAAGGAGAGTCATGAAAGCGGCACTGATGCGCGAGTACCACCGCCCACTCGAGCTCGTCGACCGGCCTGTCCCGGAGGTCGCGGCGCCGAGCGACGTGCTGGTCAGGGTCGGCGGCGCGGGGGTCTGCGCCACCGACCTCCACGCGATCGAGGGGCTGATGGAGTTCGCCGGCGTCACGCTGCCGCGTGTCCTCGGGCACGAGAACGCGGGCTGGGTGGAGGAGGTCGGCGCCGGCGTGACCACGGTTGCGAAGGGCGACGCGGTGCTCGTCTACCCGCCGTACAGCTGCGGGCTGTGCCTCGCGTGCCGCCGCGGCAACGACATGCACTGCGCGCGTCACGAGTTCACCGGGCTGTCGGTGGACGGCGGCTTCGCGGAGTATGTGCTCGTCTCCGAGCGCTCGCTGATCCGCCTCCCGGACGGCGTCGAGCCGGTCGAGGTCGCCCCGCACGCCGACGCGGGTCTCACCGCCTACCACGCCGTTCGCCGACAGGCGCACCTCGCCGTGCCCGGCTCGACCGCCGTCGTGATCGGCGTCGGCGGCGTCGGCCACATCGCGCTCCAGCTCGTGCGCGAGCTCGGCTCGAGCTCGGTGATCGCGATCGACACGGACGAGCGGCGGCGGAGGCTCGCGGCCGAGCTCGGGGCCGACGACGTCGTCGGCTCCCCCGAAGTGGTCCGCGAGCTGACGGACGGCCGGGGCGCCGATCTCGTCTTCGACTTCGTCGGCACCGACCAGACCCACGCCGACTCGGTCGCGATGCTCGCGCGCGGCGGCACGTACTCGGTGATCGGCTACGGCGGGACGATCTCGGTCCCGTCGGGAGCGCTCGCCGGAAACGAGCACGCCGTGGTCGGCAACCTCGTCGGCACCTGGGTCGACCTCTGGGAGCTGCTGCAGCTCCACGCGGCCGGCCGGATCGTGCTGAAGACGGAGGTGCACCCGCTGGGCGACGTCAACGATGTGCTGGCGAGGCTCCGCGGCGGCGAGGTCACCGGGCGCGCCGTCCTCGTCCCGGGCTAGGCCTCGGAGTCCGCGTTCAGCACCTGGTCGCGGAGCAGGTACGCGGAGTGGAGCAGCTCCGGCTGGTCGATCAGCGTCTGCGCCGGGCCCGAGTAGCGGATCCGGCCGCCTTCGATCACGTAGGCGGTCTCCGCGAGCCCGAGCGCCACGTGCGCGAACTGCTCGATCAGGAGCACGCCGACGCCGTTCGCCGCGACGGCCTCCAGGGTCGGCACGAGACGCTTGACGACGACGGGCGCGAGGCCGAGCGAGAGCTCGTCGACGAGCACGATCTCCGGACGCGAGACGAGGGCCTGGGCGAGGACGAGCATCTGCTGCTCGCCGCCCGAGAGCAGGCGGGCGTCGATGTCCCACCGCTTCTCGAGCTCGGGAAAGAGCTCGAGCGCGTAGGCCGTCCCGGTCGTCGCGTCCTCGCGGGAGAGCGAGTACGTCGCGACGCGGATGTTGTCCTTGACCGTGAGGTTCGGGAGGAGGCGCCTTCCCTCGGGGACGATCGCCGCTCCCGCCGCGCGCACCTGCTCCGGCCGGAAACCGGTCAGGTCACGGTCGCCGAGCATCACCTTGCCGCCGGTCGTTCCCAGCAGCCCGCCGACCGCGAGCACGAGCGACGACTTGCCGGCGCCGTTCGCGCCGAGGAGCGTCGTCACCTGTCCCGGCGGGATCTCGAGCGAGACCTCCTGGACGACGGGCCGCCCGGCGCGGGAGACTGAGAGCTCCTCGAGACGGAGCCCGGGCCCGGCGGGAGCGGGCGCGCTCTCGGCGCTCACAGCTCCTCCTCCGTGCCGAGGTAGGCGCGCATCACGTGCTCGTTCCGGAGCACCTCGGCCGTCGGGCCGGACGCGATCAGCTTCCCGAAGTCCAGTACCGCGGTCGTCTCGCAGCAGGCCGAGACGAGGCTCATGTCGTGGTCGACGAGGATCACGAGCGCGCCGAACCGGTCGGGGATCTTCTGGATCACCTGGCCGAGATGCTCGGTCTCCTCGTCGGGGAGGCCGGCGGCGGGCTCGTCGAGCAGCACGACGCGGGGCTTGCCGACGACCGCGCGCGCGACCTCGACGAGCCGCCGCTCGCGCGCGCCCAGCCCGCCGACCTTCTCCTTCGGCGAGACCTCCAGCCCGACGAACTCGATTGCGGCCAGCACGTCGGCGTTGCGCGAGCCGCGCCCGGCGCCCGAGTGCTCGTGGATCATCGCCACGTTGTCGAACACCGACAGCTGCTCGATCGCCATCTCCGTCTGGAAGGTGCGCCGCAGCCCCCAGCGCGCGCGCTTGTAGTCGGCCATCCGCAGCAGGTTGTCGCCGAAGGCCGCGATCGAGCCGGCGGCCGGCTTGACGAAGCCGCTGAGGACGTTGAAGAAGGTCGTCTTGCCGGCGCCGTTCGGGCCGATCAGCCCGCACGTCCCGCCCGGGAAGACGAGGCTCACGTCGTCGATCGGCGTGACGCCGGCGAACCGCACGGTGAGGCCCTTGACCTCGATCACGGAACCGGCTTGTCCCCGCTCGCGAGGGCGCGCGCGCGGCGCGCGGCGAGCCGGCCGAGGTTGGCGAGATCCCTCGGGAGCTGCTGTGAGATCCCGCCTGGGGCCGTCAGCAGCACCTGGAGCAGGCCGACGCCGAACAGGATGAGGAGGAAGTTCGGGTTCAGCCCCCACTGGGCCTGGAAGAGGAACGGCAGCAGCTGGCTGAAGATCCCGGCGACGATCGCGCCCCAGAGGCTGAAGATGCCGCCGATCAGAGCCGTCGCGGCCAGCGTCAGCGAGTCCTGCGTCTGGAAGGTGATCGCGCGCGGGACGCCCACCTGCGCCGCGAGGAGACACCCTGCGACGCCGGTGATGAACGATGCGAGGGCGAATGCCCAGAGCTTGTAGAGCGTGATGTTCACGCCTGCGGCGAGCGCGGCCGGCTCGCTCTCGCGAATCGTCGCCCACGCGCGGCCCGGCTTGCCGGCGATGTGAAGCAGCACGAACAGGAACAGGATCGCGCAGACGACGACTGTGTAGCGGTAGTAGGCGACGTCGGTGACCGCCGATGACGGTCGCCGCACCGGCGGTGTGCTCGTCGTGAGGGCACCGGTCCCGGCCCGGCCCCAGAACCCGCCCCCGCCGCTCGGGAAGTCGTGCACCGACAGCACGATCGTCGTCGCGCCGGCGAACATCAGCGTGATCAGGGCGAGGTACAGGCCCGAGAGCCGAAGCGCGGGCAGCCCGACCAGGGTGCCGATCGCGCAGGTGATCCCACCCGCGATGAGCAGGAGCACCGGGAACGGCAGCGCCGTTGCGTAGGAGAAGCGCGCGCCGATCCAACAGCCGATCGTGAGCAGCGCGATCTGGCCGAGCGAGATCATCCCGACGCGGCCGTAGAGGACGCCGAAGCCGAGCGCGGCGACCGAGTAGATCGCGACGCTCGTGAACGTCGTGATCCAGTCGGCGCCCGCGATGCTCGGCAGGACTAAGAGGGCGACGAGGAGCAGCCCGAGGATGACCAGGGCGCGGACGACGGTCCCGCGCTCGACGGCGGGCCATGTTCGCTTCGGCGCCGTGCCGTCGCCGGATGCAGAGGCGGCGGTCACGGGCTCAGTTCGTCGCGCGGGAGATCGTGACCACCCGCCGCCGCGAGAGATAGAGGAGCGCGACGATCGCTAGCACGAACGGCGCAGCCGTCCGGTACGCCGAGACGTTGGCGTACGGGCTCAGGATCGACTGGGCGAGCCCGACGGCGAGGCCGCCGAACAGCGTCGCCCAGAGCGACCGCAGCCGCCCGATCAGGGCCGCCGCGAGCGAGGAGATGACCAGGAACGTCAGGGCCGAGTAGTCGAGCGAGGTGAGCAGGTCCGGCAGCAGGAGCCCGGCCGCGCCGCAGGCCAGACCCGCGAAGAACCAGGCCGACGCCTCGACCCTGCGCACCGGGACGCCGAGGGTCGCGGTCACCTCGCGGTCGTTCGCGAGCGCCCGCATCGCCGTGCCGAGCTTGGTCACCCGCAGGAAGACGCTGGCGGCGGCCGTGATCGCAAACGCGAGCACGATCGAGATGATCTGCGTCAGGCTGACGTTCGTGCCGAAGACGTCGTAGTGGTAGTTGGAGCTCGGCAGCGGCAGGAAGCGCGCGAACGCGCCGCCGGCCGGCGCCCGCCACGCCATCAGGCCGAGCAGGATCAGAGCGAGCCCGAGCGTCCCCATCATCTTCACGAGCGGGTCGCGCCGCGC
>Ga0335069_10017025_pt1 | contig 10132 bp, 10 predicted proteins | sample Lox_Sample_11_FD_206714 | JGI IMG/M metagenome (GOLD analysis project Ga0335069, IMG submission 206714) | Soil microbial communities from Loxahatchee National Wildlife Refuge, Florida, United States - Lox_Sample_1.1 | ecosystem: Environmental > Terrestrial > Soil > Wetlands | place: USA...
ACAACATCCGAGCCCTCCTTTGAGCGTGGAGTCCGGGAAGACCCACAGCCTCAAAGGAGGGCCGGATAGAACCTCAGCCGTTCACAACCTCTGTAGGCAGGACACCTAGCTACGCGAAATCGTTCGTCGCAGTGTCGGCGCGACTCGAACGTGCCGCATGAGGACGTCCGGGAGAACGATGAGCCCTGAACCGTTTGTACGTGGCCAGGCATTCGCTGCCGCTCTGTGTCTGGTCGCCGCGGCGCTTCTGAGTTGGGCGCTCGGAGCGCTGATCGTCACGGGCATCTGCGGGGCGGTGGCGTTCTACGCCCGGCACCGTTACCGCGGAGAGGTGGCTCGGGTCGGAGGCGACGTTGCTCCGCATCGTGAGCGTCTCGATCGGATCGTTGACGGCGATCTACAGACTCTCCTTGCGACCGGCGTGACTTCTTCCGCGATCATGCTTGGCTTTGGTATCCCGCCGATCGACCTCGGCCTTGCTCGGGTGACGCCACTGCTCGTCGCTATCGCCTTCGTGGGCGTCTATCTGTCGAGTCTGGGCGACTGGTTTGTCGTTCTACCGCGGATCAGCGGCATGCTCGGAGCGCGGCCGTGCCGCGAGGATCAGGAACTCCATCCGCGATATCCGCATACCTGGCGCGAAACGACGCGGTTCTGGCTTGTTCATCGGATACTCGCCGTGATCGTGTTCCGCTTCGGTCTCAGCTACGCCCTGACGTACACCCTGCACCTCTATGTCGGGTTGCCGTTTGGGACTGAGCTCATCGGTGGCGCGGTGCTCGGGTTCTTGGCCTCGTATGAGAAGGTGATTCCGGCAGCCAGCTTCCAGGCAGGGCATCCGTCGATGATCGTCGGACACACCGTCAATCACGCGGAGACGAAACGAGAAGCGCGAAGACTACGCGTCCTTAAGCACTCGCTTCGGCTTCCGTTGCTGACGAAGGCGACCACGACAGGCGAGATGAGCCGCCGCGAATGGGTTTACGACATCGCCGTCGAATGCGTCCAGGTGGTCGGAGCCCACTCGAGGGAGGGCGACGTCCCGCTCGGCTCGGACGGGTCGATCGTTTTCGAACGGAAGCCGCGCAAGATCCCTCTTCGAGACATCAGCGGCGTGCGCCCAGCCAAAACGCCGTTTCACGGCTGCCGCGATCGCTGCTCGGGAATCAACTGGTACTGCATCGAGAACCCGCGCTGTTTCGCTCCCAAGTAATCCCGTAGCTCAACCCACGCGAGATACGCGATCCAGAGGAGCAGTGCCGCGAAAAACGCGGATCGGGCAACTTGCGCGATCGCGGAGACGAACGTCAGGCCAAGCGCCACGAAGGAAAGTGCGAGGAAGAGCGCGCTGGAGACGCGCTGCCGGCCACGTCCGGCTCGACGATCAGAAACCAGCGCGAACGCAGCGACCAGAGCGGCGACAGGGATGATCGGATAGACCGTGTTATGGACCACGTTCGTCCAGCGGACCGGCGAGGCCGGCAGGTTCGGGGGAAAAGCCATGCAGCTCACTGCCGCCGACAACACGCCAAGGCCTAAGGGGCCAACCCTCTCCTTCCGAGAGGTCGCGCGCGACCATAGAGCGGCGCTGAACACGAGGCCAAACATCCCGCCAATGACAAACGCCACTTGGAGGACCCATCCGTGCGGACCTCGTTCCAGAAGACTCGGCCACTCGACACTCGTTCGCCTGATCGACGACCAGCCCACGCGCGCCAGGAAGCCCCTCTCGACGAGCGAGAGCACGACGAACACAACGGCCAGGAGCGCGGCTGCAGCAAGGCCGGCCACCGCGCCGCCAACCCACAGGTGGCCTCTCTCGTCTTGTGAGCCTCGGAACGCTCCGATCGAAAGAGCCTACGCTGCCGCCCTACTCCTGTCTCGGCCGGAAGCCCAGCATACGCCTCGAGTGCGAGGGGCCATACGACGGCGTGACGGCACGCACGGCGGAGACGTCGATCCGTCCGGGTGAGGTTCCGTCACTATGTGTGCGATGGATCGTTTTCTTTTTGATGTGCACGGCCCGGACGACGATGCGCTGCGCGAGGGGTTCGCCTGGTTGTGGAGGGAGGCGGAGGACAGCGTCGGAATCGTCTTCGTCCCGACTCTTGGGACCGCAGAGAACCTCGTGCCGGGTCTCAGTGCATCGGAGGTTCGGCAGCTGAAGGCGAACCGGCAGTTGCGCAAGGGGCTTGCGGCGATCGAGCTCACGACAGCGCGGACACGCGGCCGGATTGCGGGCCGTCCCGTTCTCGCCGTTTGGGCTGACGATTCCCAGCTTGCAGATATCGAGCGTTCGCAGCCGGCCGCGATTTGTGTGATTCCCTGGCGCCGGGACGACGTCGATGCCTGGCGTGAGGCCTATGGGCCACAAGACATGCGCACCGGTAAGGCCGTGCCGCAGGTGGGGATCTCGAACCCCGTTGTCGAGGCAGCGATGCGCACCCTGACCATGTTGGTGAACCTGTCGACTGGCCTCAGTCATCCAAGCGACAAGGCGGCCGCTGTCCACACGTTTCAGATCCTCCGAGGTGCCGGCGAAACGTACTCGCCAGATGAGGTGAGGGCGTGGGCGGCAGCAAACGGTTGGGGCTTGGCCCACGCCGCCGAACTCGAAGTGGTTGCGCGCGGGGTGGCCGAGGGCCGATCATTCCGCGTCCAGCCGTCCGGGTTTCGTAACGACATTATCGACCAGTGGCGCGAGGACGCGGCTAACGACAACTCGTAGCTCGCCGGTCGGTGGGTTGCGAAGTACACCGCATCTGCTGATCGCCCGCCGGTGCCCGGTTCCCAACCCGAGGAGCGGGACGGTCTTCCGTGAGCTGGGCGGTAAGGCTCCCCGACCTTTGGTCGGCGACTGAGGAGGCCTCGGTCGTGTGACGACTGCTGGCGGCTTACGATGTCGGTGTGTTACTCGTGTTTGTAAGTTCAATTCAGAACGGCTATGGCGATGTACGTGACGCCGTCCGTCGCGCGATCGAGAGTCTTGACATGCGGGCCCTGATGGCGGAGTCTGCCGGCGCGCATGCGGAGAGTCCGCAGCGCGCGCTTCTCGATCTCGTCGCACGCGCCGACGTGTTCCTTCTGATTGTGGGTTCGCGGTACTCAGGCCCGACCGAGGATGAGTTCAATGAGGCTAGGCGGTTGGGAAAGCCGATTCTTGTGCTTCGTCAGAACTGTGAGCTCGAGCCTGCGCAGGCCGAGTTCCTTGAACGTGTCGCGGCCGGGTGGAAGGGCGGCCGTCTCTGGGACACGTTCAACGATGCGACCGACATCCCGCTTGCAGCGGTCCGAGCACTCACAAACGTGGATGGTGGGCGCGAGGACCTTGCTCCCGCGGCACGTGCACGCGCTAGCGCGTTGGCGGTCGGGAAGGACGATGGTCAGACGGGTTCGACAGCGCGGGTCTCGTTTGTACCGCTAGTCGCGACTGTGCTCCTGGACGCGGTCGCGCTCGACCGCCCCGATCTTCAGGACATGATCGGCGACCTCGTTCGCAGCCATCGGGTGGTTGACCACAACATCGGAATCGGGATCAACGTGACGCGCGAAGGTGTGTCTGTCGTCCCGAGTGGCGGGCACGCAGGGGGCTCGCCGGTTGTCTTTGTCGGATCGGACGGGTCGATCGTCTGTGTGATCGACGTCGGCGGCGACGGGAACTTCGGTTTCTCGCTCGTGGATGCTGGCCGGCTATCTGCTGGTATCGCTACGGCTGGCGGGTTTGCACTTGATGTCTGGGCGCAGATCGACGAGCGAGAGGACGTCCAACAGGTCGCAGTCGCCGTGGCAATCCCGGGCGCGCAGCACAAGGTGTTTGGGACACCGACGAACCCGAACTCGTTGTCGATGGGATGGGGCATGCCACCAACCGTGCTCGTTCCGGACCCACCTATCGTCATACGTCGCGGCGAGATCGGCGGCGACGCGCTCTCCGACCGCCTCGTGGCCGAGATCAAGCGAGTATTCGCCGACGCGGGCGCCCTGGCACGATGAGCACAGACACGCTCCGCGAGATCCTCGACGAGCTCGGCCGCGCTGACGAAGTCGCCGTCGCCGAGCGGCTAAAAGCGAGCGCATGCGACCTCGCGGCTCTCCTTGCCGATCTACCTGGCGACGACGGGGCACTCAACAGGGAGCGCGTCGCAGATCTCCTGGACGCGTCGAGCGAAGCGTGCGAGTCGTTCCTCACGGTCGCGTTGCCGACCGTCGAGTACGCCGAGCATGCCGCCTTTACACAACTGCCACAGGCGGTACGCCACATCACCCGCGCTACGGCAGCCGCAAACACCGAGCAGACCGCGCGCCGCGTTGCCGCAGTACCAGCCGTGGGCCGCGTCGTATGGGCACTCACCGCCTACGCTCTGCACTGCGATCGTCCCGGTGCAATCGGGACACTCGCGAGCGCGCGCGTCGAGATCCCCTTTCGCGACGAGTTTGTTCCCGTGCCCGCTCTGATCAGTCTCCGCTACCCAGACGCACTCGAAGGCAATGCCGGACACGCGTTTGACACGTATCTTCAGTGGCTTGTTGGGCTCCAGCTTTTGGAGCGCTATCCACTCTTCGGCAGCGACATCGAGGCAGCTCTCCTAGAGGCGGATCTCGTACTCGCCATGTTCGCCGCGCAGTACTACGCCGGCGGCGAGATCTATTCACGCGGGCATGACAAGCACACGGTGCGGCGGTTCGCGGCCCGCGTCGAAGATGAGCGACAACGCGAGCCGCTCACGGAGCTATTCCGAGGCGAGGGAACGCTCGAAGACCGACTCGAACGCGCCTACTCAGCCGTGCACGGTGACCGTCGCCGGTTTGACACTGGCCCCGCAACACTCTTCCAACGCTAGACGCACGCCCACTCAGAGCAGGGCCACGGCCTCGAATGTCCGCGTCACGGCTCTGCGAATCCCCATTCCAACCAGGTGCGTGCAAACATGGCCGCCACGATTGGGATCGACCAAAGTAGCCGTGTCCTGCCCGACATGCGCACCGACCCTATTCTCGTCCGCCTTGCCCCGCCTCGGGCATCATTCCCGGACGCTAGCCCATGCGTGATCTCAAGGCGTCCTGTATGCATAGAGTGGCTTGGGCGAGCCCTTCGTCCAGACGTCGACCCAGCCAGGGCCGATGTCGACCCAGAAGCGCGACGCGCCGGCGGGCCGCTTCGAGCACCGCATATAGGCGTTTTTCAGCGGGTAGCGCCTCGAATCCGAGATCGCGACACACTGAAGGTCTTTGCGGATCAACGCGGAATCGCCGACGCGCAACTCAAGCACTCGTCGCGGCGGCTTGGCAGAGGTCGCGACCTGCGCAGACCCGAGGTACGCGCCGATGCCGACGCTGAAGACAAGAGCAAGGCCGAATGCAAACCTCACAGGAACCTCCTTGTGAGCTACCCCGATTGCCCGCGCGATCATCTCATCGCCCGGCGGCCCTTACTCGTTGCCGCAATGCAAACGTCGCCGGCTAAGTGTTCACCGAACCCGTGAGCCGGTTGACGCGACTCACCTCTTCCCAGGTTCGGCCGCCGCGCCAGAACTTCGCGGAGTCCCAGACCAGAACGTCGTCGCCTTCGGCACGCCTTACACGAAGCGCGACCCAGACGAAAGCAACCGCGTGCCCAGCAGGGAACCCCGCAACGACTGCCGACGCCACCACAAGCGCATCACGAAGCCCCGCTGTAGCCGCCCGAGACGACAACCAGAGAAGAAAGCCCGTCAGCGCCGCATACCCGAGCACAGAGATCAGCAGCAGCCAGCTGAAGCCCCGGGTTCTCACGCTGCCATCCGCAGGAGAGTCCGAACCGTCGATCTCACGGGCTCCAGCGGCTGCAGTCAGAAGCTTCCCTCCAACGGCAAACCACACCGCGCCGAAGTTCGCAATCGTAGAGATCGTCAGGATCGGCCAGACCCATGTATGAGGCGCAACGACGACAATCATCAACACGGACGCCGCAGCAGCCGCGCCGAGCGCCAGCGCAGTCATCCCCAAGTCTGACGCGACACGGCCTTTAGCCAGAATGCGGCTTCTTCCCAAGTCGATACACAGCGTAGTAGTCACTGACGCCGGAGTACACGAGTACGATTCCGGTTCCGGCCATGGTCGCGCCAGCGAGCGTGCAGGGCGCAAACCCGACCCCGCCCGTCTCGCCTATGCACACGCCCGCGACAAGCACACCGCTGATTGTCATGCCTGCGCCGACAAGGATCTCTTCAGTGCCCGCGTAGAACAGGATTGCGCCCTTCCAGCTTGTGAACGCGCCCTTTGCGAATGTCGCTGTCACCTTCGCTCCTGAGCTTGCCGCAGCAACCGCAGAACAGGTAAACCCGTACCAGGCGGCCTTGTTGCACGTCCCGTCCAAGTCGTATCTGCTGACAGGATCTTGGCCTGCGTAGTCGTAGTCGTTGAGCGACCCGCCCTGGACCGGGTCGACCGAGAGGAAGCGGCCGAGTGATGGGTCGTACGGGCGGGCACCCATCAAGATCAACCCGTTCGCTGTGTCCAGCTGCTTGTCCCAGCGCCCCGTGTAGCGGTGCGTGGTGCTATTCGCCGACGCCGTCTCCTGCGTCGCGCCAAACGGGTCGTAGCTGTACGCGGCCGTCCGGGTGCCGGTCGAATCGGCCTCTCCGGCAAGGTCGCCGTGGCCGTCGTAGTAGAGGTATGAGACGGTGCTTCCGGTTGCGGGCACGCCCGCGAACCTCGAGAGATCGCCGACGGGGCCGCCCTGGTAGCTAGCAGTAACCGTTCCGGCTGCGTCGGTCTCGAAGATCGGGACCGCGGCGCCCGCGTACAGGTACCGGGTCGTCCTTCCCGCATCGATACGCTGTCGGAGCTCGCCGAGCGGGTCGTACGCGTAGCTGAGCGTGCTCGTCGAGTCGTCAGACGCGGTCGCGGTCAGGGCGACAGTGCCGCTCACGTTCCCTCCCGAGGTCGGAGAGGTAATCGTGACCGTGGGCGCGGTCGTGTCGCCGGCCGGAGGGATCGTCAGCACGACGTTTAGCGTTGATGGGGAGTTCGCCGCGCCGGACGCAGCGACGGTGATCTGGCCGCGGTAGGTGCCGACCGGAAGGCCAAGCGTCGCCACGCTCACAGACGGGGTCGACGGGGCGGTGCCGCTCGTCGGGCTGACCGTCAGCCAGGAGGCCGAACTTGCCGCTGTCCAGTTGATGGTGCCGCTGCCGGTGTTCGTGATCGACAGCGTCCTTGAGGCCGGGTTGGTGGCCCAGTTGGTCGAGAACGACATCGCCGACGGGGTCAGCGTGATCGCCGGACCTCCGCCTCCTCCTCCGCTGGAGCCGCCATCGCCGTAGATCTGGAACGGGCCGTCGGTGTTGTGGGTCAAGGTTGACTGCGTCCAGGTTGCCGGAAGCGTCGTCATGTGAATGCCGGCGCTGTACGAGGTCGTCTGCGTCGAGCCGCCGCCCCAGCTGAGTGCCGGCGATCCGTACGGGACGTTCGCGGCCAGCCAGTACGTCGTTCCGGCGGTGATCGTGACAGAGCTCACCGTGACGGAGTTCCAGGCCCCGGTGGTGGGGTTGGTGATCTGGCCCTGGGCAAGGAGCGCGCCGGGCTTCCCGCTTGCGTTCGCGTAGATCCCGACGTTGATCTTCGTGGTCGTCAGCAGCGCCGCGCCGCCCTTCGTCACCGTTGACCCACTGCCGGCAACAAGTATCCAGAGCCGGCTGAGCGTTCCGCTGGTTGTTGCGACGGCGGAGGAGGCTTCAGCTGTGCCTACCCCGATGGTGACGCTTTGGCTACCACCGTCGTTATGGCCAACCAGAAGCGTCGGCGTCCCGCCGCCGACGGTGACAGGAACCGCAGCCGAAACGGTCTGGTTTCCGCCGCGGTCACGCGCGATCGCGGTGATCGTGTGACTGCCCGCTGTCACACCCGACGTGTTCCAGGTGGTCGAGTACGGCGAGCCGGTGATCTCTGAACCTTGGTTCTGGCCGTCGACCTGGAACTGGACACCGGCGACGCCGTTGACGCTGTCGCCGCTCTGCCGCCCCCAGCCGTCCCAGCTGAACGTGTCGGCGGCGCGCGAGGCAACCTGGCCGTCCGCGGTGTAGGAGTACCCGGTCGTCTGCCCGTTGATTGTGGTAGAAGTGAGCTGGTCGAGCCCCGGCGTCGTTGACGGGTCGTACGTGTAGGTCTGCGCCGGGTTCGCGGTCCCGCACACAGGTGGCGACCCGGACGTCGTCTCCTGCAGCTGTGTCCGATTCGAGTCGGCGTCGTAGCAGTAGCGGCGAGCGGACCCGTCCGGGAAGCTGGCCGTGACGAGCCGGCCGGCGTTGTCGTAGCTGTAGCTCGTTGTTGAGGGAGCGCCGTTGCGCGTCTCGGTCAGCTTCTGACCGTCCAGGTTGAAGGTGTAGACGAAGTCAGCGATCGGGTTCGCGTCATCCGTCGGGCAGCCGGACGAGGGCGGGCTCGAAGGCAGCGTGCCGTGATGGTTGCAGACCGCTTGCGTCCATCCGTCCGCGTTCACCTGGGTCAGCGAATAGGTGCTGTTCGGATACTGGGTGCCGACGGAGTTGCCGCGGCTGTCGTAGCTGAACCCGTAAACGTGCGACGCCGGGTCGGTCTCCTGGGTCAGCTGGTCGCGTGCGTCATAGCTGTAATGCGTCGTGTAATTCGTGTTCGAGGAAAGTGCGCCCTTCGCCGACACACGGATCAGAAGGTTCCCGTCCGGGTCGTAGCTGAACGTGCTCTCGGCGCCGAAGCTGTCGACCTGGTCGATGACACGGCCGGCCTCGTCGTAGCTTGTCGTCACCGTCCCGCTCGCGTTGGCTGCGCGCAACTCGAGTGGGCGTACTTCCCGATGCTGAACCACCCTGGGTTTCTTGGAGGCTCCGGAACCAGGCGTCGTCCTGGTGGAAGGGGATGCTGCTGCGATGGGAGCCCCGAGGAAGTATCCGTTGGAGTTGCGTGAGCGGGCGGTGCGCTTGGCGTTGGAGTCGGGCCGGCCGATCCGGCAGGTGGCGCTCGATCTCGGCGTCCACCATGAGGCGCTGCGTGTGTGGGTGCGCCAGGCGCAGGCTGATAGTGGTCGGCGGCGTGATCTGCTGACGAGTGAGGAGCGGGAGGAGTTGAAGCGGCTGCGTAAGGAGAATGCGGAGCTGCGGCGCGCGAATGTGATCTTGAAGGACGCGTCGGTGTATTTCGCGACGGAGCTCGACCCGACCCGGCGAAGGTGAGCCGCTATGTGGAGGCGCGGCGGGAGGTCTTCGGGGTCGAGCCGATCTGTCGGGCGGTTGGCGTGCCGGTGAGCACGTACTACGCGCGCAGGTCCCGGAAGCCGTCTCGTCGCGCACTTGCCGACCGCGAACTGGTGAAGGCGATCTACGCCGCGCGTGAGGGCTACCGGCAGGTGTACGGCGTGCGCAAGACCTGGAAGGAGCTGCGCCGGCGTCGGGTGGAGATCGGCCGCGACCACGTCGCGCGGCTGATGCGCCAGGAAGGGCTCGAGGGCGTTCGTCGCGGGAAGAAGCGTCGCACGACGATCCCGGACGAGGCGGCGCTCGAGCGGGCGCGCGATCTCGTCCAGCGCGACTTCGCTGCGAGCCGGCCGAACGAGAAGTGGGTCGCCGACATCACCTACATCAGAACCTGGAACGGCTTCGTCTATCTCGCCTTCATCCTCGACTGCTACAGCCGCATGATCGTCGGCTGGCAGCTCGCAACCCACCTGCGCACCGACCTGGTGCTCGACGCTTTGGAGATGGCGAACGGCCTGCGTCGACCACAGCCGGGGCTGATCGCGCACACCGATCGCGGCTCGCAGTACACGAGCATCCGCTACACCGACCGCCTGGACGAGCTCGGCGCCGCACCATCGGTCGGCTCTCGCGGCGACGCCTACGACAACGCGATGGCCGAAGCATGGGTCGCGACCTTCAAGAGCGAGCTCGTCGACGGCCGCCGCTTCCCCTCCTTCGAGCACATAGAGCACGAAACGCTGCACTGGATCGGCTTCTACAACAGCGAGCGCCTCCACGAAGAACTCGGTGACTTGCCGCCCACCGAGTACGAGGAGTTGAATGTCAACCGAGACAACAGCCGAACCCTGGCTGCCAGATAAAACAGCCTCTACGAAACCCAGGGCGCTTCACGCTAGCCCATGCGTGATCTCAAGGCGTCC
>Ga0335069_10017026_pt1 | contig 10132 bp, 7 predicted proteins | sample Lox_Sample_11_FD_206714 | JGI IMG/M metagenome (GOLD analysis project Ga0335069, IMG submission 206714) | Soil microbial communities from Loxahatchee National Wildlife Refuge, Florida, United States - Lox_Sample_1.1 | ecosystem: Environmental > Terrestrial > Soil > Wetlands | place: USA: Florida...
GAGCATCGGGCTTGCGAAAATATTCATGAAGGACATGCCCAAGGTCCTCGTGCTCGTGTTCGCGCTCTGGGTGCTCTGGACGGTCATCACCGTGTTCGGCGGCGCCGCGCTCCGCGGCTGAGCCGCACGCCAGCTTCCCCATCAGGCCCGCCGGCGAACCCGGCGGGCTTTGTTGTTCCTCGCCCGTATGTTATATTGCACCATGCCGAGAACACGACGCCCCTCTTCCGACACACTTCCCCTGTTCGGCGACATGGACGAGGCGCCCAAGCGCGCCGCAGGCGGGACAGCCGCCGGCTCTCCGTACGTCGCGCAGAACAAAGAGCGGCTCCGCCGCTGGGCGAGCCGCGGGATTTATTTCGGCACTTCGTCCTGGAAGTACCCCGGCTGGAAGGGGATGGTCTACAACCGCGACTACCCCTCGAAGAAGGCCTTCGACCGGGAGTGCCTCGCCGAGTACGCCGAACTGTTCCCCACCGTCTGCGCGGATTTCGCGCTCTACGACTTCCCCGACCGCGAGGGGATGCACGTGATCCACGAGCAGACCACCGATGACTTCAGGCTCTCGCTCAAGGTCACGGACCGGATCACGATCAAGCGCTACCCGAACCTCCCCCGTCACGGCGCCAACGCGGGGAAGGAGAATCCCGACTTCCTGAACCTGGAGCTCTTCGAGGACGCGTTCATCCGCCCGGTCGAGGCGCTCGGGAAGAAGTGCGGCGTGATCATCTTCGAGTTTTCGGCGTTCTATCCCTCCGCCGGCGTGACGTACGGAAAATTCGTCGCGCTCATGGACAGGTTTCTCGCCGGGCTGCCGCAGGGGTACGCCTACGCCGTGGAGATCAGGAACACCGACTTCCTGACCGCAGAGTACCTCGGGATGCTCCGCGCCCACGGCGTGGCCCACGTGCTCAACAGCTGGACGAAAATGCCGCCGATCATCGACCAGATACAGATCGCGGGTGTCCTCACCGCCCCCTTTGCCGTGTCGCGGGCGCTCCTGAAGCCGGGGCGGACGTACCAGGAAGCGGTGGAACTCTTCCAGCCGTACGCAGCAATCAAGGAGGAGTACCCGGAGATCCGCACGGGGCTCGCCGAGACGGTGCGGCGCTGCGTGGAAGAGAAGCGCCAGCTGTACGCCTACGTGAACAACCGCGCGGAGGGGAACTCGCCGAAGACGATCGAGGCGATCCTCGACATCATTGACAAGTACCCCGTCGAGACGCTCTGAGATCCATGAAGAAGTACACGCTCAAAAAGTCGGTCTTCAAGGAGCCCCAGGAGGCCGCGCCCGAGGCGCCGAGCCACCTCAGGATCGACTACCGGAACCAGCTCAACCCCGCGCAATACCAGGCGGTCACGTCGGTCAACGGCCCCCACCTCATCATCGCCGGTGCGGGCACCGGGAAGACGCGGACGATCACGTTCCGCGTGGCGTACCTGGTGGAGCTGGGCGTCAAGCCGGAGTCGATCCTGCTCCTGACGTTCACGCGCCGTGCGGCGCAGGAGATGCTCCGCCGGGCATCGATCCTCCTCGATGCCCGCTGCGAGAAGGTCGCCGGCGGCACGTTTCACTCGTTCGCCAACCTGATCCTCAGGCAGTATGCGCCGCTGGTCGACTTCGACTCGTCGTTCACGATACTGGACCAGGGGGACGCCGAGGACGTCGTCAACCTCCTCCGCACGCAGTTCAAGTTCGACACGAAAGAGCGCCGCTTCCCCCGGAAACAGACGCTCTACGGCATCTTCTCCCGCGCCGTGAACACGCTCACGCCGATCAAGGAGATCCTCAAGGACGACTATCCCCATTACGAGGATTTCCTGGACGACATCGTGAAGCTCCAGTCGGCCTTCGAGCAGTACAAGGCGAAGCACAACATGATGGACTACGACGACCTGCTGATCTACCTCCGGAAGCTCCTGCGCGACAACGACCGGGTGCGCCGCACGCTCTCCGACAGGTACAAGTACATCATGGTGGACGAGTACCAGGACACCAACAAGATCCAGGCCGAGATCGTCACGCTCCTCGCCTCCGCGCACGGCAACGTCATGGTCGTCGGCGACGACGCCCAGTCGATCTACTCTTTTCGGGGAGCAACAGTACGCAACATACTCGACTTCCCGGAAGAGTTTCCCGGCTGCGTGATCGTCAAGCTCGAGGAGAACTACCGGAGCACACAGCCGATCCTGAACCTCACCAATGAAATCCTCCACCGGGCACGCGAATAAGCCCGCGCCCGGGCCGCTCGCGCACCTCCTCAGCCTCCGGCGCCCCGCGATACTTGACGGCGCGATGGGGACGGAGCTTGCGCGGCGTGGTGAGGACACGGCTCTCCCGCTCTGGTCCGCCGGGCCCCTGGAGAGCGCGCCCGATGCGGTGAGGCGGATTCACGCGGACTATATCGCCGCCGGGGCGGAAATTATCACGACCGATACGTTCCGGACGACGCGGCGGACATTCGGCCGCGCCGGGCTCGCTGATCGCTCCGCGCAGCTCACCGCACGGGCGGTCACGCTTGCCCGCGAAGCCCGCGAGGCATCAGGCCGCGCGGACGTCCTCATTGCCGGGTCAATCGCGCCGCTCGAGGATTGCTATCACCCGGAGCTCGTTCCGCCCGATGCGGCGCTCACGGAAGAGCACGCCGAGCTGGCGGGACGGCTTGCGGACGCGGGGGTCGATTTCCTGCTGCTGGAGAGCATGGGGACGGTCCGCGAGGCCGGTGCCGCCGCGGCAGCCGCACGGACGACGGGACGCGAATTTGTGGTGAGCTTACTCTGTAAAACGAACGGCGCCCTGTACGGCGGTGAGCCGGTGGCCGAAGCGGTACGGCTCGTCGCGCCCCTTCACCCTGCGGCGTTTGCGATCAATTGCGTGTCGCCCCGGCACATGTCTGCACCCCTTGCACGCCTCCGCGCGGCGCTCGCGGCAACCGCCGCCGCAGTGGAAACGCCGGTCGGGGTCTACGGCAACGTCGGGATCCCGGGGGCCGAAATCTCGATGGACGATGGTCAATCGATTATTGAGGATGTAGGACCGAGAGAATACGCCGCGTTCGCCGGAGAATGGATGCGGTTGGGCGTGGCGATTGTCGGCGGATGCTGCGGGACGACGCCGGAGCATATCCGGGCCGTGGCGCACAGACTGGGCAGGAGCGTATGAGGCACAAATTCCAGAAGGAGCTCTTCACGCACAAGCCGGGAGGAGATCTCCCGACGATCGTCGTCGCTGAGAGCGAGAATTTCCAGTCGAAGTTCGTCGTGCAGAAGGTGCTCGAACTCCGCGAGCAGGGGATACCGCTCAACACGATGGCCGTGCTCTTCCGCTCGGGCTACCTTTCGTTCGACCTCGAAATCGAGTTGAACAAGGCGAACATCCCGTTCGTGAAGTTCGGGGGGTTCAAGTTCATCGAGACCGCGCACATCAAGGACATGGTCGCCTATCTCCGTGTGCTGGAGAACCCCCGGGACGCGGTAGCGTGGAACAGGATACTGCTCCTGGTGGACGGCGTGGGGCCACGGACGGCGGAGAAGGTGATCGAAGACATCCTCGCGCGGCGGTCCAACGTGGAGGGAGAATCGAGAAATCTCCCTGCGTTCTGGCGGGGGTTCAGCGGGTACCCGGACAGGGTCACGGACCTCTTCGAGGCGCTCAAGGAAGTGAGCCCCTCCCAAATCATGCCCGCCGACAAGGTGCAGAAGCTCCTCGAGTATTACGAGCCGGTGTTCAAGAGGCGGTACGACGACTTCAACAAGCGGCGAAAAGACCTCGAGATGTTCCAGCAGATCACCGAACGCTACCGCTCGCTGGGCACGCTCCTGACCGACCTCGCGCTCGAGCCCGCCACGGAGAGCGTCACGGACATCACGCCCCCGGATGCGGACGACGAGAAGCTGGTGCTCTCGACGATCCACAGCGCAAAGGGGCTCGAATGGCACTCGGTGTTCGTGATATACGCGCTTGAGGGGAGGTTCCCGGCGACGCGCGCCGCCGTGAGCGAGGACGCGATGGAGGAGGAGCGGCGGCTGATGTACGTCGCCTGCACGAGGGCCCAGCAGAATCTCTTCATCACGTATCCCATCAACATCTACGACCGCGAGTCGGGGCTCGTGCTTTCCAAGCCCTCCCGGTTCATCGCGGGACTGCCGGAGAACCTCACCGACACATGGGTGATCGACGAGGAGTAGGTAGGATCAGAACTGCCCCTTCAGCTCGCCGCTCCAGTTCACTACGACCCCGATCCGGTTCCACGTCGAGCGATTGACCTGCTGTGCGACCACCATCATGTCACCCACGGGAGACACATCGAAACTCAGGAGCCCGGACCGCGTGAGCACGCGCTCCTCGCCGCCGACGGAGAACGACATGGCATGTTCCCCGGCCGGGGGAATGACGGGAACTGAGACGATGTCGTCGTTCTTCACGAAGAATATCCTGCGGCCGTCGGGACTCCAGCGGGGATAATCTCCTCCGCTCTGTGATACCCGCGATCGTCCGCCCGGTCCGGGGAACGCCCGGACATAGACTTCCGTCGCGCCGGATTCATCCGACGCGTAGGCAAGCCAGCGGCCGTCGGGAGAAAAACAGGGATTGGCCTCGTTTGCCGGGGCTGCAATCAGCGGTCGGGTCGCGGGAGTATCCACCGTGGAGTACACCCAGACGTCTGATCCGTTCTTCTCCGAGGTCTGCGTGTAGGCAAGATACCTGCCGTCCGGTCTCCAGGAAAAACCCGGCTGGAACGTCCCCGGCATGTCGAAGAGTTTCCGGGGCGTCCCGCTGCCGTTCGCGGCAATCGTGTAGAGCTGGTATCGTCCCTCCGCATTCGAGAAAAACGTCAGCGCGGATCCGCCGGGATTCCACATGCCATCGATATTGTCGCCGGTGAACGTGAGCGGCGTCAGTATCCCGCTTTGCAGATCGAACACGCCGATCTGGAAGTTGGGCCCGAAGATATCCACGGAGAGCCGGGTCCCGTCCGGCGAAAACCAGGGGAAACCGAACTGGTATCCCCGTGCCTCGAGACGCCGCACGGTCGCGCCGCGGCGCACAAGCGTGACGGCGGTCGGCACAAATTCAACGTCCCCCTGTACGTACGCAAGCGTCCCCTGGGCCGATACGGCAAAATAGGAAAACCCGTTCCCGCCGTTCATCAGGACGCTGTCCAGGATCGGACGGGGATTGCCGGTCGCGGCACGGTCGTGCACACTGAAGGGGACAACCATGAGCGTGGGACCGCTGGCATAGAGCAGTGACCCGGGGGCCACAAAGCGCGCGCCGGATCCTCCCTTCAACACGGTGCGAACTTCTCCGCTCTTCAGATCGACTGAGGCGATTTCGTTCTCCGCCAGCGGCCCTCCCCGCCAGATGCTGAAAAGCGCCGCGCTGCTCCCCGGCAGCATCGAGGGGGTGATATGGGCACGGTCTCCCGCTTCGAGGTTGAGCTTTGTGACCGGACGCGGCGTGGAGTTCGGCTGATCACGGACAACGGCAAGGCCGCTCCCCCACGTCGGCATGAAGACAATCTCCCCTCCGTCGCCCCAGCTTGCCTCGCCGGCAGCCGCATCGCAGATTGCGACAGGCGCTCCGCCGCTGAGCGAGATCTTCATCAGCTTGCCGTTGGCAAAGAACCCGAGCCATTCGCCGTCGGGTGAGAAGAAGGGTCCCGAGACGTTGAGTCCCGCGGTCGCAGCCACCGGGCGCGCATCGAACGAGCTCATGTCGCGCAGGAAGAGCCGGACGTTGGTATCCTGCCGGGCAATGAACGCGAGATGCCTGCCGTCGGGGGAGAGGGCGAGCCCGTCCCGGCGCAGATCGATTGTCCCTCCACCGGGTAACGCCAGCATGAACCGGACCGCGGGAGCAGGCCCCTCGACGGGACGCCCCCACGGCCTCCAGAGAAGGAGTGCGCAGGCGCAGACGAGTGCGCCCAGCACGAATGCGCCGGCCGCGAGAATTCGTCCGCGGCCGGTCGTTCCCCGCGGAGCGGCGATTGGCTCACTGGGGGATGTCGTGTGCGCTCCGCGTGAGGCGGCGGTCCCCGACGCGCTCTTCGCGCGGCGAAGCTCCTTTGCGACTTCCGCGGCGGACTGGCACCGGTCCCCCTTCTCTTTCGTAAGGCATTCGGCGATTATCCGGTCCACAATCGCACCGGCCTCGGGCCGGAGCGACGACACAGGGGGGGGATCCACATGCATGATTTCATACGTGAGCGCGGCGGCATGACTCCCCCTGAACGGAGGTTCTCCCGAAAAGAGCTCAAAGAGCAGGACGCCGAGCGAGAATATGTCCGACCGGTGGTCCGCGTCCTGCCCCTCCAGAAGCTCCGGCGCCATGTAGGCCGCCGTCCCCACGGTGCTCCCCGGCGCAGTCACGCGCGTCCCAAGCGAAGACCGGAGCCGGGCCAGGCCGAAATCCATGATCTGCACGATCCCGTCGTTGCGGACCATGATGTTCTCAGGCTTGATATCCCTGTGGATCACTCCCCGTTCATGCGCTGCGGCAAGCGCGTCCGCCACCTGGACGCCGATATCGAGGGCCTGCTTCAGGGGAAGCCGCCTTCCCGGTGCGGCCTCGATGAGCGCGCGGAGCGTTCGTCCGTCGACGAACTCCATGACAATGAACATCTGCGGCGCCCCCTCCGGGGCACCCGGCTCGGACTCCGCGTGGAAATCGATGATGGAACAGATACCGGGGTGGTTGAGCGCGGCTGCGGCTTTCGCTTCCTGCACGAACCGCGTACGCTCCGCCTCCGACGCGCGCAGGTGGGGTGCGAGGAATTTCAGCGCAACGGGTCGGTCGAGCTTTGTATCGTGGGCCTTGTAGACAACGCCCATTCCCCCTTCGCCGAGCTTCTCGAGGATTTTGTAGTGGGCGACAACCGACGGAACCAGGGCATCCTCCTTGCAGGGATTGGGCATCGTGCTGCGGAATGCAAAGAGCAGAACCGTGAAAGATATCCGGCACTCCGGACAATAGCAAACAGGCGAACGGGGCGCCGCGGTTCCCGGAGATGCCCGTCAACGCGGGTAGCGCCGGTTATCCGGCGTATGAAAGCAGGGAGTACTGGAATGCCTGAACCGCACGTGCCGGTGTGAGATGATTCTCCGTGGCAGATTCGACCAGGTGGAAACCGTCGCCCAGCACTTCGAGCAGGCCCGCAGGAGAATACCGGCAGACCTCGAGTCCGCTGCATTTTCGGGGGCCCTCCGGGGAGAACGATGCAATGAGCGCAAAGCCGCCCCGCGCGAGCGCATGCCGGACCTGCCCCGTGTACGCAGCGCGCTCCCCCGGCCGCGTAAGGAAATGGAAGACCGCGCGATCGTGCCAGAGCCTGTACCCGTTTGGCGGCAACTGCGCCGTGAGAACATCTCCCGCAATCCACACTGCCTCACCGGCACGATTGCCGAGGCGCTTCCGCGATGCGTCCAGCGCCCGCGCGGAGATGTCAAGCACCGTGATATGTCGAAATCCCCGGTCAATCAGGTCATCCACGAGCGTCGATGCGCCGCCTCCCACATCGATGAGATGGTCGTTGAAGCCGATGCCCGCCCTGCCGATCAGCGCGAGCGACCGCTCAAGGTGCGGCTGATACCAGCTCACGCCTGACGGCTGCTTCGTCGCGTACACCTCATCCCAGTGTTTCTTCGCGTCGATCACGCCCTCACTCCGCTTCGCGCTGGACGGACGGACATTTTACCGTCCCGTACGAGCAGAACACGCAGCAATCGCCCTTCTTCGGCCTCAGCACGGTGTGACACGCCTCGCATTCATAGAAATGCACGCACGCATCCTCAGGCATCGTCTCGCTTCTGCTGTGTCCGCAGGACGGACACGTGATGACCGAAAGCCGTTGGATTTCCATCCCTCGCGCGGATTTAGCGCACCTCAAATTGAATGATGGCCGAGGCCGGCCCGAGCGTGTAGTCGGGGACCGGTTTGAATATGCGGACAGTATCCCACATGAGTACTTCAAGGGGAACGGAGATTTTGAACGGGCCCTGCCTGTCGGACGTATCCTTAAGCGGAATCAGCTGCCAGAACGGGGTTCCCCCGGTCGTCGTAAAATCCCAGCGCTTTTCGAAAAGCGCGGTCTTGTTGGGGAGAATGGTCAGGATCCCGCCCTGTATGAGCCCGGGTGTCACCAGCGCCGACGCGTCAATGGTTGCTACACCCGGGCTGTCAGGAACTGACGCGAGCCAGATACGACACCGGATATTCACCGCGACGGTATCCTGCAGGACCTCCGTGTAGATGTTGCTGACGGAGGCTTCGATCCCCCCGCCGTTTCCCCCGACAACGCCGTTCGTCACGGTGACCTGTCCGCCGCCCATCTTTACGGACACAGCAATGGCGTTCGGATCGGCAAGACGGGGCGGGAGCGATTCGTCGCACCCCGCGGCCACGCCTGCAATGAGAGCGAGGCCGGCGGCGAGCCGGCGCAACTCAGAATGACGCCCGTAGTCCAAGCCGCGTCCTCCTTCCGGTATCGTAGCCCGACGGATCGCCCAGCTCTCCCCCCACGCGCCCGTTCGCGTCCATCCAGGCCACGTTCTGCGTATCGAAGAGGTTGCGCACGTCGAGGTAGAGCGAGAGGTCGCATGCAGGCCAGAAATCCAGCGCGATATGCTGCTCAATGAGGATGTCGATCGTCGAGAATCCCGGCATCCTCTGGTTGTTGAGTGCGAAGAGCCCCACGTTGATCGGCTCGAACCCGGTCGCCCACGGGTAATACGTGTACGGCCGCCCGGTATGAGCGTGCGCCACCAGGTGGATATCCGTCCGGTCCGGCGACATGAAGTTCAGCACCGCGGTGAGCGCGTGGCGCTGGTCCCAGCTCAGGGGATAGACCTGCGGTTCAACCGGGAGGCCGTATTCCGCGGCCGCAAACCCCTGATCGTCGCTCCCGCTCGTTCCCTCCGCGATCATATACGTGTACGAGAGCTCGCCCGTCAGCCACGCGCCCGCGCTTCGCGCGATCGACAGCTCCAACCCCTCCACGTCGGCGTACGGGTCGTTGACGTACTCCGCGAACCCGTACCCGCCGGAGAGATGGCTGAAGCCGGGGACGAATGTCCGCGCATCGATCAGATTGGTGATCGATTTCTTGAAGTACGTCGCGGACCCGACGATCCCGAAGGGGAACGAACGCTTGTAGCTCAGCTCCCACATCGCAGACCGCTCGGGCGCAAGCCCGGGATTGCCGAGCAGTGCACCGACGCCCCTGGCGAGCGCCACGCGGTCGAGGCCGGTGTAGAGCTCGTCGAAGAGCGGGAACTGCGTGTACCAGCCGAAATTAATAAAGAAGGAGCTCGCCTCGTCGACCGGAAATGACGCGCCGAACCTGGGACTGAGGCTCTGTTGTACGCCACCGGCGACGGAGGGAGAATATGTCGTGCCCCCGGCCCCGGAAGGCGCGATCCCCACGGCCGGCCGCGTGGCGCGCGTATCGAGAAAGTCGTAGCGCAGGCCGATATTCAGCACGCCGCTCCCTTCGACGACGTCGATCTTGTCCTGCGCGTAGAGGGCTCCCGCCCGGGGGAAATACCTGTACGCCGAGCTGAAATCGAGCATGGGGGCCGAAGCGATCGGTTTGCCGAAAAACGTCATCTGCGGCTCAAACCTGATCACGTCGGAGTTCAGGTTGTAGAGCGTCCCCTCGCCGCCGAACTTGAGGAGGTGCCCCTGGACGAACGTCAGCGTCCCGTCGAATTTGCCCGTGAAGCTCTCCTGGGAAGAACGGACCCACCATGCACGCTCTCCCTGCACGATATAGCGCAGGAAGAAATCGTACTGCCACGGCACACCGACGGGCAGGTCTGCCGGGGAGCCGGTGCCGATCGCATTGCCCGAGTAGTACCGGCTCAGACTGGCGGTATAGAAGAACTTGTCGGAGGGGGTCTGGGACAGAATCACGGCCGTCCGGTTTGTCTTTTTGTGCTCGGGGGGGAGACCGGAGAGGTCGTATCGCCACGGGAACTCGTAGTCTCTCCAGTTGTGGTCGGTGTACAGGAGCTGGAGCCCGACGCGGAGCGCGGGTGTGGCCAGGTAGTCGAGCTTCGCAAACCCGCTCCACGTCCTGTCGATCGGGCTCGGGAAAAAAAGGCCCATATCCTGCCACCACCGTGTGTCCGT
>Ga0335069_10017027_pt1 | contig 10132 bp, 18 predicted proteins | sample Lox_Sample_11_FD_206714 | JGI IMG/M metagenome (GOLD analysis project Ga0335069, IMG submission 206714) | Soil microbial communities from Loxahatchee National Wildlife Refuge, Florida, United States - Lox_Sample_1.1 | ecosystem: Environmental > Terrestrial > Soil > Wetlands | place: USA...
TGCGCTTGAGCGGCGTGTGAACGAGATTCAATCAAAGGCTCCGGCGGGCACCGGGGCTTTTCTATTTTGTATCTTACTCCCGCTCCGCAAGCGGCTTCCGCTTCCACGGTTGTTTCCAGATAACAACCACCCCCACGATGAATACGAGGATTTTGGCGGGAGTTGTCATAAGGCTAAGCGCCTCAAGGCAGTGATAGAGGAATCCAAATTCAGGATGACGAGATTCGTTGGCAAGAAGATTCCAAACAAACAGCGTGACGAACCAGAGCAGAACGAGTATCCAGCGTTTCATTAGCGGCGCACCTCGACTTATAGCGACTTCCCCAAGAATTGCATAAAATCCCGCACCCTTTCCAGAACCCCGATCGTTTCTGCTTCGTTGTACGGTTTCCGGGTGTGGGACGTGTTGTTTCGCCAAATGTCCTTCATGTACTCGCAATGGTCTGCGGCATTTGAGTAGGCTTCAAGTTTGGCCTGTCTCTTTGGTCCAGGAGAAAGTTGGCGAGCAGTTGCGACTTTGCCCTTAACTGCGGTTATCACTTTATCCCAATCCCCGAATTCAATGGGACACTGCTTCCCCTTGTGCGTAATGGTTGCTCGTAATTTTCTTGCAAGCGCTCGTAGCCCGTGCTCGGAGACCCGCATGAGGTGAAAGACGCAAGCGGTGTAAAGTTCCACGGCGAGCGCGTTTCCGGCATCCTTGATGTCAGCCCTAGCGGATGGGAATTTCTCGTAAACTGCGGGTCCGAACAATGCTTTCTTCTCTAAGAACTGGTCGTTGGGTGGGGCGACATAGACGAAGTATCGTCGCTGTAACTCCAGCCGAATGCCGCGCTGGAGACGTTCAAGGTCATAAGCCAATCGGTCGGTGGTCAAATGTACCAAGTAGGATTCATGTTCATCGGCAGCTACTTCGACATCGCACAGTATGTTATGCACGTCCGCTTTGAACGTTGGGTCAGAAATACCCAAAGATACGATGAGGGATTTAACCGATTTCACAATGGGCAGAACTTGTTCTAGTTCTGCCGCTGAGACTTCGCGTGGCGGCTTGACCTGCGACAGCAAAGAAACACGCTCAGACAGGAGATAGCAGACATCGTAGAAGGCGGGGCAATCATGGAGAATCATGTCTGCATAGCTTACGAGTTGTAGTGAGCTAAAGTATTGCGGTTCAAGCATAAGCACCCCTCTCTGATTAGTCAACGATATTATTACCGTTATTCGCGGGCCGATCCAGTCTAAGCCTAGACTGGGTTATTCGCTGTCACTTTGGTGTCGCTCGAATCGCGGAGTAGTTGCCTTTGCAACAAGTTGCCAGACTCGCTGCCGGGTAATCCCGAATTTTTTGGCAGTGGCTGGTCCCCCGTGCTCTCGGCAGTACTCCGTGATAGCGCGCCAGCGCTGGACGATAGCGAGGTTCTTGCCCTGGGCTGTGGTTACCATGCGTCCCCATCGCCAGCTACATCGCGCAAGGCGCGCAGCGTGGCTTGTTCGCGAATGGCGGAAGCGCGACACCACATTACGCCAATCAGGAACACGATCGCGCAGAATAGCCCTGTAGCGAACGCGAAGGTAGCTCGGTGGTTCCAATGGTAGGCGATAGCGCCAAAGAAGCCGCCAACGCCGGCGGACTGAAACAGCGGCGACTCAACTGTGACCTTCACGTAGTTTTGGCCGCGTACCTTGCGAGTCTTGATCCGGCCTTCGGCGGCGGCGCGTTGCCAGTCGGCGCGTTCGGCGTCGCGCGCCACGCGAGCGGCGTCAACCGTTGCGTGGTAAATGACGTTGAAAAGCACGTAGCGCGAAGTGGAGTCGAGCGAGTCAAGGCGAAACGAAAGCAGGTCGCAGCTAGGCGACAAGCGGATGCGTCGATCACCTGCGCCGGTTCTAACAAGCAAATAGCGAAAGCCTCCATTTTTGACGAGGCGATAGTGAAAAGAATGCGAGTCGAGACCTTTAAGGCATCGGCCTGGCTCGTCATGCAGTAGCGTATCGCCGTCCTGTAAATCGGGCGGATTGACTGGATAGGTGGAGGCTGGCGCGTTCGGATCGTTCCAGCGATAGCCCGGAGTCCCGTTGATGGTTGGTTTTCCGCAGCAGCACATAAGGCTAACTCCTTTCGATTTCCTGCCAGTTATAGGCGGGCAGTTCGCCGTTGATCTTGATCTCGTAATCCATGCGAACCCACTCGCCTGTGATGGTGTGGCTTGCGATGGCAACGAAGCGCTGTAGCTGGTCGCTCCAATAGCCGACCATCGAGCCATCGCACCCAGAGGCTAGGCGAAGCTCTGGATGCGTGGGGGTTAGTCATAGCTAATCCGCCAGCCTTGCGAGTTGTTCTTCTTCCGCGATCGCTGTGCGAATAAGCGACGTTAGGTCAAGTGTTCCCGTTTCCCAAGCCGCCGCCTCAGCCGCCGCCTCAGCCGTCGCCCGATCCTCCAGAGCCGCCAAGGTCGCCGCCCAAGCCGCCCAAGCCGCCGCCTCAGCCGCCGCCTCAGCCGTCGCCCGAGCCGCCAAATTCGCCGAAGCCGCCCGAGTCGCCGCCCAAGCCGCCTCCGCCGCCGCCTCAGCCGCCTCCGCCTCCCAAGCCGCCCGAGTCGCCGCCGCCGCCCGAGTCGCCGCCTCAACCGAACGGTTACTCCCGTCCAGCCAGCGCTCCGCCCACAGGCGGAAATTCTTCGAGGGTTTACAGAAAAGTGCTGCCTTTATCGCTACTCGCACACGCGCAGTAGTTGACAGCTCCGGTAGAGTGATAATCCTTAGCGTGGTGACCTTGGTATAGCCCTCTTTGAGACCGCAATCGCTTTTGTGCTGACCCTCGGCATCCGCTTCCCAAAGAACCGGGTCAGCAAAGTCAGCGTGGACTGGATTCATAAACGCGGCGACTTCTGGCGACACATAAACGTGTACCCAGCCCTTGCTACAAAGCTCGCCGGAGCCGTCAGTTTCATGCGTGACATTTGGGCCCCACTTTGTGCTTCCGTATGTTTCCCAGTCCTGGTTCGTCAGCTTGCAGACTTTAATCACTTTCGCCATTTCCTTTTCTCCTTTCATGTGAGCGACACTAGGTCGCTCAGACCGGCCGCTGGCGTCTTGCACTTGCTCCATCCGAGTGAGGCTAGGGCGGATGCGTGGCGGCGTTCTTGGCGTAGGTTCGCGGATGATGTCTTCCGCGGTAAGTTGCGCGGCGGTGGTCATAGCGTCACCAATCCGCAGTTGATCTCCTCGCAGAGTCGGTCAATGTCGTCCGAACCTAGCGGGGAAATTATGGATCCGTCGAAGCGGGTAAAGTGTTCGAGCCAATCGCGGTAGACTGCGAAAGCGTCTTGATCTTCGTAGTGTTTCTGGAACGCGCGCAGAGCGGCGAGGATAGTTGCGCGGTCACTATCGTCGATCTTGCGCCGTGCAACAAGAGGCAGCGGCTTGACTCGCGGCCGATAGTACTCTGGGTACAGCATCCGGGCGAGCGTACCGACGTCGCCCACTTGCACAGCGGCCGACATAGCCGCAAGGCCGGGTTCGTTGTCCTGCAACGTTGCGTCGATCTCGGGTAATCCGTAGCTGTCGGGTGTAGCGGGTTTGTCATGGTTCATGGCTTGGCAGTCTCCTTTACCTGCTTCCAACTCGGTCCGATGTTGATGATTACGTCGGGTACAGCTTCGACCTTATTCGCGCCGTCGATCACAGCGGCGTAGATAGTGCCGCGGTCTTGCTCGTCGTCTCCGGTCCAATCCGCTTCGCCGGTTAGCGTGTGGCCATTTTCTTGGAGCCACCGCGCCACAAGTGGCAGCGTGGTTTGCCCGTCATAGTTCTTAACCATATCGTCCGGCATGGCGATTCTGTCGGGTTCAAGGTCGAAGTCAATCGAAGGCTTCGGCTCTTGCACATAGACCTTATCGGCCACGGTGAGCGGCGCAGGACCTTCGCAAAAAACGTCGACCCTGGCTTTTTTGATTTCTTCGTCGGAGTTCCAGAATTCAAACAACTGAATTGCCCGTTGAAACTCCGGTTTCGTGAGTGGTGGCGTGATGGTGAAACCGTCACCCGTGTAGTACATGTAGTAACCCATTGTGGCCTCCTCAGTGCTGGCCTAACCAGCAGACCGGGCAGGTTCGCCCCGTTTCGGCCTGTTAGCGTCCGGTTGCTGCAATGAGCGGCGCGGTCGGCGCTATCGTCTCCGGCTTGTGGTAGCTCGCCCGCGGCGTGAGCAGTTCGCCAGCATCAACAGTGGTAGCGGCGTAGGTCAGTGCAAGTGCAATCTTGCGGTGTCCGTGCTTCGCGAATTCGTAACTGACGAAGGTCACGCCGGCGAACCACGCAGTATTGAATCCGATCACGCCGGCACAGGATTGCGTGGGAAACCCGTATTCATGTCCCCCACTGGCCAAATTCTGGCAAGTATGGCCGTCATCGATGGCGCGAACGGCAAAATGGATGCCGGTTGCAATCCACAATCGCCGGTCGAATGCGGGCGCAGAATGCGGTGCGCTGGCCTCTGCGTGGCTCCTGGCGACGCTCGGGGCGTCGGGTAGTGGGTTGGGCTGGGCAAGCGCTGCGGCGGCGCGTAGGACCAAAGCGGCGGCGATTAGGTGGCGTTTGTGCATGGTGTTGGCTCCTTCCATTCGGTGATTCCGGGCGGTAATTCCGTCCGGTAGTTGGCAAGGTCGAACGCGGTGTTTTGGTCGATCCCTTGCGCCATAAAATGGCGAATCCTGAGAGCCCACACGCGACGGCTGCGAATGTCGGCGCGGGCGCGTGGGTCTGCGAGGAAATCGGGAAAGCTATCCAAGTCTTCGGCGGTGCCGTTCCAGCCGTTGTCAGCGATGGCGCGTTCGGCGGCGCTAACGGCCTCGCGTTGGTCGTCGGCGTAGAGACAGCAGCAGCCGGAGAGTTTCAGTGGTTCGCCTGGGTGGGCAATGTAGGCGTACTCCCAGCCGTTCAGCGTGCGGTAGATCACGATGCCATAGCCTCGCCACTCACGGAGCGCTGGCGTCCAATAGCCTTCTTGGAGTTTGGCAATCTTGCGGCCCGCATCCAGCTTGGCATCCTTGACGGTGCGGCCGGTGCCGGAGAATCCAAAGTAATCAACGGTGATGTTAGGCATTGTCGGTTTCCTTTCCGTCGATCTCGAATAGCAATGGCTCGTCGTCGTCGGTGGATAGCGAAGCCTCGGTGATGGTCACGCCAGAATCGCCCCACACGCCAACTTCTTCGTCAATAGTTGCGGCGTCGAGAAAGGTTGTTAAGAGGTTGCGCGCGTTCGCTTCGCTGGGAGCCTTGACGCGAACAACGGCGAAGAGCTTTACATCAAAGGCGTATTCATGTTCGGTGACGGTTGGCATTAGCTGGCCTCGCTCTCTTCGCTGATTTCCGCGTTGTAGTGGCCTCGTGCAACGTCTAACTCGCCGTCAAAGTCGATCTCTAGCACGTCGCAGAGATGCATTAAATCGCCCAGCAAATCGCGTAGCGCGGTCGCTGGCTGGTCGGCCTCATAGTCTAGGCCGGTCAGGTGGGCAAAGTAGCGTAGCGGAGCCTCGGCCCATGCCGCGCGGTCGCGGTTGGCCTGCTCGCTTATGTCGGTGGTTCCCGGCTTCCATGCGGCCAGACGTGCGAGCAGTTCGGGCGGTGGCAGGAATCCGAATTTCTCAGGGGTTGCGGTTTTCGGCATTGGTCATACCTCCTTGTTAATTAGCGGCCATAGGCGCTTAGGGACGGACCCTTTAGCGATGTGAAGTTGCACGCTGAGCACGATAAATGCCTGCTTCCCTTCGGGCGTGCCAATATTTCGCTTCGCTTCCCGATAGGCTTCGAGCAACTTAAAGAACCTGAAACGCGCGTATTGTTTTAGCGTCATTCCGGGCATTTAGTTGGCCTCCTGGCTTACGCTCTCGCCGTCTTCTACGAGCTTGCCGCAGTGCTCGCAAACAGTGCCGTCGATAAAATCGGTACTGCTACCGTCCTTGTGGGCAAGGTCGCAAATGTCGGTGTCGGTGGTTTCGTACAGGTTTCGGCAAGTCGAAGAACAAAAATACAGAACGTCTTCGGCCTCGTCTTCATCGTTGAGGATGTAAATTACCGGCGCGGCGTGGTCTAAGTCGCGGAAATAGCCGTCTTCGGTCATGTCGGATTGATAGAGGTCTTGTATCGTGTCGCCGTCTAGCTTATCGATGATCGAAGACAGCGCAGAGTAGAGTTGTGCGGAGTCCCAAGACTGCGCGGCCTCTAGCAACCATTGATGCGGCGTGCTCCATTTGTAACGTGCCATTGTGCGGCGTCCTTTCTGCGCGTAGCCATGCGCGCCACGGTCGTGCTCTGGGTTAGTCGTTGCGCAGCCGTCCGCGCGCGGTGTCGTATTCCTGCAAGGCATCGACCAGCGCTGCGGCCTGCTCGCGTAAGCGCTCGCGGGTTTCGATGATCTCAGCAATGCGGAAGCAGAGCGGGCATTTGTGGTTATCGGCGGAGAGGCGCGCCGTCGCTAATCCGTCGCTCGTCTGCGTTTGGTGCTGTGGGCAATCGAGGCGATACAGCGCAACGTCGCCGCGCGTTTCTGCGGTGGGAAAGTTCGGCCAGGTGCCCACGGCATCGAGCCAGCCTTGAGCGTAAGCGCTGTTAAGGTGCGCGGCTGTGGCGTTCCCTTCCTTCTTCGTGCGGTAGGCGTCAATCATGCGTTGACACGATCCCGGCCAGCCTTTCGCGGCGTGGTCTTGGTCTATCACGTAATGGTCAATTGCGGTGTAACCGTTGCGGCCTTGCGCCTCGTAGCGGCTCAATAATCCGCGTGTGTCGTGGCATCCAGAAGTAAAACTTTTCACGGTTGCACCTCCTCAAGTCCGAGAGCTTGCGCCAGCGTCGCGGATTCGTCGCGGTGCCACCAAAAAATAAAGCTATAGGATGACTTCCCGCGCTCATCAGTCGGCGACCAATAGCGGATTAGCTGCGCTCCGGGCAGGTTGCAAGTGTGCGCGTCGGCGCTCCATTCGTCGACGTAGTAAATACCGTCTTCGTAGTCGAATCGTTTATGTCCGCCAATATAGTGGCCTTTGCTGCGTGCTCTGGCGCCGTCCTGTTCGATCTCGCACGTTACGGTGAACAAAACCCCTTCAGTGCGATAGAACCATTTGACGGCGCGATTCGGCCCGTATTGGCGACCGCCGCTCAGTTCAAACGTCCACGGCTGGGCGGGTGTGATGGTGTTGCGGTCTTGCTGTTTCTCGGTTAACGGTTCGGCGCGGAATCCGGTAAACGTGCCCTTGAGCATCGAGACGGGCGCGGGCGAAAACTTCGCCAGGATCGGCAAAACTTCCGCGCGAGTCTTAACGCGGCAGGTAATTCCGGCTTGCGCATACTCGGAGTTAAACACGCAAAAAGAATCAATCGCTACGTCGGTGGGAAGCAGGCGAAGCAGTTCCGCTTCGCGGTGTAGTTTGGTGCGCTTGGCCTCAAGTTCGCCGTCGAGCGCTGCGAGTCTTTCCTGTACCGTCTTAGTCATCGGTTGCAGTCTCCTTGTTCACTGCGACCGGGCAGGTTCGCCCGGTTTCGCCCGGCTTCATCAGGCAGTGACGCGGGCATGTGGGCAAGTGCAGAGCGAGCGGACGTGGCCGCAGGCTCCGCAGACAAACGGGTTTCGCTCGTGGCGTACGGGGTGTACGTCTGGGCGGTCAGCGTGGTACACGATCCGGGAAATGATGGAATTCGCCTCTCGGCGGTCTTCCCGTTCGAGGCGTTCGCGGCGTGGGCTCTTCATGGTCGGTGCCTTTCCTTTCCTTGCGGTGACTTGCGGGGTTACGTTGTGGGAGCGGTTTCTTCCCGGTAATTGCGAGAGGCGCGGGCTAGCTCATCGGCCCACTGGATGCCGTTGCGGTCGCAATAATGCATCAGGTCGGTGAGCAGGTCGGAAAGCGCGTCCTCGTCCTCCGTGCCGGTTTCCTGTTGGAACGCATCTAGCGCGACTTCTGCCCAACATGCCCGGTCGTCGTTCTGGCCTTCGGGATCCGGCGGGAGTGCGCTGGTTTCGTCGGTTGCCATCTTAGAACATTCCTTCCTGAGTGTCCCAAAGTCCCCCACTCTGTTGAGGTTTGGTTGTAGGCTTCCGTTGGGAATTATATACATGAGTCCTAAGCCTCTTTTTTTTGCGGCCCGTTTCTCACGGCGAACTCTGCGCTTCGCGGCCTTTGTTTTTGGCTTGGGCTTATAGCTCAGGATCGCATCGACAACGGCGTCTAGTTCCTTTGGGGTTTTCACGCTGTAAGCTCCTTATACGTGAGGCGCTTACCGCTGATCGCACCGACGAAACTATCCAGCCGCTCGAAAGTATGATTCTTAACGCTTCCTTCATTCAGACGCCACGCGAACTCATCTGTGTACCGCCCGGTGTGCTTGGGGCTGATGTGGTGGTAAACGCCGTAGACGCCACGCTTGAGCACTGCCCAGACGCTCTCGATGCTGTTCGTGCTAGCCGCGCCACGCGCATACTCGCCCCCCGAATGGTTCACGGATTCGTGGCGAAAGAACAGTCCGTCAAGGTCAGAGAAAACAACGTGATCGTCGCTGTAAAGCTGCGTCCCAAGTTCGATATTGTTGTGAATTTCAGCGGTGACGTTTTGCATGGTGCGCTCTGGCATCGGGGAGAGGATGGTGCGCCCGTCACGTTCGCGCATCCCAAACACGGCGACCTTGCCGACAGGCCCGCGTCCGGCCCTCAGCTTTTTGTGCTCATGCTTGTTCGCTTCCTTCCCACCGATGAAACACTCATCCATCTCCACGATGCCCTTGAGTTTCTCCACAACTTCAGGGGTAGAACATGCCTCGCGCAAGCGGTGGAGAACGAACCATGCCGACTTCTGCGTGACGCCGATCTCCTTCGCCAGTTGCAAGCTGCTGATGCCCTTGCGAGCAGTGACGAGCAGGTACATGGCGTAGAGCCACTTGTGCAAAGGAACCTTGCTACGCTCAAAAACCGTGCCAGTGCGAACCGTGAAATCAAAATTCCCGCAAGCATTGCAGCGATAAAACCCGAGCCGCTTTCGAGTGGTGATGCGCTCTCGGCTCTTGCAGTTAGGGCAGGTGACGCCGTTAGGCCACAAGCGCGATTCGAGGTACAACCGCGCCGCCTCCTCGTCGGGGAACGCTTGAAAGAGTTGAAACGTACTGATCGTGCTTTTGCTCATCGGAGTTCTCCGGCGGGTTGCGTACCGCCCCGAGCTATCACGCCCGACGCTCCGCTTATGCGGAGAAGCGCACGGCGGAGATCAAGCTGCACAATAGTCGTAGCCCGACAGCCACTGCCCATCGGTATTGCGGACTTCGGCGCGCTCGAAATGGCCGTCCGTGCAAAGCACGTATTGTGCGCCGTCGATCAAGTAGCGAGTGCCGTCCAACGGGAGCAGATTGGATGGGATGTCTCCGTTACCGGTGTGGATTCGACGCAAATGACCGTCTGGCATTACTGCATATGCGTAATTGCCGTCTTTGCGAGCACGCCCGACTGCGCAGTCAGCGTAGCGATGGTGAGAGATGCAATTGTCGTCGAGGTCGCGAGTCTCGTACCGCGTCACGGCGAGGGGTGGAATAACAGATATTTCTACTATGCGTCCGGGGCGAGCACGGAGGCCAGCAGCGATTTTCTTCGCGAGGGTATCGGTGTCATGCCAATGATCCGGCGTCTCGACTCCATCGGTGGAAGTGTAAATAATTTGTGTTGCCGTCATCTGATTTCTCCTGCGGTTGATTGCCGCTTAACTGATTACATAGTAGATGAGTCCCGAAAGTTTGTCAAGAACTATATTCTCCCTGTTTTGATGTACTTAGGGACTCATCTATATAATTCCCTTTGGTTGTAGGCTTCCGTTCGGTCGGCTTCAGCCCATAGGCGTGAGCGGTAGCGGCGTCGATCTGGCGCGAGTCACCGGCGGAGTTGTAAAGCCGATACATTCTGGCGGGTTCAGGGGCAAACAACTGGTGTTGTTCGCCCTCATCAATCACGGTGACCTTACCAGCGCCGCGCAGCCAGTCAACAAGGGTTTGCTGTTCGGCGGTCATGGCCCTACCTCGCCTCCTGTGCGTGCTGGCGCTCGGCAGCGTCCAGGCATTCCGGCAGCGCGGCGTAGTTCTCGAGGTCCACATTCCCAGC
>Ga0335069_10017028_pt1 | contig 10131 bp, 5 predicted proteins | sample Lox_Sample_11_FD_206714 | JGI IMG/M metagenome (GOLD analysis project Ga0335069, IMG submission 206714) | Soil microbial communities from Loxahatchee National Wildlife Refuge, Florida, United States - Lox_Sample_1.1 | ecosystem: Environmental > Terrestrial > Soil > Wetlands | place: USA: Florida...
GCTCCAGCAACTCTTCGTGGGTGCCGTCTTCGGCAACCACCCCCTCGTTGAGCACGATGATCTTGTCGGCTTTGCGCAGGGTGCTCAGCCGGTGGGCGATGGTGATGACGGTGCGGCCCTGCATCAACCGCTCCAGGGCCTCGATCACCAGCTCTTCGGACTCGGCGTCCAGCGCGGCGGTGGGCTCGTCGAGGATCAGGATCGGGTTGTTGCGGATCAGGGCGCGGGCGATGCCGATGCGTTGGCGCTGCCCGCCCGAAAGCGTCGACCCCCGGTCCCCGACCACGCTGTCGTAGCCCTTGGGCATGCGGGCGATGAATTCGTGGGCGTTGGCCAGTTTGGCGGCCACGACGATCTCGTCGTCGCTGGCGTCGGGGCGGCCGAAAGCGATGTTCTCGCGGATGGTTCCGTGCAGCAGCACCGTGTCCTGCAGCACGAACCCGATCTGGCCGCGAAGTCCGTGCAGCGTGTAATCGGAGATGTCCACGCCGTCGATGCGGATGACACCGGCGTCGGGGTCGCGGAACCGCGGGATGAGGCTGACCAGTGTGGATTTGCCGCTGCCGGTGGGCCCGACGACACCCACCATCTGGCCCGGGCTGATCGTGGTGGTGATCTCGCGCAACACGGGCATCTCCGGGTCATAGCCGAAGGCCACCCCTTCGAGCGTGATTTCCCCGGTAAGGGGCGGCGGGTCCTTCGGCGCGGGCCGCTCGGGAATCACTTTGTCGGCGTCGCAGACGGCCAGGACACGTTGGAAACCCACCGACACCTGGGCGATGGTGTTGGTCATCTGGGCGAGGTCGCGCACCGGTTGGAAGAACTTGGCCAGGTAGGCCAGGAAGACGGTCAGCGCGCCGGCGGTCATCGTGCCGGCCAGGATGAGCAATCCGCCCCGCCACAGCACCAGGCCGGTGCACACCGCGACGGCCAGGCCGACCACCGGTGCCAGCAGCGACGACACCCGCCGGGCCTTGAGCCAGGCGATCACGGTGTCCATGCTGGCCTTCTGCAGTTGCTGCTCTTCGAGATCCTCGCGGCCGAACGCCTGCACCACCTGAATCGATTGCAGCCCTTCCTGCAGGGTGGACAGCAGATCGGACTGTCGGGTGCGCACCTCCTTGACCGCGGTCCTGACCGCTTTGTTGACCCGCAGGACGAAGATGGCCAGCAGCGGCGTGACCCCCAGCGCGATCAGCGCGAAGTCCCAGCGCAGGAAGAACATCACAAAGACCATCCCGGTCAGTGTCAGGACGTCGGTGAAGATGTTGAGGGTCGACGCCGACGCGAAGCTCTGGATCGTCTGGACGTCGCTGGTGAGCGTGGACAGGATGTTGCCGACCCGGTGGGTGTCGTAGTACGCCAGGGACAGCTGCTGCAGGTGGTGGTAGAGCCGCACGCGCAGATCGTTTCCGACGCCCTGACTCAAGCTCTCGGTGAAGTAGCTGCCGACATACAGCGCGACACCGGTGATCACCGCGATCAGAACGGTCACGATCCCGGCGGCCGCCGCGATATCTCCCTTGCCGTGCCCGCCGAGGATCGGCAGAAGCCAGTCGATCCATTGCGGGGGCGGGTGGTTGCCGACCACGTTGTCGAGAATGGCCTTGAGCGGCCAGGGCGCGGCCAGGCCCATCGCCATTTGGACGAGCATCGCGGCCAGGATGATCGCGAGGGTCTTGCTGCGTGGGCGCAGCAGTTCACGAAGCAAAGGCGGCACGACAGGCGTCTCCAGCTGACAGACACGTTTTTAGGGAAACCTTAGCAGCGCTCGTCAGACCTGCGAACACCAGTCGCCGCTGACGTCGGCGCCACCAGCCCCGATCGCGGTCCGGACCGACCCTGCGCGGGGCGGCCTGCCGCGGTGCGCGTCCCGGTTGTTTCGACTTTGTTCAGCACCGGGTTGATACTCATCCCGCAGCCCACCGCCGGCGAGGGACGCACAGTCCCGCGCGGCGAACTCGGACCTGGTGCCCTGCCGGGTGCCACCGCTCAGGAGGGTGATCCCTTGGAGAAGTTCAGGCCCTCGATGGACTGGGGCAACGAACTCGTCGCGTCCGTGGTGTGGATCCTCAAGGCCTGGTCGATCAGCGCCGCATCTGTGTTGCTGATCGCGGTCGTGCTGATGCATTACACCACCTGGGGCCGGCGATTCTGGCGTATCACCGGCGGCTACTTCAGCAGTCCGTCGAGTTGGCGCGTGTGGGGCGTGCTGGCGGTCTTGCTGCTCTCGGTGATCGTCGGGGTGCGTATCGAGGTTCTGTTCAGTTACCAGAACAACGACCTCTACTCGGCTCTGCAGGCGGCGTTCGAGGGCGGGGGCGCGCACAACACCGCGAAGCGACATTCGGGAGTACACGGCTTCTGGGTCGCGATCGTGGTCTTCTGCATCCTGGCGCCAATCAATATCGCAAGGATCGTGTTCGACACCTACCTGACCCAGCGCTTCATCATCCGCTGGCGGGTGTGGTTGACCGATCGCCTGACCGTCGACTGGCTTGCGGGCCAAGCCTATTACCGGGGACGGTTCGCCGAACCCACGATCGACAACCCGGATCAGCGCATTCAGCTCGACATCGATATCTTCACAACCGGGGTGGGTACCGGCCCCAACATTCCGACGTACTACTCGCAGAGCCTGCTGCTGTTCGGGGCGGTCAACGCGGTGGTTTCGGTGTCGTCGTTCACCTGGATCCTGTGGAAGTTGTCGGGGCGCCTGTCCGTGTTCGGGATCGACATCCCGCGCGCACTGTTTTGGATCGTCATCGCCTACGTGCTGATCACCTCGGTTTTCGCGTTCCGGATCGGCCGCCCCTTGATCGGGCTGAGCTTCCGCAACGAGAAGACCAACGCCGCGTTTCGCTACACGTTGGTGCGGCTGCGCGAGCACGCCGAGGAGATCGGCTTCTACCGCGGTGAACGTGTCGAGCGCGAGCAGCTCGACAACAAGTTCACCGCGATCATCTCCAACTACCGGCGCTATGTCCGGCGCACGATCGGCTTGATCGGGTGGAACTATTCGGCGACTGAGGCGATCGTTCCGCTGCCCTTCATCGTCCAGGCGCCGCGGCTGTTCGCCGGAGCCATCAAGCTGGGCGACGTGACGCAGTCGGCGACCGCCTTCGGCAAGCTGGAGTCTGGACTGTCCTACTTCCGCAACGCATACAGCCAGTTCGCCAGCTACAACGCCGCGGTGATCCGGCTGGACGGGCTCGTCCGGGCCAACGAACGCGCCCGCCAACTCCCGGTGCTCACCACGCAGCCCAGCCTTGACGACTCGGTCGAGCTGGACGGCGTGCGGGTGTGCACGCCTGCCGGCGATGCCCTGATCGATCCACTTGATCTGCGGCTGGGGCGCGGCGAGTCGATGGTGATCACCGGTCCGTCCGGTAGCGGCAAGACCACGCTGCTGCGCAGCCTTGCCGAGTTGTGGCCGGCCGCCACCGGGGTCTGGCGTAGACCTGCGGGTGCCACCGAGACGATGTTCGTGTCTCAACTGCCGTACGTGCCGCTGGGGGACCTGCGCACCGTGGTGTCTTACCCGGCCATGCCGGGTGACATCGACGACGAGCGGTTGCGCGATGTGCTCACCCGGGTCTTCCTGCCTCACCTGTGTGACCGGCTCGATGAGCACCTCAACTGGGCCGAGGTGCTCTCACCCGGTGAGCAGCAGCGCATCGCGTTCGCCCGTGTGCTGCTGACCCGGCCCAAGGCGGTGTTCCTCGATGAAGCCACCTCGGCATTGGATGAAGGCCTCCAGTTCGCGCTGTACCAGTTGTTGCGAGCCGAGTTGCCGAACACCATCGTGGTCAGCGTCGGTCATCACGACTCCGTAAAGCAGCACCACCAAACCCGCTTGGAGCTGCTCGGTGAAGGAGCCTGGCGGCTGGGGCAAGTCGCCGCAAGCACATGATCGCACATGATCGCGCCGCGCACGTCCCCGGCGTATTGTGCTGCGGCCCAACGGATTGCTGCTCGACCACCGACATGGCGCCCGGCGCCGGACGGCCGGCGCCCTAGGCGCAGAGTGGCTTTCAGACCTGACGTCTCAGGTCAGCGCAGCACACGGCCGCTTGCTATGACTGCGGGTAGGGCGCGTAGCGGTTGTTGTAGCCGCTTTGGCGTGTCGTGATTTGGTCCTGTCGCTGCTGGGCGGTGACGTAGACGGTGCCCGTCGGTAGCACGCTGCTGAGCTGGTCGAGGTCCACCACCTGCACGCTCACGGTCGGCGTGGTCGTCGAATTCGGGTTGAAATCCTGCAAGCGGATCGACAGCGTTCCCTGGTTCAACCCTCCGGTCGACACCCAGTTGTACACGCCGGGGTCGGTCGGGGAGACCACGATGGTATATGTCCCATCGGCGTTGGCGATGGCTTGCGCGTTGTTCAGGCTGGTCTGCTGGTCCCAGTAGTTGTTGGTGATCGTCCAGTCGTTGGTGACGGGAACGTCGAAGTAACCGGCATTACCGGGGTTGATGGTGATCACGAGCGCCTGGTCGTTGTTCAGCTCGAAGTACCCGTTGCTCTGCAGCTGAGCCGACAGGAATGTCGCGTTGTGGGCGGGCCGTGACAGCACGTTGGGCGGGTTGCGCTGCCCTGTCGCGGGGTTGGTGGTCGCGACCGCCATGTACTTGGGTTCCAATTCGAGACCGAGTGCCATCAGTATCGCCGTCTCGGTGGCCACCAGTGCGGTGGGCGGGGACGAGAAGGCGGGGACGGCCGACAGCAGCCGCCCGATCGCCGACCCGTTCGACAGCAGCCGCCCGATCACCGGGATGTCATCCGCCCCGAGCTGGCTGAACAGGCTGTCGGGGGGGCCGCTGACGCGGGTGACGGACAAGCTCATGGGCTGCTGGATGGTCCAGTCGGAGAGGGTGTTGCGGGCGATGATCGCGGTGGCGTTCGACGGCAGCTGAAGGTAGTCCTGCTGCCCGGGTGCGGCGGCTGCGGAGCCCACCGTGATCGTGAACGAGCCGTCCGGTGCGACCACGATGTCTTGCCCGTTCAGATTGGCGACCGTCTTGCCGCCCAGGCCGGACAGAACGCTGAAGTTGGTGTCGGCCGGCACCTCACCTGGGGTGAATTGACCGGTGATCACGTAGGTCGACGCGCTGTTGACTGGGATGAAGCGATAGATCGTGTCCGGGTTGTCGTACAGCACGCGCGAGCCGTCGGCGGTCTCCCCGTACCAGGTGTGCGGCGGCATCACCAGTTCGAGGACCTTCGGATTGTTGGGATCCAGGCTTTGCTGCTCCATCGCCGCGGACATGGCGTACTCGACGACGGCCTGGTGCAGCGCGGCGAGATTGGCCTTGTCGGGACCGCTGACCAGCGCGAACTGCTTCTCCGCATCGAGGAACCACGCGACCTCCAGCACGATTTCCGCCAGCTTGACCACGGGGGTGTTCACCGCTTTCATGGCGATTTTCTCGGCCGCGATCTGGTCCGGGGTGCCCAGGGGACTCGTCGTTGCGCCGGCGGTCACCGCGTTGATCGCCGGGGTGCTGCGCGACAGCGTTCCGACCTCTCGGCGCACCCAGCCCAGCAGCACCCACAGCGCCGGAGGTTGCGGGGTGCCCACCGGGCCGTTGGCCGCGTGCGGGTGAAGCCCCATCGCCGACAAAAGGGCACCGGCCCACGTGCTGGAGATCGTGGCGGGGGGTTTCGCCGGCGCCGGAGCGGGCGCATTGGCGGCGAGCGGCGGCGCGGCCTGCGTCCAGGCGTGCGTCAACGCCGGCTGCGCGCCGGCCGGCCCGGTCAGAGCTGGCGAAACGATCGTCGACGCGGCGATCGCCGGGGTGTGGACTGCATTCGCAATGCTGCCCGCGGTCTCGGGTGTGACCACCAGGGCCGAAGTCGGGGGGAGCGCGCCGTGTCTGCTCCAGACCTGCGCGGGGTGGGCGCCCGGCGGAGGCTTGCTAGGTGAGATCGTCGATGGTTTGCCCGCCGCGTCGGGCGGCGAGGCCGTCGGCGTGCTGCCCTTCGACGACGATCCGGTCGCAGAGCCGGACTTGCCGGTATCGGCCAGCGCGGTCCCCGGGCTGTTGGCCAGCGCCACACCGAGCCCCAAGCCCATGGCAAGCGCGCCGACACCGCCGATGTATCTCGCGCTGCGCTTTGGGGCGAAGGTTGCCCGTGTCATGCCGTCTCCATCGCCGACCGACGTTCGCCGAAAGCCTCGACTGGCGGCTCGCCGACTTCGCCGCCGCGACCCGTCCGTCGGCGCGCTCGGCTCCCGTGAGCAGACTATGCAACTTCCCGGACAAATTTTGACGATAGCGCTAACTGAACGCGGCGCCGTCCAGCCGCTCCACCATGTCCTGCAGCGGGCGGCGCGGCGTCGCCGGAAGCGGATCGGCATTGATCGGTGCCCACCCGATCCGCAGCAGCATCTGCGGGTAGCCGTCGTCGCCGAGCACGATGGAGCGCACGGCCTCCCGTGTCGCCTCCACCTCCAGCGGCTCGGTGAGAGGGCACGTGGACAGACCGAGCGCGGTGGCGGTCAGCAGCACCACGCCGGTGGCTTCACCCGCGCGCAGCTGCGAGACCTTGTCGTCGGCCGCGGTGGCGAGCACCACCACCACGCCGGCGTCGTCGCGGGCTTCGGCACCGGTGGGCTGGGGGAGCACCGGGTTGGCGAAGACCCGAGCGGGAATCGCGGCGTCAGGGTCGGGCAGCGGTGTGTTGCGGGCGGGGACCCCCGCCAGCGACCCGTACCGGCCGCTCCACATCGACAGCTCAGCCAGGTAGTTGGCGTCGTTGACGTGTACCCGCGCGGCCTCGGCGACCAGCTCCGTCAACGGGCCGGGGGAAGGGACACGGCGCAGCGCGACGCCGGCGCGCGCGGCCCGGGCCGCCATCAGTGCGATGTCGCCCGCCGGCACCGGCCACGAGCTGTACCAGCGGCGGTCGGTGCGGCGCCGCGGGATCGCCGCCGCCAGCGCGATGTCCTGCTCGGTGGTGCCGCGCCCGCCGATCTCGACGGCGGCCAGATGGTCCGGGTCGGCCGGGTTGGGGAAGCGGTGCACGTGGCTGTGCCAGCCCAGCGCCGCCAGTGCGACGGTGAGGTGGGACAGCGCGACCCCGCAGGAGACCAGCATGTCGCGCTGCGCCGGATCGATCCGCGGCAGGTGCCGCTCGGGGTCGGCGTACAGGTGCACGGTCTCGTCGCCCACACGCCATCGCCACGGTTGGGAGTTGTGCACGGACGGCGCGCGGATGGCCAGGGCTAGCGCCGCCCTGATGGTTTCGTGGTCGGGCGTGGCGGTGTTCATGGTCTGCCCCTTGTGTCATCCCCTCGTCGTCAGCAGCTCCACGCTGGCAGGGCACGCGGGCCGCTGATAGGACCGAATGGCCCCGCCACAGAGGATTTGGTCCCCACTTCGACGCCGGCAGAACCGGGTTGGCGGAAAAAAGGTGAAGCAGCCGGGCGCGATCTGCGCCACGATGGGAGCATGGCTGCCGATCGCACGATGACGGCCTGGCGGGTGCGCCAGCCGGGCCCTATGAGCACCCACCCGCTGGAGCGCGTGACCGCCGAGGTCCCCCGCCCCGAACCCGACGAGTTGCTCGTGGCCGTCCGCGCGTGCGGGGTGTGCCGCACCGACCTTCACGTCACCGAGGGCGACCTGCCGGTCCACCGGCCCCACGTGATCCCGGGGCACGAGGTGGTCGGCGAGGTGGTCCAACTCGGCCGCGACGTGGCCCGGGAGGGCGGCTCCGGCGCCGAGCGGGGTTTCGCGGTCGGGGACCGGGTCGGAATCGCGTGGCTGAGGCACACCGACGGGATTTGCCGGTTCTGCGTGCGGGGGCAGGAGAACCTGTGTTCGCACTCGCGCTACACCGGGTGGGATGCCGACGGTGGCTATGCCGAGTACGCGACGGTGCCCGCGGCCTTCGCGCATCCGCTGCCGATGGGTTACTCCGACGCCGAGCTCGCCCCGCTGCTGTGCGCGGGCATCATCGGCTACCGGTCGTTGCTGCGCGCCCAGCTGCCCACCGGGGGGCGGCTGGGCCTGTACGGTTTCGGCGGGAGCGCCCATATCACCGCGCAGGTGGCGCTTGCCCAGGGCGCCGAGGTGCACGTGATGACCCGCGGCAAGGCGGCTCAGGAGCTGGCGCGTTCCCTCGGTGCGGCCTCCGTCCAGGGCGCGGCCGACCCGCCTCCGGTGCCGCTGGACGCCGCGATCCTGTTCGCGCCGGTCGGCGAGCTGGTGTTGCCCGCCTTGGCGGCGCTGGATCGCGGCGGCACGCTGGCCGTCGCCGGCATCTATCTCACCGACATCCCGCCGCTGAATTATCAACGGCATCTGTTCCGGGAGCGCCAGCTTCGTTCGGTCACGTCCAACACCCGCGCCGATGCCCGCGAGTTCCTGGCGTTCGCTCAGCAACATCACATCCAGGTGAGCACGCCGGAATATCCGCTGGTCAAAGCCGATCAGGCGTTGACGGATCTGGCGGAGGGCCGCATCGCGGGAGCAGCGGTGCTGCTGCCGTAACGTTTCAGGTTTCAAAAGGCTCTGGTCGATAAATCCTGGAGGATCAGATCCCGCGGTGGCCAGGAGGTCGCCAAGGAGCTTTTCGAGAGCAAGCCGGGAAGCGGCCGGCCTAACCCGGCCGGTCAGGTCGACAGGTGCCAGACCAGCGCGGCGGTCAGCGCACCCAGTCCGTTGAGCGACCAGTGCAGCGCGATCGGCGCAAGCAGGCTGCCGCTGCGCCGGCGCAGCCAGGTGAAGACGAACCCGGCGGCGCCGGTGGCGGCGACCGCCAGCGCCACACCCGCGACCTGGCCGCCGATGCCAGCGCCCAGCAGCCGGGTGAACCCCACGTTGCTGCTCGTGAGCCCCAGCGAGGTGGCGATATGCCACAACCCGAAGAGCAGCGAGCCGGCGGCGGCGACGCTGCGGAATCCCCATGCCCGGGTCAGCGCGCCGTGCAGGACGCCCCGGAACGCGAGTTCCTCGGGTATGACCGTCTGCAGCGGGATGATGATCATCGACGCGATCACCGCCCCGGACAAGGTCGCGTAGTTGTTGTTCAAGAAAAGGGGCCGGGTGACCGGCAGCAGCGCCCCGGCGGCGACGACACCGGCCACCACCGCCACGGCCACGGCAGCGTAGCCGAGCCCCGACCTCCAGTGTTCGCGGCCCAGCCCGAGTTCCGCCCAGCCCAGGCCGCGCGTGCGGACCAGCACCACCAGGCCGACCGCGGCGACCGGCACGGTGGCCACGCTGGCCCACGGCGTGGTGAAGTGGGCGATCAGGTTGGTCAATGCCAGCACCGCCACCACGACGGCCACGTCGAGGTAAAGCCGAAACCGGTGCAGCGCGGCCAGCTGCGACACCAGCGGGTGCGGCGCGGCGGCCGCAGCATCGTCATTGCGGCGGGCCGCAACATCAGTCGCCGCAACATCGGTCATGGTCTGGCCGAGTGTACCCGCGGCTGCGGGTGGTCATCAGCCGCTAACCTCGCGGATGTGCTGGCTACCGACGACGACTGGCCGCTGTCGGGCGTGCGGGTACTCGACCTCGCCGACGCCGACGCCGACCCGGTCGGCCGCCTGTTCGCGGACTTGGGCGCCGACGTGCTGAAGATCGAGCCGCCGTCGGGAAGCCCGGCCCGCGCCGCGCGACCGGCGGTTGGGGGCACGTCCGTCGGGTTCGCGTTGCACAACGCGAACAAGCGCAGCGCGATTCTCGATCCCGCCGACGAAAACGATCGGCGCAGGTTCGTCGACGTGGTGTCGACGGCCGACATCCTCGTCGACAGCGGGATTCCCGGCCGTGCCGCGGCCTTCGGTGCGTCGTGTCTGCAGTTGTGCCGGCGCTTCGAGCGCCTGGTCGCGCTGTCGGTCACCGACTTCGGCACCACCGGCCTGTGCGCGTCGTGGCGGGCGACCGACCCGGTGTTGTACGCGATGTCGACAGCGCTGTCCAGGTCCGGCCCGCCGACCGGGCGGCCGGTGCTGCCGCCCGCCGGCATCGCCTCGGCCACCGCCGCGGTCCAGGCGGCGTGGGCGGCGCTGGCCGCCTACTACCACCGATTGCGCTGCGGCACCGGCGACTACATCGACTTCTCCCGGTTCGAGGCGATCCTGCAGGTGTTCGATCCGCCGTTCGGTTCGATGGGTCAGG
>Ga0335069_10017030_pt1 | contig 10130 bp, 8 predicted proteins | sample Lox_Sample_11_FD_206714 | JGI IMG/M metagenome (GOLD analysis project Ga0335069, IMG submission 206714) | Soil microbial communities from Loxahatchee National Wildlife Refuge, Florida, United States - Lox_Sample_1.1 | ecosystem: Environmental > Terrestrial > Soil > Wetlands | place: USA: Florida...
GAAGAGGAAGGCCACCGATCCCGACTCTCCCATGTTCCCGTTGTACTTGGAGAAGATGGAGCGGATATCCGCGGCGGTTCGATTGCGGTTGTCGGTGACGACTTCCACCAAAAGGGCTACCCCCGCTGGGCCGTAGCCTTCATAAAGGTATTCCTCGATCGCCGCGCCGGCTTCCGCGCCGGTTCCCTTGTTGATGGCCCTCTTGATGGTGTCGGCGGGCATGCTGACTTCCTTGGCCTTCAAGAGGATGGTGCGCAGGCGGAGATTGGTGTCGGGGTCCCCGCCGCTTTTGGCGGCCAGCTGGATCTCCTTGGAAAGGCGGGAAAAAACCTGGCCGCGCTTTTGATCCAGCGCCCCCTTGTACCTTTTGACTTTCGCCCATTTACTATGTCCGCTCATCGTCCAACCTCATGAAAATATTTTTTAATTTTTTCGTTTCGCCCGGTCGCCGGGGCTCTGAAAGGATCGTGGAATCGAAAACACAAGGGTTTTCAGCCGGGAAAAAGGCCCCTAAAACGACAAAAAGCCCGCTTCCTTGAAGGCATCTCAAGCAAGCGAACCTTTGTGAAGGGAATTATAGCGGAGGCAAACTAAATAAGACCAGAGAAAAACGGTTTACAAGGAGAATAAAAAAACTGAATTTGCAAAGACTTTTAAGAATTATTACAGCTAATTTTGAGAAAAATCTTCCCAGCTCGCAATATTCCTTGCGGTCCAGGTCTATCAATCGAAACCATCATTCGAAAATCATCAACTTTAAATTCATCAACCCTTTCACCCAGTTCATTCAATCTGACCCAGTTTACCGCTCCCTGTTCAATGAGCCGCTTTGCATCACTTTTTGATTTCGTTGCGCCAGTCTGTACCAAAAAATCGGCAAAATTCCTGGCACCTATAGAAACATTAACTTCCGGATAATCTACCGATTGGTTCATGTCGTGGCGGTTTTCGAAATAATCCCAAGCTTCCTGGGCTTTGACCGCCCCGTAAAACCGTTGGGTAATTTCCTTGGCCAGTTCCTGTTTGGCCTTCTTAGGATGATAAAGCCCTGCCAATACTTTTTTCTGTAAATCAATTTTGTCTGGCCGATCGGAAAGAAGATCGTAATAAACCCACATATCCTTATCCGAAATACTCATCAGTTTTGCAAACATTTCATTTGGAGCATCGGTGATTCCAATATGATTTCCTAAGCTTTTGGACATCTTTTTCACACCATCTAAACCAACTAACAAAGGCATGGCAATAATGGCTTCGGGCTTTTGACCTGCGTCCTCCTGCAGGGCCCGCCCCACCAGGCAGTTGAACTTCTGGTCCGTCCCGCACATCTCGACGTCGGATTCCAGCATCACGGAGTCGTAGCCCTGGATGAGGGGGTAAAGCAGTTCGTGCAGGCTGATGGGCTTCTGTTCTTTCATGCGGTTGGTGAAATCGTCGCGTTCCAGGATGCGGGCCAGGGTGTATTTGGAGGCGAGCCGGATGACGTCATCAAATGCCATGGGCCTGCACCACTCACTGTTTCGGCGTAACTCGAACTTGGCGGGATCGTCGTCCAGCACCCGGTGCACCTGCTCCAGGTAGGTCTTGGCGTTGGCTTCCACTTCCTCGCGGCTCAGGGGTTTGCGGGTGGCGGATTTCCCGGTGGGGTCGCCGATCATGCCGGTGAAATCCCCGATCAGGTACTGCACCTTGTGGCCCAGGTCCTGGAACTGCCGGAGCTTGCGCAACACCACCGTGTGGCCCAGGTGGATGTCCGGGGCGGAAGGGTCCATGCCGATCTTGACCTTCAAGTGCCGGCCTTCCTTGTGGGACTCCTTGAGCTTCTCCAAGAGCTCGTGCTTCGAGATAACCTCGGCCGTCCCCCGGAGAAGGATTTCCAATTGCTGCTCGGGAGTTTTCGTGAAATGGACTTTCATAGGGGCAACATCATAACAAAAACGACTTGTTACGGGCTGTTGAAATGGGAACACCACCGCTATAATGAACGGCTCAAAATAAAGTCTTGGCCGCGAATGAACGCGAATAAAACTCAAAAGTTTTTATCCGCCGATTCAACCGGCGCGAATCCGCGCAAATTTGCGGCCAAAGCCTTGATAAGGATTTAAATGCCGATCGAGAAAGCCCGCACTCCCCTATCCACCATCCTCAAAATCGTCTTCGCCCTCGCCTTCGCGGCCATGGGAATCCTGGGAGGCATCCTTTACGCCCAATTGCAGGATCTCCCGGACATCGCCAACTTGAACGAGTTCAAGCCTTCCGAAGCGACCCGGATTTACGACATCAACGGGGAGCTCATCAGCCAGCTTTGGCTCGAACAGCGCACCATCGTGCCCCTGGAGCGCATCCCCCAGACCCTCCAGAACGCCGTCATCGCCATCGAGGACCAGCGCTTCTACCAGCACTGGGGCATCGACCCCATCGGCATCATCCGCGCCTTCCTGGTCAACGTCAGCGCCGGGGGCGTCCGCCAGGGGGCCAGCACCCTGACCGAACAGCTGGCCAAGAACCTTTTCCTCACCCGGGAACGCACCTTGAGCCGCCGTATCCGCGAGGCCCTGCTTTCGGTGCAGATCGAGCGCAACTACAGCAAGAAGCAGATTTTGGAGATGTACTTTAACGAGATTTATTTCGGCGAGGGCGCCTACGGCGCCGAGTCGGCCGCCCGCACCTATTTCGGCAAGCACGTGGAGGATCTCACCCTCCCTGAGTGCGCGATGTTGGCGGGTATCCCCAAGTCCCCCACCAACTTCGATCCTTATAAGAACCCCCTGGACGCCCTCAAGCGCCGCAATACGGTGCTGAACGCCATGGTGGAGGCCAACTTCATCAGCCAGTCCGAGGCCACCGAGGCCAAGAACGTGCCGGTGGAGCTCAAGAAAATCGAGGTCCAGAACGCCCCCTACTTCGTGGAATATGTCCGCCAACAGTTGGAGTCCCGCTACGGCACCAACGCCGTCTATAAAGGCGGCCTCTCGGTTTACACCACGCTCGACATGAAGCTCCAGGAAGCCGCGCAAGTGGCCCTGGCCAAGGGGGTGGAGCGGGCTGAAATCGTGGCCCGCAAGAACCGCCTGACGAACATCCCCGTCACGCAGGTCATCCAAGGGGCCATGCTGGTCATGGACCCGCACACGGGCGCCATCCGGGCTATGATCGGCGGCATCGACTTCAGGAGGAGCGTCTTCAACCGGGCCATCCAAGCCCACCGCCAGCCGGGGTCCGCTTTCAAACCCATCATTTACGCGGCCGCCATCGAGAATGGCTATACCATGGCCGATGTCTTCCTCGACAGTCCCGTGGAATACCCTGACCCCGTTACGGGCAAACCCTGGCGGCCCACCAACTTTTCCGAGAAATTCCGCGGGCCAACCACCCTCCACACCGCCCTCATGTATTCCATCAACGTGGTCACCATCAAGCTGCTGGAAAAGCTCGGAATCCAGCCGGTCGTTAGCATGGCGAGGCGTCTCGGGATCACCACCCCCATCAAACCGAACCTTACCCTGGGACTGGGTACTTCGGAGGTCACCCTGGATGAGATGGTCCAGGCCTTCTCCACCTTCGCCAACCAGGGCGTGCGCGTGGAACCCTTTGGCATCTTGACCGTGAAGGACGCCTCGGGGCACGTGCTGGAAAACGACACCCCCGTCGCGCAGGAAGTGCTCGATCCCCGCGTGGCCTATATCATGGTCAATACCATGAAGGACGTCATTGACCAGGGCACGGGCCGTATCATCCGCCGCCTGGGTTTCACCTATCCCGCCGCGGGCAAGACCGGCACCACCAACGACAACGTGGACACCTGGTTCATCGGCTTCACACCGGACCTGACCTGCGGGGTTTGGCTGGGCTACGACGAGCGCCAGAGCCTGGGAAAAAAACAGACGGGCGGCGAGGCGGCGGCCCCCATCTGGGCGGATTTCATGAAGGTGGCCGTGGCGGGCAAGCCCGTGAAGGACTTTGAGCCCCCGAAGGGAACCGAATCCGAGTTCGTGCACCGGAAAATTTGCCTGGATTCGGGAATGCTGGCCAGCGCCAAGTGCCTCAGAACCCGCGACGAGATCTTCCGGAAGGAAACGGCCCCTACCAAACTTTGCACCTTGCACGGGGGTGGCGCGGGCGGGGTTTCCGGCACGGATGACACCTTGGGCGGCACCGGCGGAGGCCAAACGGGCGGGGATATCTTGGAAATGGAAGCCCAGCCCGTTATCAAGGCGGCTCCCACGACGGCGGCCGCGCCAGCGGCCGGCGCCCCTGCCACCGCGGAGGAAGCCGCCCCCGAATCACCGCAGAAGACCCCTACCGGCGACCAGGAGCCTTACCCCGACGAGGGCTTTTAACCCCTCTCTTCGCTCAACCTTTGGCCTGAAATTACCAGCGCCTTCAAAACCATGTGACATCCAGGTTAAATCTTGTTTTCGCCCTGTGATCACCGTAGCCGGCAGGGGTAACCTAAGGGCTCCATTCCTCCCCGACACCCCATCCCTGAAAGTCGCAAGGAGCCGATCATGCCTATCACCCAAGCCGAAAAGAACGTCCTGCAAATCGGGAAAGCCTTCCGAACCCCAACCCCGGGAGCGCCGGAAACACGGGATGCCCGTGACACCGAACTGGAAGCCTTGATTCGCCGTATGGGGCTTGGCCAAGCCCCGGACCTGCACGTGGTCTCAAAGGGTGGTTTCGTGACCCTGACGGGCACCGTCCATAGCCGCGAAGCCAAGCACCAGGCCGCGGAGGCCGCCCGGCTGGTGCCGGGCGTGAAAGAAATCACCAACCACCTGCGGGTGCGCGGCCACCGGCCCGCTGGGACCGCAACCGTTTAAAAACCCTCGATTCAAGCGGGGACGCGGAAGGACAGGTTGGCCCGCGCGTGGGCGGCCTGCACCGACAGCGTCCGGTTGACCGGCAACACCCGGTCGAGCGTCTTGCGGAAAGCCAGTTTGTCCGCCGCCGTCATCCTCTCGAAGGGTGTCGGCCGACCCGCCACGGCCTTCTTGAAGGCGGGGTCCGCCTTGATCTCCGTCGCGTCCTTCCCTTTGTATCTCAGGGCCATTTCGGTCACCTTCGGGTCATAGCTTTGGTAGTTGTCCAGGTGACCCAGCAGGATGTGGTGCTCCATCGTGGGAAGGGTGCACAGCGTGATGAGGTTGCGCGGGTCGATCTCCAAGTCCGCCCGGCCGCTCAACACCACGTAATGGAATGGGAATTTGTGGTGGACGTTGAGCTTCGTCATGGCCCCGCAGGCCGCGCAAGCGGGATGGCCTTTCAGGAAATCCTCCTGGACCTTGGGCCAAAGCGGGCTCCGCTTGACGTTCAAATCCTGGCTGACTTTCTTGTCCGACGCGGCGTGGGTGAGACGCATAACGGCCTCCTGGCGGCCCCTTCGGGGCGTAATAAAACGGCCCGTCGAGGATAACCGCGGAAGCGGCACGGTTAAAGTAAAGTGGAAGTTACAAAGACTATGGGGGAGGAGGTGACAAATTTCAGGCGAAATCAGGGTGGGAAAACCCGGGCGCCTGGCGACAGTGCAAAAAAAGGTTAAGGAAAAGAGGGGTTAATTCTGCGGGGTAACCGCCGGAGAGCCTTGCCGCATGAGGTCAAGCATGGTCAGGTTCCGGTAGCCGGTGGGCAGGTCGAAGGCCGTGACCCCGAAGGATTGGGATTGGATTTTGAGCACCTTGAACTGGCTGGAGGCTTTTCCCCTCGAGTGGAGGACCGCCGCCATGGGGAACTGGGGCTCGTAGAAATTCTGGCTGAAAGTCGTGGTATCCGCCCCCATCTGGGTGAATAAACCGTTCCCCATCGTCAGGGTCAGGTGGGCCAAGCTCCTTAGGGTGTTATAATCCTCGGCCGAAAACCCGGCCTTTTCGGGGCTCGTGATCCAGACCTCCCGCTTTTCCCCCGTTTCCAGGTCGGTAACGTACTTGTCGCAGGGGACGCCCTCCATCTTGACCCCCTTTTCCGCCAGGCGGGGCGTGCCATTGAAGAAAACCTGGCTGTTGTGTTGGGCCAGTTCAAAGGCCTTCAGGGAAGCCGGGTTCCAACTGGCTTCCTGCTTTTTTAACTGGGTCGCCGCCAAGGTGACGAACAGCTGGAGCGTGGCTTGGTTGTCGGGTGTGAGGGCCAGGATGGTTTTGTGGAGATGGTCCACGAGGGTCACGAGGGAACTGTCCCGGTCGTAGAGGAGCGCGCCCTTGGACCAAGGGCCCTCGAAATCCAACCGCAGGCGGCTGCCATCGATGGAGGCCCCCACGCTCACCCAGGAATCCTTGTAGGAATTGCTCTCCAACAGCGCCTTCAAGGCGGTTCCACCGCTCGCCGGCCCCGACAGGGCCAGGAGCATCAATGGAAGTCGGAGGGATTTGAGGCGGGTCATTCGTTGTTGATCTTGACGTTGACGGTCAATTCCTGCCCAGCGCGGTAAAGGATAAGGGGAACTTCCTTGCCCTCATTGCGCTGGACCAAGTCGAAGAACTGGTCCGGGTCACGGATGACTTCCCCGCCCAGGTTCAGGAGGATGTCGTCCCGGAGGATATCGGCATCGTAGGCGGGGGAATCCTTGACGACCACCCGCACCAGGACCCCCTTGTTGGATCCGATCTGAGCCTTTGCCTTGTCATCCAAGGCCTTCACCAGCACCCCTAGGAGCGAGGGCTTGGCCTTAGCCCAGAAAGTGGCGGCGTACTCGTAGTAATCCACGTTCTGGTCCACGAAGGTGGTGTGGAATTCCCCCTGCACGGTGGTATTGGACTGCTTTTGGATGACAGTGGGGGTGGCGTCCCCCTGCTGGACCACGGTGGTCTCCTGGTGGCTGACCTGTTGGCCGGGGATGTACTCGCTCATGGGAACGCTCTCCGTGACGCTGTTGACGTATTTGTGGTTGACCAGCACCACCTCGGCCCCCACTTGTTTGGCTTGGTCCAGGGCCTGGCGCTCGTCAACCGGCGCGCTGTGGAATTTCGAGCGGCCGATGAGGAGGTAGCCGTTCTCACGCATGCGGATAGAATCATCCTTCAGGTCATTGGAGGTCACCAGTGTGGGAGGATGCGAAGGGGGTAGGAGGCGCGACAACTCGTCCTTGTTGCGTTTCTCCAGGGTGGAAAGGTAGTTTTCCCGGTAAGGATTGCCGCAGCCGGACAAGAGGGTTCCCAAAGACAGCACCGCGACAAGGATTCCGATGGATTTGAAGGATTTCATGGTTTTCTCCGTTTCAATGGCCTTGATTATAGACGCTTAAGGGCGGCTTTTCGCCCTACCCGTTATTCCACGATCGGGTACTTCTTCCGGATTTCCGGTTCCGGCAAGGCGTTGTAGTGCCACCACTCGTGGGAGAGCTGGCGAAAACCCGCACCGGTCATGGCCCTCCTTAGGATAAGGCGATTCTCCACCTGCCTCCAGGTCAGTTTTCCCTTTTTGAGGAACTTCGCCTCCTGCCGCGGCTCGGCCAAGGGCGTGAAGGCGTCGAACCCCGTGCCCATGTCCACTTCCCCGTGTTTCCCATCGGTCAGGCCGATATCGATGGCCATACCGTAGTTATGGGCCGACCCGATAGCCGGGTTGGCGACGTATTTCCGTTGCGGCGTGTCCTTCACCTTATCCCACATCATCCATTGTACCGATCGGGGCCGCAAGGCGTCGAATACCAGGAAGGACCAGCCGGGCTTGGTTTTGCGCAGAAGTTGGATGGCTTTGGCGAGTTTGACCGCCGCGTCCTTGTGGAGGAAAACCTTCCGTTTGGATCCGTAAAGGGGTCCATACATGTTGACACCCATGAAATTATTGACGCTGGCGTACCTGAGGTCCACAAGGACGTTCGGATAGGTGGAGATGTCGACGAAGTTTGGGTTTTTTTCGATTTGTTTCATGGATTCGGCCACCGAAAGGTGGATTAGAACGGGAACCCGGGTTCCTTTTTCAACCGGATCCGCCGGAAGGGTTTGAAACAACAGGAGGAACAAAAGCAAAGGTTCCAGGACGCGGCGGTTGCCCATCCCTTTAAGCAGGCGTTCCCTTGACCTGATCCACGGCCAGGCGCAGGACCGGCCGCAGGACTTCCATGGCGTCCTTCACCGCCGTGGGCGAGCCCGGCATGTTGAGGAGGAGGGTCTTGCCCCGGATGCCCGCCACTCCCCTCGTCAAGGCTACCAGGGGGGTCTTCTCGTAGGCCCGGTTGCGGATGAGTTCCGGCAGCCCGGGAATCCATTTTTCGCATACCTGGTACATGGCCTCCGGCACCCGGTCCTTGGGTGAAATTCCGATGCCGTCCACCGTAAAGATGATGTCCACCGTGCCGCTGTCGGCGGTCTGGATGAGGTGGGAAGCCAGGGCCTGCTCATCGTCCCCCAAAGCCTGGCGCGCGACTACTTCCCAACCCATCTTCAGGCAGGAGGCGTTGAGGTTGTCCCCCGCCTCGTCCTTGGCCCCTCCCGAAACGTATTTTTCACCGATGGTAAAGAGTGCGACTTGGATTGGCATTGAGCCCTCAAAATTGGCCGCGAATGAACGCGAGTTTTCGCCGTAAAAAACAGGAAAGATTGATGCTTTGGATCTTGATTATAGGGATTTATTCGCGTTCATTCGCGTCGATTTGCAGCCGATTATTTATTGCGGGAATCCAGGTTGATATTGCCCAGGTCGTCAGACGGGGGCAGGTCCAAATCCTTCGGGGGCGCCACATCGGAGTCCTTCATGGGCGGCAGGGCCAGGTCCGACTCGGTCTTGGCGGGAGCGGTGGTTCCGTTCGCCCCGGGGGGCGGAGGCACCGCAGATTCACTCGAGGGGTTGGAAAGGTCCGGGCCCAAATCCAAGGGGGGAGCCTGCATGCCGTCGATGTCCCCGCCGCCGACGCCTTGCAGGGACTGGAGGGCCTTTTGCTGTTCCTCCGTCGGCTGAACCTCAATGGGGGGAGGCGGCAATTGGCTGGGGGGCGGGATGGGGGAAGTCATGTCCGCCGCGGGAGGCGGGGAAACCAGGGTTGAGGTGGACGGAACCGGAGGAGCGGCGGCCGCGGGCACGGCTGGGGGAGCGGCGCTGGGCACCGAGGGCACGGCGGCCGTGGCAGGCGGGGCCGGCACGGCCGGCGCGGCGCCGGTGGAGGGCGGCAATTGCTCGCCCAGGTCCGGAGGCATTGGAACCGTCTCGTTGGTGCCAGCCACGGTGGAAGGCGCCGGGGGCATGGTGGTTTCCACGGAAGGTGGAGCCGGGGATTGCCCGGAAGCGGTCGTGCCTGGAGGCAGGGGGATGGACTCCTCAAGCACGGGAGGAGCGGGAGCCGCGGGGGGGGCGGTTTCCGCCGTGGCCGGGGGCGCCGGCGCGGTTTCAGTGGTGGAGGCGGGAGGGGCGGCTGGCGCCGCCGGGACCGCGGAAGGCTCATAAGCGGCCATGGCGGAAGCGGAGGATTGATCGGGAGGCAGGTCCGCGCGCGGCGAAAGCGTGTGGGAGGCGTTGGGCATGGCGGTCACTTCCGCTTGGCCGACGGCGGGAGGGAGGGTCTCGGGGGTCAGGGGCTCCTCCACTTCGGGGGTGGGCGCTTCCTCGACCATGGGCTTGGCCTTTTTGCCCTTGGCCGGCTTTTCGGGCGGGGCATTCTCCGCCAAGGCCTTATCCACTTCATTTTCCTCAGGAGGCGCCACGGCACCGGGGTTTCCCGCCAGCTTCTGTTCCTTCCGGAACTTTTTCAAGGCCAGGGCCTCTTCCTTTTCTTCCTTCCTCTCCTTGGCCGCCAAGGCCATGGACATTTGCTTCGTGATAACGGGTAGTTGGGTGCGGACGTAAACGCGCAGGACGTCCTTCAGGCTGAAAAGCGGCTTGAGGATGGCGTTGCCTTGAACCTTGGCCTTCAGGGCCGCGTAGTCCTCGGTTCCCCAGTAGTTCCCCCCCAGGTTGGCCGGGGAGGCGGTGTTAACCACTTCCACCTGGTTGTCATGGACGCTATTGTTGCGGAAGGTGAGCTTGGAGTAGTTCTTCAATTGCAGGCCGTAGGTGTTCTCCACCAGGGTATTGAAGGAAAGGTTGGCCTGGACTTGGCCGTCAAGCACCACGCCGGTGGCGTTGCCGTAGATCTTGTTGTTTTTCAGGTTGGCCTTGGTGGTTCCCTGGAGGTAAACGCCGCTTCCCTTGGTGACCTCACA
>Ga0335069_10017032_pt1 | contig 10129 bp, 8 predicted proteins | sample Lox_Sample_11_FD_206714 | JGI IMG/M metagenome (GOLD analysis project Ga0335069, IMG submission 206714) | Soil microbial communities from Loxahatchee National Wildlife Refuge, Florida, United States - Lox_Sample_1.1 | ecosystem: Environmental > Terrestrial > Soil > Wetlands | place: USA: Florida...
ATACTATGGATTCAATAGGGTTCCCGTTATATATAAGGTGACCTCCGGTATCGAGTATGATCAGCCTGTCGAACATTTTGAAAATGTCGGACGATGGCTGGTGAATAACAACGAACAGGAGTTTTCCTTTCAGCGCAAGTTCCTTCAGGAGGTCAAGTATGTTTTCAGAGTCCCTCGACGACAGACCAGAGGTAGGCTCATCAAGAAACATGATTGAAGGTTCACGGATCAGCTCCAGCGAGATATTCAGCCTCTTTCTCTGGCCCCCTGATATCTTCTTGTTGAGCGGGCTCCCCACTTTCATGTCCCTGATCTCATACAAACCCAGGTTCCTCAGAGTTATATCGACCTTTGCCCTGATCTCTTCCTCGGAAAGGTTATCGAAACAGAGTTTCGCGTTATAATAAAGGTTCTCAAATACCGTCAGTTCCTCTATTAGCAGGTCATCCTGGGAAACATAGCCAATCAGGCCTTTTACCGATTCACTCTGCTCGTGTATGCTTGTTCCGTTGATCGAAACCTTTCCTGAAAATGGCTTGTTGATCCCGTTGAGGACACTGAGCAGGGTTGATTTTCCAGCGCCGCTGGCCCCCATAATACCAACCATCCTGCCGGATTCTTCCTCAAAGCTCATCGGGTGTATACCTATCTTGCCGCTCCTGAACCTGTACTCCAGCTGATCCACCTTATAGACCACCCTCGACGCGGAGAGCTCTTCCTTGAAGAATTGCTTTATGACATCACTGTAATAAATAGGCGATGATTTCGGGTCCCTAAGTGATGAACCGGGGTTGAAAGGATAGACTTTGTCCTCCTGCAGGAGCTGACCGTTCATGTAAAGTTCACCGGTGTGCGTAAACCTCACAAAATACATGCTTGCCGAGTGAACATAGAGGACCCATATCTGGCCCTTTACATCCCTGTTTTGAAGGTGCTTGTATTCGTGGTGTTCGGGTTTCTCGGCATTGTCAATTACCAGTACGCCGGGCGATGCAGGTATCTCTCCGAAGGAGTTAAGCACAAAACTTTTTATCAGCCTGTTCTCGTTGGGATCAACATTGAAAGATTCGAAAACGGCCTGGATGAATTCCAGTTCAAGTTCGCTTACCTCATTGCTCTCCGACCGGCAGAATTCAAGAAGCTGTACAAGAACAATGATCTTCTGATCCTGTGTCAGCTGATCGTTTATATCGTTACAAATCTTTAGGACCCTTACGGCAATAGCAGCGGTACGCCTGTTCTGAGTGCTCTTTTTCTGCTTCTCCTGGGCCTCCTGGTAAAACTCGTCAAAGAAACCCATGTAAGTTTTGACCAGCTCTTCGTTCAACTGACGCCTGAGGAAAGCCTCAACAACGGCACGACGGTCACTGTCATTTACCTGCGGACGTGCAATGATTGCGAAGAGTTGCATCAGAGCCTTTAAGATCTTCTCACTCATTTTAAATCATTTAATTATGACTTCTTTATACAGGTTAACCCGGATTGTATTCATCAGAATGAAACCCTGGAAAACATAATCCCGGCTGAAATTAATAATTTGACTTAAATTATCCTATCCTTCCCGGGCTTTTTCTTTTTCTTCTTCTTCTCAACAGAAAACCCGAATTTCCCAATGAATTTTCCTGTCAGATAGTACTTTCCGTGAAGGTAGCACAGAGGCTCCGAGTCATTCAGCCTGAAGAGCCCTGTCTTTTCATCGAAAAGCTCACTTGCAGCATTGACTGCGACAATATCAGATATGAACATGTGATGTGAACCAAGCTCCTTTATCTCCTTTACCACGCATTCGATGTTTACCGGAGATTCCTTAATCAGAGGCGACTTAACCTTTGTTGCTGGTACCGGCGTCAGGTTCATCTCGGCGAATTTATTATGCTTTGCACCGGTCCTGACTCCGCACCAGTCAGTCGCGTATGCCAGCTCCCTGTTCGTCAGGTTAATTACAAAATCTCCGTTGCGCTTAATTATATCATAGGAATGCCTCGAGGGTCTGACAGATATATAACACATGGGAGGATCGGTACAGAGTGTTCCGGTCCACGATACTGTGATGATATTATGCTCAGCCTCGTTGCTCCCGCAACTGACCATGACTGCCGGTAATGGATATACCATTGTCCCTGGCTTCCAGATAATCTTGCTCATTGCTTCATCGATTTACGCTTCAAATTTACCTATTTCCATTCAATGACAAGACCTGTCATATCCGACGTTCATTAAATGTTAAATGTGAAACAGCTGTCTCAGGCATGCTCAATATTGGTTTTTGCAACTGCATGCAGGATCATTTGGTTGATGAGTCGGCAATACTAAGCCATCCCGTCGATTTGAGCATGGATAAAATTGTTACGTCGGATTTGGGGCGATAATGCTGACTTTCGGAAGCAGAACCGGGTCAGCGGAAGGATCTGATACAGGAATCGGTATCGGAACTGATATCGAAGACCGTATTCAGGTGAAGCAATTCAAAGAGCTTCCTTACCGGTGGTTCCGGACTTGATATTTTGAGTGTACCGTAATTGTTTTTTGATTCCCTGTAGCAGCTGAGAAGACAGCTGAAACCAGTGCTGTCTATGTATTCAACGCCTGTAAGGTCGAGAATTACCTTTGAACCGGCATGCTCAAACAGCTTCTTAACCTGTTCCCTGATGTCGTCAGTTACGAGCGCGTTGATTTTATTAATTGTGAACCGGACTATTTCAACATTACCTGTCTTCTCAATATTCACCATCACCAGTCCTGTTTATTCATTGTTCAGATAATAATCAAGCTCAGTAACCGCCACGGAGGTCTCCTGTTCAAACCTCGAGATGTAACTTTCATACTTTTCGGTTCCCCTGCTCTCTTTTGCGTCCAGTTCAAATGTCTTTAGCATGGAGGCCAGATCATTCATACCCATTATTGCAATCGATGACTTGGCTTTATGAGCAAGGAGTCCGAGTGAATAATAATCCCCTGCTGCAAGCAGATTCTTCATCTCCCCTGCAAATTCAACTACCTGAGCTCTGAATATTTCGACCAGCTCCCTGGCTATACTGCGGTCACCGCCGGAAACGGTTTCAAGGTATTCCGTGTTAATGAATTTGAATTCCACTGAGGCCGGATGTTAAATTCTTTTAGTAAATGTAAGCTTAGCAAAAATAACATTTTTTCCGATTTATGGTTTTATTAAAATATGATAATAATGAAAACACACCTTCCCGATGAAGTCATCCGAATATTTCCTAAATTTAACTTTCAAAAAATGAATGGCATGAATAAGTCAATCCTGCTGGCAGTAATCGTTTTACTGCAGGCCTGTCTTTTGAGTGCACAGGAGAACATCCAGGTCAGCCGAAAGGAATTCCGGACCGATCAGCCCGGATTTGATGCTGCCTGGAAACATATTAAGGACGGCGATTCTTTCTATTCAAAGGGAGGTATCTGGTATGCCAGGGCTTATGATGAATACAAGCTTGCATATTCCTATAACAGGCTCAATGCCGCATTGAATTATAAACTGGGCGTTTCGGCCCTTTTTTCGGACAGGAAAGAAGAGGCAGCCGATTACCTTGGAAGGGCTTTCGGGCTTAATAATGAAATCTCTTCCGATATTCTCCTGCTTTCAGGGAGGGCGCTGATCTACGCTGGGCGATACAGGGAGGCCGAAGGGAAACTTAAAGCGTACCTTGAGGATCCCTATCCGAAGAGCAGGCAGAATATAGCTTTTGCAAACCGGCTCATCGAAGAATGCAGCAATGTACTGATTCTTACCAGGGATACTGTCAGGGTAGAAATAAAAAACCTTGGGGGAAATGTTAACTCAAATGCGGATGACTATTCCCCTGTTCTTACATCCGACGCGAAAAAGATGTTTTTTGCCTCGAGGCGGCCCCGCAAGGACAAACAGGTCAGCAAGTACAGGGATACCAAGTTCGACGAGAATATTTATGTGACGGAATATAATGACGGGAAGTGGAGCGTGGCTGTACCGGGTGCAAAAAACCTGAATACGGAATATTGCGAGATACCGCTGTTTATCGACAATTCCGGAAGCCTTCTTTATATATATGCCGGTTTCCGGGGGAGAGGTGATATAATGGTATCGGAGTTCAGGAAAGGTGATTGGAGGGTTCCTGAACCCGTAAAGTTCGGCCTCAACTCCGACAAGACAGAATCTTCATTCGCTATTTCACCGGATGGAAGGGAAATTGCATTTGTAAGCGACCGTGGAAAAAAAGGTCTTGGCGGGAAAGATATATATTTCATGGAGAGAAGCGGGAAGAAATGGAAACACCCTGTAAATGCAGGCGACTCCATAAATTCTCCGAATGATGAGGAATCAGTTCGTTACTCAAAAGGAGGAGATACAATCTGGTTCAGTTCCATGGGGCACAATACACTCGGCGGATTCGATATTTTTTATTCAATAAGAAGAAATGGCAGCGCCTGGGGAAAGGCCAAAAATGCAGGATTCCCCCTGAATACGGCCTGGAATGAGCTATATTACGCGCCATCACCCCTGAACGACAGCATTTTCTACTTTGCTTCCGATAGGAGCGGAGGGATGGGGGGTTATGATATTTATTCGGGAAGGATTCTGCCTGTGCCACCGGTTAAAAAGGTTGAAAAGCCCGCGGTGATACCTCAGCCTCCCGCTTCACAAAAACACGACACAATAGTCGTAAGAGATACGGTGGTAATGCTGAAGGACACGGCAACAAGGAAAGCACCCGTGATACAACATGTTCACGATACGGTCAGGGTTAGAGACACGGTAGTGGTATATAAACAGGCACCTGTTGTTCAGGTCAGGGAAAAGGATTATTTCCTGAAAGGGAAGATCACCGATTCGGAAAACGGGTCGCCCGTCATTGCCAAAATTGATATTATTGATGACTCTACCGGCACCGTTATTGCCACAACTGCCAGCTCCGATGCCGACGGATCCTACACTGTAAAGCTTCCCGGGAAGAGGAGGTTTTCGGCAGATATCCGGGCCACGGGATACCTTGCAGATGCGAAAAAGTTCAATATGACACGTTCCGCTGATGATTCCTATACGCTCAACTCGGCATTAAACAGGGTGAAGGTCGGGAAGAAGGTGGTGATGAAAAACATCTTCTTCGAGGCCGGTAAAAGCATACTGACAACAGGATCATATGCCGAGCTTGATAAGCTTGTGAAGGTTCTTGAAGACAACCAGGGAATGAAAATCGAGATTTCGGGTCATACCGACAACACTGGCAGTCCCGTGGTCAATGCAAGGCTCTCAACAGAAAGAGCCAGGGCAGTTGTTGAATATATTTCAGGAAAAGGTGTGGAGAGGTCGCGGCTGACATATGTCGGGTACGGGGCCGACCAGCCGGTGGCGGATAATTCAACGGAAGCAGGCCGGGCAAAAAACAGGAGAGTGGAATTTAAAATTCTCGAATTCTGACCTGATCGGGGAATCTTGCCGGAATATGACTTCCGGCAAGTTTTTTATCTCCCAAATTATTTACATTTAGCCACTCAAATTTTAAATTGATGCTGATGAAAACCACTGCCTTTACTCAGTTCCATATCGGCCTGGGAGCCAAAATGGTACCCTTTGCAGGCTATAATATGCCGGTTGAATATTCAGGTATTACCGAAGAGCATGTCACCGTAAGAGAAAAACTTGGAGTGTTCGACGTGTCGCATATGGGCGAATTCATGGTTACCGGCGGCAATGCCTTCAGGTTTATCCAGTATATCACATCAAATGATGTAAGTGCCCTGTTCGATGGTAAGGTACAGTATTCATGCTTTCCCAACGGCAAGGGCGGCATTGTGGATGATCTCCTGGTGTACAGGTATAATCCTGAGAAATACCTTCTTGTCGTCAATGCCGCAAATATCGACAAAGACTGGGCCTGGTGCGTCAGCAATGCAGGAAGATTCGGCCTTGTACCGGGGAAGGACCTTGTCAATATTTCTGACCAGACGGCACAGCTCGCCATCCAGGGACCGCTTGCACTGAGGGCCATGCAGAAGCTTACTGCTGCAAACGTCACCGGCATGGAATACTATACCTTCAAGGTGATCGACTTTGCAGGAATTAAGGATGTCCTTTTCTCGACTACGGGCTATACCGGGGCAGGGGGATGCGAGATTTATGTAAGGAATGAAGATGGGGCAAAACTCTGGAAGGCTGTTTTTGAAGCCGGGGAAGAATTCGGCATCAGGCCGATAGGACTGGGTGCCAGGGATACCCTCAGGCTGGAAATGGGTTATTGCCTCTATGGAAATGATATTAACGATTCGACCTCTCCGATAGAAGCCGGCCTTGGATGGATAACAAAGTTCACCGGAAGCAAGGAATTCATCGACAGGGATCTGCTTCTTAAACAGAAGAAGGAGGGTGTCTCAAGAAAACTGAGGGGATTCGTTATGATCGACAGGGGAATACCACGCCAGCATTACGAGGTTGTTGACAAGAATGGAAAGAACGCTGGCGAGGTAACATCGGGAACCATGTCGCCAATGATGAAGCAGGGTATCGGGATGGCTTACCTGTCGGGAGGCAACTGGGACACCGGCACCGAGATCTATATCAGGATCAGGAACAAGGATCTTAAAGCGCAGGTCGTTGATCTTCCCATTTATAAGAAATAATGCTTCAGGATTAACAACGTGGCTGAAAAATGAGTAGCTGCAATCTTGAGGTATGCTTTTCACCGGCTGTTTTCAATCGTTTTGAAAACAGGGAAGCCATCATTGTGATTATTGATGTTCTTCGTGCCAGTTCAGCTATCTGCAATGCTTTTGCAAACGGTGCCGAAACAATCATACCTGTATCTGAGGTTGAAGAAGCCAGAAAGATGAAGGCCGGGGGTTATCTTGTTGCCGCCGAGCGGGATGGCTATGTCCTCGAATTTGCCGACTTCGGGAATTCCCCGTTTAATTTTACAAGGGAAAAGGTTGCTGGCCGGACAATAGCCTACTCAACAACGAACGGGACCAGGATAATTGGAATGGCATCATCGTGCCACATGACGGTAATTGGTGCGTTCCTTAACATGTCAGCACTCTCGCAATGGCTTGCTGAACAGGGCAGGGACGTAGTGCTGTTCTGTGCGGGATGGAAGGACAAGTTCAACCTCGAGGACACGATCTGCGCCGGCGCCATTGCCGAGCAGCTTATCCGGTCAGGAGCTTTCGCCACGATCTGCGATTCTGTTCATGCATCAATTGACCTCTGGCAGGCAGCCAGGCCCTCTCCGCTGGCCTATATCCAGAAAGCTGCTCAAAGAAGCAGGCTGCGCGACAAGGGGCTTGACGACTGTATTGAATTCTGCCTTACCCCCGATACGACAGATATTATTCCGGTGATTATCAACGGTGAACTCAAAGGGACAAGAGCATCCGAACTGCGGTGAACTTTAATAGTGAATCATTTATTAATTGATTAATTTTGAATTACAGATATCATTAACATTAAAAATTTTCCATATATGAAAAAGCATAATTTCTACGCCGGGCCGTCAATACTCCCTCAATATACTCTTGACAAGACTGTTGAAGGAATACGCGATTTTGCAGGCACCGGCCTTTCAATACTTGAGATCTCGCACAGGAGCAAGGAATTTGTTGCCTGCATGAACGACACGATAGGGCTTATCAGGGAATTGCTTGATATCCCGGCAGGATACCAGGTCATATTCCTTGGCGGCGGTGCGAGCCTGCAGTTCTGCATGGTCCCGATGAACCTGATGAGAAAAAAATCCGCGTACCTGGTAACGGGTGAATGGGCCACAAAGGCACACAAGGAAGCCAGGCTTTATGGCGATGCAGTGGAAGCCGCCTCCTCAAAAGACAAAAACTTTTCCTATATACCTAAGAACTATGTCATACCCCAGGATGCTGACTATTTTCATTTTACCACCAACAACACTATTTACGGGACAGAATGCAAGCACGACCCGGAAGTGAAGATTCCTGTTGTTGCTGACATGTCGTCCGATATTTTCAGCAGGCCCGTCGATGTATCAAAGTACTCCCTCATTTATGCCGGTGCACAGAAAAACCTGGCTCCGGCAGGTGTTACACTCGTAATTGTAAAGGAAGATATACTTGGCAGGGTTGAACGACCAATTCCGACGATGCTCGACTACAGGACCCATATAAAAGGTGAGTCGATGTTCAACACACCACCTGTTTTTGCCGTTTTTGCTGCCCAGCAGACACTTAAGTGGCTGAAGGATCTTGGCGGCCTGAAAGCGATGCAGAAAAAAAATGTGGAGAAAGCCACGATACTATACGATGAGATAGAAAGTAACAGGCTGTTTGTCCCCACGGTAAATGATCCTGAAGACAGATCGCTGATGAATATATGTTTTGTTATGGCTCCGGAGTACAGGGAACTGGAGAAGGAGTTCTCCGATTTTGCAAAATCGAAGGGAATGCTTGGAATTGAAGGTCACCGCTCCGTGGGAGGATTCCGTGCCTCTACATATAATGCATTGCCAAAAGAGAGCGTTGAAGCTCTTGTATCTGTTATGAAGGAGTTCGAGTCAAAAAAATAGTTCCATGAAGATACTGTTTGCAACCGAAAAGCCATTCGCCCCTGCAGCTGTTAAGCAGATTAAGCAGGTTGCAGAATCAGAAGGACATGAGATTATCCTTCTTGAAAGCTACAAGGACGTTTCCGAACTTATTACCGCTGTGGCAATTGCTGATGCCCTCATTGTCAGAAGCGACATAGTCAATGCCGATGTAATCAATGCCGGGAAGAAGCTTAAAATTGTCGTCAGGGCAGGTGCCGGGTATGACAATATTGACCTGGATGCCTGCACGGCAAGGAATATTGTGGCAATGAACACACCGGGGCAAAACTCCAATGCAGTTGCAGAACTCGCTTTCCTGATGATGCTTTATAATGCAAGGCTGGGCTTCAGCGGCAAAACTGGATTTGAGCTAAGGGGCAGGACCCTGGGTCTGCATGGTTTCGGCAATGTCGGCCGGTTCATGGCCGGAATAGCAAGAGGCTTCGGGATGAAGGATTATGCATATGATCCTTTTATCGGCGATTCAGTCATAAAGGCTCTTACCGTGCGTATCTGCAGAAGCCCTGAGGAACTATATACGTCATGCCAGTATGTTTCTATTCATATCCCGGTAAATGAAAAGACAAGAAAATCTATTGGCTATGACCTTATCAGGCTGATGCCACAGGACGGTGTGCTGGTAAATACTGCGCGTAAGGAGGTCATCGACGAGGACGGCCTGGTTAAGACATTTGAAGAGAGACCGGATCTAAAATACCTTTCAGATATTGAACCCGATTGTAAGGCTGTCTTCGCGGAGAAGTTCAGGGACAGGTTCCTTTTCACGGCAAAAAAGATGGGCGCACAGACAAAGGAGGCAAATATAAATGCCGCTGTAGCTGCGGCTCATCAGATAGTAGACTATTTCAAAACGGGGAACGAAAAGTTCAGGGTAAATTGAGAAAGTGAAGAGTGAAAAGTGAAGAGTGAACAGTGAACAGTTAAGAAATAAGGATTGAATTAATAAAAGATGGCAATTGTCAAACCATTCAGGGGATTGAGGCCACCCCGGGAAATTGCAATGGAATTATCGTGCTTGCCGTACGATGTGATGAGCAGTGAGGAAGCAAAAGAAATGGCAGTGGGAAATGACTGTTCACTTCTGCATATAACACGTTCGGAAATCGATCTCCCGGAAGGGACAGATATTCACTCGGAGCAAGTTTACTCGATGTCGGTCAATAACTTCCATAAATGGCAGGATAACGGCTGGCTGTTGCAGGATAAAAATCCGTATTATTATGTTTATGCACAGACCATGGAGGGCAGGACACAATACGGAATTGTCGGCTGTGCGGCAGTGGATGATTACCTGAACGGGATTATAAAAAAGCATGAGCTGACCAGGCCCGACAAGGAGCAGGACAGGATGGTACATGTAAGAGTAAACAATGCCAACATCGAACCTGTATTCTTCGCCTACCCTGCAGTGAAGGAAATTGATGAGATAGTTTCCAGGATAACGACAGGAAGGAAGCCGGAATACGATTTTGTTTCAGAAGACGGGTTCGGCCATCATTTCTGGGTTATAAAAGACAGGAAGATTATCAGGCAGATTGAAACCCTCTTTTCAACAAGGG